>Ga0315900_10000733_pt1 | contig 54927 bp, 40 predicted proteins | sample LakEriMetagenome_FD_203521 | JGI IMG/M metagenome (GOLD analysis project Ga0315900, IMG submission 203521) | Freshwater fungal communities from buoy surface, Lake Erie, Ohio, United States - Buoy 12 MA114 | ecosystem: Environmental > Aquatic > Freshwater > Lake > Lake biofilm | place: USA: Lake... | reverse complement strand
CCCGACCGGTGATCGCCACGGAAGGACTGCCCGCCGGGCTGTACCGCATCTCGGTGCGCGATGCGCAGGGCGGAGTGATGGGCGCGACGTGGGTGAAAGAGTGAGCGTCCGCGATCACGCGCGGGACCTGGGGTTCCGGTCACGTACGGTCGGTTCAACGTTACGTTCGCTCTTCATCGCATTCACACGGTATGCGCCTGCTTGCCCTCCTCTCCTTCCTGCTACCGGCGTGGACCCTGGCCTGCACCGCCTTCATCCTGCACGAGGGGGGCCGGACATTTGTTGGCAACAACGAGGACGCGTGGTGCGTGGAAGGACGCGTGCGTTTCGTGCCCGGCGAGGCTGGACGGCTGGGCGCGGTGTACTTCAGCAGTTGGCGGGGTCACCCCTACCTGCCCTGGGCGGACCAGCTGGGCATGAACGAGGCCGGACTGGTGTTCGATGGGCTCACGGTCCAGCCGATGGACGTTGCGCCTTCGCCGGGAAAGCCGATGCTGGAGTTCAATGAACTGACCAACCGCATGCTGGAGCGGTGCCGCGATGTCCCGGAAGCGGTGGCCTTCCTGCGGAAGCATGACCGGATCCTCCTGCACAAGAGCATGATCTTCCTGGCGGATGCGCAGGGCCGTTACGCGGTGGTACAGAACGATACCATCCTGCTGGGCGACGAGCCGTACTGCGCGGTGGGGAACTGGCGGCTGGGCCGCCATACGGACATGGACGCCATTCCCATCCCGCGCCTGCAACACGGTCGTGCGCTCCTCGAGGCCGGTGTGGCGCCTACGGTGGACGGTGCGTGGACCGTGCTGGAAGGCATGAGGTCCTGCCGGAAGTTCCTGGAGAACGGCACCTTCTTCAGCACGCTCTTCGAGCCCGACAGCGGCCGCGTGCACCTGGCCTTCTACCACGACAACGAACACCGGATCACCTTCGATCTGCGCGCGGAACTGCAGAAGGGCGCACACACGCTCAACCTGCCTGCGCTCTTCCCACCGAACAAGGCCTACCAGGCGCTGCAGGCCTACCGCACACCCTTCCACGAACGCTGGCTGTTCCAGGGCTTGTTGGTCTTGGGCGGAGCGGCTGTGCTGTGGGGCTTCATCCTCGGCGTGTGGGTGCTCGTGAACGGGCTGCGTCGGATCCGGCGGCTCCCGGTGCGCACGAGCTGGCCGCTGGTGCTGGCCGGTCTCGGGCTGGTGGCCTTGGTGGGGCTGGTGGGCGTGCTGCTTTCGCTGGAGCAGGTCTTCTACTTCGGCCTGGGCGATGTGCATCCCGCGCTGGCCGCGCTGCCCTGGTTCATGCTTGCGGTGGCGGTGGTGCTGATCCTTCGGCTGCGCCGGCACCGGGGAGAGCGCTCGCCCCTGCTGCCGGCGCTGGTCCTCTTGCTGCCCGTGCTGGCCGGGTGCGCGTATTGGGGCTTCTTCCTGCCGCATTGAGCGTTGGGACTTGCCGCATCGGGTGTGTTGGCCACGCTGCAGCTTCTCCTGCCCGGCTGGGCGGTCCAAAGGCAGTTCCTATGGACCCGGTTCAGATCGGCGACCAACCGCTGTACCCGATGGTGAACAGTAACTGCCAGCCCTCGTGGGTGCCCGTTAGCGGGAGCAGTCCACCGGGGAGGTCAGGCACGTCGTTCGGGAGCTCCACACCATCGTAGGTGCAGTGGAACCAGGTGATGCCCACGCTGGTGCCGATGCTGCCCACGGACCGGCGTGTTGGCCGCCACCGCCACCCGATCGAGAGCACTGGCGATACGGCAGGCTTGAAGTGCAGCGTGAGGGTGCGCAGGTCGCTGGCCGTGGTGGTGCTATCGAGCGTGATGGTGGCGGGTACTTGCATGCCGAACAGCAGCCGTGCGCCGCCCTGCAGGTTGAACTGGCTGCGTGCAGCACGGTATAGCTGGTACACGGCGCCCGCACCGATCGCCCAACGGCCTGCCGCACTATTTGGGGCGGCAAAGGGGTTGGTGGTGCCGGTGGCCTCCCAGCCACCGGTCTCGTAGCCGATGCTGAAGCGCCCGCTCCACCGCTCGGCCAAGCGCCGCTCCACGCCCGCGCCCAGGTGGAACCAGCCCGAGAGGTCGAAGGTGCCTGTTGCCTCGGGACCTGTGCGTACGGTCACGTCCGTGCTGCTGCCACCGCCGAGGAAGAGATCGAACGCCCATTTCGGAGCAATGCGTGTGCTGTCCTGCGGGAAGAGCGCGTGTGACAGGAGGACCATCAGAACGAGCACATACGAACGCATGGTTGAAGTTCGCATGTTCGGACCAGGTGAGGCTTGATGGATATCATCTCCTCCCCATTGGGTGCTGTGTGGAACTGCTCGATCAACGGGCACTGACATCGCTCAGTGAAGTCCGCACATCGGTGTTCTACGTTTGATGGACATATCCTCGGGCGATGCGTCACCAGCTGATCCTTCTTGGTCTATTGCTCGTTTCCGTCCGTTCACTTTTCGGCCAACCGTCCAATGTCAATTGCGCCAGTGCCGCGCTGCTTTGTGCCGGACAACCGACCAGCGGGAATAATACCGGCGTGCAAGGCGTTGCTGGATTCTGTGCCAACACAGCAGCTGTACTGTGGTACACGTTCTTCACGAATTCACAGGGTGGTCCTGTGATGCTGACAGTGGAGGATATCGATTGCCCGGGAGTTCCCGGAATGGACGATGAGCTCAGTGTGGTCGTCCTTGGAGGAGATGGCAGCTGTGAGCTCTCCAGCTTCTATGCTGCATCAGCCTGTGGTTCGGACGGTTCCTTGATCAGTTCATCCACAGTGGCCCTGAACCACTACACGCAGTATTGGGTCCTACTGGCCGGGGTCCAGGATAACGGAGCAACGAGTCCCGCCCAGTGCGGCTTTGAACTGACCGTTTCCGGCACAGGTGTGGATGTGATCGGCGTGGACATGAGCGCCGGTCCGGATGTGATCATCAACGTGGGTGAGACCACCCAGCTGCAGGGCATCGCCCCTACCGCCAATTGGCAACCGGCCGCGGGTCTCAGCGCGACCAATATTCCTGATCCGATCGCTTCACCCGACACCACCACACTTTACACGCTGACCGCAGAGATCAATGGGTGTACGTTCACAGACGATGTGCTGGTCATAGTGACCGATCCCAGTTCCATAGGACAAGTTGTTCAGACCGCCGGCATACGGCCCTTTCCCGATCCGGGCTCGGATCACTTCATCCTTCAACTGCCGGCCGGTCCGCACACCATCACGCTCTTCGATGCCACGGGCCGCAGGGTGCTGCAACAACGTACTTCAGAGGCGCGGCCGGTGATCGCCACGGTAGCGCTGCCCTCAGGCCTCTACCGGATCACCGTGCGCAATGACCAAGGCGCGATCACGGGTGCAACGTGGATCAAGGAGTGATCGCCTGCTACCAGGCATCAGGGTCATGATGCCGGGCTCAGTACATCCCCTCCTCCTTGAACACCATGCGTTCCGCGCCGGTCATGGGGTCCTTCTCCACCTTCGGTTTGGTGAAGACCCGGTGCGCCAGATAGAGCGCCACCCCTCCGATGGAAACGCTTAGGAACCGCCCGCTCAGGGTCCACAGGTCCCCTCCATCCTTCACCAGCTCGCTCAGATCGTTCAACAGACCGAACGCACCCACCACGTTGCCCCAACCGACCCATTCGAAGACCTCTCCCTGCCAGCGGTACAGGCTGTACCCCAGCAACAGCGTAGCGATGGGAACAAGGCTCAGGTAGGACGTGGCCTGGTCGGGGCCGATGGCCCCCTGCATCAGGGGGCGTGCCAGACGCAGGACGGCGGAGGCCGCGATCAAGCCCAACAGGGTGAGGTGCAGCGCGCGGTAGCGTTCTCGCGCCAGCAGCGAGGGCTTGTAACGGACCACCTCCGCCACTTTCTTCGGCTTCGCCTCGGGGAACTGCAGCAGCAGGTTGTCGAACACCTGCTGCTTGGGGATGCCGAAGGACAGCAGCTCCTCCGCTTTGGCCTTGATCGCCTTGTTGCTCATGGCCTCACGAAGATCGATGGACCGCGCTTTCCACAGGCGCCGGTCGGCACGCGCGGAAGCCGCTCATCCGAAGCGCCCCCCGTCCAGTTGCTCAGCGCGCGTTCACTGCAGCACCAGGCGCTGCCAATGCGGCACGCCATCGACGAACACGCCCACGTGGTACACGCCGGGTGCAGCGCCAGGCAGTGCGACGTGCACGCGGCGTTCCTGTTGCACGCGCTGTTCCTCCACGACGCGTCCAGCGCCATCGAGCACACGCACCTGCACCTGGCCCGCGGCCCGGTCCAGGGTGATGGCAAAGCCCTCGTCCGCACGCGCCGGGTTGGGCCACAGGCGCACGTCGTTCGCGGCCAGCGGTTCCACACCCACCGTACCGGTGATGGTGGTGTCGATGTTCACCACGATCCCGAAGGATGGCCCCCATGCATCGTTCACGTCCTTCGCGCGCAGCCACAGCACGTTCACGCCGGCCGTCACAGGCACCGGGATGCCTCCACCACGCAGGGCCTCCAGCGCCGCGTTGAAGTCGTTGTCCACGGCCAGCATCGGCGTGCCGTTGCCGGGTCCCGGGTCATCGTTCACGTAGTACTCCGCAGCCGCCACACGGATCTCCGGAAAGGTCACGCTTCCGCCCATCACCTCCACCACCACTTGGAACGGCAGGCTCCACGCCCCGTTCACGTCCTTGGAGCGCACATGCAGCACATGCACGCCCTCGGCGGGCAGCACGGAGGTCTCGAGCGCGATGGCCTCCAGCGCACTGTTGAAGTCGCCATCGAAGGCCACCATCGGCGTGCCGCTGCCCTCTCCGGGGTCGCTGTCCCAGAAGTACTCGGCCTGGGTCACCTCGATGCTCGGCACCTCCACGGCGGAAGGTCCGATCTCCACCACCGTGGTGAAGGTGGGACCCCAGTTGTTCTGCTGGTCCTTCACGCGGATGCCCAGCGTGTGCGTGCCCACCGAAGGCAGCGTGGTGGTCTGCAGCAACAGGGCCTCGAGGGCCGCGTTGAACGCGCCATCGGCCGCGCTCAGGGGCAGCGCGTTGCCCGCACCGGGATCGGTATCCCAGAAATACTCGGCGTTGTCCACGCGCTGGGCCGTGGCCGTGCCGAGGCACAGCACCCAGAGCGCGGCAAGCAGGTTGCGTGTGTTCATGGTCGTGGCCGTTCAGGATCAACGGTCGAAGGCCACGGCCCGCACACGCAGGGTGCTGCCTTGGCGCACATTGAAGGGATGACCGGCCATGTACACGCGGGCCGCACCGGTGTGCAGCGGATGGAAGTTGGTGAGCGTGTAGCTGGCGCCATAGGCCCCGGCATCCCCGATGCTGAGGTCCAGATCGTAGAAGGGTGCCGCCGGATTGCCTCCGTTCACGGCCGCCGGCGCGCTGGCGAAGGTGCCATCAGCGTTCAGCGTGATGGGCTGGTTGATGGTGTTATTGCCCTCGAAGGTGAACCCAGTGCTGATGGCGATCGACATCCCTGCCACGTGGTTGAAGTACACATTGATCTGACCGAAGTTGCCGCTGTCCTTGTTGATCCCACGGCATTCACCGGACCAGGTGCGGGTGACCGCGTTGTTCATGATCTCCCAGATGGCCCCGGAACTGGTGTTCGCCAGGTTGATGCCGTAGGTGGTGAACTGCCCGGTATAGGCCGTGACGGTATTGTTCCAGATGAGGTTCTGCACACCGCTCGTGTTCCCGCCGTACACCTCGATGCCCATCCAGCCGTGCTGCACGTAGTTGTTGCGGATGTGCACCACCTGGTGGTCCGTGTTCACGAAGATGCCCTCATAGCTCACGCGGCCCTTGACCTTGTTGCCGATGATCGCGCAGGTGTCGAGCGGGAAGCCGCCCACGGTGGGGGTCACGCTGATGGCCTCATCCGTGATGTTGCTGCCGTCGATGTCGTTGCCGATCACGTTGCCGTAGAAGAGCCCCACGGTGCCGTTCTGCAGGGTGCAGCCCACCACGTCCACATCGAAGTACTGGTTGGCCAGTTGTACACCGCCGTTCACGAAGAAGCTGTCGATCACCCGCACACGGGTGCCCCGCACCGCGCTGTTACCCGATGCGGCCTGGATGCCACCCGCCGTGTTGCGCATGCCGATGATGGTGACCTGCCGGCCCGTGGTGGGCACGATGCTGTAGGTGCCCTGCACCACGAAGAAGCCGTTGTCCGCATAGCTGAGGAACTGCAGGCTCTTGTCGATGGTGATGTTCTCGATCCAGGGGATGTCGCCGGCGCGGTTCTTCACCAGGATGCGGTCGCCATCCACCGCGGCGGCCACGGCGCTGGCGATGTTGGGATAGGTGGGCGCGGAGCCGAACTCCTCCACGATACGGTCCACGGCGAAGGTGCTGAGGGTGGCACCGCCGAACAACAGGCAAGCAAGCAGTCTCATGAGGGATGGATGAAGCATGAGCGGCGAAAGTAGCCGTTCGGCCAGGTGGCGCACCACGACCGCTCACCGCCCGTCCCGCTGGTCGGCGAGCAGCCTTTGCATGGCGGCATCGATGCGCCGGAAGCGTACTTCGCGCTCGGCCACCACGGGGCGCACCACCAGCGGACTCTCCCCTACCGCCGGATCGCGCAGGAAACCCACCACCTTTTCGTTGGCGCCGTTCACCTCCAGGCCGATGCACACCGCGAGGCTCCGCTCCGGATCGCGTCCCATGCGGCGCCCCAGGGCGACCACGAAGTACAGCTGTCCTCCCGGGCCGCGGAACCGATGCGCTTCGCACACCGGAGGCACCGTGGCACCGGAACTGCTCCCTTCATGCAACCGCGGGAAGAGCCCGACACCCAGCCAGGCACCCACCGCATCGTTCAGCATCTCGATCTCCAAGGGGGGCATGCGGCGTTCCAGGAAGAGCTCCTTCATGGGCAGCACGGACCCGCTGGTGCGGTCATGATCGAAGCGTTGGAAGAACAGGCCCTGCACCCCCAGGTGCTGTGGCAGCAGGTTGGTGATGCGCAGCGCGAGCATCTCCGGCGTGGAGCTCCACCGCTCCAGCAGCTCCAGCATCCGGTCGCTGTGGAAACGGCTCGCGGCAAGGAAGGCGCGCAGGTCCTCCACAACAGGGCCGGAGGGCAGCAGCAGCGCGCCACCGAAGTAGCTGGCCTTGCTGTTGTTGAGAAGGTGATCGAAACTGGTGGCCCGGGGCCAGGGGGTCATGAGCGCACGCTGACCCGTGAGCCCGAGAAAGGCATACCCAAGCTCCTTGGCGTACAGGAAGGCCTTCTGGTTATCCGCCAGCCGGGCGTTGATCAGCAGCTTGCGCCGTTCGGGGATGAAGACGCTGCGGATGTGCACCAGTTCCGGATAGGCCTCTAGTCCGGTCTCCTCCACCACATAGCCGAACTCGCTGATGAGGATCTCGCGGAGCCGGGCTCCAGAAAGGGGATCGCGCTCCCCGATGCCGTGCAGCGCACGGAAGCGGCGGGCCTCCTCCTCCAGGTCCACGAAGTGGTTCGCGTGCAGCTCCTGGTAGGACCGCAGCGCCGCAAAGTAGAAGTGCTCCTGCGAGAGGTTGTAGTTGGCCGCGATGCGCACCAGGGTGCTGATGAAGGCCGAGACCTTGGCCGGTGCGTTGGCGATGAGCTCCACCAACTTCCCGCGGTCGATGCCGAAGAGGTCGAGCGGCACGTCCTTGAGGATGCCGCCCTCCAGCAGTTCGCCCACCGGCGCCAGGTGCTTGTCCAGCTTCAGGCTCACGAGCTGATCGAAGGTGGTGCCCAAGGCACCGGCCAGCGCCGCGAGCTTCTCGGCCTTGGGGTACTTGCGGCCCTTCTCGATCTCGTTCAGGTAGCTCACGGAAAGGCCCGTCCGCTGGCCCAGTTCGGCCAGGGATAGTCCCTGCGCCTGCCGTGCGCGCCGCAGCTTCAGGCCCAGGATCAGCCGGATGTCCTCCTCCTTCAGTTCCACGTCCGAAAAGTAGCGGGTTCCCCACAGCATGCCCTGCTGGCGGATGCATCGGGACGCGCCTCAGGACGACTGCGCCTTCAATGCGGCTTCCAGCGCCCTTCTTGCATGCGCGCGGCCGATGGCCCGGATGCGCTCAGCCTGGTGCAGGTCGAGGATGCCGAAGGCGGCCAGTTCGGGAGGCTCGATGAAGAGGCGGCAGCCTTCGGACGAACGCGCCACCACCTCGCGGAAGCTGAGGTGCACCGTGCGGTCGATGGTCTCCCGTAAGTTGAGCCGGCCGGTGAGCGGGGCCAGCGGGTTCACATACACCGCGATCACCTCGTTGCGCCGGTCATTGAAGGGCTCGATGGGCAGGTTGTTGCTGAGACCGCCATCCACATAGCGCGCCTCCCCGATGGCCATGGGCGGGAACAGCACGGGTACCGCGCTGGCCGCGAGCAGGGCCGGCACCAGGTCGCCCTCGTGCAGCAGGCATTGGCGGCCGGTGGCCAGGTCGGTGGTGCTCACGAAGAAGGGCATGGGCAGCTGCTCGATGCGCTGCACGGGCAGAGTGGCCTCCAGGAAGGTCCGGATGCGGTTCTGCGTGAGTCGGTCACCGCGCAGGATGCGCCAGCGGCTGAAGATCCCGGGCACCTTGCTCCGCATCAGGTCCACCACCTCACCGGGTGCCAGCCCGGCGGCGATGTAGGCCCCCACCAAGGCACCCGCGCTGGTGGCGCTGATCGCGCCGGGCACAATGGCGAACTCCGCGCAGGCCTCGAGCACACCGAGGTGCGCGAAGCCGCGGGCACCACCTCCGGAAAGCACGAACGGGGCTCGTTCCATGGAGCGAAGATGAGGTCTCGTGGATCAACACCCATCCAACTCCCCATACGGGAACAGTACGCACACATCGATGCCGTTCGCACGATAACGGAGCGTACCTGGCCGTGCACCTGTGCAGAGGCCTAGGGAAGCGCTTGAGCCACGTTCTACTGCACCACCAACCGCTGCGTCAGGGTGCGGCCATCCACGGTGAGCTCCACCACGTACACTGCGGCGGGCAGACCACCGAGGTCGAGCTCTGTCCGCAGGGTGCCTGCGGGGATGCGGCCCGCACGCAGCTCGCGGCCATCCACACCGCGCAGACGCAGCACCACATCGGAGGATACGCTGCGGGGCAGGATGATGGTGGTGGTGCCGGTGGCCGGGTTCGGTCGCACGGCGAAGGCATCCGGCAGGCGGTCGGTCACACCCGTGCTCAGGCAGGCGACAGGCACATCGAAGGCCTCCACCTGATCGAAGCGGCTGAAGGTATCACCCTGGTCGGCGCTGAGACCAAGGCCACGCTGCGCGAACACATTCCACAGGAGACAGGCATTCGCACCGCCATGGTTCAGCGTGTCAGCGAGCAGGATCGCGTTGCGGCCATCCACAAAGCCGGGGTTGCAGGGCTGCAGCTTCAGGCCGTCCATCATCAGCTGGAAGGCCATGTTGTTGCCGCCGGTGCCTGCGTACAGATCGGCATCGTAGCCGTACTGGCCGATCAGGACCCAGGTCATGTCCCACAGCATGGTGGCCCACACGAAGCCCACGCCGTGCGGCTGGGTCAGGGCCGGATGGTTGGTGTTCTCATAGGTGTACGGGTTGATGCTCACATCCGTGGTGTACGGTGCCGGACGGATGCCGGTGCCTGAAGGCCCCTGGTCGCGCACGAAGGTGCCCACACCACGCGGCGTGCCGGCCTGGTCGCCGGGTTCCATGGTGAGCACCATGCCGATGTAGTCGCTCCACCCCTCACCCATCTGCTCCTCGTTCCAGAGGCAGTCCACGTTGAGCGGCCCGCCGGTGAGGCGATTGGACACCCCATGTCCGTACTCGTGCGCGATGATGCCGTTGTCGAAGCCCGAGTCGCGCAGGTCCTCTCCGGCCTCACCGGCCAGCGTGGCGTTCACGGTGCCGCTCTCCATGGCCTGCTTGATGAGGACCCCGTCGGCCTGGGAGATCATCACAGAGGGGATCGTGATGAGGCCACCATCAGTGCCACCCATGGAGATGGGATCGCCCGGCGCATTGTTCACCACGATCACGGCAAGGGCACCGAGGTCCTGCATCAACTGCACCTTGCTCACGAAGGTGCATTGGCCCCGGTCCACCACGGCGATGCTTCCGGCGATGTCGGTCGCGTTCAGCAAGGTCTCGCAGGCGTTGTTCACCGGGTCCACGCCATCGTTGGCCAGCACCAGGTCCGCGGTGATCGGCTCGGCAGGAAGTTCAGGGCCAAAGCCGGCGAGGGAGTTCACGTAGACGCCTGCGATGCTGAGCGGACTGTTGATCGTGAGCGTGCTGTCCATGCCCACCCGCCACAGGTACATCTGCATCCGGCCGCTCTCGCCATCAGGTGGAGTACCGAAGTTGGCGTTGTTCATGCCGCCACCGTCCTGCGCCTGGGCGATCACCTCGTCGTTCCCGAAGCCCTCGCCGTTCAGGTTGAAGGCCTGGAAGTTGCCGCTCTCCTCATCGAAGCCATAGTGGTGCAGCACATCGTGCAGCACGTTGCAGGTATAGAACAGGTTCGTGATGGAGGCATCCAGGTAATCCTGTGGCAGTTGGGGCGGGGTGTAGGGGAAATCGAAGTCCAGCAGCGCTCCACCGTCCGGGCTGTAGCCGGGCAGGTCATCATCATCACCATCCTCAAAGGCGAACGCGTTATTGCCGCGGGTGATGGTGTATTCCGCACCCGGTGCGCCGTTCACGTCATGCCAGCCGAAGGGCGAGGCCTCGGTATCAGCAGGTTCGCTGACCAGTTCCTGCGGACCATGCGCAGGGCTTTCCGTGGGGAACGGGAACACGCGATAACCGGAGCCGTCCACTGGAAGCGGTGCCGCTGGTGGCTCCGCACGCAACAGGTCGTCCAAGGCCGAGTAGGGACGATCGAAGGCCCCATGCGGGAGGGTGCAGTGCACCATGTGATCGGTGGTCCGCAGCAGGGCACCGGTGGTGGCGTCCACGGCCACGTGCCACCAGTTGGGCGTTTCCACGGAACGGATGGTGAGGTCCCACGCCAGTCGTACGCCGTCATTCACCACGGGCACATACACGAGCCTGGCCGGGATGGGGTCCCGGGAAATGCCCGCAGGTGAAAGCACGAGGTCGGTCGAGGAACGTTCCTCCACCACCCGTACGTCTGCAGGATGCAGGTCGAGGACCTGGGCCGCGCGGCGCAGCGCCTCGCTTGCGTTCATGCCAGGTGTGGCGGCGTTGGCCCGGTTGCCCAGCCCCCGTTGCAGGCGATCACCATGGCCCACCACACGGCCGTCGCGCACCGCGAAGTTGGCCACCCCGCCCAGCACCGGCAGGCCGTTCACGGTCTGCTCCAAGTAGAGGTAGGTGACGCCCTTCTTGTCGGTGGAACGACTCGACACCGTCCAGTTCATGGCCTCTTCGGCGGTGAGCCCGAGCTGCTCACGGTGCGCACGCATCCAGTCCTGCACCACGCCCCCCGGGTCCTGGGCCAGCAGCGTGAAGGGGTTCAAGGCCAAAAGCAGCGCGAGCGTGAGGAGGGATGGGCGCATGGCAGGGACTGAACGTTCAACTTGGGATCACCGAAGGTACAGGAGAACATCCCGCACCCGTGGTCTGTTCCAAGCGGTCCCTTGAAGGCCCACCCGGGCGGGTCGCACCCTGCACTGCCCCCCGATCCGCTCACGGCTTCCTCCCCTATCTTCGCCCCACCCATGAACGCTTCCGCCAAGACCATCGACCTGCGCCTCGGCGCCATCGTGCTGCTCGTGCTGGTGGCCGCCGCCACGCGCCTCGTGCCGCATCCCTACAACTTCAGCCCGCTCGGTGCCATCGCCCTGTTCAGCGGCGCGCTCCTCACCCGGCGCTGGCTGGCCATCGTGCTTCCCGTGGCGGCCGCCTTCGTAAGCGACCTGTTCATCAACAACACCCTCTACGCCGAGTACTACGACGGTTTCGTCTGGATGGCCGAAGGGGCCGGCTGGATGTACCTCATCTATGCGGTGATCGCTGTGCTGGGCATGATCGTGGTGCGCACGGTGAGCATGGGCCGTGTGCTGGGCGGTTCATTGGGTGCCAGCATCCTCTTCTTCCTCGCATCCAACCTCCTGTGCTGGCCGGGCAACCCGCTCTACGCGCAGGACCTCGGCGGACTGATGACCTGCTACGCGGCCGGCGTGCCCTTCTTCCCGGGCACCGTGGCCGGGGACCTCGTCTACAGTGTGGCGCTCTTCGGTGGCTATACCCTGCTGCAGCGCTACGTGCCTGAACTGCGGGCCGTTCGGGTGCGCCGCTGATCCTATCGATCGTTCAGCCGATGACGGGAATGTCCTTCCCGGCATAGCGTTTCGCGCCGTGCTGCTTCATGTAGAGATCGAACACGATGCCATCGGCCAGACCGACCTTGGGCACGAACACCTCTTCGATCTCGGCCTCTTCCAGCACCCGCAGGAAAATGTCGGCCGCAGGAATGATCACGTCGGCACGGTCAGGACGCAAGCGTAGCATGCGGATGCGGTCCTCGTAGCTGTAGGAGGCGATGCGGTCGCGCTGCCGCTGGATGTCGGCGCGTGCCAATGGTTCACCAAAGGCGTTCCCGTTCTCCTTGAAGATGCGGTTGATGTTGCCGCCGGTGCCAATGGCCATGAACTGGCCATGCTCCTGCCGAAGGTCCTCGAGGAAGGCACGGATCTCGTCCCACACCCCCGGGTCCACCTTGCCCTTCAGCGTGCGCACGGTGCCCACCTTGAAGCTGGCGGCCTTCACGCGGCGGCCCTGCTCCAGCCAGGTGAGCTCGGTGCTGCCACCACCCACATCGATGTAGAGGTAGCTGCGGTCCTTCAGCAGGTCCTGCGTCCAGAAGGTGTTCACGATGAGGTCGGCCTCCAGGCGGCCGTTGATCACCTCGATGTGCACCCCGCTCTCCATCTCCACGCGGGCCAGCACCTCCTCGCGGTTGGTGGCCTCCCGCATCGCACTGGTGGCACAGCAGCGTAGGTAGCGCACACCATACACCTCGGAAAGAAGCCGGAAGGCCTTCAGGCTCTTGATGAGGTAGTCGCGCTTGGCGCTGCTGATCGCACCGCTGTCGAACACGTCCTCACCCAGGCGGATGGGCACGCGCACCAGCGTCTGCTTCTTCACCACGGGATGGTCCTCCCGCTCGATCACCTCGCCCACGAGCAGGCGCACGGCGTTAGAACCGATGTCGATGGCGGCGTATGTGAGGTCGCGGGCGATGGGACCAATGTAGCACGGAGGACCGCGCACACGAATGCCTCAGGTCATGATCACTTCAGCACCGCCAACCGCTCCTCGAGCGCCTTGATCTTCGCCTCCGCATCCGCCTTCTTCTTGCGCTCGTTCTCCAGCACCTGTGGCGGCGCACCGCTCACGAAGCGCTCGTTGCTGAGCTTCTTGTCCACGCTGGCCAGGAAGCCGCGCAGGTAGCTGAGCTCCTCCTCGGCCTTCTTCGCCTCGGCGGCGGCGTCCACGTTGCTGCCCAGGTCGATGGCGTACTCCGTGGTGCCCACCAGGAAGGTGACGCTGCCCTCGCTGGCCTTCTCCACCGCGTGGATGGCGCCCACGTTGGCGAGCTTGTTCACCAGGGATGACACGGCCGCGCGCATCGGGGCCACGCCCTTCACCTGCACGTCCAGCGCCTCCTTCGGGCTCATGCCGCGCTCGTTGCGGGTGTTGCGCACGGCGCTCACCAGGTCGAAGGCATGCTGCACCTCGGCCTCGAGCTTCGCATCGCCTGCGCCGCCCTTCGGCCACGCCGCGATGATGATGTCCTCGCTGGCCTTCCGCTCCCGCAGGTGGTGCCACAGCTCCTCGGTGAGGAAGGGCATGTAGGGGTGCAGCAGCTTCAGCACGTCCTCGAACAAGCTGATGGTGGCCTCATAGGTGGCGGCATCGATCGGCTGCGCCACGCCGTCCACGAAGGCGGGTTTGATGCTCTCGAGGTACCAGCTGCACAGGTCGTCCCAGATCAGCTTGTAGGTGGTCATCAGCGCCTCGCTGATGCGGAACTGGTCGTACAACCCGTCGAGCTCGGTGGTGGTGCGCGCCACGCGGCTCCGCATCCACGCCACGGCGGCCGCGTTCGCAGCAGGCTGTTCCTGCTGCAAGACGGCCCAGCCTTTCACCAGGCGGAAGGCGTTCCAGATCTTGTTGCTGAAGTTGCGGCCCTGCTCGCACAGGCTCTCATCGAAGGGCAGGTCGTTGCCGGCGGGCGAGGAGAAGAGCATGCCGGTGCGCACACCGTCCGCGCCATACTTGGCGATGAGGTCGAGCGGGTCGGGGCTGTTGCCCAGGCTCTTGCTCATCTTCCGGCCCAGCTTGTCGCGCACGATGCCCGTGAGGTACACGTTCTTGAAGGGGATCTCGCCCCGGTACTCCATGCCCGCCATGATCATGCGCGCCACCCAGAAGAAGAGGATCTCCGGCGCGGTCACCAGGTCGTTGGTGGGGTAGTAGTACTTGATGTCGGCATTGTCCGGGTCCTTGAAGCCGTCGAACACGCTGATGGGCCACAGCCAGCTGCTGAACCAGGTGTCAACGACATCCTCGTCCTGCTTGATGCCCTTCACGCTCTTCCCTTCCGCAGTGAACTGCGCAATGGCCTCGGGCTCGGTGCGGCACACGGCCACATCACCGGCATCGTTGTACCACGCAGGCACCTGCTGTCCCCACCACAACTGGCGGCTGATGCACCAGTCGCGCACGTTCTCCATCCAGTAGGTGTAGGTGTTCGCGAACTTCTGCGGGTGCAACTTCACGCGGCCATCCTTCACCACCTCCAGCGCGGGCTTGGCGAGCTCACCCATCTTCACGAACCACTGAAGGCTCAGCCGCGGCTCGATCACGGCATCGGTACGCTCGCTGGTGCCCACCTTGTTCTTGATGTCCTCCACCTTCGCCAGGAAGCCCTTTTCCTCCAGCTCCTTCGCGATCTTCTTGCGCACCACGAAGCGGTCCTCGCCCACGTACAGCTGCGCCGCAGGGCTTAGCGTGCCGTTGGGCTCCAGGATGTCGATGGTTCCGAGGTTGTGCTTTTTGCCGAGCTCGTGGTCGTTCACATCGTGCGCGGGCGTCACCTTCAGGGCTCCCGTACCGAACTCGCGCTCCACGTACTCGTCGAAGATCACCGGGATGCGGCGACCGATCAGCGGTACCTCCACCTGCATCCCCTTCAGGTCGCGGTAGCGCTCGTCCTCCGGATGCACGGCCACGGCCGTATCGCCCAGGATGGTCTCGGGGCGCGTGGTGGCGATCACCACGTACTCCGCGCAGTCGGGATCATTGGTCACCACCTTGTACCGGATGTGGTACAGCTTGGAGCTCACCTCCTTGTAGATGACCTCCTCGTCGCTCACCGCCGTGAGGGCCTGCGGGTCCCAGTTCACCATGCGCAGGCCGCGGTACACCAGGCCCTTCTTGTGCAGGTCGATGAACACATCGATCACCGCATCGCTCAGGTCGGGCTCCATGGTGAAGCGCGTGCGGTCCCAATCGCAGCTGGCGCCGAGCTTCTTCAATTGCTCCAGGATCACGCCACCGTACTTCTCTTTCCAAGCGAAGGCGTGCTCCAGGAACTTCTCGCGGCCGATGGCGCTCTTCTTGATGCCCTGCTCGGCGAGCAGCTTCACCACCTTCGCTTCGGTGGCGATGCTGGCGTGGTCGGTCCCCGGCACCCAGCAAGCGTTCTTGCCCTGCATGCGGGCGCGGCGCACCAGCACGTCCTGGATGGTGTTGTTGAGCATGTGCCCCATGTGCAGCACCCCCGTTACGTTGGGCGGGGGGATCACCACGGTGTACGGCTCCCGGTCGTCAGGTACGCTGCGGAAGTAGCCCTTGTCCATCCAATGGGCATACCAGCGCCCTTCGGCCTGGCTGGGATCGTAACGCTTGGGGATCTCGGTGGTCGACATGCCTTGAAAATGAGGCGGCAAAGGTAGGCGCATGGAAGACAGCATGTGCCCATGGGAGCATGCGCTCATGTGCCCATGAAATGCCGCCCCTATGGAGGTCATCCGCATGCTGCGATTACGCGCTCCGAAGCACCGGCCCAACAGCCACGCGCAGCTCCCGATCGAAGCGCCCCCTGATCACCTACGCACATCGATCCGAAGGCGTGTGTCCATGTACCCCTGAAATGCCGCTCCGAACGAGGTCCCCGGCATGCTGCGATCACGTGCTCCGAAGCAGCGGCCCAGCCGCTACGCGCAACCACCGATCGAAGCGCCCGATGAGCACCTGCTCCCATGGGCATATGAGCACATGATGATGTCTTCCTGTCAACGCCCTGTTAATGTTCACCCTGCGGCGTTCACCTCCTCCGATACTTGCACCTGCAAGGGCCATGACCGGCACTTCTGTTCGCCCCCCTGTTAAAGTCCTGTTAAGGTCCCCCAAGCTCCTCAACCACCCCTCTACCTTCGGCGTACCAAGAACAAGTCAACAATTGAACCTTTCCATGAAAAAGTTCCTTCTCTCCCTCTCCCTGGGCGTCCTCACCCTTGGTGCTTTCGCCCAAGCCACCGGCAAACCCGTGGGCGGAACCGGCCCGATGATCTCTGTGGACAAGGAGTCGCATGACTACGGAACCATTCCCCAGGGCGCCAACGGCACCTGCGAGTTCGTGGTGACCAACACCGGCGACCAGCCCCTCATCATCAGCCAGTGCCAGGGCAGCTGCGGTTGCACCGTGCCCAAGTGCGAGACCCAACCCATCAAGCCGGGCGCCAAGAGCACCATCACGGTGAAGTACGACACCAACCGCGTGGGCCCCATCAACAAGAGCGTCACCATCACCAGCAACGCCACCAACGCCCCCAGCAAGGTGGTGACCATCAAGGGCACCGTGGAGGCCGCCGCCACCACTCCCGCCACGCCGGTGAAGGAGGCCAGCCCCATGGCCCCTGTGGAGAAGCACTAAGGCACCTTCCTGGTTGAAGGACACTGAACGTTGAACCGGAACACACCATGAAGAAGTTCCTCCTCGCCCTCGGCCTTGCCGCCCTCACCAGCGCCACCTTCGCCCAGTCGGGCCCGAAGATCACAGTGGACAAGGACGTGCACGACTACGGCACCATCCCCCAGGGCGCCAATGGCACCTGCGAGTTCGTGGTGACCAACACGGGTGATGCCCCCCTGATCCTCACCAACTGCAAAGGCAGCTGCGGCTGCACCGTGCCCAAGTGCGACACCGAGCCCATCAAGCCCGGTGGCAAGACCATCATCACGGTGAAGTACGACACCAAGCGGGTGGGCGCCATCAACAAGACGGTGACCATCAGCAGCAACGCCACCAACGAACCCGAGAAGGTGGTGCGCATCAAGGGCACGGTGACCGCCGCGGCCGAGACGCCCACCACCCCAGTGAAGGAGCCCAGCCCCATGGCCCCCGTGGAGAAGAACTGAGCCTTCATCCCATCGCAACAACAGGACCCCTGCCGGCAACGGTGGGGGTCCTTGCTTTGGCAGGGCGGCCGCCCTTTCACGGCATGGTGTCCCAGGGCAGGGGATCGAATACCCCGGCGATCGCCGAACTTCGCCCCACGATCCTTCACCATGCCATCGATCTCCTCCAAGGGCCGTCAGATGCCGCCCTCGCCCATCCGCAAGCTGGTCCCCTTCGCCGAGGCCGCCAAGCAGCGCGGCACCAAGGTCATCCACCTCAACATCGGGCAGCCTGACATCGCCACCCCGGAGGTGGCCCTGAACGCCATCCGGAACCTGGACCGCACGGTGATCGAGTACAGCCACAGCGCCGGCTACGAGAGCTACCGCCGTGGCCTGGCCACCTACTACGCCAAGCACGGCATCCACGTCACCCACGAGCAGATCATCGTCACCAACGGCGGCAGCGAGGCCCTGCTCTTCGGCATGATGGCCTGCTTCGAACCGGGCGATGAGGTGATCATCCCTGAACCCTACTACGCCAACTACAACAGCTTCGCGCTGGCCGCCGGTGTCACCGTGGTGCCCGTGCGCAGCACCATTCAGGATGGCTTCGCCCTGCCGCCCATCAGCGCCTTCGAGGCCCTGATCACCCCGCGCACCAAGGGCATCCTCATCTGCAACCCCGGCAACCCCACCGGCTACCTCTACAGCAGGGCCGAGCTGGAGCGCCTGCGCGAGATCGTGCTGAAGCATGACCTCTTCCTCTTCGCCGACGAGGTGTACCGCGAGTTCTGCTACGACGGCGCCACCCATGTGAGCGCCATGACCCTGGAGGGTCTGGACCAGCATGTGGTGCTGGTGGACAGCGTGAGCAAACGCTACAGCATGTGCGGGGCGCGCGTGGGGGCCTTCATCACCCGCAACGCCGAGCTGTACGCCTCCGTGCTCAGGTTCGCGCAGGCCCGCCTCAGCCCGCCCACCTTCGGGCAGATCGCCTCGGAGGCGGCCCTGGCCACGCCGGACAGCTACTTCACCGAGGTGATCGGCGAGTACGTGGAGCGCCGCAACATCCTGGTGGACGGCCTCAACGCCATCCCCGGTGTCACGTGCCCCAAGCCCAAGGGCGCCTTCTACTGCGTGGCCGAGCTGCCCATCGACGATGCCGACCGCTTCTGCCAGTGGCTGCTGGAGTCCTTCAGCCACGACGGCCATACGGTGATGATGGCCCCGTGCAGCGGCTTCTATGCCGAGCCTGCCACGGGACGGAAACAGGTGCGACTGGCCTACGTGCTGGAACAGCCCCTGCTGGCCCGTGCCGTGGACTGCCTGCGCGCCGCCCTGGCCCAATACCCCTGCACCGACAAGGCCGCATGGGCAAGCGCTTCGACCTGCGTCTCCTGAGGCTCGTGCATTGTCCGAACTGCGACCAATGAGGACCTGCCAACAGCAGGTGCCTACGGGTATTGTCATAGCCATGGGTGGGCCCACGGAACCACATGACAAAGTGATCATTTCAATATGACAACAGGACACCTATTCGTGGACCAGATTAAATACTCCGTGAATGTTAAGAGATCCTTAGTGGATATTATTCAAATACAGCGAACCGTCCGAATGGAACAGCCGTACAAACCGACCGTACAAACCTGTCCATGACGTCCATCCACACTGTCACCCGCCTGCTGATGGTTCTGGGGTTCGTGCTCTGCTGGGGCATGACCGCACGGGCACAGACCCGAAGCATCGAGCTGCACACCTTCGAGGCCACCGGCCTTGAATACGGCCCCTCCGAGAAAGAGTTCAGAGCCGCGGCCGTCGTGTTCGCGCCGAACGTTTTGGTGTCGATCGATGCACGCATCAGCGAGGTGCAGATCATCGCCATGACCCCATTCGACCTGGGCGGTTTCCTTGAAATGGCCCAGCAGTATGGCATCGTGCTCAGTCCCAAACCAGTGGAGGAGCTTCCCGTGGACCAATGAGCACCTTATCGACCTCCATCGCTTCGCGCGCCGGGTACGCGCCGCTAGTTGCCTTCCTGATCTTCATGGGAAGCACCAAGGGACTGGCCCAGACCGCGAGCAACACCTGCGGCTACAATGCCGGGAACCAATACCCCGTAGGCAGCAGCTGTAACCTGCAGTCGTTCAATAAGCCCGACTCCTTCACCGCCACCTTCACCCCCGCTGGCAACACCTGCAGCTCCGGCAACTTCGACGATGCCTGGGGCTGGTTCACCGCCACCGGCACCACCACGAACATTACGTTCGACCCATCGAACAATCACCAGGCCATCGTGCACGTGTTCTCCGGGCCATGCACTGCGCTTACCCAGGTAGGCTGTGTCAACGCCGGAACCGCAGGCACCAACGCGAACCTGACCATCACCACCGTGCCTGGCACCAACTACATGATACGGGTGCAGCGAAGTGGCACGAACAACCCCATGGAAGGTTCGATCTGCATCTGGTCGCCTGTGCCGAACGATGGACCCTGCACCGCCACACCGTTGCCCCTGACCGGCACATGCAACCTGGTGAACAGTTCCAATGTAGGCGCCACTCAGGCCACTGTTCCTGCAGCACCGAGCTGTGGTGGTTACACCAATGGATCGCGGGATGTGTGGTTCACCTTCGTGGCCGGGCCGCTCGGTACCATCGCGGTGCAATCGCAGGCGGGGTCCCTCACCGATGGCGCCATGGCCGTGTATATCGGCGGAAGCTGCTCAGGCACCCTCACCGAGGTGGCCTGCGACGACGATGCTGGACCAGGGTTGATGCCGTTCCTCCAACTCTCCAACCTAAACCCCGGCCAGACCTATTACGTCCGGTTCTGGGGCTTTGGGTCGGCTGCGGGCACCTTCTCGATCTGTGCGCAAGGTGTCACCACACTACCCGCAGGTGATTGTGTCTATGTGCTGAACATGTACGACTCCTTCGGCAACGGCTGGGGCACCTCCTCCGTGGGCATCAGCATCAATGGAGGACCCTATCAGGTTCATACCGTCACCGGGGCGTTCAACCAGATCGTGTTCGGTGTGAACATCGGCAACATCGTTGCGATCCAATACAACAACAGCGGCACCTTCCAGGACCAGAACAGTTACTCCCTGTCACTGGCCGGAGGAATTCTCTTCAACTCGGGGTCGCCACCTGTGAACGGCCTGGTCTACACGGCCCTTGTCACCTGCCAACCGCCACCGCCAGTGCAGGAGGATTGCATTGGTGGCCCGACACTGTGTTCCGCCCAAGCCTTCTCCAACGCGGCCACCAGTACAGGTGCCATCGCCGACCTGACCCCCTCCAACTCCGGCTGCCTGAATGCCCTGGAACGCCAGGGGACCTGGTACAACTTCTCCATCACCGCTCCAGGCACGGTGGGCCTTACCATCGCGCCGACCAACCCGACCGATGATTATGACTTCGCCATTTGGGGACCGTTCCCGCCGGGCAGCAACCCTACCACGATATGCCCACCACTGGGAGCCCCACTGCGTTGCTCATACTCCGGGCTCACCGGCAGTACCGGCCTCAACGCCACAGCCACTGACCTGTCCGAAGGGGCCGCGGGCAACAGCTGGGTGCAGCAGCTTACGGTCACCACAGGTCAGGTGTACCTCATCTACATCAGCAATTACTCGGTGAGCGGCCTGGCCTTCAACCTGTCCTGGCAGCTCGGCGGCGGCGCTTCACTTGACTGCACGATACTGCCGGTGGAACTGGTGGAACTGCGTGCCGAAGCGTTTGACGGCCACGTGGGGATCTTCTGGACCACCGCCTCCGAGTCGAAAACCTCTCATTTCATGGTCGAACGGATCGATGCAACGGATCAATGGGTCCCCGTTGCATCGGTCCCTGCAGCTGGCCATGCAGCCTCATCCACCAGCTATAGCGCCCGGGACCTGGCACCTCTGCTCGGACAGAACAAGTACCGTTTGCGCATGGTGGACCAGGACGGCAGCACCCGGTACAGCGAGGTGGTACTCGTCCAGTTCGAACCGCGACGCGGAACCCTCCTGTCGCGGCCCAATCCAGCAAAGGGCCGGACCGAGTTCCTGGTCCGATTGGACAACGATGAAGAGCATCAACTGACCATCACCAGCATGGATGGTCGACGATTGATGATGGCCACCATGCCCACTGGCGTGGGGACCCATGAAGTGGCGTTGGACCTGACCGGGGTAGCTGCCGGCAGCTACCTGGCCTTGTTGCGGAACCTTCGTGGTGAACTGCTGGGCATCTGGCGGTTGCAAGTGGAATAGCCGCCACCCAGCCCTGGCGCAGGTGGCGCTTTCCAACCCGGGCCCACCGGCATCGACCGGGCCGCCGCCTGCGGCGTTGCGGAATTGGCTGTGCGCCGCACGGCAACCCTGTGCGGCAGCCCGCGTCTAACCTACCGGGCCCGTGCCGCACACATTTGCTTGATCCGTTATTATTCGTACTTTAGCTTCTGTGTCGGTTGATGTGTGCGGGTGGCCTCGTTGAATGAAGCCCGGTGTCAGCATGAAGCTATTTACCCTCGTCCCCTTCCTTCTACTGCTGGTCCTGCCGTCCTCCGCTCGTGCACAGGCCGTGTACACCTTCTTGGCCGTGGACGGGCTGGCCGGGCCCCACGAGAAGCTGCTCTACGCCGCCTTGGTCACCTTGGACCAGGAGGCGCTCTTCTCCACGCACGGCAACCAGTTCAAGGTGCGCTCGCAGGTACGGCCCGAGGAACTGCTGGCCGCCTTCAACGCCGCCGGTGCAGGTGAAGTGCGGCTCGTTCAGGACCGGGCACAGGGTGTGCCGCCCTTCCCGGTGAAGCAGCGCACCGGCAATGAGACCGCTGATGAAGCGGCCTATGAAGCCGCCAAGGCCGCCTGGATCGCCGCTCATCCTGACGCATACAAGGCCCTTGTCGCACCCGCAACGGGCACAGGGACCTCCAACCCCGAATAGGCCATGGGCAACGCACGTTCCACGCACCGCCGCGCATTGACCCTCGCCGCCGTGCTGCTGGGCGCACTGGGGGCCCATGCGCAATGCGGCTTCGGTGGCACGCTCAATGCCGCCAATGCCACACCGACCAGTTGCCCCGGCAGCGCCTCGGTGGCCTGTGTCACCGGCGGACAGTATGTGCTGGTGAACGTGGTGGCCGGCAACACCTACACCTTCAGCACCTGCGGTGGAGCCACCTGGGACACCCAGATCACGTTGTTCAACAACGCCACCACCGCCAATGTGGGCTACAACGATGATGGTTGCGGCGTGCAAAGCACCGTGACCTGGACGGCCACCTTCACCGGTCAGGTGCGCGTGCTGGTGAACCAGTTCTTCTGCACCACCAACGGCACGTGTGCCACCCTCAACGTGAGCTGCACGGCAGGCGCTTCTGGTCCCGCCAACGACAACCCCTGCGGCGCCACACCCCTCACCGTGGGCACCAGTTGCTCCTTCACCACCGGCAACACCACCGGAGCCACCGCCACCACCGGTCCGCCAGCGCCCACCTGTGCCAGCTACCTGGGCAACGACGTCTGGTTCAGCGCCGTGGTGCCCGCCAGCGGCCAGCTCACGATCGACTCCAACACCGGCACCATCACCGATGGTGGCATGGCCCTCTACACCGCCCCCTCGTGCAGCGGGCCCTTCACCCAGGTGGCCTGCGATGACGATGGCAGCGCCAACGGCCTGATGCCGCTGATCAACGCCACCGGCCTCACCCCGGGCAGCACCGTGTACATCCGGTTCTGGCGCTATGGTGGGGGCACAGGCACCTTCTCCATCTGCGCCTTCGGCAACAACGTGACCCCACCCCCAGGTGGCTGCATCTACACGCTGACCCTCAATGACAGCTTCGGCGATGGCTGGGGCACCTCTTCTGTAGGGATCAGCATCAACGGAGGGGCCTACACCTGGTACAGCGTGGTCGGCAGTTCCAATACCGTTTCCATCCCGGTGGGCATCGGCAACATCATCGCCGTGCAGTACAACAACTCCGGTGCGTGGCAGGGCGAGAACAGCTACAACCTCACCCTCAACGGGGGACTGCTCTTCGCCTCGGGCTCGCCGCCCACGGCCGGACTGGTTTGGACCAACACCGTGACCTGCCAGACCCCGCCCGCACCACCCGAGGATTGCGTGGGCGGCATCACCATCTGCAGCGGGCAGAACTTCAACAACGCCACCACCAATACCGGGGCCATCGCCGACCTGACCCTCGCAACGGCGGGATGCCTCGGTACGCTAGAACGCCAGGGGACCTGGTACAATTTCACGCCCAGCAGTGGCGGCACGATCGGCTTCACGATCAACCCTGCAGACCCTACCGACGACTATGATTTCGCGCTTTGGGGACCATTCCCAACTGGCAGCAACCCCAGCACCATTTGCCCGCCGTTGGGCGCCCCGCTGCGTTGCTCTTTCTCCGCACTGGATGGCGCCACCGGGATGAACGCGACCGCCACCGATCTATCCGAAGACCCTTCCGGTGATAAATGGGTCCAGCAGATAACGGTCACCACTGGCCAGGTCTACCTCCTCTACATCAGCAACTTTTCCCAAAGCGGCCTGTCCTTCGGCCTCACCTGGCAGCTGGGCGGAGGCGCCTCGCTGGACTGCACCGTGCTGCCCGTGGGGTTGCTCACCCTCACCGCCACGCCCGCCGAGGGCAAGGTGCTGGTGGACTGGAGCACCGCCCAGGAACAGGGCACGGCGCACCATGAGGTGGAACGCGCCATGGACGGGGTGAACTTCACCCCGGTGGGCCGTGTGACCGCTGCGGGCGATGCCACCTCCCCCTCCCATTACCACTTCACCGATGAACACCCGGCCGACGGGCTCAACTACTACCGCCTGCGCACCGTGGACATCGATGGCAGCAGCAGCCTCTCCAACACCGTCACCGCATGGAACGGACAGGCCACCGCGCCGCTGAAGGTGGTGCCCAACCCGGCCACGGAGCAGGCCTCCGTGGTGCTGTCCCTGCCTGCCGATGGCACCCACCTGCTGCGCGTGCTGGACGCCCAGGGCCGCAGCCTACTGGAGCAGCCACTGGCCGGTATGGGCGGGACGAATACCGTGGCCCTGGACCTGGGCCACTTGGTGGTCGGCCCCTACCAAGTGGTGGTGGCCCGTCCCGATGGCGAGGTGCTGGGCCGGGCACGCTTCGTGAAGCAGTAGCCGGGCAACTTGACCCCGTTAAAAGCCGGGATAAGGCTCAGGCAACTGGAGGCCTGCAATTGCGTCATAAGGATGCAACAGCAAGGTTCTCAGCAGCTTGCTGTTGACCAACGAACCTTTGCCCGTTGCTGATCGTCCCCCTTTGGTACTAACTTTCACCCGCCGTAAACACACAGGACAATATGAACCTCCGTCCGCACATGGTCCTGGTCGCCCTGCTGGCGGCCTTCGCTGCTTGGGCCCAAGGGCCTTCCTTCGTGTACTTCCGGGCCGATGCGCCGCTGGATGCCTCAGCCTACAAGATGGTCCTGAGCCAGTTGATGGACCTGGACCCGCAGGCCGAGGTGTTCCACAGCGACGACATGACCATCCTGCAGGTGAAGCGCGGCGCGGTGAGCGATGAGCAGCTGCGCGCTGCCATCACCAGCACCGGTGTGAACCTGCGCCCCGGCACGGTGGACCCTGCCACCCTGCAGCCCGCCCCCGTGGACGGCCCGCCCGTCTTCATCGTGACCGACGACCCCGCCGCCGACCTGGCCCGCTACCAGGCCGCCATGGCCGCGTGGAACGCCGCCCACCCCGACCAGCCTGTTGGCCCGCCCGTACACCTGCAGAACGCCCGCTGAACCGAAGCATCCCATGAAGCAACGCTACGCGCATTTTCTGCTGACCGCCTTCGGCATCTTCATTGTCCAATTTGCACTGGCCCAGCCGCCGTGCAACAGCAACTTCACCACGCCGGCCGGACAAACCGCGATCACGACGGGATCTCCCTGGGGACCGGCCAGCGTGCCGCCAACGATGTCCGGTGCCGTGAACACGACAACTAACGCAGGGAGCACAACAGCAAGCGTGACTGTTGTCACTGGCCTGTCGGTAGGGAATACTGTAACCGGCCCAAACATTCCAGCCGGCACCACCATCACCGGAATCGGCGTCCCCACCGCCACCAGCATCACCCTGAGCCAGCCTGCTACCGGTACAGGCACGAACGTTCCTCACACCTACACCGTACCCGGCTGGCCGAACAATTATCCTCCTACAACGAACCTGGCCCCAACGATCAATGGTACTATTGCTCAAAATCCGGGCAGCAGTGTTTGTTCCGTTTGTCCTGCCACCTACAGCGTCCCGATCTGCGCCGGTCAGTTCGTCAACATGTACTTGTGCGCTGGCAACCTGTACACCTTCAGCATGTGCAGTTCGGCCAGCACGTGGAACTCCACGATCACGGTGACGAACATCAGTGGTGTGCCCCAGAACTTCCAACCCAACTGGGATGACGATGGCTGCGGCACGACGAATGGGCATGCAGTCGTCACCTTTACACCGCAATCCTCTCAACAGTTCCGGATCCGGGTCTTCAACGATCCATGCGTGGTGAACGGCGCCTTGTGCGGCACGTTGCAGATCTCCTGCAACCCCTTCCCGCCCCCGCCGCCCAACGATGACCCGGCCGGTGCGATCACGCTATCCCCGGGCGGCATCACATCCACCACCTGCAACCCGCTGTTCACCTCGGCCGCCTATGGCACGCTCACGGTGGCGGGCGCTCCTCCCCTGCCTTCCGCAGCGGGATGTGGTACGGGCGGCGCATGCACCGGGGCCACACCCGGCCTCACCACGGGCGATGTGTGGTACACCGCGGTGATGCCGGCCAGCGGACGCCTGGCCATCGAGGTGGACCAGATCAGCGCCGGCAACCTGGCGATGGCGGTGTATAGTGCACCTGGACCCGGCGGCCCCTTCACCCCACTGGCCTGCGGCTGCAACGTGGATATTGTCACGGGCGTCCCCGACCCTTACGTGAACGTGAACAACGCAGCGCTGGCCGGCCAGACCGTGTATATCCGGGTATGGCCTGAGGGCGGCTTTGGCAACAACGGCACCTTCACCATCTGCGCCTTCGAGCCGATACCGCCGGTCAACGACCAACCCTGCGGGGCGATCAACATCCCGGTGGCGCCTGCGGCCTGTTCGCCACAGACCTACTCCACCCAGAACGCCACCGCGTTGACCGGTGTGACCCTGAGCCCGGCCACCCCTGCCTGCGGTTCGCCCATCACGGGTGGCGACGTGTGGTTCACCGTGACCATGCCCAGCACGGGGTCGCTGACGGTGAACACGGGCAGCGGCACACTCTCCAACATGGCCATGCAGGCCTACCAGCCCGGCCCCTGTGGTGGGCCGCTCACGGAGGTGGCCGGCGCCTGTAGCGACAACCAGAACACGGTATCGGTGGCCCTTACCACCACTGCCGGCAGTGCAACCGCCACAGTGGCCTCCACCGCCGGGCTGAATGCGGGTGATGGCATCTCAGGGCTTAACGTGCCTGTCAACACGACGATTGCCGCTGTTGTTAATGCGACCACGGTTACTTTAAGCCAGCCAGCCATAAATGGGGTGGTTCTGGGAAGTACCAGTGGTGGTTCTAATGTACTGACCTTAGCCAGCACAGTTGGTATAGTCGTGGGTTCTGCTGTTACTGGTGCTGGGATACCCGCTGGAACCACTGTAACTGCTGTGACTCCGACTACAATAACCTTAAGCTTGGCGGCAACAGGTACCAACTTGAATTCTCCATATAGTTTTTCTTCCGCAGCCCACACCATCGGCAACCTGATGCCCCGCATCACCCTGACCGGAGCGCCCGGCCAGGTGTTCTACATCCGGGCCTGGAACCAGAACATCCTGCAGGGCACCTTCCAGATCTGCGCCTTCCAGAACAACCCGCCGCCCAATGACAATCCGTGCAGCCCGGTGGGTGCCACGGCGCTTGCGGTGCAACCTGGCTGTCTCTTCGGGCCTTTCCAGACCAACGACCTGGCCAGCAACACACCGCCGAACATCCTTGGCCAGCACGCCAGCATCGCGGCTCCCACCTGCGGAGGCACACCGGTGAACGATGTCTGGTACACCGCCGTGGTACCCAGCAACGGGGTGCTGCAGTTCGACACGGACGATGGCCAGATGACCAATGCGGCCATGGCCATCTACACCGCCACCGGCTCTTGCGCGGCCGGTAACTTGGCCCTGTCCCAGGTGCCGGGCGGCTGCTTTGCTGCGGGCAGTTCCAACGGAGCGGGCATGCCTGCCGGACAGGTCACCGGGCTTGCTCCCGGGTCCGTGGTGTATGTGCGCCTGTGGCGTGAAGGCGGCAGCGATGGCACCTTCCAGATCTGCGCCCGCACCACGGTGCCGCCTCCGGGCAACTGTACCTACACCCTTCGGATGTTCGACAGCGCGGGCGACGGCTGGAACGGCAGCTTCGTGACCGTCTGCGTGGGCGCGAGCTGCACCAATTACACCGTGAACGGATCCAACGGCACCATCACGATCGGTGCCAATTTCGGGCAGATCATCACGGTGACCTACACAGCGGCAGGCGGATTCCAGAACCAGATCAGCTACCAGTTGCTGTCCAACACCGGTGGCCTCATCTACGGCAGCACGAACCCGCCCACGCAGGGCTCGAACACAGCCTTCGTGGTGGACGCCCTGTGCAACGTGCCACCCGCACCACCCTCTGATTGCGTAGGCGCCACACCCGTGTGTGATAACCAGTCGTTCGGTGGTTCACCCACCAACATTGGTGGCGTGAACGACCTGTCGGCAACGAACCGTGGCTGCCTGGTATCCAACGAGCGCCAAGGGTTCTGGTACCGTTTCCAAGCGCAGGTGGCCGGTCAGCTGGCGTTCACCATTGCACCTGCAGCGGTCAACGACTACGACTTCGCGGTATGGGGTCCGTTCAGCGGAGCGGTCAGCTGCCCACCGCCCAGCCCGCCTCTGCGATGCTCCTATGCCGCCGGCGGGGGTCCCACGGGGTTGAACTTCAGCAGTGTTGACCTGAGCGAAGGGGCGGGTGGTGACCGGTTCGTGCGCTTCATTGATGTGCTGCCGGGCCAATGGTACCTGTTGTACGTGGACAACTTCGCCCAGAGCGGGGTGAACTTCACGCTGTCTTGGAGCAACACGCCCAACAACCTGCTGGACTGCACCATCGTGCTCCCGGTGGAACTGCTCACGTTGGACGCCCAGCCGGCAGATGACCATGTGGTGCTGAACTGGTCCACGGCCAGTGAGCAGGACGCCTCCCACTTCGTGGTGGAGCGCTCCGCCGATGGCGACCGGTTCGAACCCATCGGGCAGGTGGCTGCCGCAGGCACCACCATGGTCACGAGCTCCTATCGCTTCATTGATCAGCGCCCCGTGAACGGCACCAACTTCTACCGCCTGCGTACGGTGGACATTGATGGCAAGACGGGGTACACCCAGGTGGTGACCGCCGAGTTCCGCCAGGGCAGCATACCGCTGCAGCTCTTCCCCAACCCCGCGAACGAGACCATCAATGCCAGCTTCGTGCTGGATGGCGAGGGAGCAGTGCGCTGGCGGGTCCTGGACATGAGCGGCCGCCTGGTGCAGGAAGCCCTTGTGCCCGGTACGGCAGGTGCGAACCGGGTGGAGATCCCCCTGGCCCGGGTCGATGCCGGCAGTTACCTGTTCGAGGTGGTGGACGAAGCCGGTGTGCTGCTGGGCAATTCGCGCTTTGTAAAGCAGTAGATCGTTCACAACCGGTCGAAAGACCGAGGTCGTTTTCCAAGGCCCCGCAGGCAACACCCTGCGGGGCCTTGCGTCTTCCAGCTGCCCTGAAGTTGGACCTGCCGGGCATCCAAGCTTGCTGCAATTAACAGCTCATTGTTAACGAGATGTCGAACTTATCTTTAACCTCCCGATCCCTTGGGGGGCTTGCATGCCCGTGTTGCCCGACCTACTCTCCCAGCACTCGCGTTACATGACCGAACACTACCCCATCCCCGCTTCCACGCACCTGCATCGGTTGGCGAAGACCTTGTTCGCCCTGATGGTGATGTACGTGGGCATGCACCACCCCGCACAGGCCCAACCGTGCACAGGTACAGCCATGGGTGTGACAAACCTGGTGGGAGCTGCCACTTGGTTGCCACCCATCGTGCCAGCCACACCTCCCGTTTGGGCAACGCCGGCCCCGCCAGCGACCGCGAGCTACGGCACCCCCATCACCTCCTCCTGCACCGTATGCCCATCCACCTTCACGGTGCCCATCTGCGGGAACCAGTTCGCGCGCATGTGGCTTTGCTCACAGAACGTTTACACCATTTCCCTCTGCACGAGTGCACCGGCTAATGACTTCACCCTGAGCATCACCACCAGTGCGAACGCCGCTGTACCGGTCTTCTATGGGTCCACATTCAACAATGACGGCTGCGGCACACCTGGAGGGCCGGCGGTGCTTCAATTCACCCCGGGCACCAGTGCGCTCTACTACATCCGGGTCTTCCAGAACGTTGGCGCCAATCCGTGCGTGGTGAATGCTGCGCTTTGCGGCAACTTGTCGATCACTTGCTCCATACCTCCCCCGCCGCCGAACGACAACCCGTGCACGGCCACGCCGCTTTCCGTGGGCACCAGTTGTGTGTTCGAGCCGGGCACCAATCTCTGGGCTACCAATACGGTAGGGCCGCCCAATCCCACCTGCGGTTCGTTCTCCTTCCGCGATACCTGGTTCTCCGCCGTGGTGCCGGCATCGGGCAACCTGGCCATCAACACCTCGCTGATCAGCGCCAACAGCATGGGGATGGCCGTTTACAGCGCCCCCTCGTGCAGCGGCCCCTTCACCGAAGTGATCTGCAATGCGGCCACACCTCCCAGCACCCTGCTGACCGGCCTGACGCCGGGTTCCACGGTCTATATCCGCGTGTGGCCTCCGGGGAACATCGCCCCACAAGGCACCTTCAACATCTGTGCGTTCGAGCCGGTACCGCCACAGAACAATGATCCCTGCGGGTCCTTCAACATGCCCACCCCGCTCACCTGCACACCGGGCCTCTATTCCACCCAATACGCCACCCTGACCGCACTTGCCGGACTGACCATTGGTGCACCCAGCTGTGGGGGAGCACCGACCAACGATGTGTGGTATGCCGTGACGGTGCCACCCAGCGGTGCTTTCACGGTGAACACCTTCCCCGGCACGCTCTCCAACATGGCCATGGCCTGGTACCGGTTGAGCGGAGGCGGCTCCCTTTGCGATCCACCCGGGTTCACGGGCAGCCTGACCCAGATCGCGTGCAACGACAACCAGACGGTCACCAACCTGATGCCGCGCATCAACAGCCAGACCGTGCTGCCGGCCATTGCACCACCATTGGTGCCCGGCGAGACCATCTATGTGCGGTTGTGGCCGCAACCCCTCTCGGTGAACACGACCACGACCACGGGATCCACCACGGCCACGGTGACGAGCGCAACCGGCCTGTTGGTAGGCAACAGTGTGACCGGACCCGGCATTCCGGCAGGCACCACCATCACCAATATCGTCGGTACCACCATCACCCTGAGCTTGGCAGCCACCGCCACGGGCACCACTGCCTTGAACTACCTGCCCTCCACGTTCCAGAGCTCGACCTTCGAGCTGTGCGTGACGGAAAGCCAGCCTCCGCCCAACGATAACCCGTGCGGTGCCATTGCGCTGGTGCCCAGCCTCAGCTGCAACCTGGTGCCCACGACGAACGAATCGGCGGGCCTCACCTTGGGTGTACCTGTCCCGGCCTGCGGTGCACCGGTCCAGAACGATGTGTGGTACAGCGCGGTAGTGCCACCCAACGGGCAACTCGAGTTCAACACGCAGGGGGTGGTGCTCACCGATGCGGCCTTCGCCCTCTACCAAGTGGCCAGTGGCAGCTGTGCCACCAGCAACCTCACCCTCTCCCTGGTGCCTCCGGTGAACTGTCAGGTAGGGGGCAGCTCCTTCGGGGCCACCATGCCCCAGCAGCTTTTCGCCGGCCTTACGCCGGGCAGCACCGTGTACCTGCGGGTGTGGCGGCAGACCGGGCTCGTGGGGGCCTTCAACATCTGTGCGCGGGCCACGGCGGCAGCGCCCATCAGCGGCTGTGACATCGTCAACTACGATTCCGGTGGACCCACAGGGAACTACGGGAACAACGAGGTCTATGAGCAGACCTTCTGTCCGGAGAACCCAGGCGATGTGGTGGCCCTGGCGTGGGTGGCCTTCAGCACCCAGGCGAACAACGATTTCATGACCATCTACAACGGCCCGTCCACGGCATCACCGGTGCTGGGCACGTATTCGGGTGGTTCACTCCCGCCTGGTTTCGTATCCACCCATGCCAGCGGCTGCATCACCATTCGCTTCACGTCCAATGCCAGCGTGGTGAGCAATGGGTGGCAGCTGAGCGTGTCGTGCGGCCCGCCGATGCCTCCGGCACCAGCAATTTCCGGCGTATGCGGCACCACGGTCTATGACCCGGGAGGCCCCTCTGGCAACTACGCGAACAACGTGTTCGTGACCAACACCTACTGCCCCACCGTGCCGGGCGAAGTGGTCACCCTCACCTTCACCCAGTTCGCCACCGAGCAGAACTTCGACTTCGTCACCATCTTCAACGGGCCGGATGTGACCGCCCCGATCTTGGGCACCTTCTCCGGGACCAACCTGCCGGGCACCTTCATCAGCACCCACCCAACGGGTTGCATCACCGTACGCTTCACCTCGGATTTCACGATCGTGAGCGCGGGCTTTGCAGCCACCATCCGGTGCGGTCCGCCCCAGCCCCCTCCCCCTCCGCCGCCACCACCCGCGGGCATTTGCGGCACGCAAGTGTTCGATCCGGGAGGTTCCACCGGCAACTACTTCAATGCCACCAACCAGAACCCGGGCAACCAGGGGGGTAGTGGGTGCTGGGACCCCCCCGGACCGCAGGGGCCGTGTGCACCTGCCGGGCCTTACCCACCGCCGGCTGGCACATGGGGCCAGTACTGGTCTCAGACCTACTGCCCGCCAGTGGCCGGTGATGCCGTGACCCTTTCCTTCACCGCCTTTGCGCTTGAGCAGGGCTGGGATAACATGTACGTGTACAACGGCCCCACGGTGGACCCCTACAACGTGAACGGCACGCAGTTCCTGAGCGGCAACGGCCTGCCAACCTGCGCTCCAAATCCGGGCTGGTGCAACCAGACCCTCGGGCCCAATGGCTATACCGGTAACGTGATCCCGGGGCCCTTCACGTCCACGCACCCCAGCGGCTGCATCACCATTGCGATGACCAGTGACGACATCGTGAACCTGGCCGGGTGGGCTGCCACGGTGCAGTGTCAGAGCGCGTTCAACCCGAATGCGGACTGCATCTATGCACTGCGCCTGTACGACATCTTTGGCGATGGCTGGGCCGGCTCCACGATCACGGTCACCATCAATGGCGGCACACCCAGCATCTACACCATCGAGGCGGGGTCCTTCAATGAGGTGCTGATCGGCCTTGACTCCGGGGACAACATCGCGATCACCTATAGCGGTGTGGGCTACTTCCCCACGGACAACTTCTGGACCTTCGACCTGGTGGGTGAGACCTATTCGGTGTTCCACTCGGCCATCCCCGCCACGAGCGGCACGTTCAACTTCACGGCCAACTGCACACCCCCCGAAGCCCCGCCCCAGGACTGCATCGGCGCGGACATCATCTGCACCAACGGTGCGGTGCTCGTCGGTGGCACGCATGCCGGCAGCGTGGGTGACATGATCGCCCCGGCCGTCGGCTGTCTGACCAACGAGGAGACCGAGGGCAACTGGTACGCGTTCTCCACCACAGCGGCCGGTCCGCTGGGCCTGACCATCACGCCCGCCGTGGCCGGCACCAACTTGGACTTTGCCTTGTGGGGGCCGTTCCCCTTCACGCTCGGCAATATCACCAACTGGTCCGCCGCTTGTGAAGCGCTGTCGTTCAATCCGTTCAACACCCCCCTGCGGTGCTCCTTCGCCACCGCCACAGCGGCGGGTGGTGCCACCGGTCTGAACGGCGTGGCCGTTGACCCCTCTGAAGGTGCTGGCGGCGACCAGTGGGTGCAACAGCTCACCGTGGCCGCCAACCAGGTATACATGCTCTATGTTGGCAACCAGAGCCGCAACAACTCGGCAGCCAACATCACCTTCACGAACACGAGCATCCTCACCTGCGGTTTCATCCTGCCGGTGGAGCTGCTGGAGTTCGATGCCGAGGCGGGCGAGCATCATGTGGATGTGCTCTGGAGCACGGCCAGCGAGCAGAACAGCGCCTACTTCAAGGTGCAGCGATCCTCGGACGGACTGGAGTTCCACACCATCGGACATGTGCAGGCCACCGGCAACAGTCAAAGCCGGTTGGAATACCTCTTCAAGGACGAGTCGCCCCTGCCGGGCATGTCGTTCTACCGCTTGGAACAGGTGGACCTGGACGGCAGCTCCACGCTGTCGCAGATGGTGCCGGTGGAGTTCAATGGGCGCAGCACACGCCTGGCCATCTTCCCCAACCCCACTCGCGACCTGTTGAACGTGACCTATGAACTACCCGGTGAAGGCGTGGTGACGTGGACCGTGGTCGACCAGAGCGGTCGTCGCGTGATGTCCGGCACACTGGGTGGTGCGAAGGGTAGCAACCGGTTCACACTCGACGCACAGGCCCTGGAGGCCGGTGCTTACCAACTGGATGTGCTGCAAGGCGGCACACCGGTGGGCAGGGCGCGGTTCATCAAACAGTGACCACACCTCTTGGCAAGGCCCGGCGCGGAGTTCCGCGCCGGGCCTTGTGCTTGGGGGAGGCACCAGGGTATCTTTGAGGCATGCGCCGATCGCTCGTCCTGTTCGCTGCCCTGGTGGGTCTGCTGTTCCCCTTGGGTTCAGGTGCAGGCCCGGCGCGGCCCTTGGTGGCCAACTACACCTTCGGACTGAGCCTGAGCCCGGGGCAGAACAACGAGCTCTTCACGCTCTTCGAGGTGAAGGAGTTCGAGGGAAAGGTGATCGGTGCGGTGCCACTGACCCGCAACACCTTCATGCTGCAGGCACAGGGAGCCACGCCCAGCAAGGCCAACCCCACAGGCGAGAACCTCTTTGCCAAATTCAACATCCCCCTGTGCCTGCGGCTGAACTGGCCGGAGGACCGCCGACCACTGGCCGATTGTGAGGTGTTCGATTCCCTTTGGAAGTTGCGTTACTGGGAGAACCCTTACAAGCCCATGGAAGGGCAGCACCCCGGCAAGGGCTGGTCCGAGAAGCGTGATGCCCCCTCCGATCGCCAATTGCTGCTGCTGACGGACTATGGCATCCTGTACCTGAACGGCATGGCCAGGGGCGAGAACGTGTTCCGCCTGTTGCATGACGTGTGCGACAGCAGCTGGGTGGACAACTACCGCAAGGGCTACTGAGGGTGATGCAGGCCGTGGACACCCTGTTCGAGGAGCTCACCGCTACTGGGCGCACGGAGGCCCTGCGCCGCGTGGCGCTTGGCCGGGCCATCACCTTGGTGGAGAGCGAGCGCCCGCAGGACCGTGTGCTGGCCGATGCGTTGGTGGAGCGCTGCCTGCCCCTGGCCGGACGCACCCTGCGCGTGGGCATCACCGGCATCCCCGGCGTGGGCAAAAGCACCCTGATCGATGCGCTGGGCATGGCCCTGCTGGCCCAGGGGCACCGCGTGGCCGTGCTGGCAGTGGACCCCAGCAGCGTGCGCAGCGGGGGTAGCATCCTGGGCGACAAGACCCGGATGGAACGTCTTTCCAACGCGGAAGGCGCCTTCATCCGCCCCACGGCCACGGGCGGCGACCTCGGCGGGGTGGCGCGGCGCACCCGCGAGACCATGGTGCTGTGCGAGGCGGCCGGCTTCGACCGCGTGCTGGTGGAGACCGTGGGCGTGGGCCAGAGCGAGCTGGAGGTGGACCGCATGACAGACCTCACCCTGCTGCTGATGATCGCCGGGGCGGGTGATGAACTGCAGGGCATCAAACGCGGCATCATGGAGGCCGCGGACCTGGTGGCCCTGACGAAGGCGGATACCGATGCGGACGGACGGATCCGCACGGCCGTGAACGACCTGCACCTGGCCATCGCCCTATTGCCGCTGCGGCCCAGTGGAAGGCACCCTGAAGTGGTCCTCACCAGCGCCGTCACCGGCCAGGGCATTGACACCCTGGTGGTGCGGCTCGACGCGCTGCACCAGGCCGACCTGTCCAGCGGGCATTTCATCCGCCGCCGTCAGCAACAGGACCTGCACTGGCTGGACAAGGCCACGGCCGATGCACTGCTGCGCGCGTTCCATGCGGATGAGCACGTGCGTGAAGCCCTGATGCGGTCGCGCGAGGACGTAAGGACCGGTCGGCGGAGCGCGCACGCCGCCGCCGAGGAACTGGTGCGGCTGTTCAGAACAGGCGGCGCACCTCGTCCTTGATGGTGAGCAGGCCCTCCTGCGAGGGCGTGTGCGAAAGGCGCGCGGCGTTCTCGAAGACCTTCCGGCTGAGCTCCGTGCCGGGGGCCATCTCGCCCACCTGCTCAAAGCTCAGGTTCACCAGGCGGATGGTCTCCTCCTTGGCCTGCCTCACCTTGGCCCAGGCCTTCTCGCTCACGTAGATCTGCTGCGTCACGTTGTGCTCGAACTCCTCGCGCACGGTGGCCACCAGCTCGCCATGCAGCGCGCCGGCGCTCATATTGCTCTTGTGCACGCGCAGCACCAGCGCGCCGGGCGAGATCCGCTCCAGGAAGAGCGTGATGCGCTCGTAGGCCTGCAGCCGCAGGGGCAGCACATGCCGGTGATCGTCCTTGCGCAGCTCGGCCATACGCTCGGCATTGCGTTCGGCAGCACGGGCACCAAGGAAGTGCCGCACGGTGTAAAAGGTGGTGAGGAAGACCACCACGGAGGGCAGTACGGCCACCAGGACCTGGACAACGGGATCGTTCATCGTGTGGATAAACCGGTGGACGAATATCGGCATCGTCCAGGGTATACCGGGGAACGCCCGGAAGGGTCTTGTTAGTTTTGCCCCTTCATCCACGCGCCTGGCGCGTCAGCGAACGACATGCATCTTTCCCCCACCGTACAGGCCATCGCCGAGCCCGCCACCCTGCTGATGGCCCGGCGCAGCCGCGAACTGAAGGCCCAGGGCCGCGACATCATCGACCTGAGCCTGGGAGAGCCCGACCACGACCCGCCCGGCTTCGCGCTGAAGGCCGCACACGAAGCGCTGGACGGCCCCTGGCACAAGTATCCCCCCGTGAATGGTATGGCCGATGTGCGGGCCGCGATCGCCGCCAAGTTCAAGCGCGACAACGGCCTGGAGTACACCCCCGAGCAGATCGTGGTGAGCACCGGTGCCAAGCAGAGCATCATGAACGTGGTGATGAGCCTGGTGGGCCCCGGCGACGAGGTGGTGATCCCCGCCCCCTACTGGGTGAGCTACTCCGAGCAGGTGAAGCTGGCCGGCGGCACCCCGGTGATCGTGGAGAGCAGCATCGACGAGGACTGGAAGCCACCGGTGGAACGCATCGCCGCGGCCATCACCCCGCGCACCCGCCTGCTGATGTTCAGCTCGCCCTGCAACCCAAGCGGCTCGGTGATGGACCGGATCGAACTGGAGGCCCTCGCCGCCGTGGTGGCCCGCCACAAGGAGCTCTACGTGATCGCCGACGAGATCTACGAGCACATCGTGTTCAGCGGCACGCACGTGAGCTTCGGCACCCTGCCTGGCATGGCCGAGCGCACCATCACGGTGAACGGGCTGAGCAAGGCCTTCGCCCTCACCGGCTGGCGCGTGGGCTACATCGGTGCACCGCTGTGGATCGCCCAGGCGGCCACGAAGGTCCAGGGCCAGTTCACCAGCGGCGCCAACAGCATCGCCCAGCGCGTTTGCAAGGTCTGCGTGGAGGCCGACCCAGCCCTGCTCGCCCCCATGCGCGCCGACTTCCTGCGCCGCCGCGACCTGGTGATAAGCGAGGTGGCCAAGATCCCCGGATGGCGCTGCAACACCCCGCAGGGCGCCTTCTACCTGATGCCCGATGTGCGCAGCAGCATCAACGGCACATCCATCAAGGGCTCGGTGGACCTGAGCCTGCACCTGCTCGATGCGGCCGGCGTGGCCCTGGTGGAGGGCGCCTCCTTCGGCGCCGAAGGCACCCTGCGCATCAGCTATGCCACCAGTGATGAGAAACTGACCGAGGCCATGCAGCGCGTGGCCCGGGCCATCGAACAACTACAGCGGTGAGCACCCCTTCCGCCATCGACCTGTTCCTGGCCCGCGCGCGGGAGACCTCCGTACTGGTGGTGGGCGATGTGATGGTGGACGCCTATCTCTGGGGCCGCGTGGACCGCATCAGCCCCGAGGCGCCCGTGCCCGTGGTGCAGGTGACCCGCCGCAGCGCCCGCCTAGGAGGCGCTGCAAACGTGGCCCTCAACGCCCGTGCACTCGGCGCCACCGCCATCGTGGCCAGTGTGATCGGCAACGACGACAACGGCACCCAGCTCGAGAAACTCTTTGCCGAACAAGGCCTGCGGATCGACGCGTTGGTGCGCTCGCCACTGCGCCGCACCACGGTGAAGACCCGCATCATCAGCGGCCACCAGCATGTGGTGCGGGTGGACGAGGAACAGGAGGACGACCTGGCGGCAGCGGACGAGGAAGCCCTGTTGGAGCGCATCGCCAAGGTCCTGCGCGAGGACCGTCCCGGCGTGATGGTGCTGGAGGACTACAACAAGGGCGTGCTCACCGAGAGGACCATCGCGGCGGCCGTGGCCCTGGCCCACGAGCATGGCGTTCCCGTGGCCGTGGACCCCAAGAAGAAGAACTTCCTGGCCTACCGCGGTGTTGACCTGTTCAAGCCCAACCTGAAGGAACTGCGCGAAGGCCTCAAGCGCGAGGTGGACCCCACGGACCCTGGGGACGTGCGCGCCGCCGTGCTGGACCTGGAGGCACGGCTTGGCAACCGCACTTCGATGGTGACCTTGAGCGAGCATGGCGCCTACATCCATGCACCTGTTGGCGAGCACCACGTGGCAGCCCACCGCCGGAAGATCGCCGATGTGAGCGGCGCCGGCGACACCGTGATCACCGTGGCCGCCCTTGCCCTGGCCCAAGGGTTGGCGCCGAAGGCCATCGTGGAACTGGCCAACCTGGCGGGCGGCCTCGTGTGCGAGGAGGTGGGCGTGGCGCCCATCGACCTGGCCCGCTTCCGCACCGAATGCGAACGACTGCACCTACCGGCATGACCGTCACCCCCTATTCGCCGGAAGGCAGCAAACGTGAGCAGGTCGAGCGCATGTTCGACAACATCTCACCGAAGTACGACCTGTTGAACAGGCTCTTCTCCCTGGGCATCGACCAGGGCTGGCGTCGCAAGGTGGTGCGCCTGCTGGGGCAGGAACCCGTGGAGCGCCTGCTGGACGTGGCCACCGGCACCGCCGACCTGGCCATCCTGGGCGCCAACCGGGCCAGGCAGGTCACCGGTGTGGACATCAGCGAGGGCATGCTGGCCCACGGCCGCACCAAAGTGGAGCGCAAGGGACTGACCCAGCGCGTGGTGCTGCAACGCGCCGACAGCGCCGCACTGCCCTTCGCCGACGGCACCTTCGACGCCGTGACCGTGGCCTTCGGGGTGCGCAACTTCGAGCACCTGGAGCAGGGTCTGCGCGAGATGGCCCGGGTGCTGCGCCCCAACGGCCGGATCTTCGTGCTGGAGTTCAGCAAGCCCACCAAGGCCCCGATGAAGCAGCTGTTCCGCTTCTACTTCCACCGCGTGATGCCCACCATCGGGCGCACCGTGAGCAAGGACAGCGCCGCCTACACCTACCTGCCCAAGAGCGTGGACGCCTTCCCCGAGGGACAGGCCTTCCTGGACATCATGGGCCGCGCCGGCTTCCGGGAGGTGAAGGCCGAGCCCCTGACCGGGGGCATCGCCACCCTGTACACCGGCCGCAGGTGATGCCGTGCACGCCATTCAACGGACTCCACACGGATCGATCGCTACTTTCGTTGCCTTCCTGATGCGCTGCCTCCGTTCCCTCCATCCCTGGCTGCTGGCCCTCGTGCTGGCCGTGAGCCTCGCGTCCAACGCACAGGCCCAGAAGGGGGTGAAGATGGAGAACCTGCCGAACTTCGACCTGAGGCGCTTCCACTTCGGCTTCCTGCTGGCCTTCAACACCAGCGACCTGGTGGTGGGCCTCGATCCCCGCTCCCCCTTCCGCGACTCGCTGCTGGTGCTGGACCACCTGCGGGCTCCAGGCTTCAACCTGGGCATCATCTCGTCGTTCAACATGACCGACAACCTGAGCCTGCGCTTCCTGCCCACGCTCTCGTTCCAGGAACGGCAGCTCCAGTACACCTTCCGCGAGGAGGATGGCTCGAAGAAGGTCTTCCTCAAGCCCGTGGAGAGCACCTACCTCGAATTCCCCCTCCTCTTGAAGTTCCGCAGCGACCGCATCAACAACTTCGCGGTCTATGTGATCGGCGGCGGCAAGGTCGGGATCGACATGGCCAGCCGGAAGGACGTGAACCAGGCGCTGGACGACGAGATCGTGATCAAGCTGGAGAAGCTCGATTATGCAGCCGAGGTGGGAGGCGGCTTCGATTTCTTCCTCCAGTACTTCAAGTTCGGCATCGAGCTGAAGACGGCGATCGGCATTCCCAACGTGCTGATCAATGATGACACGCGGTTCAGCAGGCCGCTGGAAAGCCTGCGCACGCGTGCCTTCGTGTTCACCCTGACCTTCGAGGGCTGAGCCATGGAACGGGTGGTGGACATCGCCCTGCCCCCGCACGAGGCCCACGACACCGTGCTGCTGCGTGAAGCGGCCTTGGAAGCAGCGGGCTGGCCCCGCGGAGCCGCCGCGCACGTACAGGTGCTCAAGCGCTCCATCGATGCACGCAGCCGGCAGCCGCTCTACCGCCTGCGCGTTCGGATCGCCGATGATATCCTGGAGGAGGGCGTGGCACCACCCGTGCTGCCCGACGTGTCCACCGGCCGGCCGGTGATCATCGTGGGCTGCGGTCCGGCGGGGTTGTTCACCGCGCTCCGTGCGATCGGTCATGGCCTGCGCCCCGTGTTGCTGGAGCGAGGCAAGGATGTGCGTGCACGGCGACGCGACCTGGCCGCCATCAACCGCATGCACCTGGTGGACCCCGACAGCAACTACTGCTTCGGCGAGGGGGGAGCGGGCACCTACAGCGACGGCAAGCTCTACACGCGCAGCCACAAGCGCGGCGATGTGGAAGGCGTGCTGCGCGCCCTGGTGGCCTACGGCGCCAGCCCCGACATCCTGGTGGACGCGCACCCGCACATCGGCACCAACAAGCTGCCGGGCATCATCACAGCCATGCGTGAGGCGATCCTCGCGGCGGGTGGCGAAGTGCACTTCGGTACTCGTGTCACCGACCTGGTGCTGGACCAGGGCAGGATACTTGGCGTGCGCACGGCCTCTGGAGCCGAACACCTCGCTGATGCCGTGGTGCTGGCCACCGGCCACTCGGCGCGCGACATCTTCCGTTTGCTGCTGGCGAAAGGCATCCGCATCGAGCGCAAGGACTTCGCCTTGGGCGTTCGCGTGGAGCACCCACAGGCCATCATCGACCAGGCCCAGTACCACTGCGCCGTGCGCGACCCCTACCTACCACCGGCCAGCTACAGCCTGGTGCAGCAAGTGGAAGGGCTCGGGGTCTACTCCTTCTGCATGTGCCCGGGCGGCATCATCGCGCCCTGCGCCACCGCACAGGACGAGGTGGTGACCAACGGGTGGAGCCCCAGCAAACGCAACAATCCCTTCGCGAACAGCGGCGTGGTGGTGGAGGCACGGGGGAGCTTCGCAGAGGACGATCCACTGGCCGGCATGGCCTACCAGCGCAGCGTGGAGCACGCCGCGTGGATCGCGGGCGGTCGCACGCAAGTGGCACCTGCCCAGCGGCTGGAGGACTTCATCCAAGGGCGCCTGTCCTCGGACCTGCCCGAATGCAGCTATCCGCCGGGCATCCTCTCCCACCGCGTGGACCAGCTGCTGCCCCGCGAGATCGGCCACCGGTTGCGCGAGGGCTTCAAGGCCTTTGGGCAGAAGATGCGGGGCTACCGCACCAACGAGGCCGTGGTGGTGGCGGTGGAATCACGGACCAGTTCGCCCGTGCGCATCCCACGTGATCCGCAAAGCCTGCAACATGTGACGGTCCAGGGGCTGTTCCCCTGTGGCGAGGGGGCGGGCTACGCGGGCGGGATCGTGAGCGCGGCGATGGACGGGCAGCGCGTGGCCGATGCGGTGGCCCGGCATTACGGCGTACCGGCCTGACGCGTGAACTCCATGCACAGGGCTGCACCGGCCACGGCCACGTTGAGCGATTCGGCATCACCCACGCGGGGGATGGCGATGGTGCGGGCCTGCAGCCCGCGGACCTCTGCGGAGACCCCGTGCGACTCACTGCCCAGCACCAGCACGGCCGGGCGCTTCAACGGCTCCTCGAACACGTTGCGGCCCTCCATGCTGGCCAGGTAGAGCGTGGCGCCTTCGGCGCGCAAGCGGTCCAGCTCCGGGACGAGGTCCACGTAGTGCACGGTCACCCGGAAGATGGCCCCCATGCTGGCCTGCACGCATTTCGGGTTGAAGGCCTCCACACTGCCGCGATCGCACAGCACCTGACGCACCCCGAACCAGTCGGCGATGCGCAGCACGGTGCCCAGGTTGCCGGGGTCGGCGATGCCATCCAGGGCCATGACGAGCTCACCCGCGCCCAAGGGGGCGACAGGGCTTGGGGCCGGACGCTCCGACACGGCCACCACGGCATTGCCGCTCTCCAAGGTACCCAGGCGCTCCAGCTCGTGCGGTGGCAGTACCACGGCATCGCGCAGGTGCATCCGATCGGCCATGTCCGCGGTGGCGTAGATGCTGCGCACAGGCCATTGGCTGGCCAGGAGTTCCGCGACCAGCTTGGGTCCCTGCACCAGGAAGAGGCCCTCCGCATCCCGGTACTTCTTTTGATGCAGGGAGCGGACCAGTTTCAGATCGGCCTTCGCGGACAAGGGGCGGATATCTTTGGCGCACCACCCTGACAGCGGCGCGGCCGCGCAAAATAGGCAGCACAAGCGGCTCCGTGCGGACCATCCTTCACCATATCGCGCTCGGTGTGCTCGGTGGAATGCTCCTGGTGGGATGCGACCCCACCAAGCGGGTGCCTGCGGGGAGCCATCTGCTGAACCGCACGCGGGTGGTGGTGCATGAGAAGAGCGTGGACGTAGTGGAGCTGGAAGGCATCATCAAGCAGGTGCCCAACAAGCGGATCCTGGGGCAGCGCTTCCACCTGGCCATGTACAGCCTGCCCGACCCGGAGCGCATGGCGGCCAAGAAGGCGCGCAAGGACATGCGTACCGACCAGCGCAACGAGGACCGCTCGGCACGCGGCAAAGAACCAAGGCCCTATAAACGGACCACGGGCGAATGGCTTCGGCAGGACGTGGGCGAGCCACCGGTGATCGTGGACCCCGAACTGACCGAGCGCAGCGTGGACCAGATGCGGCTCTACATGGGCAAGGAGGGCTGGTTCAGGGCACAGGTGAGCGACACGGTGCGCGATCGACCCAGGCGGAAGATGCGCCTCTTCGGTGAATGGGGGGCGCCCTACTCGCGCCCCAAACTCGATGTGGAGTATCACGTGGTGCCCGGCCGCCCTTATCACTTCCGTAATGTGAAGTTCGAGGTGGACGACCCCGCGATCGCCGCGCATATGCGTGCCCTCTGGGACCAGACCCCGCTGAAGCCCGGTGAGCGGTTCGATGCGGACCTGCTGGACAGCGAACGGGCGCGCATCGCCGAACACCTGCGCGACCTCGGCTACCTGTTCTTCAACAAGGACCTCGTGGCCTACGATGCGGACACCACCGCAGGCGACCACCAGGTGGACCTGACACTGCGATTGGAACGCACCTCCTACCCACGGAACGAACGCGGTCTTCAAGGACGGCCGGAAGGCACACCCTACACCATCGACCAGGTGACCATCAGCGCGGCGCGACGGCTCCGCAGTGGCACCCCCGTACTGGACACCACCGAGGTGAACGGCTTCGTGGTGCTCACCGACAAGTTCGGCCGCTTCAAGCCACAGGCCCTTCTGAACGATGTGTTCCTCAAACCCGGCGATCGCTTCAACCAGGGAAATGCCGACCGCACGTACCGACGGCTCACCGCCCTGCAGGTCTTCGATCGGGTGGACATCACCTACGACACCACGGGCGCCGGACCGGGACGCACCAACGCCATCATCGACCTGCTGCCCGGGCGATCACAGAGCATGGCCGTGGAAGGTGCCGGCACCAACCGGGGCGGCGCACTGGGCACTTCGGTGAGCCTGGCCTACAGACACCGGAACCTGTTCCGAACGATGGTCTCGCTGCAGGCCCAGTTCACCCTGGGTCTTGAGGCCCAGCAAAGCCTCACGGGTGCAAGCACGGGCACGGAAGAAGCCACCACCGGCAGTGTCTCCAGCTCGGGGCTGTTCAATACAGTCGACATCGGTCCGGAGGTGACCCTGCGCTTCCCCTACTTCCTGCTCCCGGTGAAGCGGGAGAAGTTCTCCGGCCAGGCCGCACCGCGCACACTGATCACCACCCTGTACAACTACCAACGCCGCCCGGACTACAGCCGCACGCTCGCCAAGCTCTCCTTCGGTTATGAATGGTTGGAGAGCCGCACCCGCACGATGAGCTTCTTCCCCGTGGAGGTGAACGTGGTGCGCATCCCCTTGATCAGCGACGATTTCCAACGCTACCTGCAGGAGGCCAACGACCCTGTGCTGACCGATAGCTATACGGACCACCTCATCACCGGTCTCCGGGGGCAGCTGGTGACCAATACACGACCACAAGGTTCAGCCGCGCACCGCAACAGCTATTTCAGCCGATTGACGCTGGAATGGGCCGGCCATCCGATGGGACTGCCGATCCCCCGATGGATCAGCGCTGAGGCCACCGACACGGCGGGCAACACCTTCGGCACCGTGGCGGGCATCCGCTATGCGGAGTACGTGAAGCTCGACGCCGACCTACGCTGGCTGCACATCATCCACTCCAAGAGCAGCGTGGCCTTCCGTGCGGCCGCTGGCGCGGGGGTGCCCTACGGCAACCTCGGCGTGCTGCCCTTTGAGAGCAGCTTCTTCGTCGGCGGTGCCAACGGTCTGCGGGCATGGCGGGCGAGGTCCATCGGACCAGGCTCGTACAGCGCGCCGCTGGTGGCCTTCGACCGCATCGGCGAGGTCCGCCTGGAGGGCAACGTGGAATACCGCTTCAAGCTGATCAGCTACCTGGAGGGGGCCCTGTTCGCCGATGTGGGCAACATCTGGTTCTGGAAGGAGGACCCAGCCAAGCCTGGAAGCGGGTTCGGACCCGACTTCCTGGGCGAACTGGCCATCGGTACCGGGATCGGTGCGCGCCTCAACTTCGACTTCCTCATCGTCCGCTTCGACCTGGGGCTGCAGACCAAGGACCCATCACTGCCGAAGGGTGAACGATGGCTCTTCCAGCCCAAGGACGAGTTCGAGGCCCAGGCACTGGAACGGGGCCTCATCGTGGATTACAAGCCACAGTTCAACTTCAACCTGGGCATCGGCTATCCATTCTAAGGCCGCGTCAGCGGGGACGATGGGCCTGTTCCACCCTCCCGGGCGTCTTTCCTTAGCTTTGCCGCCTTCATCAACGGACCTGAACGCATCATGCAGACCCTGAAGACCGGCCAGATCGAGGAGCTCCTCGGCAACGATGCCAGCCACCTGCTGGGCCACCAGTGCAAGACCATCGACAAAAGCGCGCTCAACCTTCCCGGCCCTGACTTCGTGGACCGCTGCTTCATGCAGAGCAACCGCAGCCCCCAGGTGCTGCGCAGCATCCAGGCCCTTTACGGCACTGGCCGGCTGGCCAACACCGGCTACATGAGCATCCTGCCTGTTGACCAAGGCATTGAGCACAGCGCCGCGGCCAGCTTCGCCCCCAACCCCATCTACTTCGACGGGGAGAACATCGTGAAGCTCGCCATCGAAGGTGGCTGCAACGCGGTGGCCAGCACCTACGGTGTGCTCGGCAGTGTGGCGCGTAAATACGCCCACAAGATCCCCTTCATCGTGAAGATCAACCACAATGAGCTGATGACCCTGCCGAACAAGTTCGACCAGGTGCTCTTTGGCACGGTGGAGAGCGCTTGGGAGATGGGGGCCGTGGCCGTGGGAGCCACCATCTACTTCGGCAGCGACGAGAGCACCCGCCAGCTCACCGAGATCGCGGAGGCCTTCCAGTACGCCCATGAACTGGGCATGGCCACCATCCTGTGGTGCTACCTGCGCAACCCCGGCTTCAAGAAGGACGGCATCGACTACCACGTGAGCGCCGACCTCACCGGTCAGGCCAACCACCTGGGTGTCACCATCCAGGCCGACATCATCAAACAGAAGCTGCCCGAGAACAACGGCGGCTACAACGCGCTAAGCGGCTACGGCAAAACGCACAAGAAGGTCTACAGCGACCTGACCACCGACCACCCGATCGACCTGTGCCGCTACCAGGTGGCCAACTGCTACATGGGTCGCATCGGCCTCATCAACAGCGGCGGGGCCAGCAGCGGGGCCGGCGACATGGCCGAGGCTGTTAGGACCGCAGTGATCAACAAGCGTGCAGGTGGACAGGGCCTCATCAGCGGCCGCAAAGCCTTCCAGCGTCCCATGGGTGAGGGTGTGACCCTGCTGAACGCCATCCAGGACGTGTACCTCGACAAAGGCATCACCATCGCCTGACCTGAAGATCGAAGGCATCGCCAGGCCGTGGACATGGACCATGATCGAGCGCCCTTCGCACCACACACCGCCTGCTAACTTCGTCCCAACGATCGATCGCACATGGGTTGGTTCACGCGCACCAAGGAGGGCATCACCACCAGTACCGACCAGAAAAAGGAGACCCCGGAGGGGCTGTGGTACAAATGTCCCGAGTGCTCGGAGATCATGACCTCCGAGGACCATGAGAACAATCTGTGGGTGTGCGCCAAGTGCGACCACCACGAGAAGATCGGCAGCGCGGAGTACTTCGCCCTGCTCTTCGATGAACAGAAGTACATGGAGATCGCCCCCGACCTGGTGGCCGGGGACCCGCTGCACTTCGAGGACACCAAGAAGTACACCGACCGCCTGGAGCGCACCCGGAAGGACACCGGCCTGAACGATGCGCTGCGCGCTGCGGAAGGCAAACTGGACGGGCACATGGTGGTGATCGCCTGCATGGACTTCCGCTTCATCGGGGGCAGCATGGGCAGCGTGGTGGGTGAGAAGATCGCCCTGGCCGCCGACCAGGCCCTGAAGCGCAAGTGCCCCCTGGTGGTCATCAGCAAGAGCGGCGGTGCACGCATGATGGAGGCCGGCTTCAGCCTGATGCAGATGGCCAAGACCAGCGCCAAGCTGACCCTGCTGGCCAAGAAGAAGCTGCCCTACATCAGCATTGTCACCGACCCCACCACCGGGGGCGTCACGGCCAGCTTCGCCATGCTGGGCGACCTGAACATCGCCGAGCCCAAGGCCCTGGTGGCCTTCGCGGGCCCCCGTGTGGTGCGCGAGACCATCGGCCGCGACCTGCCCGAGGGCTTCCAGACCAGCGAATTCGTGCTGGAGCACGGATTCCTCGACAAGATCGTGCACCGTAAGGACCTCAAGGCCTTCCTGGCCAGGACCTTCCAGATGTTCAGGAGCTGATCTGGCGGGCCGGAGGACGGGTGGTGGATGGATCGGGAAAAGATCTATCTTTGCCGCCTGTTACGAACGAACATGTACCTGACGAGCGAGGCCAAAAAGGCCATCTTCAAGCAGCACGGCGGTTCCGAGAAGAACACCGGTGGGGCCGAAAGCCAGATCGCACTCTTCACCGAGCGCATCAACCATCTGACCGGGCACCTGAAGGCCAACAAGAAGGACCATGGCACCGAGAAGGCGCTGATGGCCATGGTAGGCAAGCGCAAACAGCTGCTCAACTACCTGAAGATGTACGATATCGAGCGGTACCGTGCGATCATCGCGAAGCTTGGCCTGCGTAAGTAAGGCACGCACAGCGGCCGGCATGCCGGCCACTGAGTTCGGCAGATCCTGATCGAAAAAGGGGGGCGATCGTGATGCACGGTCGCCCTTTTCTTTCACCCTGTGCGGGGTGAGGGTCAGGTCCCCAAAGAGAAACCCAACCACAAAACCGGCGCGAAAGGCGCGCCCAAGAACATGAGACCACAAGGAATCACCAAGACCATCGACATGGGCGATGGCAAGGTCATCACGCTGGAGACCGGCGTACTGGCGAAACAGGCCGACGGATCCGTGATGGCCCGCCTCGGCGACACCATGCTGCTGGCCACCGTGGTGGCCACCAAGGAAGCCCGCGAGGGCATCGACTTCCTGCCCCTGCAGGTGGAATACCGCGAGAAATTCAGCGCTGCCGGCCGTTTCCCCGGTGGCTTCTTCAAGCGGGAGGCCCGCCCCAGCGACCACGAGGTGCTGGTGAGCCGCCTCATCGACCGCGCCCTGCGCCCCCTCTTCCCGGACGACTTCCACGGCGACACCCAGGTGGTGGTGAGCCTGATGAGCGCCGACAAGAAGAACCAGGCCGACGGCATCGCCTGCCTGGCCGCCGCCGCCGCCCTGGCGGTGAGCGACATCCCCTTCGGCGGACCCGTGAGCGAAGTGCGCGTGGGCCGCGTGAACGGCCGCTTCATCATCAACCCCACCGTGGATGAGCTGGAGGGCAACGACCTCGACCTGATCGTGGCCGGCACCAAGGCCGACATCATGATGGTGGAGGGCGAGATGAAGGAGGTGCAGGAGGCCGACATGATCGAAGCGATCAAGTTCGCGCATGAGGCCATCAAGAAGCAGTGCATCGCGCTGGAGGAGTTCGCCGCCATGGTGCCCAAGGCCCAGGTGAAGCGCACCTACAACCACGAGAACAACGTGGAGGCGATAGGCCAGAAGATCATGGACTTCTGCTACCAGCGCTACTACGACCTGGCGCTGACCCCGAGCAGCAAGGAGGTGCGCTCCGAGAACTTCGCCAAGGTGAAAGAGGAGTGCCTCGCCACCCTGAGCGACGAGGAGAAGACCGACAAGGCCATGCTGGCGCGCTACTTCAAGAAGGCCCAGAAGAAGGCCGTGCGCAATGTGGTGCTGGACAAGGGTGTGCGCCTCGACGGACGCAAGACCACGGACATCCGCCCCATCTGGAGCGAGGTGGACGTGCTGCCCGGCACCCACGGCAGCGCCATCTTCACCCGTGGCGAGACCCAGGCCATCAACATGGTGACCCTGGGCAGCAGCATGGACGAGCAGACGATCGACCTCGCCACCCGCAAGGGCAGCGAGCGCTTCATGCTCCACTACAACTTCCCCAGCTTCAGCACCGGCGAGGTGAAGCCGATCCGCGGCCCCGGCCGTCGCGAGGTGGGCCACGGCAACCTGGCCCTGCGCGCGCTGAAGCCCATGATCCCCGGTGTGGACCAGAACCCCTACACCATCCGCCTGAACTGCGACATCCTGGAGAGCAACGGCTCCAGCTCCATGGCCACCGTGTGCAGCGGCACCCTGGCCCTGATGGACGCCGGTGTGAAGATCAAGGCGCCGGTGAGCGGCATCGCCATGGGCATGATCAGCGACGGCCAGCGCCACGCGATCCTCAGCGACATCCTCGGTGACGAGGACTTCCTGGGCGACATGGACTTCAAGATCTGCGGCACGGCCAAGGGCATCACCGCCACGCAGATGGACATGAAGGTGGACGGCCTGCCCTACGAGGTGCTGGCCCAGGCCCTGGAGCAGGCCCGTCAAGGCCGTCTCCACATCCTGAACGAGATGCTCAAGACGATCAGCGAGCCGCGCGCCGATTACAAGGACCATGCGCCGCGGATCATCACCATCACCATCCCGAAGGAGAGCATCGGTGCCGTGATCGGGCCCGGTGGCCGCGTGATCCAGGAGATCCAGGCCGAGACCGGTGCGCACATCAGCATCGACGAGATCGATGGACTGGGCCATGTGGAGATCATGAGCGAGAACAAGGCGAGCATCGATGCCGCCCTCGCCCGTGTGAACGCGATCGCCAACCCGCCCCAGGCGGAGGTGGGCGCCACCTACAAAGGCAAGGTGAAGACCATCATGCCCTATGGCGCCTTCGTGGAGGTGCTGCCCGGCACCGACGGACTGCTGCACGTGAGCGAGCTGGACTGGAAGCGCATCGAGCGCGTGGAGGACGTGCTGAAGGAAGGCGACGTGATCGAGTTCCAGGTGGTGGGCAAGGACCCGCGCACCGGCAAGCTGAAGCTGAGCCGCCGCGTGCTGCTGCCCAAGCCCGAAGGCTACGTGGAGCGCGAACCCGCCATGGATGGTGAGCGCCGTGAGCGCCGCGACCGTGGTGATCGTCCCCGTCGTGATGACCGTCCGCGTCGGGACCATGGTGACCGTCCCCGCCGGGACCACGATGGCCCGCGCAACGAGGGCCATGCGCCCAGCGAGAACTAAGCCTCGCACCGGTACGAACTGCACGGAAGCCGCCCTCGGGCGGCTTCCGTCGTTGATGCCCCCCGGTAACCTTGGCCGTGCACCCCGCGTTGAAATGGCCCTACCCACTTCAACGAACACACGACGCACACCATGGCACGAATGCGGCAGCTGAAGATCACCAAGCAGGTGACCAACCGGGACACGCCGTCCCTCGACAAATACCTGCAGGAGATCGGGCGGGTGAAGCTCATCACCGCCCAGGAGGAGGTTGAACTCGCGCGCCGCATCCGACAGGGTGATCAACGAGCCCTGGAGGATCTCACCAACGCGAACCTCCGCTTCGTGGTGAGCGTGGCCAAGCAGTACCAGGGCCAGGGCCTCAGCCTGCCCGACCTGATCAGCGAGGGCAACCTCGGCCTCATCAAGGCGGCCAGCCGCTTCGACGAGACGCGGGGCTTCAAGTTCATCAGCTACGCCGTGTGGTGGATCCGCCAGCAGATCCTGCAGAGCCTGGCCGAACAGGCCCGCATCGTGCGCCTGCCGCTGAACAAGATCGGCTCGATCAACAAGATCAACAAGGCCTTCGCCAAGCTGGAGCAGGAGCACGAGCGCCCGCCCACCGCACACGAACTGGCCGAGGTGCTGGAGATGACCCTTGAAGAGGTGAAGACCAGCCTGAACAACACCGGCAAGCACGTGAGCATGGATGCCCCGCTGCGCGATGACGGCGACAGCGGCACCATGATGGACGTGATGAAGAACGACGACCTGCCCAGCCCGCTGGAGAGCCTGATGACCGACAGCCTGCGCACGGAGATCGAGCGCTCGCTGGCCGCACTGGCCGGGCGCGAGGCCGATGTGATCCGCCTGTACTTCGGCCTGAACGGGAATCAGCCGCACACGCTGGAGGAGATCGGCCAGAAGTTCGACCTCACCCGGGAACGCGTCCGTCAGATCAAGGAAAAGGCCATCCGCCGCATGAAGCACACCAGCCGCAGCAGCGTGCTGAAGGCCTACCTCGGCTGAAGAGCACTTCGTTGTTGGTTGTCAGTTGTCGGGGTGTGTTGACCCTGGCAACTGTCAACTGCTTTTCCGGGTCATCCTACCTTCGCGGCATGGCCCACCTGCTCGCCCCTTCCCTGCTCTCCGCCGATTTCGCCGAACTGCGCAAGGCCGTGGAACTGATCGAGGGGAGCGAAGCGGCCTGGCACCACATCGACGTGATGGACGGGGTCTTCGTGCCCAACATCAGCTTCGGGCTCCCGGTGATCAAGAGCATCCGGAAACATGCGCGCAAGCCGTTCGATGTACACCTGATGATCGTGGAGCCCGACCGCTACATCCATGCGTTCCGCGATGCCGGCGCCGACCACCTGACCGTGCACTTGGAGGCCTGTCCGCATCTCCATCGCAGCGTGCAGGCCATCAAGGCCGCGGGCATGAAGGCCGGCGTGGCCATCAACCCTCATTCCAACGTGACCCTCCTGGAGGACGTGATGGCCGATATCGACCTTGTATGCCTGATGAGCGTGAACCCCGGGTTCGGGGGCCAGAAGTTCATCGAGCGGACCTATGCCCGGATCTCCGCCTTGAAGGAGCTGAGGACCCGCACCGGTTCGCAGGCACTGATCGAGATAGACGGTGGTGTTGGGCTGGAGAACGCGCGCAAGCTGGCGGAGACCGGTGCCGACGTGCTGGTGGCCGGCAACAGCGTGTTCGGCGCCCAGGACCCCGCAGCCGCCATCCGCTCATTGGCCTGACCCGTGTGATCGGCGACGGGCTACCTTCGCCGCCATGTTCCGTTCACTACTCCTTCCCACCGGACTTCTCGCCGCGCTGACCCTCGTTGCACAGGAGCCCCAAGGCCCGCGTGATTGTGCGGCCCATACCCTCACCCAGCGCTGGCTCCAGCAGCAGGGACGCTCCGTGGACTTGCTCCAGCAACTGCCCCGTGTGGAGGCCGTGGAGCGCGGAGGCACGCTCACCATCCCGGTGGTGGTGCACGTGGTGTGGAACACCTCGGCCGAGAACGTGCCCGATGCCGCCATCAACGCCATCATCAATGAAATGAACCAGGACTACGCGGCCACCAACAGCGACCTGGCCAACGTGCGCTCCTCGTTCACCAACAGCATCGGCAACCCGGGCATCCAGTTCTGCCTGGCCCAGGTGGACCCCAATGGCAACACCACCACGGGCATCACGCGCACCCAGACCTCGGATACCTGGTTCGACCCGAACACCGAGACCAACGACATGAAGGCGTCCCCAACCGGCCGCAGCCCGTGGAACCCGCAACGCTACCTGAACATCTGGATCTGCGACATCACCAGCGGAGCCACCGGAGGCACCGTGACCGTGGGCTATGCCTACCTGCCCGTGGGCGGCATGGTGGGCAGTTCCATCGATGGTCTGGTGATCGACTACAGCTATGGCCTGCAGATCGGTGCCCGCACCGCCACCCATGAGATCGGTCACTACCTCGGCCTGCTCCATCCCTTCGACAACGGCAACTGCACCGATTCGGACGGCTTCAGCGACACCCCGCTGACCAACAGCCCCACCTTCTCCTGTTCCAACCCCAACCTGGTGAAATGCGGGGTGCTGACGCAGTATGAGAACTACATGGACTACAGCAACTGCCCGGCGATGTTCACCGACCAGCAGTCCGCATACATGAACGGCATCCTCACCGGGGTGCGGTCCCAGCTGCTGCAGCCCGGCCTGTGTGGCGTGGTGCCCGGCGGTCCATGCATCCCCACCGCCCAGGTGGGCACGGGCGAAGGCGATTACATCAACCGGGTGGCCCTGAACACCTTCAACAACGCGAACAGCGGCGGCACCACCGCACCCGCGTACACCAACTTCAGCAGCACCTACAGCACCTCGCTGCAGCGCGGCACCACCCACACGCTCACCATCCAGGGTGGTAGCTACTTCCCGGATAATTATGCCGCCTGGATCGACTACGACCAGGACGACCTGTTCGAGACCACGGAGAAGCTGGGCGAGTTCCAGACCACCGCGGTGAACCAGACCCAGACCATCAGCTTCACTGTTCCCGTGGGAGCCACCTTAGGTGGCACCACCCTTCGTGTGCGCGGCGTGTTCCACAACGACGGGGAGCCCACCCCCACGGACCCCTGCTACAATTACATCTGGGGCGAGAGCGAGGACTATGGCATCACCATCACGGCTGCTGGAGGAACCTATTGCATCCCCACCTCCACCAACGGCACCGCGGACGGTGACTTCATCAATGCCGTTCAGCTGGGCACCATCAACAACGTGAACAGTGGCGGCACCAGCGCGCCCACCTACACGAACTACACGGCCACCTGGTCCGCCTCGCTGGAGCGCAGCGGCACGTACACCATCAGCATCCAGAGCGGCACCTATGAGCCGGACAACTACGCCGCGTGGATCGACTATGACCAGGACCAGACCTTCGAGGCCGCGGAGAAGCTGGGCGAGTTCCAGACCACGGCGGTGAACCAGACCCAGAGCATCTCCTTCACCGTGCCGGGCACCGCCACCCTGGGGGCCACCCGACTGCGTGTGCGCGGGGTGTACCACAACACCGGGGAGACGACCCCCACGGACCCCTGCTTCAACTACGCCTGGGGTGAGACCGAGGATTATGGCATCGTGATCGAGTCGACCACGACCGTTGTGGACGGGCCGATCGCCGAGCTGTTCACCCTGTTCCCCAACCCAGCGTCCGACCAGGTGACCATCGTGCTCGGCAACCCGGCGGAGGCTGACCTGATGGTGACCGACCTGCAGGGCCGCTTGGTGCAGCGGACCCGCACGGGTGATCAGCGCTTCACCCTGTCCCTGGAGGGGCTCGCCGCCGGCAGCTACCTGATGCTCGTGGAGCAGAACGGTCAACGGCAGGTGCGGCGCTTCGAGGTGGTGCATCAGGCCCGCTGATCGCAGGAATGAAAAAGGCGAACGCCGGGTCCTAGGGCCCGGCGTTCGCCTTTTTCATCGACGATGATACGCAGCTTGTCGGATCGGGTGAATGCCGGTGAAACGCGCGATGGTACGCGCACGTATCACGATCATACAACGCCAAGTCCATCATGCTGTCACGCACCGGTCCGCTCACCCTGCTCCTTCTCAGCCTGCCCATGTTGGGTTCCGCCCAACGCTCAGGCATCGCGATCAAAGGGGGGCTGTTGGCCGCTACCACGGCGGCCCAACAGATCGAGACCACCGTGGTGCCTGGTGCCACCGCAGGCATCTACGCACCGTTCCAGGCCGGCAACCGGCTCGAGCTTCAACCCGAACTGCTGTTCACGGTGCTCGGTTCCGGATTCGTGGAACCCAACGGCGATCGCTCCTCCTTGCGCACCATCATGGTGCAGGTCCCCCTTTCCGCCAAGCTCTTCGTGGGCAATGCCTTCAACTTCCAAGGCGGCTTCCAACTGGGCAAAGTGATCAGTGCCCAGCGCATCGACCCGGAAGGGAGCACGGATGTGACCGATGAGCTCCGCCCGATGGACCTTGGTGCGAACCTTGGCATCGGCCTGGACCTGAGCAGTGGCTGGGACCTGGGATTGCGGTACTACAGCGGATTGTGGACCATCCTCGAGCAGGATGATGCCCTGTTCCCGCGCAACCGCACGCTGCAATTCACCGCAGGCAAACGGCTGATGCGCCTCAACAGCTTTGCCAAGCTGCGGCGCCGCCACTGACCGGCGGAACACGGGCGGTTATCTTTGGCGCCCGTGGACCATCGCACACATGCAAGGACACCGGTGATCGCCCTTCTGGGCGGAGGCCAGTTGGGACGGATGTTCCTGGAGAACGCGCTGCGCTTCGGGGCCCGTGTGCATGTGATGGACCCCGACCCGCAGGCCCCCTGCGCCATCCTGGCTGAACGTTTCGTGACCGGCAACCTCTCCGATGTGGATGCCGTGGTCCGGTTCGCCGCCGACGCCGATGTGGTGGGCATCGAGATCGAACAGGTGAGCACGGCCGCCTTGGCCGAATTGAAACGTCGTGGCAAGCGCGTGATACCCGACCCTGATGTGCTGCGCACCATCCAGGACAAGGGCCTGCAAAAGCAATTCTACCAGGACCACGGCATCCCCACCGCACCCTTCGCACT
>Ga0315900_10000732_pt1 | contig 54933 bp, 54 predicted proteins | sample LakEriMetagenome_FD_203521 | JGI IMG/M metagenome (GOLD analysis project Ga0315900, IMG submission 203521) | Freshwater fungal communities from buoy surface, Lake Erie, Ohio, United States - Buoy 12 MA114 | ecosystem: Environmental > Aquatic > Freshwater > Lake > Lake biofilm | place: USA: Lake... | reverse complement strand
CAGCATCGTTTCGGCCTCGGCAATGCCGCCCGGGTGGCCGACATCGCACCACCCGCCCCGGTGCAGGCAGCCAAAGGCGCGCCCCTCGGCGATCAGCCCGTCCCAGACGGGGCCCATCGGCCGCGGGCCCTCGGGCAGCGCCGCGAGCACCGCGCCATCCATGATCTGCGCCCCGAGATAGACCATCCCGCCCCGTCGCGCGATCCGCCCGTCGGGCCCAAGCGTGAAGTCCCCCGCCCCCGTCCGCCCCCGCACCGCCCCCACGGGCGCGAGGGACAGGAGCGCGCCCATCCCCGGCCGCCACGCCTGCGCGAGGGTCCGAAGCGGATTCTCGCCCGTCCACACCGCATCGGTATTGAGGATGAACACCGGCCCCGGCCCCAGCAGCCCGAGCGCCGCCCGCACCCCGCCCGCCGTGTCGAGGATCTCGGGGCTCTCATGCGACAGCGCGACATCCGCCCGCCCCGCCAGATGGCGTGCGAGCGGCTCGGGCCGCCAGTGCAGGTTCACCACCTTGCGCGCGATCCCCGCCTCATCCCCGAGTGCCAGCGCATGATCGATGAGGGGGCGCCCCGCGACCTCGATCATCGGCTTCGGCCGGTCGGCCGTCAGCGCGCCCATCCGCGTGCCGAAGCCCGCGCACATCAGCATCAGCGCGGCGGGGCGGGCGGGCATCGGTCTTTGATCGCGGCAAGGACGGCATCGGTCGGCGGGGGCAGCATTCCGGCCACGACGCGCCCGAGGTCGGCAAGCCCCGGATCGGCGAGGTTCAGCTGCAGCTGTCCCCAGACGCGGGGGATCAGCCGCAGATAGCCCGGCTTGCCATCGCGCAGCCAGAGGCGCGCGAACACCCCGAGGATCCGCAGCGCCCGCTGCGCGCCAAGCGCCGCGCAGGCGCGCGCCAGCGCCGCATGCTCGCGCCCCGTCGCGGCGGCAAAACGCGCGGTCATCGCCTCGGCCGTCGCGGGGGCCACATCGCGCCGCGCATCCTGCACGAGCGAGATCAGGTCGTATCCCGGCTGCCCCATCTCGGCGTTCTGGAAATCGAGGAGCCCGACGCGCGCGATGCCCGCCCGCCCGGGTAGCCAGATCAGGTTCTCGGCGTGATAGTCGCGCAGGACAAGGACAGGCCGGCCCTCAGACCGCGCCGCGAGGATCGCCACCATCGCATCGCGCAGCGGTGCAGGATCGGGCCGGGTGCCTGTCGCGCCCCAGGCATACCAGGTCGCGGCAAGACAGGCGGCCTCTGCCATCTCGGCCACGCCCCAGGCGGGCAGACCGGCCGGGGCGGGGCAGGACTGCAGATGCGCCAGAACATCGACGGCCGCGCCATAGATCGTGCCCTCGTCTGCGCGGCCGGTCTCGAGCAGCCGCGCATAGAGATCATCGCCCAGATCCTCGAGCAGCAGGAACCCGCGCGCGCCGTCCGCGGCGATGATCCCGGGCGGCGAGAGGCGGATGGCCGCGAGGTGGCGCGCGATGCGCACGAAGGGGGCGGTATCCTCGCCGGAACCGGGCGGGGCGTCCATCAGGATGGCGCTTGCCCCGTTGCGGTGCACCCGTTCGTAGCGCCGCATCGAGGCATCGCCCGCCAGCGGGTGGCGCGCGGCGCCGGACCAGCCGGCGCCGGCGAGGAACAGGTCAGCCGCGGCAGAGCGGTCGGATGCGTGGTGAAGTGTATCAGCCATGGGCAGGATCCGGGCGAAGGGGGTGCCTGAGGGCGGCGGCAAGGGCCGCGTGGTGCGCGGGGATCTCGATCCGCGCCCGCCGGCCGGTCCCCTCGGGGACAAGGGCGATGCGCAGCGCGCCCCGCACGGCGTCGGGCGGCAGTCGGTCGGGCCATTCGATCAGGCGCAGCGCTCCCTCCGGCGCGGCGTCGAGGCCGATTTCCTCGAGATCGCCCGCACCCGACAGCCGGTAGAGGTCGGCATGCCAGATCTCGTCTGCGCCCGCCCGATAGGTCTGCACCAGCGTGTAGCTTGGCGATGGGACTTCTTCGGCCTTCTCGCCCGCGGCTGTCTGCCGGGCGCGGATGATGGCGCGCGCGAGCGCGGTCTTGCCCGCTCCGAGTTGACCTTCGAGCAGAACCGTCGTTCCCGGCATCAGGACAGCGGCGATCGTGCGTCCCAGCGCGTCCGTCGCCGCGGGATCGGCGAGCGGGATCTCGAGCACGACGGTATCGCGATTGGTCATGTCCGCAGCATAGAATGTGACGCGGCGCAAGGCAAAGGGGCTTCGCATCGTCGTGGGATCCGGCGGCCATCGCACCCGCCACTCGCGCCCTGCGCGGGGCCGCTTAGCCCGTTCCGGTCGGTCGGTCCCGTTCGGTCGGGGGTGGGCGCCTCCCGCGCGGGCGCGGGGCGATCTGTCCGACCGATGCCCGATCGCCTCCGTCGAGCGAAAAGGCAACCAGCGTCGCCCCGCCCCTGATCGGGACTACGCGGCAGCCGAGCGCGCGCCCGTCCGCGAGGCGCACGCCCCCCCGCCACGCGGGGCGCCCCTCGCCCGCGGCGATGAAGGCCTCGAGCCGCGTCCAGATCGGGTCGGGGGCGCAGCGCTGGCGCCAGACGGCAAGGGTTGCGCCGAGTGTGGCGTCCTCGAGCGTCGTCTCGGGTTCGATTCCCCACAGCGCGGCATGGGCGGCGTTCGACATCACGAGTGATCCGTCGGGCGCAAACACGGCGATCGCCTCGTCGAGCGCATCGACGACGGATTGCCCAAGCTCGAGATGCGCCCGGTCAACGCGGCTGCGCGCCATTTCGTCGGTGATGTCCTCGATCAGCAACGCAAGCGCGCCATCGGCCTGCGGCCGCGCGGTCATGCGATAGGTCACACCCCCGGGTAGCAGCCATGTTTCCTGCATGTCCCCCATGCTGGGCGCGGTCTCGAGCGCGGCGATCCGCTGGCGCCAACCTTTGTAGTCGCGCGGCTCGGGCACCATGTGGCGGTCGCGCATGGCGTCAAAGACGGCATAGAGCGTGGGCCGCCCCGAGAGAAAATCGGGCGGAAGTTGCGTGAGGTCCGACAGTGCAGGGTTGAAGAGTTGAAGCCGCCTCTGCGGGTCGAAGATCGCAAGCCCGATCGGCAGATGCGCAAAGGCCCGCGTCAGCGTCAACAGGAAGGCGCGCATGTTGGCCTCGGCCCTGACGGCGGCATCGGCGGGCAGGGCAAAGACGATCTCTCCCTCGGCGGCTGGAAAGGCATGCAGATCGACCCAGAGATCGGGCGCTGCGTCGATCTGGAGGCAGGCCCGCCCGCGCCCGCACTCAGGCGGAAAGAGAACGGGCAGCGGCCATGCGAGGCCGGCATCGTCGCCCATCTTGCGCGCCACGAGTTCGGCATAGGCTGCGTTCGCCCACAGCACCATCCCCCCCGCCCCGGTGCGCCAGATCGGCAGCGGCGCGCTGTCGGCGATGGCGCGCAGCGCGGCCAGTTCCTCATCCTGCGCGCGCTGCGAGAGGGTGTCGAGCGCAAGCACCCGTCCCTCGCTGTGCGGATCGCACAGCGTGATGCGTGTGAGGCCTCCGCGCCATTCAGCCAGAAGCGCCACCGGGTTTCCCGTCGCGCTGTCGAGCCTGATCCGGCCAGCCGACGGCAAGGCACGCAGCGCCGCTTCAAAGCCCGGGAATAGCGGCGCGAGATAGGATTGCAGCCGCGCCCATGCCGACCCGCGCACGGCAACCGCCCCCAAAAGGGCCCGCCCCGCCTCGGTCGCATCGACCAGTGTGGGCCCATCGAAAAGAAAGACAGTGCCACCGTCGCGGTCGTCGAACACCGATCCCTCGGCAAGCCCCGAGCGCCGTTGCATGATTGCGGCAACCGTGAGCGCTGCAAGCGCCCCGCCAAGCGCGATCGCGAACATCGCAAGCAGCGTAGCCAGACCCAATTCACCCTCCGGACGCGAAACGACGCGCGCAGGATTCAACCTGTGCGATATATCGTTAAGCAACACTTAACCAGAGCGTGTTTTCTGAACCCCTCGCGTCGGCGGAGGAATGCCCTCAGGCCCCGCCATGCTTCCAGCGCCGGGCCGCGGCCCGCGCGCCGGTGGTCAGGATCGCGCAATCGATGTCGACGGCGGTGAAGGTCGTGCCAGCCGCGATCGAGGCCTCGATGATGGATGCATCGCGCGAGAGGATCCCGGCCGGCTTGCCGGCAGCCCGTATCCTGCCGACTGCGTCGAGGATCGCGGCGCGCACCTCGGGGTGGCTGCTCTGGCCCGGATGGCCCATCGAGGCTGCCAGATCGGCAGGCCCGACGAAGATGCCATCGACCCCCTCGACGGCGGCGATCTCCTCGATCCGGCCGAGCGCCTCGGTGGTCTCGACCTGCACGATCAGGCAGATCTCTGAATTGGCGCGGGCGACATAATCGGCAATGGCGCCGTAGCGGTTCGCGCGCACATGGCCCGCCACGCCGCGCACGCCCTGCGGCGGATAGCGCACGGCGGCGGCGGCCTGCGCGGCCTCGGCCGCGCTCTGCACATAGGGCACGAGGATCGTCTGCGCCCCGACATCAAGCAGACGCTTGATTTCCACCGCATCGTTCCAGCCCGGGCGCACGATGGGGCTGACGGGCCAAGGCGCAACGGCCTGAAGCATCGCCTGCACGGTGGCAAGGTCGATGATGCTGTGCTCGGTGTCGATCACCATCCAGTCGAAGCCGCAACTCGCCAGGGCCTCGGCGTGGCCCGAACCCGGGATCGTGCACCACACCCCGATCTGCTGGCGAAAGTCGCGCAGCGCGGCCTTGAACGTGTTCACCGGCAGATCCATGACATCCCCCCCTTGCGCAGCATTCCGACACATGCGTTGCAGACTAGACGGTCGCCTTGGGGAATGAAAGCGCGCGGCTGGACAAGGGGCCGAAACGGCGGCAAGGTACATCTGCATACCATCTGCGGATATTTCCAGCATGCCGTTTACCGGTTCGATTTGCCGAAGGTCCATTCTGGCCGGGGCCGCCGCTGCGCTCTGCGCACCCCGCATAGGGGCGGAGTCGCCGGTCGTCCTGCGCCTCTCCACACCCGCCACCGCCACGGACCAGCGCTCGCGCGCGCTCGCGGAGATCTTCGCGCCGATGGTCGCCCCCTTCGCGCAACTCGAGATACACCACAACGCGACCCTCTTCCGCCAGGGTAGCGAAATCGAGGCGATCGCGCGCGGTAACCTTGAGATGGCGCTTCCCTCGGCACAGGACATCGCGGCCTTCGTGCCCGCGTTCTCGGTGCTGACGGCGGGGTATCTCTATCGCGATGCCGTGCATCAGCGCGCGGTCTTCGCCTCAGACCTCATGGACCCGCTGCGAGAGCGTCTCGCGGCCGCGTTCGGGGTGCGCCTGATCGCGGTCTTCTATCTCGGGCGGCGGCATCTGAACCTGCGCACGACGGCGCCGGTGCAGGTGCCCGCGGATCTCGCCGGTGTCCGCCTGCGGATGCCCGCCGCCGCCGCCTGGCAATTCCTGGGCGCGGCTCTTGGGGCGCTGCCCGTTCCGCTGGCTTTCGGCGAGATCTACACGGCCCTCCAGACTGGTGCCATCGACGGGCAGGACAACCCCCTGCCCACGATCCGCGACAGCCGCTTTGACGAGGTGACGCGCCAGATCGTGCTCACGGGGCATCTGGTCGACATGACCTATCTCGCCGTCTCGGAGCGCGTCTGGCAGGGCCTCGGACCACCCGAGCGCGCAGCCTTGGCAGTCGCCGCCGAAGCCGCCGCCGACCACGCGCGCATCGCGCAACTGCGGCTTGAGGATGAGCTGGCCGACACCTTCCGCGCCGGGGGCCTCGCGGTCTATGCCCCGGATGTGGCGGCCTTTCGCGCCCGGGTCGAGGCTGCCTATGCCACCGCGCCCTTCGCGGGCGATTGGCCCCCGGGCATGGCCGAGCGCCTGCGCGCCCTCGGCGCCGAGGGCTGAGGATGGCGCGCGCATTCAGGCTGTGCGCCGATCTGGTCGCGGCGGCACTGCTTGCCGCGCTTCTCGGCGTCACGCTCTGGCAAGTCCTGGCGCGTGGCCCGGTCGGAGTGGCGGCGGCCTGGACGGTGGAGCTGTCGCTGACCCTCTGGCTCTGGCTCGTCCTCTGGGGCGCGGGGGTCGTGCTGTCGGGGGCCGGACACATCGGGTTCGACGCGCCCGCCGACCCGCAGGGTCTCCGGCGCGCCATCCGCGTCATGGCCGACGTGGCGGTCGCGGCGGTGCTGGCGGCCTCGCTGCCGGCGGTGATCGACTATCTACTCTTCCTGCGCGCACGGCAGAGCGCGACCCTGCCCCTGAGCGTCGGCGCCATCTATGCGCCGTGGCTCATCCTCGCGCTCGCGATTGTCCTGCGCGCGATGGTCGGGTTCGGTCACGTCCTGCGTTCGGGTACGCGATGACGGACGCCCTCGGGGGCTGTCTTGCGGTCGTCGCGGTGCTGGCGGCAGCCGGTGTGCCGGTGGGGCACGCGCTGCTGGCGGGGGCAACCGTCTATGTCTTCCTCGCCGGGGCGGACCCAGCGCTGGCGGCGGCGCAGATGCTGCAGTCGTTGCACGAGGCCTATCTGCTGCTCGCGGTCCCCCTTTTCATCCTGGCCGCAAACCTCATGATCGCGGGAACCCTAGGGGACCGGCTGATGAACCTCGGTGTCGCGCTCTGTGGGCGGCTGCGGGGCGGGTTCGGACATGCCGACATCGTGGTGTCGGTCCTGTTCGCCGGGATGTCGGGGTCTGCCATCGCCGATGCGGCCGGTCCCGGGCGGCTTGGCTTCGATCTGATGACCCGGGGCGGGGGCTATCCGCGGGCCTATGCCGCAGCACTGACGGCGGCGTCGGCAACGGTCGGGCCCATCATTCCCCCCTCCATCCCGATGCTGCTTTATGCACAGGTTTCGGGGCAATCGGTCTGGCATCTCTTTCTGGCCGGGGTGGTGCCGGGCCTTATGGTCGCGGCCGTGATCGCGCTCTTGCATCATCGCCTTGCGGTCCGGCTCGGCCTGTCGACTGCCGCCGCGATGCCGCACCACGACGTGTCGCGCGCCATATGGCGGGGCCTGCCGGTGATCTTGCTGCCAGCTATCCTGCTCGGCGGGATGCTGGACGGGTTGATGACGCCAACCGAGTCCGCCGCAGTCGCGGCATGCGCGGCGCTGATCCTGACCCTCGCGCTTGGCGCGTGGCGGCCGCGCGACATCGCGGCGGCCTTCGTCCTCAGCGCACGGCAGGCCGCGGCGGTAGGCTATGTCGCCGGCAGCGCCTTCATCTTTGCCCATATCCTTGCCGCCGAGGGGGTGGCTGGCAACCTCGCAGGCTGGATCGGCGCCGCAGCACCGGGGCCTGCCGGCTTCCTCATGCTCGCGATCGCCCTCATCCTCTTGCTTGGCTGCGTCCTCGACACGGCGGCGATCATCCTAGTTGTGCTGCCACTTCTTCTGCCCACCGCTGCGGCGGCGGGGGTCGATCCGGTGCATTTCGGCGTGGTGGCCGTCGTGGCCTGCATGACCGGCCTCATCACACCGCCCTACGGGATGGTCGTCTTCGTCACGAGCACGCTGAGCGAAGTGTCCCCGGCCGAGATCTTTCGGGCCGTTGTGCCCTTCGTCGGCGCGCTGATCGCAGCTGTCGCGATCCTCGCGGCGTTTCCGGGCCTTTCGCTGTGGCTGCCGCGGCTCGCGGGCTACGCGGGCTGAGGCGATCAGCCCGGTGTCAGGCCGCGGAGCCGCTCCGAGCGCCTGCGCAAGAGTTCTGTCACCGTGAGCAGCGCGATCGAGACGATGACAAGGATCGTCGCCATCGACAGGATCGCGGGACTGATCGCCTCGCGGATCCCGTTCCACATCTGGCGCGGGATCGTCTGCTGGTTGACGTCGGCAAGAAACAGCACCGCCACCACCTCATCAAAGCTCGTGACGAAAGCGAACAGCGCCCCCGACACCACACCCGGCAGGATGAGCGGCAGGGTGATCTTGAAGAAGCTGCGCGTCGGACTCGCCCCGAGCGAGGCGGCGGCGCGCGTCAGTGAGCGGTCGAAGCCCGAGAGCGTCGCGGTGACGGTGATGATGACGAAGGGGATCCCGAGCGTCGCATGAGCAAGGATCACGCCCACCCAGCCCGTCATCCGCCCGCAGACCGGATCGGCGCCGGGTGGGGTGAAGATCGCGCAGGGGTTCGAGTAGAAGAAGAAAAGCCCGGTTGCGGTGATGATGATCGGCACGATCATGGGCGAGATCAGGATTGCCATGATCGGCCGCCGCCACGGCATCTCGGGCCGCGACAGACCAAGGGCCGCGAGCGTCCCGAGCCCCGTCGCGATCACGGTCGAGAAAAAGCCGATGATGAGCGAGTTCTTGGCCGCCCGGATCCAGGCCGCGTTTTCCCACACATCCGCCCACCAGGTCGAATCGCGCGGCGCCTCGGGCGGCAGCGTCTGCCCGAAGGTCAGCAGCAGGTCGTACCAGCGCAGGCTGTAGCCCTCGGGATCGAAAGCGAGCATCTTGGGAGTAAAGGTGAAATAGGGCTCGGCGTTGAACGACAGCGGAATGACGATCAGGATCGGCGCGATCAGGAAGATGAAGATCAGCACGCAAAGCGCGATATAGACCGCCCGCCAGAGCCGCTCGAGTGGTGTCGCATAGACCGGAAGTGCCATCGCCCTAGCCCTAGCCCAGTTTCAGGTTGTCGATGCCGATCAGGCGGTCATAGAGCCAATAGAGAAGCAGGACCGACATCAGCAGCAGCGACGCCAGCGCTGCCGCCATCGACCAGTTCGAATTCTCGAAATGGAAGGCGATCAGGTTCGAGATGAGCTGCCCCGACGCCCCCCCGACCAGCGCGGGGGTGATGTAGTAGCCGACGGCCAGAATGAACACGAGCAAGCCCCCCGCCGCCACGCCGGGCATCGTCTGGGGCACATAGATGCGCCGGAAGGCCGTCCAGCTCGTCGCCCCGAGCGAGCGCGCCGCGCGGACGTAGGAGGGCGGAATGGGCCGCATCACCGAATAGAGCGGCAGCACCATGAAGGGCAGCAAGATGTGCGTCATCGCGATGATGGTGCCGGCCTGATTGTAGATCATCCGGATCCGGCCATCATCGCCGATCACGCCCAGCCCCACGAGGATGTTGTTGAGCACCCCCTCTCCCTGCAAGAGCACGATCCACGCCGTCGTCCGAACCAGAAGCGATGTCCAGAACGGCAAGAGCACGAGGATCATGAGCAGGTTGGAATAGCGCAGCGGCAGTGTCGCGAGCAGGTGCGCGATCGGATAGCCAAGGACGAGGCAGGTGAACGTGATGAGCGCCGAGAGCAAAAACGTGCGCAGATAGAGCATCTGATAGACGCGCACCTCTTCGGGCGCGCGCTCGATCCCGCCCGTATCGGAGCGGCGGAGGTCAAGCGATGCGAGGAAGAAGTTCGGGGTGATGGACGACGACGCCTGGCGCATGGATTCCCACAGCCTCGGGTCGTCCCATTCGGTCTTCACCGCAAGGATTGCCTCGCGATAGGGCGGCTCGAACTTGTCGGCGCTGCGCGCGGTCGTGGTGAACAGCGAGCGCGCGCCCGAGACCTCGTAGTTGATCCGCTCACCCATCTGGCCGGCGGTGCGGTTTTCCTTTGCGGCCTTGAGATCGGCGGCAAGGGCGGCATAGGCGCTCTCGTCGATCGGCGTGCCGCGCGGGTTGGCATCGAACCAGGCGGCGAGCGCGGGAGCGTTGCGCGCGAAATCGTCATCTCTGAAGGCGCTGACCAGAAGCTGCCCGATCGGCACCACGAAACTGAAGAGGACAAAGAACAGAAGCGGCGCCACCAGCAGGAAAGCCCGGCGCCGGGCGCGGGATTGCGCGGCCGCAAGCGCCTCGCCCAGCGGCCGGCCGTCTGCCGTCCGGAGCCCTCCGCCCTGAGCTGCGATCGCTTCGGCCATCCCGTGTCTCCTCGGAAAGTGGCGGCGCGGGATGTGTCCCGCGCCGCCGGTCGTCGATCAGTTCGCCGCGAGCCAGGCGTTGAAACGCTCTTCGAGTTCCTTGTTCTTGTCGGCCCAGAACTCGAAGTTCGACCCGAGGGCGTTCTTCATGTTGTCAGGGTTCGTCGGCATGTGCGGCAGCATCTCGGTCTTGCCGTCCTTGAACACGCCGATGAGCGCGCTCGAGGATTTCCGGGCCGGGCCATAGGAGATGTACTTGGCCTGATCGGCAAGGCGCTGCGTGTCGGTCGAGAACTTCACGAACTCCATCGCGGCTTCGAGGTTCGGGGCCCCCTTCGGCACGACCCACAGGTCGTATTCCTGGATCTGCCCGTCCCAGACCACCGTGAACGGCTTGTTCTCGGCGATCGCGGCGTTGAAGATCCGTCCGTTGTAGGCGGTCGTCATCGCGACTTCGCCATCGGCGAGGAGTTGGGGCGCCTGGGCGCCGGCTTCCCACCAGATGATCTCGGACTTGATCGTGTCGAGCTTGGCAAAGGCGCGGTCGACGCCCTCGGGGGTTCCGAGAACGGCATAGACCTCAGCCGCCGGCACGCCATCGGCCATCAGCGCCATTTCGAGGTTGGCGCGCGGACGCTTGCCCATGCCGCGCTTGCCCGGGAACTTCTGAAGGTCGAAGAAGTCCGCGATCGACGTCGGGCCTTCGGGGAAGACCGACGCGTCATAGGCGAAGATCGTCGAGAAGGTGATCGTGGCCACGGCGCAGTCGAGCAGCAGGCCCGGCAGGAAGTCCTCGGTCGCGGGCGTTCCATCGGGGGCGGGCGGCAGCGACGCGTGATCGATCGTCTCGAGCATGCCCTCGTCGCACAGGCGCACGGCGTCGGGATATTCTACGTCGGCGACATCGATCGAGACGTTGCCGGCCTTCACCTGCGTTTCCACGGGAACAGCCGGGTTGTCGGCGTCGACCGACACGACCGTGATGCCGGTCTGGGCGGTGAAGGGCTTGTGATAGGCCTCGATCTGGCTCTCGGCATAGGCGCCGCCCCAGGACATGACGGTGATTTCGGCCGCCTGGGCGCCATAGGCGAACCCGACAAGGGCGGTCGTGGTGACGAGCAGTTTCTTCATGGTCTCTCCCATCGTTGGTTGGTCTTCGTCCGGCATTGCAGTCCTGTCGGGGCCGGCCGGCGGCCGCGGCAGGGTTCCTCAGGCGTCGAGCGCGCGCGCATCCTGCGGCGCCCAGCCGATCTTGATCCGCTCACCCGGTTGCAGGCGGCGCTGGGTCAGGGTGTTGCGGCTCTTGATGACGAAATCGTCCGAGCCCGCGACGCGCAGTCGCGTGCGGTAGAGGTCGCCCATGTAGATGAACTCGACCACCTCGGCCTCGATGGTGTGGGCGCCCTCGGGCATCATCTCGGGCTTGAATTCCACCCGCTCGGGGCGGATCGAGACGAGCGTGCGCTGCCCCTTGGCGCTGACGTTCACCGGCGTGGCGTCGATCAGCTCGCCCGTGTCGAGCCGCACGAGCGCCCGGCCGTCCCCGATCTCCTCGATGCGGCCATGAAGCTTGTTGTTCTCGCCGATGAACTGGGCGACGAAGCTGTTGACCGGGCGCTCGTAGAGTTCATCGGGCGGGGCGAGTTGCTGCACGACGCCGTCGTTGAACACCGCGACGCGGTCCGACATCGTCAGCGCCTCGCCCTGATCATGGGTGACGTAGACGACCGTGATCCCGAGGTTTTCATGCAGGTGCTTGATCTCGAACTGCATGTGCTCGCGCAGCTGCTTGTCGAGCGCGCCGAGCGGCTCATCCATCAGCACGAGCGCCGGATCGAAGACGAGCGCGCGCGCCAGCGCGATGCGCTGCTGCTGGCCGCCCGACAGCTGCGCCGGCCGGCGTGCGCCAAAGGCGCCCATCTGCACCATGTCGAGCGCGCGCTTGATCTTGGCCTCGCGCTCGGACTTGCCCATCCCGCGCACCTCGAGCGGAAAGGCGAGGTTTTCCGCGATCGTCATGTGCGGAAAGAGCGCGTAGTTCTGGAATACCATCCCGATGCCGCGCTTGTGCGGCGGCACGAGGTTGATGGGCCGGCCGTCGAGGCGGATCTCGCCGTTCGTCGCGGTCTCGAACCCCGCGAGCATCATGAGGCAGGTGGTCTTGCCCGAACCCGAGGGCCCGAGCATGGTCAGAAACTCGCCCTTCGCGACCGCGAGGTTCAGATCCTTCACGACAAGGCTGACGCCGTCGTAACTTTTCTGGACGCGGTCGAACTCGACGAAAGACGTGTTCGCTCTGTCGATCGGCACGTTTGCTTCCCTGTCTTTCTGGCGCCAGCCTTGAGGGCCGGTCGTTTGTCAAGATAGCCGAGCGTCGCCCGGATGCAATATTGCCGGCGCGCGCGTTGCCCTCATCCCGGAACTGGCCAAGATGAGGGCAAAGCCGCGCGCGCCTGCCGCGTCGCGCGTCGCCCGGTCCTCAGCCCACCACGTTGAATTCGGGGCCGTAGGGATACTTCGTGATATCCTCGTTGCCCGTCTCGGTGATGATCAGGATGTCGTGCTCGCGATAGCCGCCCGCACCGGGCTGGCCGTCGGCGATGGTCAGCATCGGCTCCATCGAGATGACCATGCCGGGCTCGAGGACCGTGTCGATGTCCTCGCGCAGCTCAAGCCCCGCCTCGCGGCCGTAGTAGTGCGACAGCACCCCGAAGGAATGGCCGTAGCCGAAGGTGCGGTACTGCAGAAGCTGCCGCTCCTCGAAGAAGGCGTTGATCTTGGCCGTCACTTCCGAGCAGCGCGCGCCGGGCTGAAGCAGGCTCATGCCATATTCGTGCGCGGCGACGTTGGCCTCCCAGATGCGCAGGCTGGCGGCATCGACCTCGCGCACGAACATCGTGCGCTCGAGCGCGGTGTAGTAGCCCGAGATCATCGGGAAGGTGTTGAGCGAGAGGATGTCGCCCACCTGCAGCGCGCGCGCCGTCACCGGGTTGTGCGCGCCGTCGGTGTTGATGCCCGACTGGAACCACACCCAGGTGTCGCGGTATTCCGCATCCGGGAAGCGGCGCGCGATCTCAAGCTCCATCGCGTCACGTCCGGCCATCGCGATGTCGATTTCGCGCTTGCCCGCCGCGACCGAATCGCGAATCGCAAAACCGCCCACGTCGGCGACCGCGGCACCGGCGCGGATGATCTCAAGCTCGGCCGCCGACTTGTGCATGCGCTGGCGCATGGTCGCGGGCGCGATGTCGACGCGCCGCGACGGGGCGAGGAAAGCGTCGAGCTTCAGCGACTGCGCGAGTGTCAGGTGGTCGCCTTCGAAGCCGATCGCGCGGCCCGTGCCCGAGACCGAGCGGATCGCCCGCCAGAAATTGTCGCGCGCCCAGTCGGTATAGGTGATGTTGTCGCCATGGCAGCGGCGCCAGGGCTGGCCCGCGTCGATGCCTGCGCTGATCGTGACGCTGTCGGTCGCCGTCACGACGAGGCCGTAGGGACGGCCGAACGAGCAATAGAGAAAGCCCGAATAATAGGCGATGTTGTGCATCGAGGTCATCACGGCGACCTCAACCCCCTCGGCGGCCATGATCTTGCGCAGACCGGCAATGCGGGCATCATATTCGGTGGCGGCGAACGGCAGAACGCGGTCACCCTGATGGAAACGATACTGTTCAGGACGCTGTGTCATGTCAGACCTCAAATGAGGGTCCGCGTGAGCCGGCGGACCCCGAAAGGTCCCGGCGTACAGGACGATGCGGAAGTGTCCGCGAGCGTCGGGGAAGGCCCCTGCGGCGACGCCATCGCCACGTGCTCAGCGCGATGTCTTATCAGAACGCAACCCGCCGGGCAAGTCTTTCGCGTGACCGGTGACAGGGCGGGCAGGGGCTGGTATTCCCACCCCGATCCAGACCCGGAGTTCCACATGTCCGACCTGCCATTCCAGACCCTTCCGGCCCGTCGTGGCCGTGCCGCCCGCCTCCGCGCGGGTCAGGCGATCGAGATCGTCAACACCCACGGCCAGCAGGTCGTCGACACCTGGTGCTTCTCGTCCGAGGACCTCTCGGAGTTCATGTCGATGGAGCACACGCGCCCCACGATCGGCACGATCTTCCCGACGAAGGGACACAAGCTGTATACCAACCGCCGCCGTCCCATTCTGATCTTCGAGGAAGACACGTCGCCGGGGCGGCACGACACCATCATCGCGGCCTGCGACAACTATCGCTATGGTCTGCTCGGCTGCACCGAATATCACGACAACTGCACCGACAACCTGCATGCGGGCCTGTCGCAAATCGGGCTGCGCGCACCCGAGGTGCCGAGCCCCCTCAATCTGTGGATGAACATCCCCGTCGCCCCCGACGGCGCGACCGCCTGGGGCGAGCCGCTGTCGAAGCCGGGCGACCGGGTGGTGCTGCGGGCGGTGCTCGATTGCGTCGTGGCAATGTCGGCCTGCCCTCAGGACATCCTGCCCATCAACGGCGCGGCGCTGAAGCCGACCGAGGCGCAGTACCGCGTGATCGATTGAGATCAGCGGATCAGCCGCGACCACGTCGCCTCGGGCAGGCCCGCAGCCTCGACATGGCGTCGCGTCGCCTCGAGCTTGGTGAAGACATCCTCGAACCCCTCGGCGCGGCCGTCGGGATCGACATAGGCATAGCCCCCCGTGACGTGAAAGAGCGTCACCATGTCGTCGACCGCGTCGGGCACCACGAGGGTGTGCGTCTCGCCCGGCGGCTCGAAGACGTAAGAGCCCTCGGTCGCCTCCCAGTCATGTTCGAGATAGCGCCAGCGGCCGCGCAGCACGAAGGCATGCACCGCCCCGAAATGGCGGTGGCGCGACAGGACGCCGGCACGGCGCACGCGCAGGAGGTTGACGTAGAAACCCTGGCTCACCGACAGCACGAGCGGGCGGAACCACACCCCCTCGGCCTGCGGCACCCAGAAGCCCTGCGGGTCGTCGATGTCGATCGCGCCCGCCGTCACGAGGTCGGGCAGCATCCCGAAGGGCTGCGGGCGGGCATAGGGGCGCTTGCGCGGATCGTCCGGGGCGGTCATGCGGGAATCTCCGAGGCTGCGGCGTAGTTCACCGGGGTGGCGTGCCAGCCCTCGGCGCGGCGGCGCCAGAAGGCTTCCTTGATGCGCATCGAGACGGGGCCGGGCCGGTCGTTGCCCATGATGCGCCCGTCGATTCGCGACGCGGGCATGATGCCGCCCGCGGTGGTGCAGGCAAAGATCTCATCCGCCGCGCGAAACTCGGCCACCGGGATCGGGCGCACCGCGCAGGGCAGGCCGAGCTCGGCGCACAGCTCGATCACCGAGGCGCGCGTGATCCCCTCGAGCGCGCCGCGGTCGGGTGTCGCGACCTGTCCGTTCGTCACCGAAAAGATGTTGAAGCCCGCGCCCTCGGTCACGTTGCCGTCGGCATCGAGCAGGATCGCGAAATCCGCGCCGGCGTCGAGTGCCTCGAACTGCCCCTCGGTCAGGTCGCCCCAGTGAAAGTTCTTGACCCGCGGATCGAACGCCTCGGGCGGGATGCGCCGCACCTCGGGGATCATGAGGTGCAGGCCGCGCTCGATCATCTCGGGGCTCGCGACCCAGACCCAGGGCACCGCGAAGGCCATGATGTAGGCGCGCGCGTGCGCCGGGTGGCGCGGCATGCCGGGCGCCGGCGTCGCGCGCACGCAATCCATCGCGACATAGGCCGAACGCATCCCCCCGAGCGCAACCACCCGATGCAGGATCTGCGCGATCTCGGCGTCGGTCTCGCGCGGGGTCATGCGCAGCTTCGTCATCGAGGCGCGAAAGCGGCGGATGTGATCGTCGAGGCGGAAGAAGTTCCCCTCCCACACGCCCACCACGTCATAGGTCACATCCGAGCGCCGATAGCCCCAATGCGTGATCGGGATGCGCGCCTCGGACAGCGGCATGAACGCCCCGTCCACATAGGCCGCCCCGGTGCTGTAGTCGCTCATCTCCGCGCCCTCGTTGCCCTCGCGCGCAGGATGGCCGCGTTCGTCGGCGGATGGAAGGGGGTCAGGCCGCCCCGCCCCCGCGCCGGGCGGTGTCATAGGCCCGGTAGCCCTCCTGGATCGCGATCTGGTCGGCGATGAAGCGCGCATCGTGCCACACGCCCCAGATGAACGACGACCCCCGCCGCGACAGCCACGGCAGCCCGAGGAAATAGACCCCCGGCTCGGACGACACCCCGCGCTGGTGGCGGGGCTGGCCCTGCGGATCGAAGGCATCGACCTGAAGCCAGCCGAAGTCGAGCGCATAGCCCGTGGCCCACAGGATCGTGCCGACCCCCTCGGCCGCCAGATCGAGATCGGCGCGCGGCGCCGTCACGCACTCGGGCATCGGCAGCATCCGCCGTGCGGCCGGATCCTCGGGCAGATCGAGGCCCATGCGCCGCGCCCAGGCGTCGGCCTCGTCGAGGACCGAGAGGTAATTCGCGTCGCCCCGCGCGATCAGCGCGCCGAGGGTGTCGGCAAAGCGCACGCGCCCGCCGTCGAACCCTACCGTCGGCCCGACGAGGGTGACGCCCTGCGCCGCAAGGTCTCGGAAATCGACCGTGTGGCCGCCATATGCGCCGCTGACCGCAATCGCGACATGCTCGGCCCCGCCCGGCGGCACGGCGATGTCCCATTTCCCGAGAACGCCCAGCCACCAGCAATAATCCCGCCCGCGATAGGCGCGCGGCGGCCGGTCGTGCGGCCCGACCGACAGGAACACCCGCCGCCCCGCGCGCACCAGTTCCTCGGCGATCTGCGCCCCCGATGCCCCGCAGCCCACGACCAGCACCGCGCCCGGCGGCAACTGCCCGGGGTTGCGGTACTGGGCCGAGTGGATCTGCATCACCCCCGCCCCCTCGGGCACGATCGGCGGGATGACCGGACGCTGGAACGGCCCCGTCGCCGCCACCACATAGCGCGCCGCGACCTCACCCGCCGAGGTCTCGGCCACAAACCCCGCGCCCTCGGGGTTGCGCCGCACCCGCGTCACCTCGACCCCGGTGCGGATCGGCGCGTTGATCCGGCGGGCATAGGCCGCGAGGTAATCGGCCATCGCCTCCTTGCTCGGGAAGGCGTCGGGGTCGATCCCCTCGAAGGTCGCGCCCGGAAAGCGGTCGTGCCAGGCCGGACCGTTGGCCACGAGCGAATCCCACCGGCCCGAGCGCCAGCGCTCGGCGATGCGGTCGCGTTCGAGCACGAGGTGCGCGATCCCCTGCGCGCCCAGATGCTCGCTCATGGCGATGCCCGCCTGCCCGCCACCGACCACCAGCACCCCGGTTTCCTGCCGTTCCATACCCGTGTCCTTCTGTCCGACGGGGCATGATTACGGGGCGGGCGCGCGCGTTCAAACCAGTTTCTTTCGCAGCCCTGCATAGATCGGCGCTAATCAGCCGTGGCGATGATTTGCCTGCGCCTATCCTGCGCGAAGGAATCTCGTGCTTTCCTTCGCGCGCGAGGCGGGGCAATCTCTGCCCGACACCGTCAGCGGGAGACGCCGATGACCCAGCACGACCCCGGCCTCGCGGCCCTTGCCCAACTGCGCGCGAATGTCGCCGCACCCTTCGAGCGGGCACACGCCATGCCCAAGTCCGTCTATACCTCGGCCGATTTCCTCGCGCTCGAGGAGCGGCACATCTTCGCGGCCGAATGGCTCTGCGCGGGGCGGGCGGATGCGCTGGCGGAACCGGGCGACTATCTGACGATGGAGATCGCGGGCGAGCCCGTGATCGTGCTGCGCGACCGCGACGGGGCGCTGCGGGCGATGTCGAACGTCTGCCGGCACCGGATGTCGACGCTGCTGACCGGGCGGGGCAATGCGCGCGCCATCGTCTGCCCCTATCACGCCTGGACCTACAACCTCGACGGCAGCCTGCGCGGCGCGCCGGCGATGACCCAGAACGAAGGCTTCTGCCGCGAAGAGATCGCGCTGCCGCAGGTGCGCTGCGTCGACTGGCAGGGCTGGATCATGGTGACCCTCAACCCCGACGCGCCCCCCCCGGCCGAGCGTCTGGCCGAGGTCGACGCGCTGGTCGGGCACCTCGGCATGGCGCGCTATCGCGAGACCTTCCGCGAGGAGTTCCGCTGGGCCACCAACTGGAAGGTGCTGGCCGAGAACTTCATGGAAAGCTACCACCTGCCCGCCTGCCACCACGGCACGATCGGGGGGGCCTCGAAGCTCGAGGAGATGGTCTGTCCCGAGGGCCACGCGGCCTTCAACTATCACTGGATCGTCAAGAACGACAGCGTGCCGCTCGCGCTCGCGCATCCCTCGAACACGGTGCTTCAGGGGCAGGACCGGCGCATCACCTGGCTGCTCGCGATCTATCCCTCGCTGCTCATCACGCTGACGCCCGGCTATTTCTGGTACCTGAGCCTGACGCCCGACGGCCCCGGGGGCGTGCGGGTGCTGTTCGGCGGCGGGATGAGCCCCGAGTGGCTCGCCGACCCCGAGGCGCCGGCGCATCTGGCGCGGGTGCGCGCGCTGCTCGACGAGGTCAACGTCGAGGACAAGGGCTGCACCGAAAAGGTCTATCGCGGCCTCTGCGCGGGGATGTCGGAGCCCGGGCCGCTGTCGCATCTCGAACGCCCGAACTATGATTTCGCCCGCTACATCGCGGGCCGCATGCCCGCCTGACCGCCAGCCGAGGACACCATGGCCCATTACCGCCACCGCCCCTTCAACACTCGCGACACCTATCCCGAACAGAAGCTCGACAACGACCTCGCGCAGGCCGTGGTGGCGCGGGGGCGGATGGTGTTCCTGCGCGGCCAGTGCCCGCAGGATCTCGATACCGCGCGCAATATCAACAGCCACGATCCGGTCGAGCAGACCCACAAGGTCATGCAGAACATCCGCCAGCTGATCGAGGAATGCGGCGGCACGATGGAGCATCTGTGCAAGATTGTCGTCTATCTGACCGATGTGCGCCACCGCGAGGCGGTCTATCGCACGATGGGCGAATACATCCGCGGCGTGCATCCGGTCTCGACCGGGGTTGTCGTCACGGCGCTCGCCCGGCCCGACTGGCTGGTCGAGATCGACGCAACCGCCGTCATCCCGGACTGACGGGCATGACCTTCTCGCTGGTCGCGCGCTGCGCGCAAACCGGGCGCTTCGGGATGGTGGTCTCATCCTCGTCGCCCGCGGTGGCGGCGCGCTGCGCCCATGCCCGCGCCGGCGTCGGCGCCGCGGCGAGCCAGAATGTCACCGACCCCACGCTGGGGCCGCGCCTGCTCGATCTGATGGCGGGGGGCATGAGCGCGCCCGAGGCGATGGCCCGCACCGTCGCGACCGCCCCGCATGTCGCGTGGCGCCAGCTTCTGGCCGTCGATGCGGCGGGGCGGACGGCGGCCCATTCGGGGGCGCGCACGCTCGGGATCAACGCGGTGGCCGAGGGGCCGGGGGCGGCGGCGGCGGGGAACCTGCTGGCGAACCCGGATGTTCCGGCCGCGATGCTCGGGGCCTTCGCGGCCGCGGGGGGCGATTTCGGCGACCGTCTGGTGGCCGCGCTGCGCGCCGGGCGCGATGCGGGCGGCGAGGCGGGGCCGGTCAAGTCCGCCGGGCTCCTGATCGTCGACCGCGAGAGCTGGCCCGCGGCCGAGCTGCGCTGCGACTGGTCGGATGATGCCTGCCCGATCGAGGCCGTGGCGCGCGCCTGGGCCGTCTATGCCCCGCAGATGGCCGCCTATCTCGCGCGTGCCCGCGATCCCGAGGCGGCGCCCGCCTTCGGCGTCCCGGGCGAGCGGCGCTGACGCTCGCCCCATGGCCCCGCGCCTCACGCTTCGGCAGATCGACTATCTCGTGGCGGTGGCCGAGACGGGCTCGATCGCGCTGGCGGCGGCGCGGCTCAATGTCTCGGCCCCGACGATCTCGGCCGCCATCGCCCAGCTCGAGGGGGATCTGGGCCTTGCGCTGTTCGCGCGCCGGCACGCGCAGGGCATGACGCCCACGGGGGCGGGGCGGCAGATCGTCGAGGCCGCGCGCAAGGTGCAGCTTGCCGTGGCCGAGGTGCACGACCGCGCGGCCGAGATGGCGGGGGGCTTGCGCGGCCCGCTGTCGGTCGGCTGCCTCCTGACCTTCGCGCAGGTGGTGCTGCCCGGGTTGCGGCGGGGCTTTGCCGCGCGCGCCCCCGATGTGGCCGTCGCCCAGTCCGAGCGCGACCATGCCGGGCTGATCGAGGGGCTGCGGCAGGGCGCGCTCGATGTCGCGCTGAGCTATGCGCTCGAGATCCCGCCCGACCTCGCGTTCGAGCCCTTGCTCGCGCTGCCGCCCCACGCGCTTCTGCCCGAGGATCACCCGCTCGCGGGGCGCGAGGGCGTCACCGCGGCCGAGCTTGCGCCCCATCCGATGATCCTGCTGGACCTGCCCTACAGCGCGGCCTATTTTCTGGCGCTGTTCTCGGCCGAGGGGGTGATGCCACGCATCGCCGAGCGGACGCGCGACATGGGGGTGATGCGGGCGATGGTTGCCAACGGCTTCGGATTCTCGATCGCCAACATCGGGCTCGGCTCCGACCGGGCGCCGGACGGGCGGCGGCTGCGGTTCGTGCCGCTGCGCACGCCCGTCGCGCCGATGCGCATGGGCCTGATGGTGCCGGGCGCGGCGCCGCGGCGCGCGGCCGTCGCGGCCTTCGTGGCCCATTGCCGCGATACCCTCACGCTTCAGAGCCTGCCGGGCCTCGCCGCGCCCGCGGGGGCGCAGGCATGAGTGCGATCGAGATCTCGGGCGTTTCCAAATCCTACGGCGCGACACAGGCGCTCGACAACGTGTCGCTCGCGATCGGTGGCAACGCGTTCTTCACCCTCCTCGGGCCGTCGGGTTGCGGCAAGACCACGCTCCTGCGCTGCATCGCGGGGTTCGAGGAGGTCTCGGCGGGCTCGATCCGCCTGCTCGGCCGCGACATCGCGGGCCTTGCCCCGAACGACCGGCCCGTGAACACCGTCTTTCAGAACTACGCCCTCTTCCCCCATATGACGGTTGCCGAGAACGTGGCCTTCGGGCTGCGGATGAAGGGCGTGCCCGAGGATCGCCGGCGCGCGCGCGCGGCGCGGATGCTCGAGATGGTGCATCTGGCCGATCTCGCGGGGCGGATGCCGCACGAGCTGTCGGGCGGCCAGCAGCAGCGCGTGGCGCTCGCGCGCGCGCTGGCGCCCGAACCCGAGGTGCTGTTGCTCGATGAGCCGCTCTCGGCGCTCGACCTCAAGCTGCGGCAGGCGATGCGGATCGAACTCAAGCAGTTGCAGCAGGAAACGGGCATCACCTTCGTCTTCGTGACCCACGACCAGGAAGAGGCGCTGACGATGTCGGACCGCATCGCAGTGATGTCGCAGGGGCGGCTCCAGCAGGTCGGGACGGCGCGCGAGATCTACGAGAGCCCCGTGAACCGCTTCGTCGCCGACTTCATCGGCGAGACGAACGTGCTGCCCGTCAACGTCGAGGCCGTTTCGGGCGGCCTCGCGCGCGTCATCCTGCCCGGGGGCGCGCGGATCGGCTGCCCGGCCGCAGGGCTCGCGCCCGGGGTGCATCACCTCTCGATCCGGCCCGAGCGGATCGGGATCGCGCCCGAGGGCGCGCCGGGCACGCTGGCCGCGCGGGTGGAGCGGGTGATCTATCTCGGCACCGACCTGCAACTGGTCGCGCGGCTCGATGACGGGACGGCGGTGCAGCTGCGGCTCCAGAACTCCGCCCGCACCGAGGTGCCCGAGACGGGCGCGCGCATCGGCCTTCAGCCAGAGGAAGGTGCGGCGCGCCTTCTGGCCGACTGATGGCGGGCGGCGGGGCGGCGGCGGGGGGCACGCAGGGGCGCGAATACCGCGCCGTGGCGCTGCCGCTCCTGATGCCCGCATGGCTCGTCATCGGCATCTTCATGGTGCTGCCCGTCCTGCTCATGGGGGTCTATTCCTTCCTGACCAAGGAGTTCCGCGGCGGCGTGATCTGGGATTTCACGCTCGCGGCCTATGACCAGTTCTTCCTCAACCGCGGCCTCTTCGGCGATGAGCCGCCGACGCTCGAATGGACCTACATCACGATCTTCTGGCGCTCGATCTGGCAGGCGGCGCTTGCAACCGCGCTCTGCCTTGCCGTGGGTTTCCCGACCGCGTGGTTCATCGCGACGCGGCCCATCCGCACGCGCACGATGTGGCTGTTCCTCATCACCGTGCCCTACTGGGTCAACCTCCTGATCCGGACCGTCAGCCTCAAGTTCCTCATCCGCGACAACGGCCCGTTGAACGAGGGGCTGATGGCGATCGGCCTCATCGACGGGCCGCTGCCGCTCGTGAACACGAACCTCGCGGTGCAGCTCGGGCTGTTCTACAGCTACCTGCCCTTCATGGTGCTGCCCATCTATGCGGCGGTGGAGCGGTATGACTTCACCCTCTCCGAGGCGGCGGCCGACCTCTATGCCGGGCGCTGGACGACCCTGCGCGAGATCGTGCTGCCCGCCGTCCGGCCCGGGATCGTGGCGGGCGCGATCCTCGTCTTCGTGCCCTCACTCGGGGCCTTCCTCGCGCCCGACCTGCTCGGGGGCGCCAAGACCTACATGATCGGCAGCCTCATCGACGAGCAGTTCCGCGGCAGTCAGGGCAACTGGCCCTTCGGGGCGGCGGCGGCGATGATCCTGATGTCGCTCGTGCTCGTCGTCCTCATCCTCTATGCCCGGGCGCAGGGGCGGGGGCGGAGGGCATGAGGGGGGTGCGCCACTATCCGGGCTTCGGGGCGCTGACGGCCGCGTGCCTCGTGATGCTCTACGCCCCCCTCGTCGTGATCGCGGTCTACAGCTTCAACGGCTCGACCTCGATCACGCAATGGGGCGGGTTCTCGTGGCGGTGGTATGCCGATGTCTTCACGGGCCCCGAATCGGCGCGCTTCGGGCAGGCGGCGTGGAACTCGATCACCATCGCCTTCCTCGCCGCGACGGCTGCGACGATGATCGCGCTGGCCGCCGCCCTTGCCATGATCCGGGCGGGCGGCTTTCGCGGGCGGACGGCGACCTTCGCGCTCATCAACCTGCCGCTCATGGTGCCCGAGATCATCATCGCGGTGGCGACGCTGATCTTCTTCACCGCGATCGGGCTCAGGACCGGCTACCTCACCATCCTGATCGCGCACATCACCTTCTGCATCCCGTTCGCCTATCTGCCGATCGCGGCGCGGATGCAGGGGATCGAGGCGGTCTACGAACAGGCCGCGCGCGATCTCTATGCGACGCGCTGGCAGGCGTTCCGGCTGATCCTCGTGCCGCTGGTGATGCCCGGCATCGTGTCGGGCTATCTGCTCGCCTTCATCATCTCGCTGGACGATTTCATCATCACGAACTTCGTCAAGGGCGCCGGGATGGAGACGCTGCCGACCGCGATCTTCGGATCGGTCAAGCAGGGGATCAAACCCAACATCATGGCGATATCGACGATGCTGCTTGCGGTTTCGGCGATATTCGTGACGCTTTCATACTTCATCAACCGCATCGGGCAGAGGGCCCGGGGCTGACACGCAGGGGGCAAGAGATGAACAGACTGACGACGACGGCGGCCGCGGCGCTTATCGCGATGGCGGGGGCGGCGCAGGCCGAGGGCAACCTCTCGGTCTATCACTGGTTCGAATACATTCCGCAGGAGCTGGTCGACAAGTTCACCGCCGAGACCGGGATCACCGTCACCATCGACACCTACGACAGCAACGAGGCGATGCTCGCGAGCCTCAAGGCCGGCAAGATGGGCCAGTATGACGTCGCGGTGCCGGGCGACTACATGGTGCAGATCATGGCGGGCGAGGGGCTGCTTGACACCTTCACCCCCGAAGAGATGCCCAATTTCGGCAACATCGCGCCGCAGTGGCTCGACGTACCCTTCGATCCGGGCCGCAAGTCCTCGATCCCCTACCAGTGGGGCTCGACCTCCTTCTCGGTCAACCGCGATGTCTATCAGGGCGATATCGGGTCGCTCTCGATCATCTTCGATCCGCCGGCGGAGCTGTCGGGCAAGATCAACGTCCTCGACAGCCAGGGCGAGGTGCTCGCGCTCGGCTCGATCTATCTCGGCATCCCGCAGTGCACGCAGGACCGCGATCAGCTCAAGGCGCTGAACGACATGCTCCTTCAGGCCAAGACGCACTGGGCGTCCTTCGGCTCGGACACCGCCAAGGACGTGCTGGTGTCGGGCGATGCCGCGGCGGGGATGATCTACAACGGCTTCTCGGCCAAGGCGCGCGCGGAAGGGGCGAATGTCGAATACGCCTATCCGAAGGAAGGCTTCGTCGTCTGGATGGACAACGTCGTGCTGCTCAAGGACGCGCCGAACCGCGAGAACGCGATCAAGTTCATGAACTTCCTGCTTGATCCCGAGAATGCCGCGGCGGTCACGAACTATGCCGCCTATACGGCCGGCGTGACCGGGGTCGAGCCCTTCCTCGACGAGGCGATCCGCACGAGCCCCGAGAACAACCCGCCCGCCGACGCGCCGGCGGGCAGCTTCATCGCGGTCTGCGATGCCGAGACCCAGCAGCTCTACGACGCGATCTGGACGAACCTGAAGAAGTGACGCGACGGCGGCGGGCGGGGCATCGCCCCGCCCGCTCGGCCATGGAGGATGGGATGCGGATCGCGATCTGGCAGGGACCGTCGCCCGCGGGCGACGAGGGCGCGGCGTTTGCCGATCTCGACCGCGCGCTGTCTGCCGCGGCGGCGGGGGGGGCCGCGATGGTCGTCGCGCCCGAGGCCTTCCTGCCCGGCTACAACCGCCCCGACATCGCGACCGCCGCCCAGCCGCGCGGCGGCGCGTGGCACCGGCGCCTTGCGCAGATGGCGCGCGCGGCGGGCTGCGGGCTGGCGGTGGGCTATGCCGAGCGCGACGGCGCGCGCGTCTTCAATTCGGCCGTGGCCTTCGACGCCACCGGCGCCGAGATCGGCCATTACCGCAAGATCCAGCTCTATGGCGCGCGCGAGCGCGCGCTCTATACCCCCGGCGAGGACTACGCGATCTTCGATCTGGGCGGGGTGCGGGCGGCGCTGCTGATCTGCTACGATGTCGAATTCGCGCCCCATCTGCGGCGGCTGGCGCAGGCGGGCGTCACGCTCCTCATCGTGCCGACGGCGAACATGATGCCCTATCTGCATGTCGGGCGCAGCGTCGTGCCGACCCATGCGATCAACCACCGCATGACGATCGTCTATGCGAACTACTGCGGCGCCGAGGGGGATCTGACCTATTGCGGCGGCTCGCTCATCGCCGCGCCCGATGGCGAGGTGCTGGCGATGGCGGGGCCGGGGGCGGCGCTGATCCTGGCCGATACGGGGCGCGCGCCCGATCCGGCCCTGATCCAGACGCAGCTGGAGGACTATCGCGACGCAAGGATGCCCGATGCCCAAGGATGACGCGACCGGCCGCTATGCCGTGCTGTTCGAACCCGTGCGGATCGGGCCCAAGATCGCCAAGAACCGCTTCTTTCAGGTACCGCACTGCAACGGCGGGGGCTATCGCGACCCCTCGGCCGTGGTCGAGATGCGCCGCACCAAGGCCGAGGGCGGCTGGGGCGTCATCTTCACCGAGCAGGCCGAGATCCACCCCACCTCCGAGATCACGCCCTACATCGAGCAGCGGCTGTGGGACGATCGCGACATCCCCGCCCTTGCCCGCATGGCCGAGGCGATGAAATCGCACGGCGCGCTGGCCGGCATCCAGCTTGCCTATCCGGGCATCAACGGGCCGAACGCCTATACGCGCGAGGTGCCGCTCGCGGTCACGGGCGGGCCGATCCTGACCTTCACCCCCGATCCGGTCCACGCCCGGACGATGGATCTGGCCGATATCGCGGCGCTCCGGCGCTGGTTCGTGGCGGCGGCCCGGCGGGCGCAGACGGCGGGTTTCGATGTCATCTGCCTCTATGGCGCGCACGGCTTCGGCATCCTCCAGCATTTCCTGAGCCGGCGCACCAACCGGCGCGCCGACCATTACGGCGGCAGCCTTCAGAACCGCGCCCGCTTCGTGCGCGAGGTCGTCGACGACATCCGCGAGGCGACCCGGGGCGAGGTCGCGCTGACGCTGCGGATGTCGCTGCACGAAGAGGGCGAGGGCGGATTTTCCAACGCCGAGCTGCGCGAGTTCATCGCCCTCAACCCCGAACTGCCCGATGCCTGGGACCTCGCGCAAGGCAGCTGGGAGGCGTGCTCGACCACCTCGCGTTTCGGCCCCGAGGGGTCGCAGGAGGATCTGGTGCGCGGCATCCGCGCGCTGACACCCCGCCCCGTCGTGGGCGTCGGCCGCTTCACCAGCGCCGACGAGATGGTGCGCCAGGTGCGCTCGGGGGTGCTCGACTTCATCGGGGCGGCGCGGCCCTCGATCGCGGACCCCTTCCTGCCCGCCAAGATCGCCGAGGGCCGCTTCGACGAGATCCGCGAGTGCATCGGCTGCAACATCTGCGTCTCGGGCGACATGACCCAGGGCCTGAGCCGCTGCACCCAGAACACCGCCTTCATGGAAGAGTGGCGCAAGGGCTGGCACCCCGAGCGGATGCGCCCCAAGGGCCCGTCGGGTCAGGTGCTGGTGGTGGGCGCGGGGCCCGCGGGGCTCGAGGCCGCGCATGTGCTGGGGATGCGGGGCTATCGCGTCATCCTGGCCGAGGCGGGCGAGGAACTGGGCGGCCGCGTCGCGCGCGAACGCCGGCTGCCGGGCCTTGCGGCCTGGGGGCGGGTCGCGGACTATCGCGCGGGTCGGATCGCGCCCATGGCCAACGTCGAGGTCTATCGCGCGAGCCGCCTCGGGGTCGAGGACATCCTCGGCGCGGGGGCCGAGCATGTCTGCATCGCGACCGGCGCGCACTGGCGGCGCGACGCGGTGGCGCGCCACCACCTGTGGCCGATCCCGACCGATGGGGCGATGCCGGTCTTCACCCCCGACGACCTGATGGCGGGCGGCGGGCCCATGGCCGGGCGGGTCGTGCTCTATGATGACGATCATTTCTACATGGGCTCGGTGCTGGCCGAGCTGCTCCTTGCCCGCGGGTGCGAGGTCGCCTTCGTGACGCCCGCGGCGCGGGTCGCGGAATGGACGCTCAACACCCTCGAACAGGGGGCGATCCAGCGGCGGCTGATGGCGGCGGGGGTGGCGCTGCACCTCTCGGCCGCGCCCGAGGCGATCGGGCCGGACGCGGTCGAGATCGGCTGCGTCTGGACGGGCGCGCGGCGCGCGATCGCGGCCGATGCGGTGGTGCTCGTGGGGGCGCGCACGCCCGATGATGCGCTCTGGCACGCGCTGTCGGCCGCCGACTGGCGCGGGGCGGGGATCCGGTCGGTCGAACTTGTGGGCGATGCCGCGGCACCCGGCCCCATCGCCTGGGCGACCTATGCCGGCCGGCGCTATGCCGAGGCGCTCGACGCCCCCGACCGGGGCGAGGCGCTGTCGTTCCGGCGCGAGATCGCGGCGCTCGCCCCGCATGATCCGATCACGCCCTGACATGCCCGCGAGCCGCGAGATCCTCGGCCGCCTCGTCGCCTTCCCCTCGCTCGCGGGGACGCCCAACCACGCCATCGCGGACTGGATCGCGGACCTTCTGGCCGACGCCGGGGCCGAGGTCGTGCGCCTGCCCCGCGCGGATGGCGCGCGCATGGGCCTCGTCGCCCGGATCGGCCCGGCGGTGGCGGGCGGCGTCGTCCTCTCGGCGCATATGGATGTCGTGCCGGTGGCGGGGCAGGCGTGGTCGCGCGATCCCTTCACGCTCCACGCCGAGGGCGGGCGGCTTTTCGGCCGCGGCACCGCGGACATGAAGGGGTTTCTGGCCGCCGCCCTCGATGCCGCCCTCGGTGCCGCGCGCGCGGCGGGGCAGGGGCTGCTCGCGCGGCCGCTGACGCTCGTTCTGTCTTATGACGAGGAGATCGGCTGTCGCGGCATCGCCGAGATGGCGCCCCGCCTCGCGTCGCTTCTCCCCGTCCCCGCCCTCGTGCTGGTGGGTGAGCCGACCTCGATGCGGATCGTGACCGGCCACAAGGGCAAGATCGCGCTCGATGCCGTCTGCACGGGCGAGGCGGGCCATTCCGCGCGCGCGCCGCTGCACATGAACGCGCTGCACCTCGGGGCCGATTTCCTCGGCCTCTTGCGCGCGGTGCAGGCCCGCATCGCCCAAGGGGGGGCGCGCGTGCCGGGCTACGAGGTGCCGCATGCCACGGTGCATGCGGGCACCATGGCGGGGGGCGCCGCCCTCAACATCGTGCCCGAGCGGTGCGAGATCGGGTTCGAGATCCGCCACACCGCCGCCGAGGATCCCGACGCGATCCTGTCGGAGATCCGGGCCGGCGCGGCGGCCATCGTGGCCGCGGCGCGCCATCCCGCGGCCGCCATCAGCCTGAGCGAGCGCGCCCGCTATCCGGGCCTCGAGACGCCCCCCGATGCCGAGGCCGTCTCTGTGCTCCGGGCGGTTCTGCCCGCCGGCACGCGCGTCACGCGCGTCGATTACGGCACCGAGGCGGGATTTTTCGCGGCCCTCGGCTGGCCCGCGCTGGTTTGCGGCCCGGGGTCGATGGCCGAGGCCCACCGCGCCGACGAATGGCTGAAGGAAAGCCAGCTCGCCGCCTGCGAGGCGATGCTCGCGCGTCTGGTGGCGACGCTGCGCTGAGGGTCAGCCGCGCCCGCGCCCCTCGAACCGCGGCAGCATGGCCGAAAAGTCGCGCCCTGCGCCGTCCTCGTCCTCGACGAAGCGGCGATAAAGCTCGGCCGCGAGCGCGCCCATCGGCGTGTCGGCATCGGCCGAGGCGGCCGCCTGCTGCGACAGCCGCAGATCCTTGAGCATGAGGTCCGCCGAGAAGCCGGGCCGATAGCCGTTGTCGGCGGGGCTCTGCGGCCCGACGCCCGGGGCGGGGCAATAGGCCGTCATGGTCCAGGACTGGCCCGATGAGGTCGAGACGACATCGAACATCTTCTGCCGCGCCAGCCCCAGCCGATCGGCCAGCGCGAAGGCCTCGCAGGTCGCGATCATGGTCACGCCCAGGATCATGTTGTTGCAGATCTTGGCGGCCTGGCCGGCGCCTGCCCCGCCGCAATGCACGGCCTTGCGGCCCATCACCTCGAAGAGCGGCAGGACGGCCGCAAACGCCGCATCGGACCCGCCGGCCATGAAGGTCAGCGTTCCCGCCGCCGCCCCGCCCACCCCGCCCGACACCGGCGCGTCGAGCGATCCCAGCCCCGCCGCCGCCGCGGTCTCGTGCAGCCAGCGCGCGCTCTCGACATCGACGGTCGAGCAATCGCAGAGCACCGCGCCCGGCGCCATGGCGGGGATGACCTCGGCCGCGACCCGGCGCAGGATCGCGCCGTCGGGCAGCATGGTGATGACGACCTCGGCGCCCCGCGCGGCCTCGGCGGCCGACGCGGCACCCGCGACCCCCTCGGGCAGCGGCGCGCGCAGATCGAAGCCCGCCACCGCATGGCCCGCGCGCGCGAGGTTCGCCGCCATCGGCGCGCCCATGTTGCCCAGCCCGACGAACCCGATCTTCATGCGATGTCCTCCCATATCCGCCACTCGGGGCCGAGCGGGGCGAGCATCGCCGCCACCTCGGCCGGATCGACCGCCCCGGGCCCGGCGTGCCGCCAGCGCGGGGTGCGGTCCTTGTCGATCACCTGCGCGCGCACGCCCTCGAGGAAATCCCCCGCCTGAAGCGCGCGGGCGGTAAAGCGGAACTCGCGCGCGATGGCGGCGCGCAGGTCGCGGTCCTCGCGCGCGGCGCGCACGATCGCAAGCGTCGCGGCCATTGAGAGGGGGGCGTTGCGCGCGATCGCCGCGCGCGCCGCCGCCGCCTCGGGCGTGTCGATGGCGCCGAGTGCGGCCGCGATGTCGCCGACCGTCGGGGCGGCGAAGGCCCCGTCCAGCGCCGCCATCGCCGCGGCAAGGCGAGAGGCCGGCGCGGGGTGGTCGGGAATGGCCGCCAGATCGCCCGTCGCCACCAGCGCGCGCGTCAGCGCGGGCCAGTCGGCCTCGGGCACGAAGCGGTCGGCAAAGCCCGCCCAGATCGCATCGCCCGGCCCCATCCGCGCCCCCGTCAGGCCGAGGTATTCCCCCGCCCGCCCCGGCGCACGCGCCAGGAGCCACGATCCGCCGACATCGGGCACGAGGCCGATGCCGCATTCGGGCATCGCGACCTGCGAGGTCTCGCCCACGATGCGATGGTGCGCATGCCCGCCCACGCCGACGCCGCCGCCCATCACGAACCCCTGCATCAGCGCGACGATGGGCTTGGGCCAGGCCGCGATCTTGGCGTTCATGCGGTATTCGTCGCGCCAGAAGCGGCGCGCGGCGTCGAAATCGCCCGCCCGCCCGGCATGATACATCGCCGCGATGTCGCCGCCCGCGCAGAAGGCTCGCGGCCCCTCGGCGTCGATCAGCACGACCCTGACGGCCGGATCGTCGCGCCAGGCATCGAGAGCGGCCTCGATCGCGAGCGACATCGCATGCGTCAGCGCATTGAGCGCCTGCGGCCGGGCAAAGGTGATGCGCCCCGCCACCCCCTCGATCCGCACGGCCAGATCGGTCATCCGCGCCCCCCGATCAGGCTGCGCGCGACGATGAGGCGCATGATCTCGTTCGTGCCCTCGAGGATGCGGTGCACGCGCAGGTCGCGCACGATCTTCTCGATCCCATAATCGGCCAGATAGCCATAGCCGCCGTGCAGTTGCAGGCACTGATCGGCGATGCGGCTGCAGGCCTCGGTCACGAAGGCCTTGGCCATCGCGCAGGCCTTGGTCGCATCGGGCGCGCCACGGTCGAGCTTCCACGCCGCCTGGCGCAAAAAGAGGCGCGCGGCCTCGATCTCGATCTCCATCTCGGCCAGGCGGAACTGGAGCGCCTGGAACTGGTCGAGCGTGCGGCCGAACGCCATCCGCTCGGCCATGTAGGCGCGCGTGCGATCGAGCGCGGCCTGCGCGCCCCCGAGCGAGCACGCCGCGATGTTGAGGCGCCCGCCATCGAGCCCCTCCATCGCGAGGCGAAATCCCGCCCCCTCGGGCCCGAGCAGCGCCTCGGCGCCGACCGCGCAGCCGTCAAGCTGCACCTGCCGCGTCGGCTGGCTGCGCCAGCCCATCTTGTCCTCGAGCGCCCCGAACGACAGCCCCGGTGCGCCCGCCTCGACGATCAGGGCCGAGATGCCGCCCGGCCCCTCGCCGCCCGAGCGCGCCATGACGATATAGGCATCCGAATAGCCCCCGCCCGAGATGAAGGCCTTGGTGCCGGTCAGGCTCCATCCCTCGTTCGTGCGCTCGGCCCGGGTGCGCAGCGCCGCCGCATCCGACCCGCTGCCGGGTTCGGTGAGGCAATAGGAGAGGATCGTTTCCATCCCGACCGCGGGGCCGAGCAGGCGCGCCTTTTGCGCCGCCGTGCCGTGGCGGTCGATCATGGTCGCGCACATGTTGTGGATCGACAGGAAGGCCGCGACCGAGGGGCAGGCCATCGAGAGCCCCTCGAACACGAGCGTCGCCTCGAGCCGGCCCAGCCCCGCGCCCCCGGCCGCAGCGGAGACGCAGAGCCCCCCGAAGCCCAGCGCGGCAAGCTTGGGCCAGAGATCGCGGGGGATCGTCCCCTCGCCCTCCCACCGGCGGGCGTGGGGCGCGATCTGTTCCGCGCCGACCTCGCGCGCGAGCGCGAGGATCGCCTGCTGCTCCTCGGTCGGCGCGAAATCCATCCTGCCCCCCGGCCGGCCTCAGTCCATCTGCTTGAAGTTGAAGGCCGCACCTTCCTTGATGCCCGAGGGCCAGCGCGCCGTCACCGTCTTGGTGCGGGTGTAGAAGCGGAACGCGTCCGGCCCGTGCTGGTTGAGATCGCCGAAGGAGGATTTCTTCCAGCCGCCGAAGGTGTGATAGGCGAGCGGCACCGGAATGGGGAAGTTCACCCCGACCATCCCCACGTTCACCCGGTTCACGAAATCGCGCGCCGTGTCGCCGTCGCGGGTGAAGATCGCAATGCCGTTGCCGTATTCGTGGTCCATCGCGAGCTTCAGCGCCTCTTCGTAGCTCTGCGCCCGCACGGTCGAGAGGACCGGCCCGAAGATCTCGGTGCGGTAGATGTCCATCTCGGGCGTGACGTGGTCAAAAAGATGCGGGCCGACGAAGAAGCCCTTCTCGTAGCCCTGCAGGTTGAAGTTGCGGCCATCGACGCGCAGCTTGGCGCCCTGCGCCACGCCCGTTTCCACCAGCCGCAGGATGTTGGCCTTGGCGGCTGCCGTCACGACGGGGCCATAGTCGATGTCGGCGCCGGCCGTCCACGGGCCGACGCGCAGCTTCTCGACCTTGGGCACGAGGCGCTCCATCAGCGCGTCGGCCGTCTTGTCGCCCACGGGCACCGCGACCGAGATCGCCATGCACCGCTCGCCGGCCGCGCCGTAGCCCGCGCCCACCAACGCATCCGCCGCCTGGTCGAGGTCGGCGTCGGGCATGATGATCATGTGGTTCTTGGCGCCGCCGAAGCACTGCACGCGCTTGCCCGCCGCGCAGCCGCGCGCATAGATGTATTGCGCGATCGGCGTCGAGCCGACAAAGCCCACGGCCTGGATGACCGGGTTGTCGAGGATCGCGTCCACCGCTTCCTTGTCGCCGTTGACGACCTGCAGGATCCCGTCGGGCAGCCCCGCCTCCTTCATCAGCGCGGCGAGCATGAGGGGCACCGAGGGGTCGCGCTCGGAGGGTTTGAGGATCATCGCGTTGCCGCAGACGATGGCGGGGGCGAGCTTCCACATCGGGATCATGGCGGGGAAGTTGAAGGGTGTGATGCCGGCCACCACCCCGAGCGGCTGGCGCAGCGAATAGAGGTCGATCCCCGGTCCCGCGCTGTCGGTGAACTCGCCCTTGAGCAGATGCGGCGCGCCGATGCAGAACTCGACCACCTCGACCCCGCGCTGGATGTCGCCCTTGGAATCCGCGAAGGTCTTGCCGTGCTCGCTGCTCAGCACCTCGGCGAGCTTGTCCATGTCGCGGTTCACGAGGCGGACGAATTCCATCATCACGCGCGCGCGCCGCTGCGGGTTGGTCGCGCCCCATTTGGGCTGCGCCGCCGCCGCCGCTGCCACCGCCGCGTCGAGTTCGGATTTCGAGGCGAGCGGCACGCGCGCCTGCACCTCGCCGGTGGCGGGGTTGAAGACATCGGCGAAGCGGCCGGAGGTGCCCGCGACGGGGGCGCCGTTCAGCCAGTGGGAAAGTTCCTTCATCGGGGACTCCATCTGCAGATCGGTCGCACAATAGCTTTGCGGCGTGGCCTGCGAAAGACCAAAGGGCGAAACCCGCAGGATTTACGTCATGGCTTCTTGACAGAAGCGATCCGCGGAAGAACGCTGCGCCTGAATGACCGAAGTGACGGAGAGACGACGACAGGGACACTGGCAACGGAGGTGCGCGATGATCGTGCAGCAGATCATGAAGTCGAAGCCGACGGGTGGGGTCGCGACGATCGGCCCGCGGGCCGGGCTGGGGGAGGCAGTCGCGATGATGGCCGAGCGACGCATCGGCGCCCTTGTCGTCAGCCGGACGGGCACGGATGTCGAGGGGATCGTGTCGGAGCGCGACATCGTGCGCGAACTGGCCGCGCAGGGGCCGGCCTGCCTTGGCCGGAAGGTAGATGAGATCATGACGCGCACGATCGTGACCTGCACGGCTGCCGACACCGCCCAGAGCGTGCTCGAGCGGATGACAGAGGGGCGGTTTCGCCACATGCCGGTGGTCGAGGCGGACAGGATGGTCGGGCTCATCTCGATCGGCGATGTCGTCAAGGCACGACTTGACGAACTCGCGGCCGAGAAGGACGCGCTCGAGGGGATGATCAGGGGCTTCTGACGCCTGTGGGCATCGGAAGGCAAGACAAGGCGCGCGGTGGAACGCGCCGCAGAGGGGCTGACATGCGGATCGGACTTTACCCGGGCACCTTCGACCCGGTGACACTCGGGCACATCGACATCATCGGGCGCGCGGCACGGCTCGTGGATCGGCTGGTGATCGGGGTCGCGATCAACCGCGACAAGGGCCCGCTCTTCTCGCTCGAGGAACGCGTGGCGATGGTCGAGGCCGAATGCCGCCCGATCGGCAAGGCCGAGGGGGTCGAGATCGTCGCCCACCCGTTCGAAAACCTGCTCGTCGATTGCGCGCGCGATGTCGGCGCGGGTGTCATCATCAGGGGGCTGCGGGCCGTGGCGGATTTCGAATACGAGTTCCAGATGGTCGGCATGAACCGCGCCCTCGATGCACGGATCGAAACCGTCTTCCTCATGGCCGACGCGCAGCGCCAGGCGATTGCCTCGAAACTCGTCAAGGAAATCGGGCGGCTCGGTGGCGATGTGGGCAAGTTCGTTACACCCGCGGTCGCCGCTGCGCTGCGCGGGAAATTTGCCGCGAAGCGCTGAGATCGCGCACCCCCTACCCTGTGCAGCGCGGCGGTTCGGGACTATCTTCAGGTCATGGAACCCGTTTCGATCGTTGCAGCCGTTGCCGGCCTTTTCCTCATCATCGGGCTGGCAGAGCCGGTCGCTGATCGGCTGCGGTTGCCCTTCACGGTCGTGCTTGCCGTCATCGGGGCGCTCATCGGCATCGCCGCCGTTCTGGCCGGCGAGACGCTTGCCGATCCGGCGGCGTCCGAGGCGCTCGGGCTTCTGGCCGCGCCGGTCCGGTCGGACCTGCTCCTGTTCGTCTTCCTGCCGACCCTGCTCTTTCAGGTGGCGCTCGGCCTGAACCTGCGGCGGATGCTCGATGACTGGGTGCCGATCCTTGTGCTGGCGGTCGTGGCCGTCATCGTCGCGACGCTGGCAGTTGGCCTTGCGCTCGTGCCCGTGACGGGGATCGCGCCGGTTGCCTGCCTGCTCATCGGTGCGATCGTCTCGACGACCGATCCATCGGCGGTGGTCACGATCTTCCGCTCGATCGGGGCGCCGCAGCGGCTCGCGCGGATCGTCGAGGGCGAAAGCCTCCTGAACGATGCCGCCGCCATCGCGCTCTTCGGCTTCTTCCTGACCTTCGTGATGTCGGGCGTACCCGATCCGACGCCGCGCGACATCCTCGTGGGCTTTCCCTGGCTGCTGATCGGCGGCGCGGTGGCGGGCTGGGCGCTGGCGCGGGCCTGGGTCGGTGTCATCGGCCTGCTCGGACGCTTTCCTGCGGCACAGGTCTCGCTCAGCGTGGCGCTGCCCTACGTCGCCTATCTGATGGCCGAGCGGGGTGTTGGCGTATCGGGCGTCATCGCCGTCGTGGTCGCGGGGCTCACGCTCAACCTCACGGGGCCCGGGCGGCTATCGCCGGCCGTCTGGACCTATCTGCGCGGCGTGTGGGACATGCTCGCGCATTGGGCGGGCGCGCTCATCTTCTTGCTCGCGGCCCTCATCATCCCGCGGCTGATGGCCGAGGCGCGGCTTGCCGACATCGGCCTCGTGCTTGTCGTGGTGCTGGCGGCGACGGCGGCGCGGGTGCTCGTGCTGTCGGGGATGCTGCCGGTGCTGGCGTGGCTGCGCCTCTCGCCGCGGGTCGAGCGGCCCTATCGTCTCGCGATCCTGTGGGGCGGGCTGCGCGGGGCCGTCACGCTCGTGCTCGCGCTCGCGGTCACCGAGAACCCGCAGGTCGCGCCCGAGGTCAAGCGCCTCGTGGGCATCCTCGCCACGGGGTTCACGCTCTTCACGCTCTTCGTTCAGGGCACGACGCTGCGCCTCGTGATCCGGGCGCTCGGCCTCGACCGGCTTGCCCCGCTCGATACCGCGCTTGCCAATCAGGTCATCGCGGTGGCGCTGCAATCGGTGCGTGAGCAGGTCGCGACCACGGCGCAGGAGCAGGCCCTTGGCAAGGATCTCGTGCGCGCCGAGGCCAAGCGCTTTGCCGAACGGCTCGACCGCGCGGTCGAGGATGCGGACCGGGGCGAGGGGATTTCGGATCGCGACCGCATCACGCTCGGCCTCGTGGCGCTCGCGGGGCGCGAGCGCGAGATGATCCTCGAGAAGTTCCGCGAGCAGGTGATCTCGACCCGGGTTGTCGATGTCATGCTCTCGGATGCCGACCGACTCATCGAGGCGACGCGGGCAGGGGGACGCAACGCTTATCGGCAGGCGGGCCGGCGCAGCCTCGGCACCGGCCGGCGCGCGCGTCTTGCGGTCGTGCTGCACAACCGGCTCGGGATTTCGGGCCCGCTCGGGCGGTTGACGGCCGACCGATTTGAGACGTTGATCGACCAGCGCATGATCCTGCATGCCCTGCACGACTTCATCGACGGGCGCATCCTGCGCATCCACGGCCGCCGCGTGGCGGAACTGCTGCACGAGTTGCTCAGCCGGCGCGAGGAAGAGGTGGACAGCGCCCTTCAGGGCCTCAGGCTCCAGTTTCCGGGCTATGCCGAGGAGCTCGAGCGGCGGTATATCCGACGTGCGGCCCTGCGTTATGAGGACAGCGAATACGACGCCCTGCGCGAAGACGGGCTGATCGGGCCGGAACTGCACGCGCGACTCAAGGCGCGGATCGGGGCCGAGCGCGCGCGCCTCGAGGAGCGGATCGCGCTCGACCTCGCGGTGCAGAAGGCTGAACTCGTGCGGCAGTTCCCGCTCTTTGCCGACATGGACGCAGCACAGCTCCGCCGGCTTGAGCGCGCCCTCAAGACCCGCCATGTTGATCCCGGGACCATCGTGCAGCGGCGCGGCGACACGATGCGTCGGGTGCATTTCATCGCCTCGGGCGCGGTCGAGGTCGAGGTCGCGGGGCACAAGACGCGCCTCGGTCGGGGCGAGATGTTTGGCCAGATCGCGATGCTGACGAAGGGGCGCATCCGCCCGCAGGTGACGGCCATCACCCATTCCACCCTGCTCACCCTCGACGAGGGGACGTTCCGCCGCCTGCTTGCCCGCCACGCCACCCTGCGCGAGGCCGTGGTCGAGAGCGCACGCCGCAGGGGCGTCGCGCTCGACCTCTGAGCGGGCTTTGCGCAAGTACCGCCCGCGTGCTAGGGGCCGGGCGTGCGACGGGGGTACGGGGGGGGGGGACGGGTCATGGCGGACGACCGGCTGATCGTGGCGCTCGATGTGGGCAATGTGCTGGCGGGTCTCGACCTGGCGCGGAAACTCGGCGATGCGGTCTCGTTCTACAAGATTGGCCTCGGGATGCTGACGGGCGGGGGGCTCGCGCTCGCGCGCGAACTCAAGGACGATCACGGCAAGCGCATCTTTCTCGACCTCAAGCTTTTCGACATCGGCGCCACCATCGAGGCGGCGGTGCGCGGCATCGCGGGGCTCGGCCTCGATTTCCTGACGGTGCACGGCGATCCTCAGGTCGTCGCCGCCGCCGCCGAGGGGCGGGGGGCGAGCGAGTTGCGGATCCTTGCGGTCACGGTGCTGACCTCGCTCGACCGGGGGGATCTCGACGCCAACCTCATCCGAGAGGGGACGGTGGCCGAGATCGCGCGCGAGCGCGCGGCGCGTGCCTTCGCCGCCGGCGCGGATGGCGTCATCGCAAGCCCGCACGAGATCGCGGCGATCCGCGCCCTGCCCGGCGCCGCGGGCCGGCTGATCGTGACGCCGGGGGTGCGGCCGGCGGGCAGTGCGGCCGGCGACCAGAAGCGCGTCATGACGCCCGCCGAGGCGATCGGCGCGGGCGCCGACCATATCGTGGTGGGGCGCCCCGTCTGGCAGGCGGCCGACCCGGCCGCGGCGGCGCGCGCCATCGTGGCCGAGATCGCGGGCGCGCCCGTGCGCGTGGACAAGCCGCCGCGGCGCGGCTAGAAACGCCCCGAGCGCCGGCCGGGGCCGCGCGCCGCAGGGCGGTTCGGATGGTCTCGCGCGTCATTCCGGTCGAGTGCTTCGACCTCGTCATCTTCGGCGCCACGGGCGATCTGGCGCGGCGCAAGATCTGGCCGGCGCTCTGGCAGCGCTGGCAGTCGGGCCAGATCCCGCCCGAGAGCCGCATCATCGGCGCCGCGCGCGCCGAACAGGGCGCGGATGCCTTTCGCGACTGGGTCCGCGCCGCGCTGCCCGCCACCGCCGAGGGCACGGCCGAGTTCCTGCAGCGGATCGACTATGTCGCCCTCGATGCCCGCGGCACGGCCGGATGGGCGGCGCTGGCGGCGCTGGTGCGGCCCGATGTCGTGCAGGCGTTCTATTTCTCGGTCGCGCCCGACCTCTTCGGCGATCTGGCCGAGCGGCTGCATGCCCATGCCATCGCCGGCCCGACCGCGCGCATCGTGGTCGAGAAGCCCTTCGGCCACGACCTCCAGACTGCCCGCGCGCTGAACGCGACCCTCGCGCGGCATTTCGAGGAAGGGCAGATCTACCGGATCGACCATTACCTCGGCAAGGAGACGGTGCAGAACCTGATGGCGGTGCGCTTTGCCAACATCCTGTTCGAGCCGCTCTGGAACGCGCGCTATGTCGACCATGTCCAGATCACGGTCGCCGAGACGGTGGGCGTCGGCGGGCGGGGGGCCTATTACGACGGCTCGGGCGCGCTGCGCGACATGGTGCAGAACCACATGATGCAGCTTCTGTGCCTGATCGCGATGGAGCCGCCCTATCACTTCGACCCCGACGCCGTGCGCGACGAGAAGCTCAAGGTGATCCGCGCGCTCGATCCGGTGCGTCCGGCCGATGTCGTGCGCGGCCAGTATCGGGCGGGCCCCGAGGGGCCCGATTACCGCACCGACGCCGGCAATCGCCAGAGCGTGACCGAAAGCTTCGTCGCGCTGCGCTGCGGGATCTCGAACTGGCGGTGGAAGGGCACGCCCTTCTATCTGCGCACGGGCAAGCGGCTGCGCGCGCGGGCCTCCGAAATCGCGATCACCTTTCGCGACCCGCCGCATCTGATCTTCGACGACGCGCCGGGCTGGAAGGGCAACGTCCTCTCGATCCGGTTGCAGCCGAACGAGGGGATGAACCTCTCGGTCATGATCAAGGAGCCGGGGCCGGGGGGGATGCGCCTCGTGCAGGTGCCGCTCGACATGTCGTTTGCCGAGGCGCTCGGGGCCGAGGGCACCGACATGCCCGATGCCTATGAGCGGCTGATCATGGACGTCATCCGGGGCAACCAGACCCTCTTCATGCGCGGGGATGAGGTCGAGGCCGCCTGGGCCTGGATCGACCCGATCCTCGCTGCCGCGACCGATGCCCCCGCCCCCTACGATCAGGGCAGCGCGGGCCCGGACGAGGCGCTGGCGCTCCTGCACCGCGACGGGCGGCGCTGGCGCGCCATTGCGCCATGAGGGTTCGCAGCCACCCCGACCGCGACGCCTGGGCCGAAGCAGCCGCGCGGGCGATCGCGGCCGATCTCGCTGCCGCACTCGCGCGCGATGGCCGCGCGAGCCTCGCGCTGCCCGGCGGCACGACGCCCGCCCCGATCCTCGAACGGCTGGCGCAGATCCCGCTCGACTGGGCGGGGGTCACGGTATTCGCGGCCGACGAACGCTGCGTGCCCGAGGGGGATGCGCGGTCGAACACGGGGCTCTTGCGGGCGCATCTCATGCGCGGCCCGGTGGCGGCGGCGCGGCTGATCCCGCTCGCGCTCGCCGCTCCCACGGCCGAGGATGTCGCCCGCCTCGGCGCCGCGCTCGCGCCGCATCTGCCGCCTTCGGTGCTGCTCGCGGGGATGGGGGCGGACATGCACACGGCCTCGCTCTTTCCGGATGCGCCGGAACTCGCGGCGGCGCTTGCCCCCGATGCGCCGCCGCTCACGCTGGTGGCGCCCGCGGGCCAGCCGGAGCGGCGGCTGACCCTCAGCGCGCGGATCCTCGCGGCGTCGGGGGCGATCCATCTGGCGATCACCGGCGCGGAGAAGCGCGCGGCGCTCGACCGCGCCGCCGGCCTGCCGCCGACGCTTGCCCCGGTCGCCGCCATCCTGCCGCGCGCGACCGTCCACTGGAGCCCCTGAGATGTCCGACTGGAACACGCTGAAGGCCCTTCACGCCCAAACCCGCGACCGGCCGATCCTGACCCTGATGCAGGATCCCGGGCGGGTCGCGCGCTTTTCGGTCGCGGCCGACGGGATGCGCCTCGATGCCTCGAAGACCGGGATCGACGATGCGGCCCTCGCCGCGCTCGTGGCACTCGCGGAGGGGGCGGGGGTCGGACCTGCGCGCGATGCGATGTTCCGGGGCGATCCGATCAACGGAACCGAGCGGCGCGCCGTCCTTCATACCGCGCTGCGCGACCCCCGCGGCGCGCCGCTGCGGGTCGGGGGCGAGGATGTGCGGCCGGCGATCGCCGCGACGCACGCGCGCATGCAGGCCTTTGCCGCGGCGGTGCGCGACGGCACCCACCGTGCGGCAGGCGGCACCATCACCGATGTCGTCAACATCGGGATCGGGGGGTCGGACCTCGGCCCCGCGATGGCGGCGGCGGCGCTTGCGCCCTATGCCGACGGGCCGCGGCTCCATTTCCTGTCGAACATCGACGGGGCGCATGCGGCCGACATCCTGCGCGGCCTCGATCCGGCCCGCACCCTCGTCATCGTCGCCTCGAAGACCTTCACCACCATCGAGACGATGACGAACGCCGAGACGGTGCGCGACTGGCTCTTGCGCGGGGGGGGCGATGTCGGGCGGCAGGTGGCGGCGGTCTCGACCGCGACCGACCGCACCGCGCGCTTTGGAATCGACCCCGCGCATGTCTTCGGCTTTGCCGACTGGGTCGGCGGGCGCTATTCGATGTGGGGGCCCGTGGGGCTCGCGCTCATGCTCGGGATCGGGCCCGCCCGGTTTGACGAGATGCTGGCCGGCGGCGCGGCGATGGACGCCCATTTCAGGGATGCCCCCCTCGGGCGGAACATGCCCGTGATGCTGGCGCTGAGCGGCATCTGGCACGCGCAGGTCGCGGGCTGCGCCACCCGCGCCGTCCTGCCCTATGAGCAGCGGCTGCACCTGCTGCCCGCCTATCTCCAGCAGCTCGAGATGGAATCGAACGGCAAGGGCGTGACGATGGCGGGCGCTGCCCTCGCGGTGCCGTCGGGGCCGGTCGTCTGGGGCGCGCCCGGCACGAACGGGCAGCACGCCTTTCACCAGCTTCTGCATCAGGGCACGCAGGTCGTGCCGGCCGAGTTCCTGATCGCGGCCGAGGGGCACGAGGCCGACCTTGCCCATCACCACCGCATCCTGGTCGCGAATTGCCTCGCGCAGTCCGAGGCGCTGATGCGCGGCCGGTCGGCGGCCGAGGCCGAGGCGATCATGCTGCGCGCGGGCCTCCCGGCGGCCGAGGCGCGCCGGCTTGCGCCGCACCGCGCCTTTCCGGGCAACCGCCCCTCGGTCACGCTGGCCTATCCGCGCCTCACGCCCTTCGTGCTCGGGCAGATCGTCGCGCTTTATGAGCATCGCGTATTCGTCGAGGGCGTCTGCCTCGGCATCAACTCCTTCGACCAGTGGGGGGTGGAGCTTGGCAAGGAGCGGGCGGTCGCGCTCTTGCCGCTGGTCGAGGGGCGCGCGGATGCGGCGCCGGCGGGCGATCCGTCCACCGCGGCGCTCGTGGATTTCCTGCGCCGGCCCTAGGTCGGGGCTGGGCTTTCGCCCGTGGCCCTGTTACGCTGCGCCGCAGCATGGCCGCGCGCATCCTCACCATCGCTCAGCAGAAGGGCGGCTCGGGCAAGACGACGCTTGCCGCGAACCTCGCGGTTGCCTGCGCTGCCCGCGGGATGTCGGTTGCGCTGATCGACAGTGATCCGCAAGGCAGTCTCGGCCAGTGGTTCGCGCTCCGCGAGGGTGGGGGGCTCGGCGGCGCGATGCGTTGCCTTCGAACGACTGCCTGGGGTGTCGCGACCGAGGTCGGGTCGCTCGGGCGCGCAGCCGACCTGATCGTGATTGACACGCCGCCCCGGATCGATGCCGACCTCCGCCCGGCGCTGCGCGCGGCGGATCTCGTGCTCGTGCCGGTCGCGGCCTCGCCTCTTGATCTCTGGGCGACGCGCGGGGTGCTCGACTTGTCCGCGCGCGAGGGGCGGCGCGCGCTCATCGTCATGAACCGCGTCAAGCCGGGCAGCCGTCTTGCGACCGAGGCGGTCGCTGCAGTCGCAGGGTTCGATGCAGGGCCGGCGCGCGCGCGGCTGGCCGACCGAGTCGCCTTCGCTGCGGCGATGGGTGCGGGCAAGGGTGTCGCGGAGTGGTCCGACGCCGCCGCGCGGACCGAGATCGAGGCGCTTGTGCAGGAAGTCCTTGCAGGAATCCCTACAAGCTGATCTCTTGACAGTCAGGCTGGATTTACACTTGCCACTGTCCAATACCTGTGACAATATGTCCACTTGTCATCCTGCCCTGCGCCAGAGGCCCCGGCAAGGATCACAACGAGGCCCGCACCGCAGTTCGGATGGCGACGGGTCGGATAACGCAGGTAACTGCCAAGGACGGAGGAAAGCATGTCCGCAAACGACCACGACAAGGTCTGGCCAACCGGCCTGACGCTCAAGGAAGCCGAAGAGGTGCACAGCTACCTCATCGACGGAACGCGCGTCTTCGGGGCGATTGCCCTTCTCGCGCACATCCTCGTCGCCGCGACGACGCCCTGGCTCGGCTGAAGGAGGAACCCCAGATGAACAACGCCAAGATGTGGCTGGTCGTCAAGCCGACGGTCGGCATTCCCCTGTTCCTGTCGGCGGTGGCCGTGGGATCGTTCGCCGTGCATGTCGCGGTGCTGAGCAACACGACCTGGGTTGCCGACTTCCTCTCGGGCCAGCCGCTCGGCGCCGGTGCGACCGCCGCCCTGCCGCTCCTGCCCGATGGCACGGCCAAGGTCGCCTATGTGCCGGATGGTGCGGCGCAGACGGGCCAGAAGATCCTCGTCATCCTGCCCGATGGATCGACCGCCTATGCGATCATCGACGGGCTTGCGGGCTCGGCGAGCCTGAACTGATGCTTCATCGGGCGGCCTGCCCTCGACTGGCCGGCCGCCCGGATTCACCTGCCGCCCCCGGAACCCGCCCGGGATCCGGGCCCAAGGACGGGGCCGATGGCTGACTTCCGTGCCCATGTGATCGGCAGCCTGGTGCGTATGGCGCCCCGCTATCTGCCCTTCGCCGATGTCGCGACGCCCGATCTGCCGCTCGCGCGCCTGCTCCGGCTGTCGCTCTTCCAGATCAGCGTCGGCATGGCGCTCGTGCTGCTCGTCGGCACGCTGAACCGGGTCATGATCGTCGAGTTGCAGGTTCCTGCGGCCGTCGTCGGCCTCATGCTCGCGCTGCCGCTCGTCTTTGCGCCTTTCCGCGCCCTCATCGGCCACAAATCCGACACCCACCGCTCCGCACTCGGCTGGCGGCGCGTGCCCTACATCTGGAAGGGCACGATGCTGCAATTCGGCGGCTTTGCGGTGATGCCCTTCGCGCTTCTGGTGCTGTCGGGCTATGGCGAGGCCGCCCATGCCCCGGTCTGGCTCGGACCAGCCGCGGCGGCGATCGCGTTCCTTCTGGTCGGCGCCGGGGTTCACATGGTGCAGACCGTGGGGCTTGCGCTGGCGACCGACCTTGTGCCCGAGGACGACCAACCGCGTGTCGTCGGGCTGATGTATGTCACGCTCCTGATGGGTATGATCGGCAGCGCGCTGATCTTCGGTGCCCTGCTTGAGGACTACACCCCAGGCCGATTGATCCGAGTCGTGCAGGGCGCGGCGGTTGCGACGATCGTGCTGAACCTGCTTGCCATCTGGAAGCAGGAGGCGCGCGACAGGCGCCGCGCCGCCGATACCTCGCCCACGCCCGAGTTCGCCGAGGCCTGGGCGGGCTTCGTTCAGGTTCCGGGGGCGCTGCGGCTTCTGGTGCTCGTTGGCCTCGGCACGGCGGGCTATGGTATGGCGGATGTGCTGCTTGAGCCCTACGGCGGCGAGGTCTTGGGGATGTCGGTGGCGCAGACGACCCGACTGACCGCGATCATGGCGGTTGGCGGGCTGATCGGCATCGCCCTTGCGGCCCGTGTGCTGGGCGGCGGCGGTGCGCCGCTGCGCCTTGCCGCAGTCGGGGTGCTCGCAGGACTTGCGGGGTTTGGCGCCATCATCCTGTCGGCCTACGGTGGGGCTGCGGCCCTCTTCATGCTCGCGACCCTCGGTGTCGGGATCGGCGCGGGCATCTTCGGGCACGCGACACTGACGGCCACGATGAGGGCCGCGCCACGCGCCCGGATCGGTCTCGCGCTTGGCGCCTGGGGCGCGGTGCAGGCAACCGCGGCGGGAATTGCCGTTGCGGCGGCGGGCCTCGTGCGCGATGCCGTCCGCTTCTTGCCCGACGGCACGCCCGAGGCGCCCTATGTCGCCGTCTTTGCCATAGAGCTCATCCTTCTTTCGGCGGCGCTCATGGCGGCCGTCCCCCTCATGCGAGAGGCGACTCGACGTCGCGCCGCCCAAGGCTAAATCGCTATCAGACGGGTGCAAGCGCGCGCCCGAAGACCCAAGCGGCCCGCCAAAGGGCCCGAGAACCGGAGGAAAGCATGACCACCATCGTCTCACGGCTCTATGCGAGCAAGGCCAAGGCGCAGGCCGTCGCCGACGCGCTCCATGCCGAGGGCTTCCCGGCTTCGATCGTCGACGTGATCGAGGCGGGCGACGGCGACACCGCGGCCGCGATCCGCGCCGCCCGCGTGCCGGCCGCCTCGGCCGCGACCTATGCCGCGCAGATGTCGGCCGGCGGCAAGGCCCTTCTGGTCTGCCGAGCGCCCTTCAACCCGATCGGCGCCGCGCGCCTCGCGATGCAGATCGCCGACCGGCACGACCCGCTGCGCTCGGGCGTTGCGGATGAAGACGTCTATGTCACCGAGGAGATCCGCACCGATTACACCCTGAGCGTGCTGACCGATCATCCGCGCTTCTTCAGCATGGACATCATTCCGGGGTCGGATCTGGTGCGCGGCCCGATCTCGAACGCCTTCGGCATTCCGCTGCTGTCGCGCAAGAAGCGCGACTCGGCCATGCGGGGCGGCGGCTTCATGTCGACGAAGTTCCTGCCCTTCCCGCTGCTGACGCGCGGCCGGCGCGCGACATCGGCCATCGCGGGCGGCGCGCTCATCACGCAGGGCCTCATGCCGACGGTCGCGCGGCGCAGCTGACCAGCCTCGGCGCTTGCAGCGCGCGGGCCGGGGGGGTAAACCGCCCCGGCCTGACGCCCGGAGCCGCCATGTCGATCACGCCCGAGACCGCCCGCAAGGTCGCCCGCCTCGCCCGCATCCTGGTCGAGGACGCGGACCTGCCGGCCCTTGCCCGCGAGCTGTCGGGCATCCTGAACTTCATGGAGCAGTTGAACGAGGTCGATGTCGCAGGCGTGGAGCCAATGACATCGGTCACGCCCATGCGCCTCAGGCTGCGCGAGGATCGCGTGACCGAGGGCGAGATGGCAGCCCGCATCCTCGCCAACGCCCCCGACCAGCGCGAGGGCTTCTTCGCGGTGCCGAAGGTGGTCGAATGACGCTCAACACCCTGTCGATCGCGGCGGCGCGGGATCTTTTGCGCAAGCGCGAGATCAGCGCGGTCGATCTGACGATGTCGTGCCTGACCGCGATCGATGCCTCTGACGCACTGGGCGCCTTTGTCCATCGCACGCCCGATCTCGCGCTCGAACAGGCGCGCGCGGCCGATGCGCGGCTCGCGGCCGGGGGGGCGCCCGACCTCTGCGGCATCCCGCTCGGGATCAAGGATCTCTTCTGCACCCGCGGCGTGCCCTCGCAGGCGGCATCGAACATCCTGCGCGGCTTCCGCCCCGAATACGAATCGACCGTCACCGCGCGCCTCACCGAGGCCGGCGCGGTGATGCTCGGCAAGCTCAACATGGACGAATTCGCGATGGGTTCGTCGAACGAGACGTCGTGCTACGGCCCGGCCGTCAACCCCTGGAAGGTGGACGGGCGGCGGCTGACGCCCGGCGGCTCCTCGGGCGGGTCGGCGGCGGCGGTGGCGGCCGACCTCTGCCTTGCCGCGACGGGCACCGACACCGGCGGCTCGATCCGCCAGCCCGCGGCCTTTACCGGGATCGTGGGCCTCAAGCCCACCTACGGGCGCGTCTCGCGCTGGGGGATCGTGGCCTTCGCCTCCTCGCTCGATCAGGCCGGGCCGATGACCAAGACGGTGCGCGACGCCGCGATCTTCCTGCAGGCCATCGCCGGCGAGGATGCCAAGGACGCGACCTCGGCCGCGCTCCCGGTGCCCGATTTCGAGGCTGCGCTGACCGGCGACATCCGCGGACGGCGCATCGGCATCCCGCGCGAATACCGCATGGACGGCATGCCCGCCGAGATCGAGCGGCTCTGGTCCGAGGGCGCGGCGATGCTGCGCGACGCGGGCGCCGAGATCGTCGACATCTCGCTGCCGCACACGAAATACGCCCTGCCCACCTATTACGTCATCGCGCCCGCCGAGGCGTCATCGAACCTCGCGCGCTATGATGGCGTGCGCTTCGGCCACCGCGCGACGCTCGGGCCCGGCGAGGGGATCGTCGACCTCTATGAGCGCACCCGCGCCGAGGGCTTCGGCCCCGAGGTGCGCCGGCGCATCATGATCGGGACCTATGTCCTCTCGGCCGGGTTCTACGATGCCTACTACAACCGCGCCCGCAAGGTTCGCGCACTGATCAAGCGCGACTTCGAGACGGTATTCGCCGACGGGATCGACGCGATCCTGACGCCCGCGACGCCCTCGGCCGCCTTCGAGCTGGGCGCGCAGGCCTCGGCCGACCCGGTGGCGATGTATCTCAACGATGTCTTCACCGTGACGGTGAACCTCGCGGGGCTGCCCGGCATCGCGGTGCCCGTCGGGCTCGACGCGCAGGGTCTGCCGCTCGGGCTCCAGCTGATCGGCCGGCCCTGGGATGAGGCGGGGCTGCTCGCTCACGCGCATGTGCTGGAAAAGGCGGCCGGTTTCGTGGCCAAGCCGGCAAGATGGTGGTAGGGCGATGCCGAATCGGAGCTTTGACAGCATGATGCGCCCCCTCGCCTCGCTTGCCCTCGCGCTCGCCCTCGCGGCCTGCGCCGAGCCGCCCGCCGACGAGGCCCTCGCCGCCGCCGAGGCCGGCAAGGCCGGCATCTCGGACGAGCAGGATTTCGACGCCGTCGCCGCACGCGAGACGATCGAGAGCGACCGCGAGCGTCTGGCGGCACAGCGCGAGCAATACGTCTTCATCCCACCGACTGCCCTGCCCGATTCAACCGGTGTCGACCGGCCGATCGTGATCGACTTCGCGCTGCAGACGAGTCACCAGCCCGGCCAGCGCCTGTGGGAGCGCGGTGATCTGCGCCTGCAAAGCTATGCCCGCGCCTGCGGGCGCTATGCGGCTGCCGATCTCGCGCAGGAGGCGTTCCTCAAATCCGGCGGCCCCGAGCGTGACGTGTGGGGCATCGACCCCGACGGCGATGGCTTCGCCTGTGGCTGGGATCCGCGCCCCTTCCGCCTCGCGCTGCGCTGACGCCCGCCCGATGCGGGCCTGCCCCTCGCCCAATTTCGGCCCGCGGCGGGGGGGCGGGGCGCCGCATCTGATCGTGCTCCACTTCACCGCGATGGCGAGCGCGGCCGAGGCGCTGGAGCGTCTGTGCGACCCCGTGGCCGAGGTCTCGGCGCATTACCTCATCGATCTTGACGGCACGCTCTGGTCGCTCGTGCCCGAAGAGGCGCGCGCCTGGCACGCGGGGGCGGGGGCGTGGGGGGGGTACGCGGATGTCAATTCGGCCTCGGTCGGGATCGAGTTGCAGAACCGGGGCGATCATCCCTATCCGCAGCTGCAGATGGGTGCGCTCTGCGCACTGCTCGACGCGATCCGCGCACGCCACGCCATTCCGCCGCAGGGCGTGATCGGCCACGCCGACCTCGCGCCCACGCGCAAGGCCGATCCGGGGCCGCGGTTCGACTGGCGGGGGCTTGCGCGCGCGGGCCACGCGGTCTGGCCCGACCCCGCCGCGGCGGACGGGCCGCCGCTGGCCGAGAGCCTCGCGCGCTTCGGATATCCCGCGGCACCCATGCCCGCTCTGCTCGCGGCCTTTCGCGCACGCTTCCGTCCCTGGGCCCGCGGACCCGAGGATGCAACGGATCGCGCGCTGGCCGCCGACCTCGCCGCGCGCTTCCCGCCCGCTCAGAGCGCTGCAAAGCCGCCCGTGGCGGGGTCATAGGCCTCGAGGCTCCCTTCGCCCATCGAGGTCCAGAGGCCGTGCAGCGTCATCTCCTCGGCCTCGACCGCCGCCGCCACGAACGGAAAGGTCAGGAGGTTGCGCAGCGACATCACCACGGCCGCCTTTTCGAGGGCGCGCACCCGCTCCTCGTCGTCGGCGATTTCGGCGACATCGAGGAAGGATGGCCGCAGCATCTCCATCCAGCGGCCGACGAAACTCGTATCGGCCTCGAGTTCCGGCGCATGCCCCTTGCACATGTCGTGGCAGCCGCGAACCCCGCCGCAGTTGGCGTGGCCGAGCACAACAAGATGCGCCACCTGCAGCGTCGTGACCGCATATTCGACCGCGGCCGAGGTGCCGTGGTACTCGCCGTCAGGATTGTAGGGGGGTACGAGGTTGGCGATGTTGCGGTGGATGAAGAATTCGCCCTCATCGGCGCCAAAGATCGAGGTCACATGCACCCGGCTGTCGCAGCACGAGATCACCATCGTGCGCGGATGCTGCCCGCCCTGCGCGAGGCGGCGATACCAGGCCTTGTTCTCGTGCCATGTGGTTGCGCGCCAGCCGTGAAAACGCTGGATAAGAAACCCCGGAAGGGGTCGGACACCAGAGATCATGCTGGGCCTCCTCCGCGTCAGCGCGCGGCATCTCGCATTTGACCGAATTTCCGGCGCGCTTCAATGCGGCCCACAACCATTTCTTCACCCCGGCCGGCCAAAGTCGAGCGTGGGTGAAGAGGTGTCTGGGGATAGTCATGCCAGCCGATGTGCTGCGGCTCATGCCGCATGAGCGGGTCTTGCTCGATTCCTCGCGGATCGAGGTTCTCTATGCGCAACTTGGTGGCGAGGAAGTGCAGGCGCTGGTCGAGCGCGCCATGAACGAGCTTTGCGTGGTTCGGGGCGAATTGTCGGCGCAATATGCAAGCGGCGATCTGCACGGGTTCTCGCGCAATCTGCGCCGGTTGCGCCGGATCGGCGAGCATCTGGGCCTGCCGGTGATCGCGCGCGTGGCCGACGATGTGGCGGCCTGCCTCGATGCGGGCAACGCGACGGCGCTTGCCGCGACATGGGCGCGGCTCATGCGCACCGCCGATCAGGCCATCGCGGGGCGGTGGGAGGATGCCTCGTGATCCTCGGGCCGGTCGAGCCAGGCTGAGACCGCCGCGATGAACTCGGCCGGGCGATCGGCGTGCAGCCAGTGGCCTGCACCCTCGAGCGTCGCGAACGTTGCCGCCGGGAATTGCGCCCGGATCGCGCCGTGGTGCTCGGGCCGCACATAGGCCGACTGCGCGCCCGAGAGGAACAGGACCGGCCTCTCGAACCGCCCCGGCAGGTCGGGCCAGCCGATGATCCGGTCCATCTCGGCGTCCAGAACCCGCAGGTTCATCCGCCAGCGCGGCCCCTCGGCGCCGATCTCGAGCGACATGAGGAGGAACGCCCGCAGGGCTGCGTCGGGGATGGCGGGCTGAAGACGGCGGTCGGCCTCGGCCCGGCTGGTCACGCCCGCCAGATCGAGCGCCCGCAGCGCGGCGATGATCGCCCGCTGCGCCGCCGCATGGCCATAGGCGACGGGCGCGATGTCGGCGACGATCAGCCGCGCGACGGACCCGGGATGCAGGAGCGCCAGCGCCATCGCCGCCTTGCCGCCCATCGAGTGGCCGAGCACATCGGCCACCCCGCCCGCCTCGGCCGCGATCAACTCTGCCAGATCGGCCGCCATCTCGGGGTAGCCGTGCGCATCCGACCAGGGCGAGGCGCCATGGTTGCGCATGTCGGGGCAGATGACGCGCCGCCCGTCCTGCGCCAGCCGCTTGGCGATCGCGCCCCAGTTGCGCCCCGTGCCGTGCAGCCCATGGGCGATGACGAGGGGCCTCCGCCCCCCGTCCTGCCCGTGGACCGTCGCGGCCAGCACCCGCTCAGAGCCCCGGATAGATCGGGAAGCGGTCGCAGAGCGCCTGCACCTCGGCGCGCACGGCGGCCTCGACCTCGCCGTTGCCATCCTCGCCGTTGGCGGCAAGGCCATCGACCACGCGCACGATCCAGTCCGCGATCTGGCGGAACTCGGCCTCGGCGAAGCCGCGCGTCGTGCCCGCGGGCGTGCCGAGCCGGACGCCCGAGGTGACGGTGGGCGATTCCGGGTCGAAGGGGATGCCGTTCTTGTTGCAGGTGATGTGCGCGCGGCCGAGCGCCTTTTCGGTCGCGTTGCCCTTCACCCCCTTGGGCCGCAGATCGACGAGCATGACATGCGTGTCGGTCCCGCCCGTCACGATGTCGAGCCCGCCCTTCATCAGCTGGTCCGCGAGCGCTTGCGCGTTGCGGATGACCTGCGCCTGATAGGTCTTGAACTCGGGGCGCAGCGCCTCGCCGAAGGCCACGGCCTTGGCCGCGATGACATGCATGAGCGGTCCGCCCTGCATGCCCGGAAAGACGGCCGCGTTGAACTTCTTGGCCAGCGCCTCGTCCCGCGTCAGGATCATGCCGCCGCGCGGGCCGCGCAGCGTCTTGTGGGTCGTCGTCGTCGCGACATGGGCGTATTCGAGCGGGTTGGGATAGAGCCCCGCCGCGATAAGGCCCGCGAAATGGGCCATGTCGACCATGAAATAGGCCCCGATCTCATCCGCCACGGCGCGGAAGCGGGCGAAGTCAATGATGCGCGGAATGGCCGAGCCGCCCGCGATGATGAGCTTCGGGCGATGCTCGCGCGCGAGCGCCTCCATCGCGTCGTAGTCAAGCTGCTGGTCCTGCGCGCGCACGCCATAGTGGACCGGGTTGAACCACTTGCCCGATACGTTGGGCTTGGCGCCGTGCGTCAGGTGGCCGCCGGCCGAAAGATCCATCGCGAGGAAGGTGTCGCCCGGCTTCAGGAGTGCGAGGAACACCGCCTGGTTGGCCTGGCTGCCCGAATTGGGCTGCACATTGGCAAAGCCGCAGTCGAAGAGGGCGCAGGCGCGCTCGATCGCGAGCGTCTCGGCCACATCGACGTGCTGGCAGCCGCCGTAGTAGCGCTTGCCGGGATAGCCCTCGGCATACTTGTTCGTCATCACCCCGCCCTGGGCCTCCATCACGGCGCGGCTGACGATGTTCTCGGAGGCGATCAGCTCGATCTCGTTGCGCTGGCGGCCGAGTTCGGCGGTGTTGGCGGCGGCGAGCGCGGGGTCGCGGCTGGCGAGGGACTCGGTGAAGAAACCGGCATCGCGGTGCGCGGCGTTCTGCGGGGCGTTCATGGGCGGGCTCCCTTCGGGGTGCGGGGGTGCGGAGGTACGGAACTCGGGCGCGAAATAAACCGTCGCGGGCGCCTCGGAAAGGCCGGATGCGACATCGCGCACGATTTGAGCGCCTTTTTGCGACGCGGTCCCCCCGGATGGTCTTGCGGCGGCTGGACACAGCGCACAAGATGCCGCGGATCCAATCCGGCGGGTGCGCAGATGGCCGAACACAAGACCCTGGCCTTTCGCGCCGCCCGGACCGATCAGGCGCAGGCGGCACTCGCGGACCTCGTCGCCCGCTACGGCCAGTGCCCGCCCGAGGGGGCGCGCGCGATCGTGGCGCTCGGGGGCGATGGCTTCATGCTCGAGACCCTGCACGCCACGCAGGCGCTGGGCCTGCCGGTCTATGGCATGAATTGCGGCACGATCGGCTTTCTGATGAACGCCTATGACGCCGAGCGCCTGCCCGAGCGCGTCGCGGCCGCCGAGGAGACGGTCATCAACCCCCTTGCCATGACGGCGATCCGCCCCGACGGCACGCGGGCCGAGGCGCTTGCCATCAACGAGGTCTCGCTCTTGCGGGCGGGGCCGCAGGCGGCGCGGCTGCGCATCAGCGTGGACGGCAAGGTGCGGATGGAAGAGCTTGTCTGCGACGGCGCGCTCCTTTGCACCCCGGCGGGGTCGACCGCCTACAACTATTCGGCGCACGGCCCGATCCTGCCCGTGGGTTCGGATGTGCTGGCGCTGACGGCGGTGGCGGCCTTTCGCCCGCGGCGCTGGCGCGGCGCGCTGCTGCGCAAGACGGCGCGGGTGCGCTTCGATGTCATCGACCCGGTGAAGCGGCCCGTGATGGCCGACGCCGACGGCCGGTCCGTGCGCGAGGTGGTGGCGGTCGAGGTCCGCTCCGAACCCGGGATCCGCCACCGCATCCTCTTCGATCCGGGCCATGGCCTCGAGGAGCGGCTGATCTCGGAGCAGTTCGTCTGACCGGGGCGGGTTGCGGAGCGCGCCCGAAAGGGAGAAACTGCGCATCATTGCCCGAGGGGGCCTTGCCATGATTCCAGGGATTTCCAGCCGCCGCCGTTTCGCCGACCTCTCGGAGCGCGAGGTGCTCGCACTTGCGATCTCGGCCGAGGAGGACGACGCGCGCATCTATCGCAGCTATGGCGAGCGGTTGCGCAAGGAATACCCCGCCACGGCGGCCATCTTCGATGCGATGGCGGCCGAGGAAGACGATCACCGCCGGCGCCTGATCGAGCTGCACGACGCGCGCTTCGGCGGGCCGATCCCGCTCATCCGGCGCGAGCATGTGGCGGGGTTCTATGCCCGCCGGCCGGTCTGGCTGGTCGAGAACCTGCCGCTTGCCACCATCCGCGCCGAGGCCGAGGGGATGGAGCGTCAGGCGCAGGCCTTCTATGAACGCGCGGCCGCGCGCACGACGGACGCCGCGACGCGGCTTCTGCTTGGCGATCTCGCGGCGGCCGAGGCCGGGCACGGGCGCAAGGCCGAGACGTTCGGTGCCGAGCATCTGGGCGAGGACACCCGCAGCGCCGAGGACCGCAGCGCGCGGCGCCAGTTCGTGCTGACATGGGTGCAGCCGGGGCTCGCGGGGCTGATGGATGGCTCCGTCTCGACGCTTGCCCCGATCTTTGCCACGGCCTTCGCGACGCAGGATCCCTGGACGACCTTCCTCGTGGGCCTCGCGGCCTCGGTGGGCGCGGGCATCTCGATGGGCTTCACCGAGGCGGCCTCGGATGACGGCACGCTCTCGGGGCGGGGCAGCCCGGTCAAGCGCGGCTTCTCGGCAGGGGTGATGACGACGCTCGGCGGGCTCGGCCACGCGCTGCCCTACCTCATCCCCGATTTCACCACCGCGACGGCAATCGCGATCGCGGTCGTCTTCGTCGAACTCTGGGCCATCGTCTGGATCCAGAACCGCTTCATGGAAACGCCCTTTTTCCGCGCGACGCTTCAGGTCGTGCTCGGCGGCGCCCTTGTGCTCGCGGCCGGGGTGCTGATAGGCGGCGGCTGACGCCGGCGCGAAGGGCGAGATGGACGAGATCTTTTTCCGCACCCTGCCATTCTTCGCCGTCGTGGGGGTCGGCTACCTCGCGGCGCGGGCGCGGTTCATCTCGGCCGAGGCGACGGCGGGCCTGACGCGCTTCGTCTTCTATTTCGCGCTCTCGGCCATGCTCTTTCGCTTCGCGGCGAGTCTCTCGGTCGGTGAGATCTTCGATCTGCCCTTCGTGCTGGCCTATCTCTCGGCCTGCGGCGTCGTCTATGCGCTGGCCTTCGCGGTCGCGCTCCTGCGGCGGACGGGGCCGGCCGAGGCCGCGATCGAGGCGCAATGCGCCGTCATCGGCAACACGGGGTTTCTGGGGGTGCCGATGCTCATCGCGCTGCTCGGGCCTGCGGCGGCGGGGCCGATCCTGCTCGTGCTCGCGCTCGACCTCATCGTGTTCTCGAGCCTTTTCACGCTGCTTGTCACCGCGCTGCGTGAAGGGCGGGTGCGGCCCGGGGGGGTGCTCTCGGGCCTGATCGGCAACCCGATGATCGCCTCGATGGCCCTCGGGCTCGGCTTCGGCGCGACGGGCTGGACGATGCCGGCGCCGGCGGCGGATTTCCTCACGATGCTCGGCGCGGCCGCGACGCCCGGGGCGCTCTTTGCGATCGGCGCCTCGCTCGCGGGGCGCTCGGCCGAGCGGCTGGCGGTGGCGTCCTGGCTCGCCTTCGCCAAGATCGTGCTGCACCCGATCGCGGTCGCGATCGCGGCACTCTGGGTCTTCGATGTCGACCCCTTCGCGGCGGGTGTGATGATCGCGGCCTCGGCGCTGCCGGTCGCGGGGAACGTCTACATCCTTGCCGCCCATTACGGCATTGCGCCCAAGCGGGTTTCGTCGGCCATCCTCATCTCGACGGCCGCGAGCATCCTGACCGTCACTTGGATCATCGCACAGATCACCGGTTCGGGGATAAGCCATCCATGATGACCACGGACCCGCGCGCGACCATCGCCGGCATCGTCTGCGTGCTCGGGGCGGTGACGGCTTTTTCGGTCAACGACGTCGCGGTCAAGTTCCTCTCGGGTGGTTACGCGCTCCACCAGATCGTATTGATCCGCTCGCTGATCGGGCTGGCCTTTCTGGTCGGTGTGTTCATGCCCCTCGTGGGCGGCCTTGCGGCGCTGCGGATGCGCCGGCTCCACCTGCATCTGGCGCGGGCGGTTCTGGTCGTGCTGACCAACACCGGCTTCTTCCTTGCCATCGCTGTCATGCCGCTGGGCGAGGGGGTGGCGATCTTCTTTGTCGCCCCCCTCATCATCACAGTGCTGTCGGTCGTGTTCCTGGCCGAAAAGGTCGGGCCGCGGCGGTGGTTCGCGGTGGTCGCGGGGCTTGCGGGCGTCGTCATCGTGATGCGGCCGGGGACCGAGGCGATGCAGCCCGCCGCCCTGCTCGTGCTCGGCTCGGCGCTGGCCTATGCCGGCGGGCAGATCCTCGTGCGCCGCCTCGGCGGAACCGAGAGCGCGCTCGCCATGACCGTGTCGGTGCAACTGACCTTCGTTGCTGTCGGCGCGATGATGGGGCTGGCCTTTGGCGACGGCGCGCTTGCGCAGGGTGAGGGGGTTCTTGCCTTCCTTCTGCGCCCATGGATCTGGCCCGATCTGGACGACGCCGCCATCCTGCTTGCGAGCGGGCTCGCAAGTGCAACGGGTGCCTTCCTCATGTCGCAGGCCTACAGGCTGTGCGATGCCGCGCTCGCGGCCCCCTTCGAATACGCGGCACTGCCGCTTGCCGTGCTGTGGGGG
>Ga0315900_10000728_pt1 | contig 55144 bp, 52 predicted proteins | sample LakEriMetagenome_FD_203521 | JGI IMG/M metagenome (GOLD analysis project Ga0315900, IMG submission 203521) | Freshwater fungal communities from buoy surface, Lake Erie, Ohio, United States - Buoy 12 MA114 | ecosystem: Environmental > Aquatic > Freshwater > Lake > Lake biofilm | place: USA: Lake... | reverse complement strand
CTTTGGACCTTCCTAGAGACCCGTGGAAGCGAGCCCACCAACAATGGCGCTGCGCGTGCCCTGCACCAGTCGGTGATTCAACGCAGGATCAATGGCTTGCCAGGCAACAGCCGGGGCGTCCAATCCAGCCAGGGTGCGATCTGCCGCAGCCGACTGCTCACGGTCACCACCACGCCCAGGCAGCAGGGCCGCGCTGTCTGGCAGTTCCTGGAGCAGGCCTGGCTTGCCCATCACCGCGGCGGGGTGATGCCCTCGCTGCTGCCCGATCCCTGAATCAGCTGTCACCGGATGCGACATCTCTGCTCGCCTGCTGAGCAGCCATCAGCTTGGCGTGCGCGCGGCGGGGAGTCCCCGACCGCTGAACGCAGACCCTACTGGGACGCCGGCGTCAGACAACACTCGGCAAATGTTCCTTAAGGACTTACTTGTTGCGGTTGTGTATCGACCGGATGAAGATGGAATAGTTGTCTTTGATCTCGCTCATCACTCACGCCGTCCAGAAAAGTGGCAGGACCGGAAAGATGACTGCTAATCATATCATTCACCAGAGCAGGAGCAGAGGCGCTGTCAGCGCCGCGAGTGGCGTAAGGCCAGACTTGTTCTACCTTAGCCATCATCGGAATGAACATTCGCAATTTAGAAGATTATGCCATAGAGGACAACACTCGCACCTGGTTTCGGCATAGCGGAGCATGTGGTTTTGGCATGGAAGCCCAGTCCTCTAATCCTCCCTGCAACAAGACCGAGCATCAGCCTGTATCGCAGTTGTTTCAGCCTTCGATGAACCAGCCTGCCCCAATCCAGAGATAGTAGAGGCCCGTGAGCAAAAGGAAAAGGCTACCGATATAATTGAAGCATTGCGAGTGAGGCAACAAGCTGCGGCTGCTTTTCACCAAGCCAGTGAAGAGGCTTGCGCAGAAAATCAGCGCCGTGTATCCGAAGGCGTAACTCACCATCGTAAGCACTGCGAGAGGCTGAGAACCGGTTGCTGCAGCGGCCGCCAGCACGGCGAACAGCACCGGGCTCGCGCACGGAGAGCTCACCAGGGCAAAAGTGAGACCAACGCCATAGGGGCCAGTGACTGGACTACGAACCTGCCACTGGGGCAGTGGAATCCGGATCAAGCCGGACAGCCACAGACCCATCAACACCATCAGTAGGCCCACGCCTACATTGAAGTGGCCGCGGAATTGCACCATCACGGCTCCTGCGAAGGAGGACGCCAGTCCGAAGAGGCTGAGGACGGTTACAGCACCCAGAACGAATTGACCTGCCTTCAGAACTGCATCTCTGCGTGACTCCAACGTGAGCGTGCCGATGTAGCTGAGGTTGACCGGCAACAAAGCCAGGATGCAAGGGGAGATGCTGGCCAGTAGGCCTCCGACGAAGGCCAGGCTGATGAGGATGAGCGGGTTCGCCGTGTCCTGGCCATCAAACCATTGCTGGTAGCGATTTTCGACGACGCCGATCATCTGCTCCAACGGTCGACTGATGTGGGGACCCAGCCTGACCACCACAACAAGGCTGATCAGGCCAAGAGCCAGATAGACCCAGACCCTTGCCCGGGCCTTGGCTCGGATGAAGGGAGGGGGCCTGGTTATGGGTTCATTCACGTGAACAACCTCTGCTCACTTAGCCAGAGCTTTGTTCAACACGGAGGTGTAGGCACTGGCAGTGGCGTTGTTACGGTGCTGGGTAATGATCTTGCCTGTGGACGGGTCGATGATCGCCACCAGACCGGTCTGAGTTTTGTTGGCCGCGAAGAACGCCGCCAGTCCAAGTTTCTGGGCAGTTGCCATGGATGCCTCCACCTTAGCCTTGTCGCTGACATCGAGTACTACGAAGTGCACACGGTTGGCGTACTGCTGGCGCAATCCTGAGAGAGTGGGCGCAATGTTTCGGCAAGCCGGACACCAGCTCGCATAAATATCCACAACAACAGGCTTGCCCTGCAGCTGCTTTGCCAAGGGCCCTGTGGTGCTGGAAGCGATGGAGGTGGCCGCTCGATTCTGGTGATGCCGGCCGAGCGGCACTGCATGGGTGGGAGCGACTGACAGTGTCGCCAGGCTGCCCAGCAGCACAGTGGAACCAATCAGGGAGACGAGGTGCGGCATGGTGTGCCCTTGTGCAGACGTACTCCACCACTCAAGCGGAGCCAGATGAAGCACAGATGAAGGGAGGATGGAGGTTCGATCAAGATGGGGCAGAATCTGACGGCTGATGTCCATGATGAGAGTGGGCACAGCAATCACAGTGCAGCCCATGGCCGGCCCCGTAGTATTCCCGCCTGGTGCCCATGGCCCGATCCAGCCCTGAATCATCCGCCTGGCAGAGAAGGCTGAGGTGGCGTAGGAAACCAACCGATTCGCTTCAGGTGCGGCTTACGCTGGACCTACTCACGATTTCCCTCCTAGGTCTCGCTGCCGTGAGTGTCTGGGCTGGCTGGCAGCTGGAGCAGACGTTGATCGCGGGCCACAAGCACACCCTCGACTACATCGCTGCCCGCTTCCCGGAGCAGTTGGCCCTTCATCTTCAAACTGAGCCACTGCAGCGAGGTGTCGACCGCACGATCGAGAAGGTGAGTTCTCCAGGTCTTGTGGTGTGGGTGAAGGACCGGCGCGGTGGCCTGCTCGGACATTCAGCGAACTTCGATCCGCGCATTCCCGAAGCGCAGCTGGTCGGTTCGCTGAAGCAAATGCCGGATCGACCCCAGATAATTCATTACAAGAACCACCAGATTGTTCTCTGCTCCAGCCCATTGTTGGTGAATGGGGAGTCCGTGGGGGATCTGTATCTCTCACAGGATATTACTGACGATCAGCGGCAATGGCAGGCCAGCCTCTGGCAGCTTGTTGTGCTCACAGGATTTGTGGCCATGCTGCTTGTCTGGGTGATCGCTTCTCGTATCTCCCAGGCCGTTACGCCACTCAGGCAGATGAGCCAGGTGGCAGCGGCAGTCTCCGCCAACGATCTTCAGGCTGCCAGGCTGCAACTCGATCAGGCGCCGGTTGAGGTGGCCGGACTTGCTGAGGCATTTAACGGCATGCTCGCCAGACTGGCCCTGTCATGGGAGCAGCAGCGTGAGTTCATCGGAAATGTGTCCCATGAACTGCGCACGCCGCTCACGATTGTGGCGGGCTATCTTCAGAGCCTGCAGCGCCGAAGCGACAACCTGCAGGACGACCAGCGGCAGTCCATTGCTACCGCTCTGATGGAAACGGAACGTGCCAGCCGGATGCTTGCTGAACTGCTGGAACTGGCTAGGGCCGACAACGGCCAGCTGCACGTTCAGAAACATCCCACAGATCTGAATAGACTGCTGGTGGAATGTGTGGCCATGGGTCAGCAAGTCAGCCGGAGACCGATCCGCCTGCTATTGCCTGGTGATGATATAATTGTAGCGGCTGATCCCGAGCGTCTGCAGCAGGTTCTTCTCAATCTGATCGATAATGCTGTGAAATACTCACCCGAAGATGCACCGATTACGGTAAGACTGCTCGCCACCACCGCCTGTGCCCGTATAGAGGTGCAGGATCAGGGCATCGGAATTTCATTAACCCACCAGCAGCGAATCTTTGAGCGTTTCTACCGGGTAAGCGAGGGATTGACCCGCGGGCGTGACGGCACGGGCCTGGGGTTGGCGATCGCCCAGTCGCTGATCGAAGCGATGGATGGCACGATCGGGGTACGTTCCTGTCCCGGTCAGGGCAGTCTGTTCACGATCACGCTTCCTGCCAATGGCACCGATAAGTGATCCGCTGATCCTCGTCGTCGAGGACGACGCAAACCTGGCGGGACTGCTCGTGGCTGAGCTGCGGATCGAGGGCTATGCGGTGGATTTGGCTACCGATGGCATCGTCGGCCTGCAGCAGGCGAGGGCCCTCAAGCCTGACCTGATCATCCTTGATTGGATGCTGCCCGGGTTGCCTGGCCTTGACCTTTGTCTGCGTCTGCGCAGTACCGGCATCGACACACCAGTGATCATGCTCACTGCCAGAGATGAGATTCCCGATCGGGTGGCTGGCCTCAATGCTGGGGCTGATGACTATCTGGTGAAGCCATTCAGCCTGGAGGAGCTGTTAGCGCGAGTGAAAGTGCAACTCCGCAAATGCCAGGCGGGTCCAAGCAAGTTACTGCAGTTTTATGATCTCACTCTTGACCCCTCGGCCAGGCAGGTGCGCCGCGCAGAAAGACTGATTGAACTGACGGCGAAGGAGTTTGACTTCTTGGAGTATTTTTGCCGGTACCCTGATAAAGTTCTCAGCAGAGAGCAGATCCTCAAGAGTGTATGGGGTTACGACTATCTTGGCGAATCCAATATTATTGAGGTGTATGTACGGGCTTTACGCCTCAAGCTAGAGGCGGCATCAGAAGAGCGCCTGATTCATACGGTGCGGGGAGTGGGGTATGTTCTGCGCAGGATCAAGATGCTAAATCAGCAGGCCTAATCTGATTCAGACTGGATGAGACAAGCTCAAGGAGTCGATGCAAGAGTGTTGCAAGACACGTCCGTTGTGGTGAATTCTCGGAAAGAGAGAACACCTCGACACCACTCGAGTGGGCAGATCTCCAACAGCTCTCTGTTGCGCCGCCGCTGATCTTAAGCGTTCGGAGGAATTAAGGCTATTCCAGTAATTCGACAGAACAAAATCGATCGCCATCAGCCATGACCTGACGGACAATGAGACGAACATCCCAGTCCCGCACCCGCCGCTACCCCCGCGCCGCGCGCCAGCTGGAGACCTGCCGGCCTCTGGTGATCAGGCGATCGGGCATCCGCGTGTGGTACCGGCTGCTCCTGTGGCTGTGTGGTGTTCTTCCTCCCGCACCGCCTCGGTGTTGGGGGAGGCGGTTGGCGAGGGCGATCGACGCGGCGTCCACCTCTTCAGGCCTCCGGCAGCTCCAGCCCGGGCAGGGCCTGGCGGCAGAGCTGCTCGCTCAGCTCCCACAGGCGACCGCGCTGCTGGGGATCCAGGGCGGCGGGCGCCACGCGGGCCGGGGCGGGCCAGCCGTTGAGGCCGCCGAAGCGGCTTGGGCCGTAGTGGCCGCCGGGCACCGCTTCCGCTGCGGTGGCGGCGAACAGCTGGGGAAGGGCGCCCCTCGCTGCGCTCTGAAACAGGGGTCCCATCAGGCGGTAGGCCACCGCTTCGAGGCGGGCGCCGCTGGCCGCCACCGAAGTGGGCTGCAGGTTGGTGCGCGCCAGGCCGGGATGGGCCGCCAGCGACCACACCCCACTGCCGGCAGCCTGGAGGCGGCGCTGGAGTTCGAGGGCCAGGGCCACATTGGCCAGCTTGCTCTGGCCGTAGGCGGCCCAGCGGTCGTAGCCGCCGCGGTCGCCGTTCAGGTCGTCGAAATTGAGCCGGCCGAAGTACTGGGCACCGGAGGTGACATGCACCACCCGGGCCCCGGGCTGGACCTGCAACAGCGGCAGCAACAGCCGGGTGAGCAGGTAGTGCCCCAGGTGATTCACTCCGAACTGGAGCTCGAAGCCCTGGCGGGTGCGCATCCGGGGCGGCGCCATCACCCCGGCATTGGCCAGCAGCAGATCCAGGCGCCCGTAGCGCTCCGCGACCCGCCGGGCCGCCGTTCGCACGCTCTCCAGGTCAGCGAGGTCGAGTTCGAGCACATCCAGGGCTCCGGCGCCGCTTCCGAGCAGCTGACGCCGCGCCGCCTCCGCCCGGGGCAGGGAGCGGCAGGCCAGCAGCACGGTGGCACCGGCAGCCACCAGCGCCCGGGCCGATTCCAGGCCCAGGCCGCTGTTGGCACCGGTCACCAGCACGACGCGACCCTGCTGGCTGGGCATCGCAGCGGTGGTCCAGCGGCGGGGCAGCACCGTGCTCACGGGCGCTGAGCCAGAAGACTGGCAGCATAGCTGTGGGCCTCGCTGTGATCGCCCCCCGCCAGCTCGGCCAGTTCAGCCTGCCGTGCGTGGATGTCCCGCAGGTGGGACACCCGCGTGCGGGTGATGCCCTCCACCACCTGCTTGCTGACGCGGAAGTGGTGGTCGGCGGCGGCGGCCACCAGGGGCTGGTGGGTCACGCAGAACACCTGCCGCTGGCGGCCCAGACGCCGCAGCAGTTCCGCCATTGCTCCACTCACCCGGCCGCTCACGCCGCTGTCGATCTCATCGAACAGCAGGGTGACGTGCGGGTCGGCCGCGGCCAGGCAGGTCTTGAGGGCCAGCAGGAAGCGGCTCATCTCTCCGCCGGAGGCCACATCCACCAGGGGCGCCAGGGGCTGCCCGGGATTGGCGCAGAACAGGAACTGCACGGTGTCGGCCCCGTCCGCCGACGCCGGTGCGGGCTCGATCCGCACCGCGAAACGCACGGCGGCCAGGCCCATCGGCCGCAGGGCCTCCATCAGCTGCCGCTCCAGCGCCGCAGCCGCCTCGCGGCGGAGGGCCGTGAGCCCACTGTTGCGGTGGTCGCGCTCCCGGCGCGCCTGGAGCTCCCGGTCGGCCAGGCAGGCCAGTGCCGCCTCGCCCCCTCCGGGAGCCAGCTGATCGCGCAGGCGATCACGCAGGGCGATCAGCTCGCCCAGAGCCAGGCCATGGCGACGCTCCAGGGCCTTGAGCAGGGCCATGCGCTCCTGCAGCTCCGCCAGCCGCCCGGGATCGCTCTCCAGGGAACCGCCGTAGCGGTCGAGGTCGCGGGCCAGATCCTGAAGCCGGGCGAGGGCCTCGGCGGCGCAGGCGCCCAGCGGTTCCAGGGAGCCATCCAGCTGCTCCATCGTCTGCAGCTCCTGCTGGCAGGCCGCCAGGTGATCCAGCACGGACGGTGCCCCCTCCGCCCCCTCCACCAGGCGACCGAGGAGCTGCGTCACGCCCTCCTGCAGGCGCACGCCATGGGCCAACCGGTCCTGTTCCTGCTGCAGCCGCAGCCGCTCCTGGGGATCCTCGAGATCGGCGGCCTCGAGATCGGCCAGCAGCTGCTCCTGGCGTTGGCGTTCCTGGAGCTGCTGCTGCCAACCGGCGCGAGCCTGCTCCAGCTCGCTGCAGGCCTCCCGCCAGCGCCGCCAGGCCTCGGCCACCGGAGGGAGCGCCACCAGCAGAGGGTCACCGCCAAAGCGATCCAGCCAGCGCCGCTGCTGGCCGGGGCGGGCCAGCAGCTGGCTCTGTCCCTGCACGGTGAGGTCGAGCAGCAGCGGACGGAGCTCCTGCACCTGGCTGCGATTCACGGCCACGCCATTGAGGCGCTGGCGGCTGGAGAGGCGGTCGTCGCTGAGACGCCACTCACGACTGAGCAGCACCTCCCCCTCCTCGGCCGGCAGCTGCTGCTGCTCCAGCCAGGCCTGCAGCGATGGGGTGAGGCTGAAACTGGCCTCGATCCGTCCCTGGCTGCTGCCCTGGCGCAGCAGGCGCCCCCCCGAAGCGGTGCCGCCGCCGAGGAGCGCGTCGAGGGCATCGAGCAGGATCGACTTGCCGGCGCCGGTCTCGCCGGTGAGCACGGTGAAGCCGCCGCTGAACGCGAGCTCCAGCCGTTCGATCAGGGCGATGTTCTCCAGGCGCAGTCCGAGGAGCACGGGCGCTGGCGGCAGGGAGCGGGTGTTCAGCGCCGACCGTAGCGGCTTCGCCTTTCCTTTAGAAGGGTGTTCGCCCCAGCCCATGCCCGCCGGTGCCCGATCAGCCCACCGCCCTGGAACAGGCCGCCGCCGCCATGCGCGCCGCCGTGTTCGGCACCGATCCCATGGCTGCCCCCGCCCCGGCCGATCCGCACATCGCCGCGCCGGCCAATCCGCGCGCGCCGGTGAATGCGGGGCTCGGCAACGGCGGCGGCCAGGCGGAACTGAGCGACTTCATCGAGGCGGCCGGCCTGCTCAGCTACGACCCGGCCGCGATCACCCGCATCTACGCCGGCCACCCCCAGCGCCTGATCCGCCGTCTCTGGCAGACGCTCGTGCCGATCGGCCTCTATCTGCTGGGGGTGGGATTCGACCGGCTCAGCCGCCGGCTCACCAACCCGGACGTGGCCCGCGCCCGCGCCCGTGAGGCGGCCGATCTGGTGGCCTCCCTCGGCCCGGCCTTCATCAAGGCCGGCCAGGCCCTCTCCACCCGGCCCGACATCGTGCCGCCGCTGCTGCTGGAGGAGCTGGCCCAGCTGCAGGACCAGCTGCCGGGTTTCGACCCGGCCCTGGCGATGGCCTGCATCGAGGACGACCTCGGCAGGCCGGTGGCGGCGGTGTACACCCAGCTCGACCGCGAGCCGATCTCGGCGGCCTCCCTCGGGCAGGTGCACAAGGGGGTGCTGCGCAGCGGCGAGAAGGTGGCGGTGAAGGTGCAGCGGCCGGGTCTGCGCGAGCAGATCACACTTGATCTCTACATCGTGCGCAACATCGCCGCCTGGCTGAACCGCCATGTGCGCCTGATCCGCTCCGACCTGGTGGCCCTGATCGACGAGCTCGGCAGGCGGGTGTTCGAGGAGATGGACTACTGCAACGAGGCCAGCAACGCCGAGGCCTTCGCCGCGCTCCACGCCCACAACCCGCGCATCGCCGTGCCGCGCATCTTCCGGCAGGCCACCAGCCGGCGCGTGCTCACCATGGAGTGGATCGACGGCGTCAAGCTCACCAACCTGGAGGCGGTGCGGGCCCTCGGCATCGATCCCGACGAGCTGGTGCAGGTGGGGGTGAACTGCAGTCTGCAGCAGCTGCTCGAACACGGGTTCTTCCACGCCGATCCGCACCCCGGCAATCTCCTGGCCCTGCCGGACGGCCGCCTCGCCTACCTCGACTTCGGCATGATGAGTGAGGTGAGCCGCGAGAACCGCACCGGACTGATCCAGGCGGTGGTGCATCTGGTGAACCGCAACTTCGCCAAGCTCTCGAAGGACTTCGTGAGCCTGGGCTTCCTGGCCGAGGACGTGAATCTGGAGCCGATTGTGCCGGCCTTCGAGCAGGTGTTCGGCCAGGCCCTGGAAATGGGGGTGAGCCGGATGGATTTCAAGGCCGTCACCGACGACCTCTCCGGGGTGATGTACCGCTTCCCCTTCCGGGTGCCGCCATACTACGCGCTGATCATCCGCTCACTGGTGACCCTCGAGGGGATCGCCCTGAGCGTGGATCCCGGCTTCAAGATCCTCGGGGCCGCCTATCCGTACTTCGCCCGCCGTCTGATGGAGGATCCCGATCCCCAGCTGCGCGACAGCCTCAGGGAGATGCTCTTCGATGGGGAAATCTTCCGCTGGCAGCGGCTGGAGAACCTGGTGGCGAGCGCGGCCCAGGGCAGCCAGCTCGACCTGGGCAACCTGCTCGATCAGGTGCTCGATTTCCTGTTCTCCGCCAACGGTGGCGTGCTGCGCCAGCAGCTCACCGAGGCCGTGGTGGAACAGGTGGACGCGCTGGCCTGGGCCACCACTCTGCGGATGGGCAGGCGACTGCCCGAGCGGCTGCAGCCCCCGGGTCTGCGGCGCAGAACCCTGGAGCCGGTGCCCGATCCGCTGCTCGACCTCGAACCGGTGCGCCAGCTGCTGGAGATCCTGCGGGCCCTGCCGGGCTTCGAGCCCCGGCTGCTGCTGGCCAGGCTGCCGCGGGTGCTGGGTGAACCGCAGCTGCGCCGCATGGGGCTGGAGGTGGCCCGAGGCCTGGCCCAGCGCTCGGTGGTGCGGCTGGTGCGCGATGTGCTGGTGCCGCCTTTGCCGGCCGGCCGTTCGGCCTAGGGTTTGGGGCCCTGATCTGTTCACCGGTGAGCCGCCTCGCCCACTCCCGCCACCGCCAGGCCGGCTCGCACCCCCTCAGGCCCGGTGCCCGCCCCCGCCGTGCCCTGCTGGCGGGGGCTCTGGGGTTTGCACTGGTGGGCCAGCCGCTGCTGGCACCTCCGCTGCAGGCGGCCGAGAACCTGGTGTTCGTGACCGGAGCCTTCCGCCGTTCGATCCCGGTGGACGACCTGGAGCACCTGGCCACCACCGGCCAGGCCAGGGGGCTGCTGGCGGAGGTTCTGGCCTTCAGTCGGCAGCGGCCCGAAAGCGTGGCGAAGCTGCTGAACCAGTCGATCACCCTGCCGGTGAGCCTGGTGAGCCGCCTGCTCCACACCCGCATCGGCGAGGCGATCCTGCAGCGGGTGGCCACGGTTCTCTACCCGCTGAAGGCCAAGTCGGTGGGGGTGCCGGCCCTGCGCGCGGCGATCGTGCTGGGCACCGCGGAGGGCGATGGCTCGCTCTCGGCGATCCGCTTCTTCCGGGCCTATCCCACGCAGGAGCTGCAGGTGAGCGTGCCGGCCCTGCTCAACCTGATGGGCAAGGCGAGCTCGATCAGCGAACTGGTGCGCTTTTTCTCCGAATCGCCACTCGACGGGCTGCGCGGTGACACCGGTGGCAAGTCGGCCCTTACACCCTGAGGCCGCCCCGTAGATTCGAGCCTGCCCCAGCCCCCTGCCCGTGCCACTGCTCCGATCCCTGCGGCGCCTGGGTGTGGGAGCGGGCGGCGGGCCCACCCTCAGCGACTGGCCCGGTTTGATCGAGGCCTACCGGCGCTGGCTGCCGGTGAGCGGCGCCACGCCGGTGATCAGCCTGCGCGAGGGCGCCACCCCCCTGATCCCTGCCCCGGCACTCGGGGAGCGGATCGGTCGGGGGGTGCGGGTGTTCCTGAAATACGACGGCCTCAATCCCACCGGCTCGTTCAAGGACCGGGGGATGACGATGGCCATCTCCAAGGCGAAGGAAGCGGGCTCCGAGGCGGTGATCTGCGCCAGCACCGGCAACACCTCGGCCGCCGCCGCCGCCTATGCCCGGCGGGGCGGCATGCGTGCCTTTGTTCTGATCCCCGACGGCTACGTGGCCCAGGGCAAGCTTGCCCAGGCCCTGCTCTACGGGGCGGAGGTGATCGCCGTGAAGGGCAACTTCGACCGGGCCCTGGCGATCGTGCGCGAGGTGGCCGATCACTATCCGATCACCCTGGTGAACTCGGTGAATCCCTACCGGCTCCAGGGCCAGAAGACGGCCGCCTTCGAGGTGGTGGATGCCCTGGGTGAGGCCCCGGACTGGCTCTGCATCCCGGTGGGCAACGCCGGCAACATCACCGCCTACTGGATGGGCTTCAACGAGTACCGCCAGGCCGGCCGCAGCCGGCGCCTGCCGCGGATGATGGGCTTCCAGGCGGCGGGTTCGGCGCCGCTGGTGCTGGGCCATACGGTGGAACAGCCCGACACGATCGCCACGGCGATCCGCATCGGCAATCCCGTGAACCGCGACAACGCCCTGCGGGTGCGCAGCGAAAGCGGCGGAGCCTTCGCCGCCGTGAGCGACGCCGAGATCATCGAGGCCTACAAGCTGCTGGGAAGCCTCGAAGGCGTGTTCTGCGAACCGGCCAGCGCCGCTTCGGTGGCGGGGCTGCTGCAGCAGCGGGAGCAGGTGCCGGCGGGAGCCACGGTGGTGTGCGTGCTCACGGGCAACGGCCTCAAGGACCCGACCACCGCGATCGAACACAACGACGCCAGGTTCCACACCGGCCTCGAGGCCGACACCGGCGTGGTGGCCAGGGTGATGGGCTTCTGAGTCGAGGCCGGCCAGCGCGACAGGCGTCTGCGCGGAACCTGGGGAAACCAGCCCGGCCGCGGTGGAGGAAACGGCCACGCCTGGCCGGGTTTGCCGCACCACTCTTTCCACATAGGCGGGAAACGGTGGAAAAGAGAGGATCTTTCCCCGGGGGCCGCTCTGAATTCCGCAGCCCGGCAGCGCTGATCGGTGCGTGCACCACTGGCTTCAGCGCTGGTTTCCGCCGTTTCCCAGCCCCCTGTTACGACGGGGCTATTTCTTCTGCTTTGAACGATCAATCCATCAAACCGTCGTACGGGAGCCCACCGTTGCGGATTCAGGGGCCCTGTGGAAGCGTGGGTGCGATCGTTGGCATCCCCGGGCTCCGCACCCATGAAGCTGGTCTGTTCCCAGTCGGAACTGAGTTCAAGCCTCCAGCTGGTGAGCCGGGCCGTGGCGGCCCGCCCCACCCATCCGGTGCTGGCCAACGTTCTGCTCACGGCCGATGCCGGTACCGGCCGGCTCAGCCTCACCGGCTTCGATCTCAGCCTCGGCATCCAGACCGGCTTTGCCGCCAGCGTCGAGACCAGCGGCGCCATCACCCTGCCGGCGCGCCTGTTCGGTGAGATCGTGGCGCGCCTGTCCGCCGACAGTCCGATCACCCTGAGCTGCCCGGAGGGCAGTGAGCAGCTGGAGCTCACCAGCCTGAGCGGCAGCTACCAGATGCGTGGCATGCCCGCCGATGATTTTCCCGATCTCCCTCTGGTGGAGAGCGGCGTGCCGATCCGTCTCCAGGCCGACGCCCTGGTGAAAGGTCTGCGCGCCACCCTGTTCGCCAGCAGCGGCGATGAGGCCAAGCAGCTGCTCACCGGCGTGCATCTGCGCCTCGACGGCCGCGCTCTGGAGTGCGCGGCCACCGATGGCCACCGCCTCGCCGTGCTCCAGCTCGAGGACGCCGCTGGCGGCAGCCCCACCACCAGCCCGGAGGACGCCGAGGCGGAGCCCTTCGCCGTGACCGTGCCCGCCCGCTCCCTGCGGGAGCTGGAGAGGCTGCTCTCGGGCCGCCTGTCGGAGGAGCCGCTCAGCCTGTTCTGCGACCGGGGCCAGGTGGTGTTCCTCTGGGCCGACCAGGTGCTCACCAGCCGCAGCCTCGATGGCACCTATCCCACCTATCGCCAGCTGATTCCCGGTGCCTTCAGCCGCCGGATCGTGCTCGATCGCCGGGCCCTGGTGGCCGCTCTCGAGCGGGTGGCCGTGCTCGCCGATCAGCACAACAACGTGGTGAAGCTCAGTGCCGAGCCTGGCCAGGGCCAGGTGCTGGTGCAGGCCGACGCCCAGGATGTGGGCAGCGGTTCCGAATCGGTGGCCGCTGAGATCAGCGGCGACGCGATCCAGATCGCCTTCAACGTGCGTTATCTGCTGGATGGTCTCAAGGCGATGGCGGCCGAGCAGGTGGCCCTCGCCTGCAACGCCCCCACCACGCCGGCCGTGCTTGAGCCGACCGACGACAGCCACTTCACCTACCTGGTGATGCCGGTGCAGATTCGCAGCTGACCCCGGGTCTCCGCGCCGTGACCATCCCGCCGCAGCTGCTGATGCGCGACCTGCTCCGGCTGCGGGTGCGCTGTTCCCAGGGCCTGGATCGGGGCGCCGGTGTGGCCGTGTGGATGCATCCGCCCGTGCATCGTGTGCTCGGCTGGGTGAGCCGGCCTTCGGCCTTCGGCGACCTGCGCCTGGTGTGGCGACTCGATCAGCTCCGTGCTGTGGGGGAGCTGGAGGCGCTGGTGAAGGGTGAGCCGGCCGAAACCGATGCCGACACGGTGCGGCGCCTGCCCACCCTCTTCGAGGCGGCGCTCCTCGACCGCCGCCAGCAGCCGATCGGCGCCGTCGCCGATGCCCTGGTGGAGCTGCGCAGCGGCCGGATCCTCGACTACCAGGTGAGCCGCAGCGATCCGCGCCTGCCGGGCAGCAGTCGCTGGCGGCTCAGCCCGGAGCGCATCGTTGACCAGCAGCCGGGCCGGGTGTTCACCAATCTGGAGGGACTCGACGACCTGCCCCTGGCCCGCGCCAGCGTGCGCCAGACCCTGCTGCGCCGCTCGCGGCGCTGGCGTGAGCAGGTGCAGGACGCCGGCCAGCGGTTCGAGCAGCGGATGGAGGGCTGGCTGGAGGAGCCCCCCTGGGAGGAGCCGGAAGCGCCGTGGCACCGCTCGGAGCCCGATGCCCCCCGCGACCGCCGCGAGGAGCCCCGGGACCGCCGCTACGGCCATCCCCCCGAGCCGCCAGCATCCGGAGATCCGGACACGCCCGAGCCCTGGGACGACCAGTGGCTGGGGGAGGAGCCGGATCCACCGCTGCAGCGGCGTCCTTCCCGCAGCGGTGGCGACGATCCCTGGATCTAGCTCCCGGCCCGCTCGGCCACACTGGAATCACCCGACTGTCACGCCGTGGTTGCAGCACCCGACTACCCGGTGTCCGAGGCCCTCAGGAAGGAGAACCTCAGCCAGGCCGACTACGACGAGATCTGCCGCCGCCTCGGCCGCGCCCCCAACCGCGCCGAGCTGGGCATGTTCGGGGTGATGTGGTCGGAGCACTGCTGCTATCGCAACTCGCGGCCGCTGCTGCAGGGCTTCCCCACCAGCGGCCCGCGCATCCTGGTGGGTCCGGGTGAGAACGCCGGGGTGGTGGATCTGGGCGAGGGCCAGCGCCTGGCCTTCAAGATCGAAAGCCACAACCACCCCTCGGCGGTGGAGCCGTTCCAGGGCGCGGCCACCGGCGTGGGGGGCATCCTGCGCGACATCTTCACCATGGGCGCCCGGCCGATCGCCCTGCTCAACGCCCTGCGCTTCGGGCCCCTCGAGGACGAGCGCAACGTGGGTCTGATCGAAGGGGTGGTGGCCGGCATCGCCCACTACGGCAACTGTGTGGGTGTGCCCACCGTGGGCGGGGAGGTGGGCTTTGATCCCAGCTACGCGGGCAATCCGCTGGTGAACGCCATGGCCCTTGGGCTGATGGAAACCGACGAGATCGTCTGCGCCGGCGCCCGCGGCGTCGGCAACCCGGTGGTGTACGTAGGCAGCACCACCGGCCGCGATGGCATGGGGGGGGCCAGCTTCGCCTCGGCGGAGCTGAGTGAGGCCTCCCTCGACGACCGGCCGGCCGTGCAGGTGGGGGATCCGTTCCTGGAGAAGGGCCTGATCGAGGCCTGCCTGGAGGCCTTCCAGAGCGGCGATGTGCTGGCCGCCCAGGACATGGGCGCCGCCGGCCTCACCTGCAGCTGTTCGGAGATGGCCGCCAAGGGCGGGCTGGGCATCGAGCTCGATCTCGACCGGGTGCCGGCCCGTGAGGCCGGCATGACCGCCTACGAGTTCCTGCTCAGCGAATCCCAGGAGCGCATGCTCTTCGTGGTGCAGCCCGGCCGCGAGCAGGCCCTGATGGAGCGCTTCCGCCGCTGGGGCCTGCAGGCGGCGGTGGTGGGCCGTGTGCTCGCCGAAAACGTGGTGCGGGTGCTGCAGAACGGCGCCGTGGCCGCCGAGGTGCCCGCCAGTGCCCTCGCCGACGACACGCCGATCAACCACCACGAACTGATCCGTGAACCACCGGCCGAGATCCAGGCCCACTGGCGCTGGAGCGAGGCCGAGCTGCCGCCGGCCAGCTCCGCCGGCATCACCCCCGCCGCCGGCGCCCGGGCCGGCCGGAGCCTGAGCTGGAACGAGGTGCTGCTGGCCCTGCTCGACGATCCCACGATCGCTTCCAAGCGCTGGGTGTTCCGGCAATACGACCACCAGGTGCAGGCGAACACCGTGCTTCCGCCCGGGGGCGGCGATGCGGCGGTGATGCGCCTGCGGCCCCAGCAGGGCGAGGGCTCCCTGCTGCCTTCCCGTCGCGGAGTGGCCGCGGTGGTCGACTGTCCCAACCGCTGGGTGGCCCTCGATCCGGAGCGTGGCGCCATGGCGGCGGTGGCCGAGGCCGCCCGCAACCTCAGCTGCGTGGGGGCCGAGCCCCTGGCCGTCACCGACAACCTCAACTTCCCCTCCCCGGACACGGACACCGGCTATTGGCAGCTGGCCATGGCCTGCCGCGGCCTGGCCGTCGCCTGCGCGGCGCTGGAGACGCCGGTCACCGGCGGCAACGTTTCCCTTTACAACGAGACCCGCCTTCCGGATGGCCGGCTCCAGCCGATCCATCCCACGCCGGTGGTGGGCATGGTGGGCCTGGTGCACGACCTGGCCCATGTGTGCGGCCTGGCCTGGCGTGGGCCCGATGACGCCATCTGGCTGCTCGGGGTGCCGCTCCAGACGGCCGCTGGCGAGGAGCGGGTGACGCTGGCCGGCAGCAGCTATCTCGACTGCCTGCACGGTGTCATCAGCGGCCGCCCCCCGCTGATCGACCTGGCGCTCGAGAAGCGGCTGCAGGTCTTCCTGCGTGACTGCATCGCCGCTGGCCTGGTGGCTTCCGCCCACGACCTCAGCGACGGCGGTCTGGCGGTGGCGGTGGCGGAAGGCTGCATCGCCTCCGGGCTCGGTGCCCGGCTACGGCTGCCTGCCGGCGCGGCCAGGCTCGACCATCTGCTGTTCGCCGAGGGTGGCGCCCGCATCCTCGTGAGCGTGCCCGCCGCCGCCGCTGCCGCCTGGCACCAGGCCCTGCAGCGGGCGGCCAGCGCTGAGGGGCCGCTGCCGGCCCAGCCGCTCGGCCAGGTGACGGCCGCGGCCGAGCTGGTGATCGACCAGGACGCCTCCACCCTGGTGCGGCTGCCGGTTCCGGAGCTGGTTGCGAGCTACGAGGGGGCGATTCCCCGCCGGCTGGGAGCCGATCTGCCACCGTCGGCCTGAGCGCGGCGTCGGGTCGTGCAGAATGCAGCCTTGCGCCGGGAGTTGAGGGACGGTGGTGCTCAAGCAGCCGCACGCCCCAGGCCCTGAGGTCGGCGCGGAACGCCCCGACAAGCCCGAGGAGGCCTGCGGCGTCTATGCCGTGCTGGCTTCCGGCCAGCCCGTGGCCAACCTCACCTATTTCGGCCTCTACGCCCTGCAGCACAGGGGTCAGGAGTCCGCCGGCATCGCCGTCTTCGATGCCGACCGCAAGGTCCGACTCCACAAGGACATGGGCCTTGTGAGCCAGGTGTTCGACCAGGAGGTGCTCGAGCGCATGCCGGGCCACCTGGCGATCGGCCACAACCGCTATTCCACCACCGGCAGCAGCAGGGTCTGCAATGCCCAGCCCGTGGTGCTCAACACCCGTCTGGGGGCGCTGGCCCTGGCCCACAACGGCAATCTCGTGAACGCGGCCGAGCTGCGCCAGGCGATCGCCACCGCCAGCCCGGATACGGAGTTCACCTCCACCACCGACTCGGAACTGATCGCCTTCGCCCTCCAGCAGGCCGTGAATCGGGGTCTGGGCTGGGAGGGAGCGATCCGCGAGGCGGTCAGCCGCTGCCGCGGCGCCTTCAGCCTGGTGATCGGCACCCCCGATGGGCTGTTCGCGCTGCGCGACGGCCATGGCATCCGGCCGCTCGTCTTCGGCTGTCTCGGTGATCCCGAGCAGGCCCAGTGGGTGGTGAGCAGCGAAACCTGCGGACTCGACATCATCGGCGCCACCTACAGCGCAGATGTGCAGCCCGGCGAGATCATCCACTTCCGGATCGGCGATTCCCAGCCCCGGCAGAGCCGCTGGTGTGAGGAACCGACCAAGCTGTGCGTGTTCGAGATGATCTACTTCGCACGGCCCGACAGCCGTTTCTTCGGCGAATCGCTCTACAGCTACCGCGTGCGCATCGGCGAGGTGCTCGCCCGGGAAACGCCGGTGGCGGCCGACATCGTGATCGGCGTTCCCGATTCCGGCATCCCGGCGGCCATCGGTTACTCCCAGGTGAGCGGCATTCCCTTCGGCGACGGCCTGATCAAGAACCGCTACGTGGGCCGCACCTTCATCCAGCCCACCCAGGCCATGCGCGAGGCCGGTATCCGCGTGAAGCTGAATCCCCTGCCCGATGTGCTGGCCGGCAAGCGGGTGGTGGTGATCGATGACTCGATCGTGCGCGGCACCACCAGCCGCAAGCTCGTGGCCGCGATCCGCGATGCCGGCGCCACCGAGGTGCACATGCGCATCAGCTCGCCGCCGGTCACCCATCCCTGCTTCTACGGCATCGACACCGACACCCAGGATCAGCTGATCGCCGCCCGCCTCTCGCTCGCCGAGATCGCCGCCCATCTCGGGGTCGACTCGCTGGCCTACCTGAGCAAGGAGGGCATGGTGGAAGCCGCCCAGGCCAGCTCCAGCCATTTCTGCACGGCCTGCTTCGACGGCGCCTATCCGATCGAGATGGCTGAGGAGATCCGCGCCAGCAAGCTCACCCTCGAGCATCCCAAGCTCCTGGCCGTCCCCACCTGAGCGGCGGTGCTGGGGGCCACCGCTCAGCCCTCAGCGGGCCAGCGGCACCAGCTCCACGAGTTCCTCGCCCTCAGCCAGGGGCAGCAGGCTCCCGCTTGCCGCCAGGTCGTCCGCCGCCAGCGCGCTGGGCAGCAGGCGCAGGCTGCGGTTGCGGCCGGTGCGCACGGCCACCACATCCTCGCCGGCGCCGCACAGATCCACCAACCGATCCTGCCGCTCCAGGAACCGCAATCCGATCTGGCCCAGGTCGCCGCGCCGGCAGAGGCGCAGCGCCTCCACCGCCAGCTTCTTCACCTGTCCGCCGCTGCTGGCCAGCAGCACCGCACTGCCCTGCTCACACCCGCCGGCTGCTGCCCCCACCATGGTTTCCCCCGGCAGCAGGCGCAGCAAAACCGGACCCTGGGCGTTGCGGCCCATCAGCGGCAGCTCGGCCTCGTTGATGCTGACCCGCAGCAGCCGCCCCGTGGAACTCGCCACCACCAGCTCGTCGCCATCCCGGCAGACCAGCACGCGCAGCAGCCTCACGCCATCCCTGAGCCTGAGCACGCTGGCCGCCCGGCCCGAACACTCCCGGAACTCCTCGATCGGCAGGCGCTTGAAGCGGCCGTCGCTGCTCAGCAATCCCAGGCTCAGCCCCGGGGCTGGAGCTCCCTCCGGCAGGGTCAGCAGCTGCGCCACTGCGGCGCCTTCGAGGCTGTCCGGCAGGAAGCGCTCCAGTGATCCCGGCTGCTGGCCGGCGAATTCCCAGCGCAGCAGCGCCACCCTCCCATCGGCCGAGAACGCCAGCACCTGGGGCTGCTGGCTCACCGGCACGATCAGCCGGGCTGGTGCCGGGTGGTCGCCCAGCTCGCAGGCCCCTTCGAGATGCAGGCGGCCCAGCACCTGGGGAGCCAGGATCTTCACGGCTCCATCGGCCTGGATCAGGAGCCGCGCCTCGTGCGGCAGAGCGGCGAAGGCCTGCTGGCGCTGCAGCTCGGCGCTCCGCCGCACCGCCGCGGCCCGCTGGGCCACCAGTTCGTCGCCACCCTCCACCAGGCGCGTGCGCCGCGGCGTGGCGTAGCGCTTGCGCAGGGCGCGCAGCTCGGCGATCAGGGTGTCGAGCAGGGCCGAGCGGTTGTCGAGGAGGTCGCGCAGCCGCCCCCGCTCCGCCCGCAGATCGTCGGCTTCCTTGCGCAGGCCTTCCTGCTCCAGGCTCGTGAGGCGCCGCAGCGGCATCGCCAGCACCGCGTCGGCCTGGCGTTCACTGAGCTCGAGGTGCACCTGGAGGCTGGCCCGGGCGCTGGCGGCGTCCCGCGCCTCCTGGATCATCGCGATCACCCGCCGCAGATCATCGAGCGCCCGGATCAGTCCCTCCACCACCTCCAGCCGGTCTTCACACCTGCGCAGGGCATGGCGGGTGCGCCGGATCAGGGTGAGTTCCCGATACTCGAGGAACTCCTGCAGCAGCCGGCGGAGGCTCAGCTGCTGGGGTTGGCCGTTCACCAGGGCCAGCACGATCGCCCCGTAGTTGCTCTGCAGGGCCGTGCGCCGCTGCAGGTCGGCCAGCACCTGCTCCGGGTTGGCATCGCGTCGCAGCTCCACCACCACCCGCATGCCTTCGCGATCGCTCTCATCACGAATGTCGGCGATGCCGCCGATCCTGCCCTCGTTCACCTGCTCAGCCAGCTTCTCGATCCAGCCCGACTTGCTGAGCTGGTAAGGCAGTTCGGTGATCACCACGGCCCCGCGGCGGTGGCGCCCCTTGCCCGGCTGCACTTCCTCGATGTGGGCCACGCCCCGCATCGGGATGCTGCCGCGGCCGCTCAGATAGGTGTCGCGCACCCCGCTGCCCACCAGCACCTCTCCGCCCGTGGGGAAATCCGGACCCGGCACCAGCTGCAGCAGCTTCTCGTCGCTGAGGTCGGGCCGGCGGATCAGGGCGATCAGGGCATCCACCACCTCGCCCAGGTTGTGGGGCGGAATGCTGGTGGCCATGCCCACGGCGATGCCGCTGCAGCCGTTGAGCAGCAGGAACGGCAGCTGGGCGGGCAGCACCGTCGGCTCCTGCTGGGAGCCGTCGAAGTTCGGCGCGAAATCCACCGTGTCGCTGCCGATCTCATCGAGCAGGCCCTCGTTGGCGATCGGTGCCAGGCGCGTTTCGGTGTAGCGCATGGCTGCGGCTGGATCGTCGTCCACCGAGCCGAAGTTGCCATGGCCATCGAGCAGGGGATGGCGGCTGGCAAAGGTCTGCACCAGTCGCACCAGGGCGTCGTAGACAGCCTGATCGCCGTGGGGGTGGTACTTGCCGAGCACATCGCCCACCACGCGGGCGCACTTGCGATAGGGCCGGTCGGGGGTGAGCCCCAGTTCGTGCATGGCGTAGAGGATGCGCCGCTGCACGGGCTTGAGGCCATCGCGCACATCCGGCAGGGCCCGGCCCACGATCACGCTCATCGCGTACTCGAGGTAGGAGCGCTGCATCTCCTGATGCAGGGCGATCGGCTGGATCCGCGGATCTTCGGGGCGCTCCTCGGCCATCCGGTGCTGGGGTCTGAGGGCGAAAAGTGGCGCTCAGCCTACCGATGGTGTTCCGTTTCGCCCCGGAACCGGTTCCTAGAGCTCCTCGCCCTGGTCGTCGGGATTGGCATTGGCGTTGGCCCGCTCCACGCTGGCCCTGAGAGCGGGATCGGCCAGAAGCACCTGGGTGGCGCTGCGCAGCTTCGGACCCCACAACTGATCTTTCTGGAAGCTCTCGAGCACATAGTTGGGATCGGCATCGAGGGCGCGGCCCGCCAGTTCGATCGCTTCGGTCCGGTCCTGGGACCCGTTGCCGTAAAGCCCCGCCGCCAGTGCCAGCGTCGGTTCGGCGGCCGTGGGCTTGATGCGCAGCACCTGGCGCCAGCGCCGCACCGCCTCCGGGGTCTGGCCCTGCTCGAACAGCACCAATCCCTGGTTGTTGATCGCTTCCCAGAAGTCGCGCCGCAGCTTCGAGGCCCGCTCGAAGGCGGCCAGCGCCGGACCCTGGTTTCCCAGCTGGATGTGGGCGTTGCCCAGATCGAAAAAGGCGCCGGCGTTCCGGGTTTCGAGCTTCAGCCCCTGCTCGAGCAGGCTCACGGCATCACTGGGACGGCCATCCCGCAGGGCCAGGGATCCCTCGGCGAACCAGATGCCTGGATTGTTGGGATCCAGCAGCTTGGCCCGCGCCAGCGCCAGCCCGGCCTTCCTGGTCTGGCGGCTGCGCAGTTGGGCCTCGGCCAGCAGGAGCCAGCCCCGCGGGTCGTTCGGCAGCAGGCGCACGGTGAGTGCGGCCAGACGGGCGGCATCCTCGGCCTGGCCCATGCGCAGCAGCCGGGCCGACGCCTGGGCGATTCCCAGGCCGGCAGCCTCAAGTTCCGCGGGTCGCGGCGTGTAGACGTAAGGCACGAGCGCCCTGGCGGGCGTGATCGCACCAACGATCAGGCCAAGGGCCATCGGGGCTGCAAGAACAGGCCGCAGCCAGCGCGCTGCCATCGTGCATGGACGGATCCGGCCACACTAGGCAGGGTCGGGTCTGGCGACGCTCAGATTGCGCCGCCACATCGCCGGCCGGATCCGGCGCAGCGCCGACGCCCGCAGCCGTTCATCCCACTCGGCATCGCTCCAGAGCAGGGCATCCTCCCGGCGCAGATTCAGCAGCCAGGCGCGGGGCTGCAGATCGGGCTCGTCGCTGCTCCGCAGGGGTCGCTGATTCCAGGGGCAGGCGTCCTGGCAGGCATCACAGCCGGCAACCCAGGGCCCCAGTCGGGAGGCGATCGCCTCCGGCAGCTGGGGAGAGCGATTTTCGATGGTGTGATAAGCGAGGCAGCGGCGGCTGTCGACCACGAACGGCTCGACGATGGCCCCTGTCGGGCAGGCCGGAATGCAGCGCGTGCAGCTGCCGCACAGGGGGCGGGCCGGCTGATCGGGGCAGAGCTCCTGCGTGGTGAGCAGATGACCGAGCAGCAGCCAGGAACCGCGGCGTCGATCGATCAGGTTGCCGTGCTTGCCGATCCAGCCGAGGCCCGCCTCCTCGGCCCAGGCCTTGTCCATCAGGGGGGCGCTGTCCACGCAGGCCCGCCAGCGCAGGTGCGGCACCTGGTCCTCCAGCCAGCGCCCCAGCCGCCGCAGGCGCGCATCGATCAGCCGGTGGTAATCCCTTCCCCAGCCGTAGCGCGCCACCGCCAGGGTGCCTGGTCTGCGGGACACCTGCACGAAGTAGGGAAGTCCCACCGCCAGCACGCTGCGCACCCCGGGGAGCAGGGAGTCAACGGCCCGGCGCCGCGAATCGGCCATCCAGGCCATGTCAGCCTGGTGTCCGGCCGCCAGCCAGCGCTCCAGGGCGGCGCTGCGCAGGCGCAGGCGCTCGCTGCCAGCCACCCTGGCGATTCCCACGGGGTCGAAGCCCTCCCGGCGGGCGCGGTGCTTCAGGGCCAGGCTGAGGGCTTCCGCCGTTGGGGTGGCCAGGGTCGCCATCGCCCGTACAGTTGCGCCTGATCGCCATTTTGCTGTGGGCACTGCCACCCCGGGCCGACTCGCCCATCTGCTCCGTTGGACAGGCCTCTCCCTGGTTGTGATCCTGTTCGTGCAGTTGCTGCCGCTGCTCGGACTCTGGGACTGGAGTGATCAAAGCTACCGCCAGCTGCTGATCGACCGTCTGGTCAACCAGTCTCCGATGGCCCTCGTCGGGCTGCTGCTGATGCTGTTCGGTACCCGTCTCGACTTCCCGAACCGCCGCCGCACGCCACTGGCCTGGTCGGCGGGGGTGCTCGCCATCCTGCTCGCGATTGCCAATGTGGCGGCCCTGCCCTTCACCGTCGGAGTCGATCAGGCTCTGGTAGGTCCCCTTGACGAGCAACTCAGCGCGCGGGAAGCCCAGCTCTCGATGGCGCGGGCCCAGCTCAACAACACCCTGGCCCTGGATCAGTTGGCCGAGCAGGCCGTTCAGGCCGGCCGGATCCCCAGCAGCGCCAGCGCTGAGCAGAAGCGCAACCTGGTCAGGCAGCTGATGGAGGGTCAACTCCAGCAGGCCCAGACCCAGCTCAATCAGCAGCGACGGGGCAGGGATATCGCCGTCAATCAGCGTCGCTTCGGAGGCAGTGGCTCCGCCGTGATTCTGGCTGTCGCCTTCGTTCTGGTGGCCCTTGCCGCCCTGGTGTAGCTGCCTGGCTAAGTTTCCGGAAGGAAGCAGCCGGCGGGAGTTCCGGGATCCCCTTGGTTCAATCCAGCCCCAGACCTGAGCAGGCCCTCGGAGACCGTCTCCAGCAGGACCTCAAGAATGACCTGATCGCCGGCTTGCTGGTGGTGATCCCGCTGGCCACCACGATCTGGTTGGCCACCACCGTGAGCCGGTTCGTGCTCGCATTCCTCACCACCATCCCGAAGCAGTTCAATCCCTTCAACACCCTCAACCCGGTGCTGCAGGAGCTGATCAACCTCGGAGTGGGTCTGCTGGTGCCCTTGCTGGGCATCCTGCTGATCGGTCTGATGGCCCGCAACATCGTCGGTCGCTGGCTGCTCGAGTTCGGCGAGGGCACCCTGCTGCGCATTCCCCTGGCGGGCTCGGTCTACAAGACGCTCAAGCAGCTCCTGGAAACCTTCCTGCAGGGCAGTTCCAGCCGCTTCCGCCGGGTGGTGCTGATCGAGTATCCGCGGGAGGGTCTCTATTCCCTGGGTTTCGTCACCGGCGTGCTCAGCGCCTCCCTCGCGGCCGGATTCGATCAGACGATGCTGAGCGTGTTCATTCCCACCGCCCCCAATCCCACCACCGGCTGGTACGCCGTCGTTCCGGAGACCTCCGTGCGCGACATCGACCTCTCCGTGGAGGATGCCTTCCGCACAATCATTTCGGCGGGCATCGTCAGCCCCGACGAGCGGGCCGCCCCCTCCAACCGCAGTTTCTCCAGCCTGCTGGCCCAGCTGCGTGCACCCCAGCCCACCTGATGCAGAGCCGCACCATTTCCCGCGAACTGGCCCTGCTGATGCTCGGCCAGGTGAGCGATCGCTCCAGCGATCCCGTCGCTGATTCCGATGCGCCCCTCGATGCCCTGCTGCATCAGGCTCTCGCCGGCCTCAGCCAGCACGTGCGCGAGGCCCTCGATCGCTCTGCCGAAGATCTGGCCGCCGCCCAGCGGGAGTTGCTCGACAGTGAGCTGCAGGCGGAGGTGCCCGATCGTCTGCCCCGGGTTCGCCAGCATCTGCAGGAGGGCCTGGCTGCGGCCGAGCAGGCCCTCAACCGGCTCTCGGCCACCCTGGAGCTGCCGCGGCTTCTGTTGATGGCCGATCAGGAGGACGTGCGCCGTGGGGCCATCGCTCGTACCCGGGCGGTCCTGCGCGACCGCGAGGCCATCGACCGGCGCCTGGATGCCGTGATGGAGGGCTGGCGCCTGGGCCGTCTGCCCAGGATCGACCGGGACATCCTGCGACTGGCCGCGGTGGATCTGGCTGATTTCGGCACCCCCGCCGCCGTCGCCTGCAACGAGGCGGTGGAGCTGGCCAACCGCTACAGCGACGAGCAGGGCCGTCGCATGATCAACGGGGTGCTGCGGCGGTACACGGCCGCCGCCGCCAGGGGCTGATGGTGTTCGACTGGTTCAAACGGGATGGGGCGCCGGCCGGGCCGCCCCCTGACGCGCCGCCGGAGGCGCCAGCCGACGCGGCGCCTGCTGCTGCGGTCGCGGCCGACCCCGATCTCCCCCCCGACCAGCCTCCGGCTCCGTCGCCAGCGGCGCCCGCCGCCCCTGGGATCGATCAGGACGCGCTGGCGTGGGCCCGCCAGGCCTATGCCCGCCTCAAGGCGCAGCAGGAGGCAGAGCTGGCTCTCCAGGCCGCTCCCGCCGCTTCGGAGGAGCGCCAGGCGGCCCCGCCGCCGCCGCCTGCCGCCGCCGCCGCCCCCGCCGAGGCGTCACCCCCGCCGCCGCCCGCAACGGGTCTGTCCCTGCTGGAGCAGGCCGCCGCCCAGCGCGCCGAACGTCTGCAGGCCCTCAGCGCGGCGGCTGTCCCTGCCGAGCCGCCGCCCGCCCGGCCATCCGCCCCGCCGCCCGCGCCGGCGCCGGTGGGATCCCTTCCCGATCTCGCGCCGCCTCGCCTCGGCGCTTTCGATGACGCCTTCACCTGGTCTGCGGAGGTGCTCGCCGCCCAGGGAAAGCGCCTCGACCAGGTGTCCGTCGAGGAGATCGACTGGCTGGGCAGGCTCCGGCAGGGACTCGAGAAAACCCGCCGTGGCTTCGTCACCCAGCTGCTGGAAAGACTGGGTGATGATCCCCTCACACCGGAGGTGCTCGACGACCTGGAGAGCACCCTGCTGCGCGCCGACGTCGGCGTCGGCGCCACCGACCAGGTGCTCGCTGCCCTGCGCCAGCGGCTCAACCAGGAGGTGGTGGAGCCCGCCGAGGGCATCCGCTTCCTCAAGGAGCAGCTGCGCGAGATCCTCGAAAAACCGATCACCGCCAGTGGCCGGGCCCTGCTGGCCCCGGAGCGGGATCGGCTGAACGTCTGGCTGCTGGTGGGCGTGAACGGCGTGGGCAAGACCACCACCCTCGGCAAGCTGGCCAACCTGGCGGTGCGCAGCGGCTACAGCTGCCTGATCGCCGCCGCCGACACCTTCCGAGCTGCCGCCGTGCGCCAGGTGGAGGTGTGGGGCGAGCGCAGCGGCGTGGCCGTGATCGCCAATCCCACGGCCAATGCCGATCCCGCCGCCGTGGTCTTCGATGCGATCGGCGCGGCCCAGGCCAAGGGCATCGAACTGGTGCTGGTGGATACGGCTGGCCGGCTCCAGACCAAGCACAACCTGATGGAGGAACTGGCCAAGGTGCGCCGCATCGTCGACAGGCTTGCCCCTGAGGCGGCGGTGGAATCACTGCTGGTGCTCGATGCCAGCCAGGGCCAGAACGGCCTGCGCCAGGCCATGGCCTTCGCCCAGGCGGCGGGCCTCACCGGCGTGGTGCTCACCAAGCTCGACGGCAGCGCCCGGGGTGGGGTGGCCCTGGCCGTGGCCTCCGAGGCGGGTCTGCCGATCCGCTTCATCGGAGCCGGTGAGGGCCTCAGGGATCTGCGCCCGTTCAACGGCTTCGAGTTCGTGGAGGCCCTGCTGGCCCACTGAACGTGCTGCTACCTTGCGCCCACCTCGCGGCCGGCGGGTGAGTGGCAAGCCCCTGCTGACGGCGTCAGAGTCCCTGCGCCAGCTGCTCGACAGCCTCAACCGGGAGCAGCGCCGCAACCAGGAGCTGCTCGTCTCCCTGGGCTTTGCCCTGCGCAGCTTCACCAACCTCGGTCGTTTTCTCGAGCTGATCCCCCTGATCGCACGGCGACTGGCCGAGGCGGAAGGCGCCCTGCTGGTGCCGTTCACGTCGGATGGCCGCCTCTGGCGCGAGCAGATCCACCTGCACGCCGCCGAGCCACAGCCGGAGCTGCTGCGCCAGCTGGCGGCGCTTGCCGATGCCGAGATCCGCGCCCTCGGCAGCGACGCTGCCGTGGCGGATCGGCTCGATCAGCTGGTGGCCCGTCTGCTTCCGGGCGCGCAGCTCTACGCCACCTCGGTGGTGTGTCGCAGCCAGGTGCGGGGCCGGTTCTACCTGTTCAGCCATCGCCAGGGATTCAGCTGGAGCGAAGTGCATCGCCGCCATGGGCAGCTGGTGGCCGATCTCACCGGTGTGGCCCTGGAGAACGACTCCCTGCTGCAGACGATGCGGCGCCACGAACGGCTCGACCGGGAACTCAGCATCGGTGCCGAGATCCAGGCCCAGCTGCTGCCCTCCCACTGCCCCGTGATCGAGGGGGTGGAGCTGGCGGCCCGCTGCCGGCCCGCCTCCCAGGTGGGCGGCGACTACTACGACTTCATCCCCACCCGGCCCCAGCTGCAGGGGCGCCGCCGCGAGCAGGGCCGCTGGGCCCTGGTGATGGGGGATGTGATGGGCAAGGGTGTGCCGGCGAGCCTGCTGATGACCCTGCTGCGCGGCATGCTGCGGGCCGGTGTGCTCAGCGGCCACCCGCCCGACCGGATCCTCCACGACCTCAACCAGATGGCCCAGGAGGATCTGGCCCATTCCCACCGGTTCGTCAGCCTGTTCTATGCCGATTACGACCCCCGCACCCGCCTGCTGCGCTACGCCAACGCCGCCCACAATCCGCCCCTGCTGTGGCGACGCCACCTGGGCCGTGTCGAGCGGCTTGATGCTCCCGGGCTGCTGATCGGTCTGCAGAGTGAGGCCCAGTACGAGGCTGAGCAGATCCAGCTCGATCCCGGTGACGTGCTGCTTTGCTACACCGACGGCGTCACCGAGGCCGTGGGCTTCAGCGGCGAGCGCTTCGATGAGCCCCGGTTGATGCGCTCGCTGGAGGGTGCCTGCCGCAGCCATGGCGATGCCCAGGCCATCCTCAACCAGCTGTTCGCGCGCCTTGATCGCTTCGTCGGGCCCGACCGCCGGCTCGAGGATGACGCCTCGCTGGTGGTGCTGAAGGTGCGTGAGGAGGTGATGCTGCCCTCCCTGCCAAGCTGAGCGCTCCCAGCCGGCGTCGGCCCAGCCATGGCAGTCGAATCGAGTCCCTCCGCCTGGAGCGAGCGTTTCGAGCAGGGCCTCCATCCCTTCATCGAGCGCTTCAATGCCTCGATCGGCTTCGACATCACCCTGCTTCAGGAAGACCTGGATGGCTCGGTGGCCCATGCCCGCATGCTCGGCCGCTGCGGCGTGATCGAGGAGGGCGAGGCCCAGAGGATCATCGAGGGGCTCGAACAGATCCGCCGCGAGGCGGCCAGCGGCGAGTTCCGTCCCGCTCTGGCCGATGAGGACGTGCATTTCGCCGTGGAGCGTCGCCTCACCGACCTGCTCGGGCCGCTGGGCAAGAAGCTTCACACCGGCCGCTCCCGCAACGACCAGGTCGGAACCGACCTGCGCCTGTGGCTGCGGCGCCGCATCGACCGGATCGACGCGGCCCTGGTGCGTTTCGAGAGGGCGCTGCTGGGCCAGGCCGAGCGGCATCGGCAGGTGCTGATGCCCGGCTACACCCACCTGCAGCGGGCCCAGCCCATCTGTCTGGCCCATCACCTGCTGGCCTACATCGAGATGGCCGAGCGCGACCGCCAGCGCCTGGCGGATCTGCGCGCCCGTGTGAATGTGTGTCCGCTGGGGGCGGCGGCCCTGGCCGGCACGCCGGTGCCGATCGATCGACGCCAGACCGCCGCCGAGCTGGGCTTCGAGGCGATCTATGCCAACAGCCTCGATGCCGTGAGCGATCGCGATTTCGCCGTGGAGTTCCTGGCCGCCGCCTCCCTGATCCTGGTGCACCTCAGCCGTCTGGGCGAGGAGGTGATCCTCTGGGCGAGCGAGGAGTTCGGCTTCGTGGCCCTCACCGACCGCTGCGCCACCGGCAGCAGCCTGATGCCCCAGAAGAAGAACCCCGATGTGCCCGAGCTGGTGCGCGGCAAGAGCGGGCGCGTGTTCGGCCATCTGATCGGCCTGCTCACGGTGATCAAGGGCCTGCCGCTGGCCTACAACAAGGACTTCCAGGAGGACAAGGAGGCCCTCTTCGACGCGGTGCGCACCGTGCTCGACTGCCTGGAGGCGATGGCGATCCTGTTCGAGGAGGGGCTGGAGTTCCGCCCCCAGCGCCTGGAGGCGGCTGTGGACTCCGACTTCGCCAATGCCACCGATGTGGCCGACTACCTGGTGGCCCGGGGCGTTCCCTTCCGGGAGGCGTACCAGCTGGTGGGGGGCCTGGTGAAGACCTGTCTGGGCGAAGGCCTGCTGCTGCGCCAGCTGCCCCTGGAACGCTGGCGGGCGCTGCACCCCGCCTTCGACGCCGACATCCTCGAGACGATCGCGCCCCGCCAGGTGGTGGCCGCCCGCCGCAGCGAGGGGGGCACGGGCTTCGACCGGGTGGCCGCCCAGCTGGACCGCTTGCGGTCGCGACTGGGCAGCTGAGGGCCCTGGCCCTAGGCTGAGGCGGCCAGAGGCCCTCAGGCCCGCATTGATCGGCCTCGTGGCCGGCCCCGGTTCGTGAGCATCTTTGTCGGCAATCTGCCCTTCCGCGCTGAGCAGGAAGATGTGGCAGAACTCTTCGCGCCTTTTGGAGAGGTGGTCACCTGTTCTCTCCCGCTGGAGCGGGACACCGGGCGCAAGCGCGGCTTCGCCTTCGTGGAGATGGCCGACCCCGCGATGGAGAGCCGCGCCATCGAGGCCCTTCAGGGCGCCGAGCTGATGGGCCGCCCCCTGCGCATCAACAAGGCGGAACCCCGCGGCATGGCCCCTCGCCGCGGCGGCGGCCAAGGCGGTGGTGGCTATGGCGGCGGCGGCTATGGCCGTGGCGGCTCCGACGGCTATCGCGGCTCCGATGACCAGACCGGCGGCGGCGATCGTCGTTCCGGGGCCAGGGGCTGGGAGGACCGCAGCTACGGCGGTGGCGCCGACGCCTTCGACGCCGGCCGCACCCGCCGGCGCCGCAGTGCCGGCGAGCCCGACTCCGGTCTGGGAGTCTGAGGAATCAGAGGCCCCGCTCCTCCAGTTCCAGGGCTGCGGCCGCCAGCACTTCCGGCCCCGCTCCGTGTGCACTCGCCTGGCGCGTGAGGCCGGCCCGCCAGGGGCGGGCTCCCGGCACTCCCTCCACCAGATGCACGAGATGGCGGGCGATGGCCCAGAGCCGTTCCCCCCGGCCGCACCAGTGCGTGGCGTGGGGCAGCAGTCCGCGCAGCACCGCAGAGGCCTTCACCGGCTGCGCACGCCCCACCCCGTGGATCGCCGGGTCCACCTCGGCCCAGCGCAGCGGATGGTCATAGGCCGCCCTGCCCACCATCACCCCATCGACAACCCGCAGCTGGGCCAGGCACTCGGCCGGGGTCTGGAGGCCCCCATTCAGTTCGATGCTCAGGGCGGGGCGATCGGCCTTGAGCTGGTGCACCAGCTCGTAGCGCAGGGGCGGGATGCTGCGGTTCTGCTTCGGGTCCAATCCCTCCAGCCAGGCCTTGCGGGCATGCACGGCGAAGCGCCGGCAGCCGGCCGCGGCCACCGTGTCGACGAAATCGAGCAGTTCGGCGTAGGAATCGCGCCGGTCGATACCGATGCGGTGCTTCACCGTGACCGGCAGAGGGCTGGCCGCGGCCATGGCTGCCACACAGCGCGCCACGTGGGGGGGATCGGCCATCAGGCAGGCACCGAAGCGCCCTTTGCGCACCTTTTCGCTGGGGCAGCCCAGATTGAGGTTCACTTCGTCATAACCCCAGTCCGCCGCCAGCCGTGCAGCCTCCGCCAGCAGCTCCGGCTGGTCGCCCCCCACCTGCAGGGCGAGGGGACGCTCCTGGGGATCGAAGCCGATCAGTCGCTCCAGCCGGCCTCCCGGCTGGCCGGCCCCCGGCTGCCGGCAGGCATGGTGAAGGGCCTGGGCCACCACCATCTCGGTGTAGAGCAGGCTGCGACGGCTGATCTGGCGGAACAGCAGCCTGAAGTGGCGGTCGGTGCGGTCGAGCATCGGCGCCACACTGAAGCGGAACGCCTCGCCCACTCCGTCTCTCTCCACCCCCTCTCTCCCCACACCCTCACCGCCCGTCGTGCCGCTGCTCCCGATCGACCCCTCCACGAGCCCGCGCCTGCCGCCGTCGGTGGCGGTGGTGGTGGCGGGAGGCGGGCCGGCCGGCTTCATGGCGGCCATCGTCGCAGCCGAGGCGGGGGTGCGGGATGTGCACCTCCTCGAAGCCACCGCTGAGCCGCTGCACAAGGTGCTGATCAGCGGCGGCGGCCGCTGCAACGTGACCCATGCCTGCTGGGATCCCGGCGCCCTGGTGGCCCACTATCCGCGGGGGGGCAGGCCGCTGCGGGGGCCCTTCTCCCGCTTTGCCGCCGCGGAGGCGGTCGACTGGTTCGCCGCCCATGGCCTCGAGCTGGTGCAGGAGTCGGATGGCCGCCTGTTTCCGCGGGCCAACCGATCCAGCGCGGTCATCGCCGTGCTGCGTCGGGCCGCCGAGAACGCCGGGGTGGTCGTCCACACCGGTCTGGCCCTGCGGGATGCTGTGCCCCTTCCGGAAGGGGGCTTTCGGCTGGGCCTGCGCCGTGCGGGGACGCCGGCGGTGCAGACCACAACCCTCCGCTGCAGCCAGCTGGTGCTGGCCACGGGCAGCCACCCCAGCGGTCGGCGCCTGGCCGCCCAGTTGGGGCACGGGCTGGTGGCGCCGGTGCCCTCTCTGTTCAGCCTGGCTCTCGGCGAGGATCCGCTCCAGGAGCTGGCGGGGTTGGCGCTGGATCCGGTGTCGCTGGAGCTGCGGGTGCCTTCAGCGGATGGTGTGGGCAGGGGTGAATGCTTCCGTGCCCAGGGGCCTGTCCTGATCACTCATCAGGGGATCAGCGGTCCGGCCACCCTGCGGATGACCGCCTTTGCCGCCAGGGCCCTGCAGGCGGTGGGATACCGCGCCGAGCTCAGCGTGGCCTGGAGCGGCAGGTGGAACCGGGCTGAGCTGGGGCAGCTGTTTGCCGCGGCCCGCCGGGATCAGGCCCGCCGACAACTGGCCAACTGGCGACCCTGGCCGGCCTTGCCGCGTCGGCTCTGGCAGTTGCTGCTGCGGCAGCTCGGGGTTCCCGCAGATCTGCGCTGGGCCGACCTGGACCGAGGCGCCGAAGAGCACCTGGTGACCAGCCTGGTGGCCAGCCGCTACCGGGTGTGCGGCCGGGGTCCCTTCGGAGAGGAATTCGTCACGGCCGGTGGCATCCCCCTCGGTGAGGTGAACATGGCCAGCATGGAGAGCCGCCGCTGTCCGGGTTTGTTTCTGGTGGGGGAGATCCTCGACGCCGACGGCGTCACTGGCGGTTTCAATTTTCAGCAATGCTGGAGCACTGGCTGGCTGGCGGGAACAGCAGTGGCTAGCGAATCTTCTCGAACACCGTAAACATAGGTAGATACATTGCGACGAGAATCGAACAAACTATGCCGCCTACAAACACAATCATCACTGGCTCAAGCATCGAGGTTAGAACTTTCACAGCAATGTCAACCTCATCTTCATAGAAGTCGGCAACTTTAGAAAGCATAACGCTGAAGCCGCCAGTTTCCTCGCCTATCACGAGCATGTTGACAGCCATTTCGGGAAATACTTTTCTGCGAGCAAGGGCAACACTGAGAGGTATTCCTTCCATGACCTCAATTCTAGAATTATCAATAGCATCAGATAAAATGGAATTGCTTATCGTATCACGTGAAATCTCAAGAGTCTGTAGGATTGGAACACCTGCTCGTGAAAGTGAGCTGAAGGTGCGACAGAATTGTGCGGTGGTTGTCTTGAGAATAAGGTCCCCGAACAAAGGGAGGCTCAGCGTCAAGGCATCAACCCGACGCCGACCTACGGGTGTTTGGTAAAATCGAACAAACAATACTGCTGCGCCAGCGAGGCCTGAAACCAACACGATTGTGAAGGATGACCTGAGCAAATCACTAAGATTAACCATCACTTGAGTAAACCATGGCAAATCAGCACCCAACTGCTTAAAGATACCACTAAATATTGGAATTATAAAGATTGTCATGCCTAGAAACACTAGAATTGCGATAACTAGAACGCTCATTGGATATCCCATGGCTCCCTTAATCTGGCCTTGAAGTTTAGCATTTGCTTCCAGTAGCTTTGCCAGCTGTCCCAGGGTTTCATCGAGGATGCCGCCGGCCTCGCCGGCCTCCACCATGGCAATGCTGAGTCGATCAAAGATCTGGGGCCACTTTCTCATCGCTGGGCCGATGCTGCCGCCCTGATTCACTTCTGCAGCAATGGCAATCAGTGCCCGTTTAAACAGCGGAATTTTTTGCTGGGTGCTCAGCAGGGACAGACCCCGCACAATCGGAACCCCAGCTGTGACCATCGCCGATAGCTTGCTGGCAAACAGCGCCTTTTCCCGTATGCCGGGTTTGGCCTCCAGCAACTGGGCCAGACTTGAACCCCGGCTGGTCGGGCGTGTCGCCGCCGGTCGGCCGCTGGATGGGCGATTGGCGACAACGGCTGCACCGTTGCCATTGGCCGACTGTCCCATCTGGGTGGTCGGTTCCACGCAGGTTGGGCGGATGCCACGCTGGCGTAAATTCAGCTTAGCTTTCGCAAGGCTGGCCGCCTCCAGCTGGATCGATCGTTCCCGGCCTTGAGAATCGGTATAAGTTGCGATGAAGGCTGCCACGATCTGAATTCAGCTCAATCGGCCAGGAGGCGTTGCAGTTCCTCGCCCCGGCTGGTTTTGTTCATTGCTTCATCGGAGGTAACCTTCCCCTGCATCACCAGATCGGCAAGGGCGCGCTCCAGTGTTTGCATCCCATACTGGCTGCCTGTCTGGATCACGGAGTAGAGCTGGGCTGTCTTGCCCTCGCGGATCAGATTGGACGATGCAGGCGTGTTCACCAGAATCTCCTGGGCTAACACCCGTCCTAGTTCACCGGCGGAGATTGACTTACGCTTGAGAAGGGTCTGTGAGAAGACGGCCATCAGGCTGTTGCTCAGTTGAACACGGATCTGGGTCTGCTGGTTTGGGGGAAACACATCAACCATACGGTCGACGCTCTGGGCGGCAGAACTGGTGTGCAGGGTGCCGAAGACGAGGTGACCGGTTTCTGCCGCGGTGATCGCCAGCTGGATCGTCTCGAGATCGCGAAGCTCACCTACAAGGATCACGTCGGGATCCTCGCGCAGGGCGGCGCGCAGAGCATTGCTGAAACTGCGGGTGTCATGAGCTACTTCGCGCTGATGAATTAGCGAGCGTTTACTCTGGTGGGTAAATTCGATCGGATCCTCAATCGTGAGAATGTGTTGGGCGCGGTGTTGGTTGATGTAGTTGATGATAGCGGCCAGGGTGGTTGTCTTGCCGGCACCGGTCGGTCCGGTCACCAGCACCAGACCACGGGGTTGGCGGCTCATCTCCGCCATGATCTGCGGCAGCCCGAGCTCTTGGAGGGTGGGAACAGTGTTACCCAGTGCCCGCAGACAGGCGGCGTAGGTACCTCTTTGCCTGTAGACGTTGACTCTGAACCGGGAAACCCCCCGCAGTCCATAGGAGCAGTCCAGCTCCCAGGTTTGCTCCAACTCTTTGCGCTGGGCATTGTTCAAGATCGAAAAAATGAGCTTGTTGCACTGCTCCTCTGTGAGCCGCTCCTGGGTAACTTTCTGCAGTTGGCCATCGAAGCGCCCATATGGTTCAATGCCGGCCGAAAGGTGTAGATCGCTGCCACCGCGCCTCACCAGTTCGATCATCAAATCCTCAATCAGCAGATCCATGGCCGTACTACTCCCTGCTCGTCAGACAATAGGGGCATTCCAGCCATTCGTCCTGCAACCCTGCCCCACAGCCCTTGCAGGTGAGAGCACTGAGCGCGCGCGCGCGCCGCTCCGATTCCAGACCTGTATCGGTGAGCAGCATGCGCTCCACTTCCTCCAATGTGGTGTAACCCTCGCGCACCAGATCAAGGCCGTAGCCCAGCAGTGATTTCATGCCGCTTTCCAAGGCCAGTCGGCGCAGCATCTCGGTTGTTGCCCGTTTGGAGACGGCGGTCGCCAGGGTTTCATTCATCGTGAGCACCTCATACACACCCACCCTCCCCTTGTAGCCATTCCCCTGACATTTGGGACAGGCTCCGGTTCCGGCGCTGGTCTTGAGCGGCTTGTAGAAGGTCACCTCGGTTTCCTTGCCGGCCAGGAGTCCGAAGCGAGACAATTCCTCCTCCGAGGGCTTGTAGCCGATGCGGCACTGGTCACACACCCTGCGAATCAGTCGCTGAGACACCACCCCCAGCAGCGAGGCGCTCACCATGAATGGCTCCACCCCCATCTCCTCCAGGCGTGCGAATGCACCCACCGCATCGTTGCTGTGCAGGGTGGTGAGCACCAGGTGGCCGGTCAGGGCGGCTTCGACGGCTGTTCGCGCCGTTTCCTGGTCGCGGGTCTCGCCCACCAGCAGCACGTCGGGATCCTGGCGCATGAACGCCCGCAGGGCCGTGCTGAAATCCAGGCCCTTCTCCCGGTTCACCTGGGTCTGGGTGATGCCCTTGAACGAGTACTCAATGGGATCTTCAACGGTGGAGATGTTGATCGTGGGCGAGTTGCGCTCGGAGAGCAGTGCGTACAGGGTGGTGCTCTTCCCCGATCCGGTGGGCCCGGTCACGAGGATCATGCCGAAGGGTTTCGAGCCCATCGTCCGCACGGCCCTGCGGCTCTGTTCATCGGTGATCAGGGTGTCAAGGCCGAGTTGGGTCGCGCCGCTGTCCAGCAGGCGCAGCACAACTTTCTCCCCGTGGCGGCTCGGCAAGGTGCTCACCCGGAAGTCCATCTTGCGGCCCCGGAAATTGCGCCGGATCCGTCCATCCTGAGGCATGCGCCGCTCGGCGATGTCCAGGTCGGCCATGATCTTCAGGCGGGAGGTGACCGCCGGCGTGAGGCTCCACGGCAGATCGTCGAGCAGCTTCTGGAGCACCCCATCCAGCCTGACGCGAACCATCAGGTTGTTTTCCTGCGGCTCGATGTGGATGTCACTGGCCCCACTCTGGAGTGCCTCCACCAGAATCCGATCCACCAGGCTGACAACCGGTGAAGCGTTGGCCAGAGCCCCCGATTCGAGGTCATCAACATCGTTGAGCTCGGTCAGCTCCGTGTCGGCGCTGGGCAGGTCGAGATCCTCCAGCAGGGAACGCCTGGCGGCCGGTGGCGATCCGGGCGTGCCCGCGGCAGCGGTTGGACCCTTGCCTCCGAGGGCCCGGCTCAGGTCGGAGGCCAGTGCCTGCCGGAACCTGCAGCCGCTGGCGTGATCACCGAGTTCCCGCAGCAGGGCTTCACGCTGCTGCGGCGTCCACTGATCGGGCACGGCCACCACCAGACCCTGCTTGTCGCGCAGCAGCGGCAAGGCCCCCAGGGCCCGCCAGCGTTCCGCGGAGATCCCGCCGCCGCCGGCCAGCAGGATCGGATCGGCCGTGGCCAGATCCATGGGGGTGGCCAGCCGTTCGCCGCCGAGCAGTTCGGCCTCCAGCCGGGCATGATCAGCCGAAGTAGTGGCGCCTGGTCTCTTGGACGAGAGGGTCATCGCGTCAGGAGGTGCGGAGTTCCGCAGCTTGTGAAGGGCGTCGCCCTCGATCCAACATGACTGCAACCTAATTCCAAACCCGTCATCCATGGCTGACGAACCCACCACGCCAGATACGAACGGCCGGGACCAGGTGACGGAGACCGCCTCCACCCCAGGGCTTTCGCTCGATCCGGATGGTGGCGTTGCCGTGGCGGGCCCGTCGCCGGGCGGGGAAGGCGAGGTTCCGGCGGGCGGCGAGGCGGCTGATCCGGCCGGGCGGCTGATCCAGCTGGAGGCCGAACTGGCCCGGCTGCGCGGCGAGCATGAGAGCCTCAACGGTCAGTACATGCGTCTCGCCGCCGATTTCGACAATTTCCGCAAGCGCCAGGCGCGGGACAACGAAGACCTGCGGCTCCAGATCGCCTGTAACACCCTCAGCGAGATCCTGCCGGTGGTCGATAACTTCGACCGCGCCCGCCAGCAGCTCAATCCCCAGCACGAGGAAGCCCAGGCCCTGCACCGCAGCTACCAGGGCCTCTACAAGCAGCTGGTGGAGGTGTTCAAGCAACTGGGTGTCTCGCCGATGCGCGTTGAAGGGGAGCCGTTCAACCCCAACCTCCACGAGGCGGTGCTGCGGGAGCCGAGTCAGGATCACCCTGAGGACGTGGTGATCGAGGAGCTGCAACGCGGCTACCATCTGCAGGGGAGAGTGCTGCGCCATGCCCTGGTGAAGGTGTCGATGGGGCCCGGCCCAGGTGCCGATGGGAACGGCAGCCAGGCCGATGAGGCTCCCCAGCCCGCCGGGGGCGAGGGCGGCTGATGGCCAGCTTCTACGACGTCCTCGGGGTACCCCAGGACGCTGACGCCGAGTCGCTGAAGCGGGCCTACCGGCGTCTTGCGCGCCAGTACCACCCGGACGTCAACAAGGAGCCGGGGGCTGAGGACCGGTTCAAGGAGATCGGTCGGGCTTACGAGGTGCTCAGTGATCCCCAGACCCGGGCGCGTTACGACCAGTTCGGTGAGGCGGGCCTGGGCGGGGCCTCCGGAATGCCCGATGGGGCCGACATGGGCGGGTTCGCCGACCTGTTCGAGACCTTCTTCAGCGGCTTCGGGGGCGGCATGGGGGCGGCGGCTCCCGGAGCTCGCCGCCGTGGGCCCCGGCAGGGTGACGACCTGCGTCTGGATCTCTCCATTCCCTTCCAGGAGGCCGTGTCCGGTACCGAGCGGGAGGTGCAGATCCGCCATCTCGAAACCTGCGCCTCCTGCGGTGGCAGCGGTGCCAGGGCCGGCAGCGGGCCCTCCACCTGCGGCACCTGCGGCGGTGCCGGTCAGGTGCGGCGCGCCACCCGCACCCCCTTCGGCAGTTTCACCCAGGTGGCTCCCTGTCCCGGCTGCGAGGGCACGGGCCAGGTGATCGCCGATCCCTGCAGCGCCTGCGGTGGCCAGGGTCTGCAGCAGGTGCGCAAGAAGCTCAGGATCAACATCCCCGCCGGCGTCGACTCCGGCACCCGCCTGCGGGTGGCGGGCGAAGGCAATGCCGGCCAGCGGGGTGGCCCCTCCGGAGACCTCTACGTCTTCCTGAGCGTGCAAGCCCATCCCCACCTGAAGCGCGACGGGGTGACCATTCATTCCGAAGTGACCCTCAACTACCTGCAGGCGATCCTCGGCGACACGATCGAGGTGGAGACCGTGGACGGGCACGAGCAGCTCCAGATCCCCGCCGGAACCCAGCCAGGAACGGTGCTCACCCTCGCCAACAAGGGCATGCCGCGGCTGGGCAACCCGGTGGCCCGCGGCAACCACCAGTTCAGCGTCAAGGTGCAGCTGCCCACCCGGTTGAGCGGCGAGGAGCGCGAACTGCTCGAGCAGCTGGCCGGGCACCACACCAGCAAGGGCGCCAGACACCACCACAAGAGCGGCTTGTTCGGCGGCCTGTTCGGCCACCGTGACTGAGCTCGACCTGCGGGGAACCCCCTGCCCGCTCAATTTCATCCGCACCCGGCTGGCTCTCGAGAAGCTGCCGGCCGGGTGCCCGCTGCTGGTGGATCTGGATCGGGGTGAGCCGGAAGCGATGGTGAGCGCCGGCATCCGGGGGGATGGCCACGCCGTGGCGCTGCTGCCCCATCCCGACGATCCAGGGGCGGTGCGGCTGCTGATCGAGCGGCTGCCTGCGGCCGCTGATGGCTGAGGACACGGCCACCGGCCGGGTGGCCGCCCTGCTGGCCAACTTCTGCTGGGTGGAGCTCGACAGCCCTGGTCCCGGCGCCATCACCCGTCTGCTCTGCACCCGTCGCACCCGCCTGGGCAAGCGTGGTGTGCAGATCTGCAGCGGCGACCGCGTGCGGGTCGAGGCCATCGACTGGGCCGCGGCCCGGGCCGCCGTGGTCGCCCTGCTGCCCCGCAGCACGCTGCTGGCGCGCCCGGCGGTGGCCAATCTCACCCGGGTGGTGGTGGTGGCGGCCCTGGCCGAGCCCGAGCCCGATCCGCTCCAGCTCACCCGCTTCCTGATCGCGGCCGAGGCCACCGGCCAGGCGGTGGATCTGGTGTTCTCCAAGGCCGATCGCCTCGATGGGGCCGCCGTGGCGGCCTGGCGCGAGCGGGTGCAGGCCTGGGGTTACGAGCCGATTGCCGTGTCGATCCCGGGCGGCCACGGGCTTGAGGAACTGCGTGCCCGCCTGAGCCGGCCCGGCCTCGCCGTGCTCTGCGGCCCATCCGGTGTGGGCAAGAGCAGCCTGCTCAATGCCCTGCGACCGGAGCTGGAGCTCAGGATCGGGGCCGTATCCGGCCGTCTGCAGCGCGGCCGCCACACCACCCGCCATGTGGAGCTGTTCGCCCTCGCGCCGGGAGCCCTCGTGGCCGATTCACCCGGTTTCAACCGGCCGCTGCTGCCCGGCGATCCGGCCGGTCTGGCCCGCCTGTTCCCGGAGCTGCGGGACCGGCTGGATCGTCGATCCTGCCAGTTCAGGGATTGCCTGCACCTGGGTGATCCCGGTTGCGCGATCGAGCCGGGCTGGCCCCGCGAGTCGTTCTATCGCCAGTGCCTGGCCGCGCTGGCGGCAGGGAGCGACGGCGGCCAGAGCAGGTGCGCACCCGGCCGGCGGCTCGAGGACGGCCGGCAGGAGACCCGCCTCGATCCCCGCCTGCGCAGGGGTTCGCGGAGGCGCCGGCGTCAGGGGGCTGAAGCGGCGGAGCCGCTGGAGGGGATCAGCTCCCCAGACCGGGAAGGCTGAGATTCAGGCCCCCGGTGAGTTCCTCCATCCGTTGCTTCATCATGGCGGTGGAGTTGTCGTAGGCGGTCTTGAGGGCCTCGAGAACACTGGCTTCACACGCCTCCACGCCAGCGGCCAGCAGGTCCGGAGCGATCGTCACCCGCAGGGGCTGCTGGTTGCCGGAGAGCCAGACCGCGGCATGACCGTCGGCGCTGCGGCCCTCGATCTCCAGGGCGTCGAGGTCGTCCTGGAGCTTCTGGGCGTTCTGCTGCAGTTCCTGGGCCTTCTTGAAGGCCTCGGTGAGCTGACCGAAGTTGGGAAGTCCGAAGCCGGCCATGCAAGTTGCGTTTCTGCCAGCAGGTTACGGGAAGCCCAGTCGTTTCACCTCGGGGTGGAGCTCCACGCCGTGGCCGCTCCAGACCCGGCGCTGCAGCTCGCTGATCAGGGCGGCGATGTCCGCCGCCGTGGCGCTGCCGGTGTTGACGATGAAGTTGGCATGCAGGGTGGAGACCTCCGCGCCTCCGATCCGCAGGCCCTTGAGTCCGAGATCCTCGATCAACCGCCCGGCCTTGTGCGGTTCGGGATTGCGGAACACGCTGCCGCAGCTTGGTTGCTGGTAGGGCTGGGTGCTGGTGCGGCTGTGCAGGTTGGCCGACGTGCGGGCCGCCACGGAGGCGGGGTCATGGCCGGGCTCGAGCCGGTAGCGGGCCGATAGCACGACCAGGGAATCCGTCTGCAGCCGGCTGTGGCGGTAGGCGAAGTCGAGGTCCGGGGCTTGCAGCCAGAAGGGTTCCTGGGGCCGCTCCGGGTCGAGCACCTCCACGCCCTCCAGCCAGTCCGCGGTGCAGCCTCCCTGGGCTCCGGCATTCATCACCGCCGCCCCTCCCACTGTGCCGGGGATGCCCACGGCCCACTCCAGGCCGCCCAGACCGGCCCTGGCGGCCTTGCGGGCCAGGCTCGGGAGCGGTTCCCCGGCCGCCGCCTCCACCAGGCCCTCGCGGCCATCGAGACGGCTGCCCTGCAGCCTGCGCAGACAGAGGCTCAATCCCGCCAGGCCGGCATCGGCGATCAGCAGGTTGGAGCCGGCCCCGAGGCAGTGCAGGGGCAGGCCCTGGCTGCGCCCCCAGGCCACAAGCTCCAGCAGTTCGCTGCGGTCGGCGGGTTCGGCGAACCATTCGGCCGCTCCCCCCACCTTCCAGGTGGTGAATTCCCGCAGCGGCACCTGCCGGCGCAGGCTGGTGAGGGTGCAACCGGGGGGCGGCATGCCGCTCAGGCCACCAGGGCAGCCGCGCCGTCGGCGCCGTCCACCTCGGTGAGGGGCTGGAGCTGCTCCAGTCTCGTCCAGAGGCCGTTCACGTCGCCGGCGCCCATGGCCAGCACCAGATCGCCCTCGCAGCTGCTGCGGGCCACCTGCTCGGCCAGGTGGTCGAGGCTCGTGCACACCTGCACGCTCAGCTGGGGCGCGATGCGCCCGATCGCCTGGGCCAGGGCCTGGCTGTGGATGCCGGTGATGGGATGCTCCCCCGCCCCATAGAGGGGCGCCAGCACCACGCCATCCGCCTGGGTGAGGGCGCGGGCGAAGCCGTCGAGGAATTCAGCCGTGCGGCTGTAGCGGTGAGGCTGGAACACGGCCAGCACCCGCCGTGGCGGCCGCGGCAGCGGGCTGCGCCCGCTGCTCACCATCAACCGGGCCATCTCCAGGGTCGCGGCCACCTCGCTGGGGTGATGGGCGTAGTCATCCACCACCTGGCGGCCATGCCAGGTGCCGCGGAAATCGAAACGGCGGCCGGGGGTGCGCAAACCGCCGAGGGCCTGCCGCAGCTCGGCGAAGGAGAGGCCCTCGATCCGGCAGGCCGCCAGGGCCGCCAGGGCATTGCTGAGATTGTGCCGACCGGCGAGGGGCAGGTCGATGCTCCCCACCAGGACGCCCTGCTCGTAGAAGTCGGCCGTGGTGCCGTCACCACGCTCCTCCCGGGGGATGGCGGCGAACGCCACCCCCGCGGGGCCGCGGATCGACCACCAGTAGGCGGCCTGGAAGTGATCGCGCAGCACGGGGCAGTCCCCGTTCGCCAGCAGGGTTCCGGCTCCCCGGGCAAAGCGCTGCAGGGTGTGGATCAGGGCGTCCAGGCTCGGATAGTGGTCGGTGTGGTCGAGCTCCACGTTGGTGAGGATCGCCAGCCGGGGCCGGAACTTCACCAGCGAGCCGTCCGATTCGTCGGCCTCCGCCACCAGCAGGCGGCCGGCGCCATGGCGGCCGTTGCTGCCGAAGGCGGGCACCATGCCGCCGATCACGGCGGTGGGATCGTGATGGGTGGCCTGCAGCAGGGTGGCCAGCAGGGTGCTGGTGGTGGTCTTGCCGTGGGTGCCGGCGACGGCGATGGAAGGCTGGGCGTTGATCAGGGCAGCCAGCACGTCGGAGCGGTGCAGCACCCGCAGACCGCAGCGGCGGGCCGCCAGCAGCTCGGGGTTGGCCTCCGGCACCGCTGAGCTGATCACCACCAGGGGTGGTCTGGAGGTGCCGCTGCGGATGGCGGCCACGGTGGCCTCATTCTGCTCGCGGAACACCCGCACCCCCAGATGGCGCAACCGATCCACCACGCGCCCCTGGCGGGGGTCCGAGCCGGTGACGGTGAAGCCCCGCTCCGCCAGGATCCCCGCCAGGGCGGACATGCCGATGCCGCCGACCCCGATGAAGTGGAAGGGCTGGTCACGATCGAGCAGCGGGGCCTGGGGCAAGTTCGCGGGTCCGGGATGCCTGGGGGAAGCTAGGCCTCCAGGCGGGCTCCACCATCGTGGGACCTCGGCCCCCGGCCTGCAATGGGCGGACCGGGGGGTGCAGGAGGGCATTTCTGTATGATCAACAGCCAAATCCACCCTCGTTGGCGGTTCTAGCCGCTCATCGCCATGACACTGAAGGTTGCGATCAATGGATTCGGCCGCATCGGTCGCAACTTCATGCGCTGCTGGCTCAGCCGCGGCGCCAACACCGGCATCGAGGTGGTGGGACTGAACGACACCTCTGATCCGCGCACGAATGCCCACCTTCTCCAGTACGACTCGATGCTGGGCAAGATTCGCGATGCGGAGGTGAGTGCCACCCAAGACACCATTGTTGTTAATGGCAAGTCCATCAAGTGCTTCTCGGATCGCAATCCGCTGAACCTTCCCTGGAAGGAGTGGGGCGTCGATCTCGTGATCGAGGCCACCGGCGTGTTCATCGACCAGGCCGGGGCTGGCAAGCACATCGAAGCCGGTGCCAGCAAGGTGCTGATCACAGCCCCCGGCAAGGGTGAGGGCGTCGGCACCTTCGTGGTGGGCGTCAACGATCATGAATACCGTCACGAAGACTGGAAGATCATTTCCAACGCCAGCTGCACGACCAACTGCATGGCGCCGATCGTGAAAGTTCTCGATCAGGCGTTCGGGATCGTCAAGGGCACAATGACGACCACCCACAGCTACACGGGTGATCAGCGCATTCTTGATGCTTCCCACCGCGACCTGCGCCGGGCCCGGGCCGCCGCCATCAACATCGTTCCCACGAGCACCGGTGCCGCCAAGGCGGTGGCGCTGGTCTACCCACCGGTGAAGGGCAAGCTCAGCGGCATCGCCCTGCGGGTTCCCACCCCCAATGTCTCAGTGGTGGACATGGTGCTCGAGACCAGCCGCGGCACCACCAAGGAGGAGGTCAACGGTGTCCTCAAGGCGGCAGCCGAAGCCTCGATGAAGGGGATCATCAAGTACTGCGACCTGCCCCTGGTCTCCTCCGACCATGCCGGCACCGATGAGAGCACGATCGTCGATGCCGACCTCACCCTGGTGATGGGCGACAACATGGTGAAAGTGGTCTCCTGGTACGACAACGAGTGGGGCTACAGCCAACGGGTTGTCGATCTGGCCGAAGTGGTGGCCCGCAACTGGAGCTGATCGGTGCAACCCTTCCGCGCTCTACAGCCGCCGATTCAGCCGCCCTTGCCAGGGCGGCTGTTTTGTTGCTGGATCCCTTCCTGGAAGTGCCGGTAGGCGCCGCCCGCAACCTCAACGGTTGCGCCGGATCCGCTCCACACCACCGGCGGGCTTCCCGCCGCCGCGGGCAGCCGCAGCTCCCCCACCAGGCGGCAGCCGTGCTGCTGGGCGCAGAGGGCCCGGGCCCAGGTGGGCTTCAGGGCCAGCAGCAGCTCGAAATCCTCACCGCCCGCCAGACACCAGCTCCGGGCCTGGGGCAGGGAGGCCATCTCCGGGTCGAGGGGCAGCGCCGCAGGCCCGAGCACGGCCGTGCAGCCGCTCACCGTGGCGATCGCGGTGGCGGCGGCCAGGAGGCCGTCGCTGCTGTCGGTGCCGCCTACGCGCCAGGGCGTGGTCTCAGGCCGTGCCCGTCGCAGCGCCCGCACCACATCGAAGCGGGGTCGGGGACGCCGGTGTGCCCGCAGGGCCCGTGCCTTCAGCTCCTCCCCCACTCCGGCCAGGGTCTGCCGGTCGAGCTCACCGATCAGCAGGGCCAGGCCAAGTCGGCTCAGACCATGGGGGCCGCTGCTCACCAGCAGGTCGCCGGGGCGCCCGTCACCCCGGCGGATCGCCTGGCCGGGGTTCACCGCGCCCAGCGCCGTGATCGCCAGCTGACGCTGCAGGCCGCCGCTGCAGTCGCCTCCGAGCAGTTCCCCTCCCTGGCTGCTGTGCAGCACGGCCTGAATCCCGCCATACACCCCTTCCACCCAGCTCCACAGGGTGGAGCCGGGGGCCGTGAGGGCCACGGTGATGCCGAGGCCCTCGCTGCAGCCCATCGCCGCCAGGTCGGAGAGGTTGGCCGCGGTGGCCCGCCAGCCCACATCCGCCGGCGCCGTGGTGGAGTCGCTGAAGTGGACCTCCTCCACCAGCACGTCGCTGGTCACCACCAGGGCCTTCTCCTGCGGCGGAACGAGCAAGGCCGCGTCGTCGTCGAGGCGCCCCGGCGAGGTGAAGCGACCGAGGCGGCGGATCAGCTCCCCTTCGCCGAGACAGCCTAGGGTTTCCGCCGTGGGTTCGGCTGCTGGCGGGTCGGGGAGGGGCATGGCCGCCGCTCAGCCATGGATCACGAGATTCTCGGATCCCTCCACCACGGTGGCCTTCACGATCGCGTCCTCCACCCCCAGCGCCTCCAGCACGCCGAAACCTTCCACCACATAACCGAAGGCGGCATAGCGGCCATCCACCAGGTTCAGGCCCGCCGGGGTGAGTTCGGCTTCGTAGAGAAAGAAGAAGAACTGTGACGAGCCGTCATCCAGGCGTTCGTCGGAGTGGGCCCAGCCCAGGGTGCCCAGGGTGGCGAAGGGCAGGGTGGGCGTCGCCTTGAACAGCCCCAGATCCTCGAAGGTCTGGTTGTAGAAGGGCTGCTTCTCACCGGGCACCTTGATCTCCAGAGGCACCCTGCGCTCGGTCCCGGTCTTCGGATCCACGTAGCCGTCGGCGGGCCCCTCCGGATCGCCGGTCTGGAGCACGTAGAAGTCCTCCGCCCGGGTGAACGGCAGGCCGTCGTAGAAGCCCTTCTGCACCAGGTCCACGAACGCCCCTGCCGTCAGCGGGGCGTTGTAGCCGTCCACCACGGCGAGGAGATCGCCCTGGGTGGTGGAGATCCTCACGGTGGCGCGGCCCAGCAGCCGCGGCAGCCCGGCGTACGCGGCCGGAATCTCGAAGGGGAACGGCCCCACCAGCAGCGCCTCGGCCGAGCCGATGGTGGCCAGGGCCTCGCGGCGGGCTGCGAGGAAGGGATCGCGCTGCTGGGTCTCGGCGCTGGCGGCCAGGGCCTGAAGCTGCTCTTCCAGGCACGCGAGCAGGGCTTCCGCCTCGGGCCGGGCGGCGTCCGAGAACGGGCGCAGGATCGCTTCGCGACGGCTGCCGAGCAGCGACTGGGTGCGGCGCACGGAGCTGGTGAGCGCGGACCAGCGCTTGGCCCGCAGGTCGTCGCTGGTGGCCTCCAGGCGGTGTTGCAGGTCCTGCAGATCGGGAGCCTGCAGCGGCAGGGCATCCCGCAGGATGGCCGCGGGATCGGTCACCGCATTCCCCTGGGGCAGGGCGGCCAGGGCAATGCCCGGACCGGCGATCAGGGTGACGACGCTGAGCAGGCCCGCCAGAACCCGGGTCAGCACCCCGCGGCCGGGCCATCGGCTGCGCAGCTCGCTGCGCTCCTCGCTCCCCATCTCGCGCTTCTCGGTGAACTGCCGTGCTCGCGCCATCGCCGGTCCATGCCCTGGCCGGACTCTGGCACAGTCGAAACAGGCTGGCAGCACTGGCCTGCGGGCGGAGCCGGTAGCCAGTTCTACAATCCGCCGAACCCGTCACGCCGGAATGATCTCCAGCAACGATTTTCGTACCGGCACCTCGATCGAGCTCGATGGTCAGGTCTGGCGCGTCGTTGAATTCCTGCACGTGAAGCCCGGCAAGGGCTCCGCCTTCGTGCGTACCAAGCTCAAGGCCGTGCAGAGCGGCAACGTGGTGGAAAAAACTTTCCGGGCCGGTGAAATGGTGGCCCAGGCCGTGCTGGAGAAAAGCACACTCCAGCACACCTACATGGAGGGCGACGACTATGTGTTCATGGATATGGGCTCCTATGAGGAAACCCGCCTCACCGGCAAACAGATCGGCGACCAGCGCAAGTATCTCAAGGAGGGCATGGAGGTGACTGTGGTGGCCTGGAACGGCAAGCCGCTGGAGGTTGAACTTCCCAATTCGGTGGTGCTGGTGGTCACCCAGACCGACCCCGGCGTCAAGGGCGACACCGCCACCGGTGGCACCAAACCGGCGATCGTGGAGACCGGCGCCCAGGTGATGGTGCCCCTGTTCATCTCCATCGGTGAGAAGATCAAGATCGATACCCGAACCGACAGCTACCTGGGTCGGGAGAACTGATCGCCATGCAGCTCGACCACGATCAACTCCGCCAGCTTCTGACCCTGCTGGGTGACAGCGACATCCAGGAATTCAAGCTCGAAGGCGATGACTTCCGCCTGGAAGTGCGCCGCAATCTGCCCGGCGTCGCTCCGGTCGCGATGATCCAGGCAGCAGCCGGGGTGGCACCGCCGGCGCCGGCGGCGATGGCCTTGCCGCTGCCGCCCACCCCATCGGCGCCACCCCCGACCGCTCCGGCTGGGCGTGGCGATCTGCTCGAGATCACGGCCCCCATGGTCGCCACCTTCTACCGCTCGCCAGCCCCGGGAGAATCGCCGTTCGTGGAGCTGGGAAGCCGGGTCAGCGCCGGCCAGACCGTCTGCATCCTGGAGGCGATGAAGCTGATGAACGAGCTCGAGGCCGAGGTGAGCGGGGAGGTGGTGGAGATCCTCGTCGACAACGGCACTCCGGTGGAGTTCGGCCAGGTGCTGATGCGGGTGAAGCCCGCCTAACCCAGCGACCAGGCGGTTTCCAGGGCGGCCTCCATGCTGGCGGCTCTGGCGATGCCCTGCCCGGCGATCGCGAAGCCTGTGCCGTGATCCGGGGACGTCCGCAGGAAGGGCAGCCCCAGCGTCGTGTTCACGGCGGCGTCGAAGGCCAGCAGCTTCACCGGGATCAGGCCCTGGTCGTGATAAAGGGCCAGGTACCCATCGGGCCCGCTGCCGTGGCCCCGCCAGGCTTCGGCACCGGCCAGCCAGCAGGTGTCCGGTGGCACCGGTCCGTCCAGCCGGACCTCCGGCCGGGCCGCACGCCAGCTCTCGAGGGCTTCTTCCAGCCACTCCCGTTCCTCGTGGCCCAGCCGCCCGGCCTCGCCGGCGTGGGGATTGAGCCCGGCCACCACCAGATGGGGCCGGCTGCGGAACCGCCGGCAGAAGGCCAGCAGCGCATCGAGCCTGCGCTGCACCAGTGGGCCATCCAGGCGGCGGGACACCTCGGCCAGGGGGACGTGGGTGGTGGCCAGCAGGGTGTTCAGCCGCCAGCTGCCGCTGGGGTTGCGGGCCGTGAACAGCATCGTGGCCTCGGGGATGCCGGCCAGCTCCGCCAGCCGTTCGGTCTGACCCGGATAGCGGTGGCCCGCGGCATGCCAGCTGGCCTTGGCGATCGGGGCCGTCACCAGCGCCTGGCAGTCGCTCCGCTGCACTGCCCGGGTAGCCGCCGTGAGCCAGTGGAAGCTGGCGTCCCCGGCGGCGGGGGTGCTGACCCCCGGGCGCGACGGTTCGGCCAGGGGCAGATCGAGCATCTCCAGCGTGCCCGGATCCCGCAGCGGTGCGCCGCTCCGACGGCGCAGCTCGCTGTAGCGCGCCTCCAACCAGCGCCGGCAGCCCACCAGCAGCGGCGCTTCCGCCTCCGGGCGGCCGTTCGCCAGGGCCTTGAGGGTCACCTCGGCGCCGATGCCGGCCGGATCGCCCAGGGCGATCGCCAGGCGCCGGACCCTGGGGTTGGATAGGGCGTTCTGGGGTTGCATCGCCTCCATGATCCGCTGGCTGGTGATCGGTCTGCTGCTGTTCGGCTTCGTCACCGGCGTGCGCCACGGCTGGCTGCTGGTGCGCTGGGAGCTGCTGCTGCATCAGCTCGGGGTACCGTTCGTGCCCCGGCCGGCGCCTCAGTCCGATTGTCCGTCGCCGCCGAAGGCTGCGGTTTCCTCGGCCAGGCAGGCCCGGTAACCCTCCCGGTAGGTGGGATAGCGCAGCCGGTACCCCAGTTCCTGGGTGAGCAGGCGGTTGCTGACGCGCCGGCTCTCGCTCCAGAAGCTGCGGGCCATGGTGCCCAGGCTGTCGGCGCTGGCGTCGTAGCGCTCCAGCGCCGGCAGCTTCAGGCCCAGCAGGTGGGCGGCATAGCCCAGGGTTTCGCTGGAGGGGCAGGGGGCGTCGTCGGCCACGTTGAGCACGGGCGGTCGCCTGGAGGTCGGCAGCGCCAGGGCATGGAGCAGGGCACCCACGATGTCGTCCACATGCACCCGCGAGAACACCTGGCCCGGTTTGTGGATCAGCCGGCTCTCGCCCCGCCTCAGGGCCGCGAAGGGGCTGCGCCCCGGTCCGTAGATGGCCGGCAGGCGAAAGCTCTGCACCGGCAGGCCGGAGCCGAGCCAGGCCCGCTCAGCCTCCAGCCGGACGCGGCTGCGGCCCGGGGCCGCCGGTGTGGGGCTGGTTTCGTCCACCCAGGCCCCGGCGCAGTCGCCGTAGACCCCGGTGGTGGAGAGGTACCCCACCCACTCCAGGGAGAGCCGTTCCAGCAGGGGCCGCAGGCTGCCCAGCACCCCGTCGCCGGGGCCGCCATCCGGGGGGGCTGTCACCAGCAGGTGGCTGGTGCCTTCGAGCGCCTCGGGGCCGGGCAGCACGGGGTCGCGGCTGTCGAAGGTCAGCCAGTGCAGGCCCCGCTCGTCGGGAGCCGCCGGCGCGGAGCGTCGGCGGGTGAGGGTCACCGGGATGCCCTGGTCGGCCAGGGCGCGGGCGAAGCGCCGTCCGGTGAACCCGCCCCCCACCACCAGAACCCGCATCGACCGCTTGACAGCCGGGCTCAGCATGAGTACACCTGTATCATTCATTCCCGTTGATCATGGTCGCTCCGGCCCTGTCCCGGCTCTCCACTTCCGCCGCGGGCCAGCCCCCATCCTGCTGCCGTCGTGCCCCCGCGTCCCACCCCCAGCTTCGACGCCGCTCCTGCTCCGGTGCCGCCTTCGCCGCCCGCCCGGGGTCCCGGGGGTTGCGCCAGGACGCCCTGATCCCGGCGGTCCTGGCTGCGCTGCTCGTGCTCACGGCGGCCGTGGTCGCCCCAGAGCGGCCCCAGGATCAGGAGGCGATCTGCCAGCGCCACAACGGCGTGGATGCCTGCCGGGTCTGGTGATCGTCGCGGGCGGCCGCCGGCTGCGGTGTGCCGGTCCACTGCAGGAGGCGCATCGCCAGCCGGAGGTCTCCTTCGGTCCAGGCCCGGATCGCCATGGCCCTGCGGGGATCGTAGAAGCGTTGCTGCCGATACCAGCAGTACACGTCGGTGTCGCCCTTGTGGCCATTGCAGCCCAGGCAGGCGGGCACGCAGTTCTCCGTGACGCTCAGGCCTCCCCGGCTCCTGGGGAAGACGTGGTCGATCGACTCGGACCGTTCACCGCAGTAGATGCAGCGCTCACCGGTGAGCTCGTGCAGGGAGCGGCGCCAGCGGCGCACGCGCAGTTTGGGGCAGAGATCCTCGAGGAACACCGCATCCCTGGCCTGCATCCGCGTGGCTCGGTTTGCGGCAGTTTGCCCGTGGTGTACGGGCTGTCAATGTGTCGTGGGTTGCCGTTTCGCCCATGCGCTGCCTGCTGCGTCTGGGCGCCTCCGGCCGCATCGAGGTGGTGTCGCCCTACGACGCGGTCACCCAGGCCCAGCTCCGCACCGTGCGACCGCGCGGCTGCTGGTTGGCGGGTCGTCGCTGCTGGGAATTCCCCCTGGAGGCCGCCGTCAGCCTGCGCCGGCTGCTGGCCGATCGCTTCGCGGTGGAGCCCGAACTCCACCAGTGGCTCGCCTGGCTGGAGCAGCCCCTGCCGCCCTTGCCGCCCCACCCGGCGCTCATCCGGGCCGCGGCGCCCGGGCAGCCCCTGCCGGATGGTCGGCTCCTGTTCGCCCATCAGCGGGCGGCCGTGCGCTGGCTGCTGGCCCGGCGCGGGGCGGTGCTCGCGGACGCCATGGGCCTGGGCAAGACGCTCACCTCCCTCGTGGCAGCGCGGGCTCTGGTGCGGCTGGCGGATTGCCGCATCCTGGTGCTCGCACCGGTGGGATTGCACCGCCACTGGCAGGCCGAGGCCGCTTCCCTGGAGCTGGCGATCGAGCTGCACAGCTGGGCCCGGCCCCCGGCGGGGTTGCCGCCGGCAGGCACGGTTCTGATCGCCGATGAGGCCCATTTCGCCCAGAACGGCCACACGGCCCGCAGCCAGGCACTGCTGCGCCTGGCCCGGCATCCACGCTTGCGGGCGATCTGGCTCCTGAGCGGTACGCCCATGAAGAACGGCCGGCCCTCCCAGCTGTTCCCGCTCCTGGCAGCCATCGACCATCCCCTCGCCCGGGACCAGCGCGCCTACGAAGAGCTCTTCTGCCAGGGTCACTGGCGCGAGCAGGGGGGCCGGAGGGTGTGGCAGGCCACCGGCGCCAGCCGGCTGGCAGAGCTGCAGCGCCTCACCCGGCCGCTCGTGCTCCACCGCCGCAAGCAGGATTGCCTCGATCTGCCCCCCAAGCGGCGCCGCTTGTTGGCGGTGGAGCTCAGCGACGCCGAGGCCACCGGCTTCCAGCACCGGCTGCAGGCCACGATCGAGACCTACCGCCGCCGGGCGTCCCGGGGCCTGGTGCGGCCGGAGGCCGAAAGCCTGGCTGTGCTCACGGCCCTGCGCCGCATCGCCTCCGACTACAAACTTGCCGCCGCGGCCGCGCTGGTCCGGAAGCTGCTGGCGCAGGGGGAACCCGTGGTGGTGTTCACCGCCTTCCGGCACAGCGCCCGGCAGCTGCACCGCCTGGGTGAGGGCGCTGGGGGTGGGGTGTTGCTCAGCGGATCCCTGCCGCCCCGGCAGCGTCAGCAGGAGGTGGACCGCTTCCAGGCAGGTGCCGTGCCCCTGCTGGTGGCGACCTTCGGCACCGGTGGCCTGGGCTTCACCCTGCACCGGGCCCGGCATGTGCTGCTGATCGAGCGGCCCTGGACGCCCGGGGATGCCGAGCAGGCCGAGGATCGCTGCCATCGCATCGGCATGGGCCAGTCCCTCACCAGCCACTGGCTGCAGCTGGGCGTGGCCGACCAGCTGGTGGATGCCCTGATTGCCAGCAAGGCCGAACGGATCGAGCTTGTCCTGGGCAACCGGCACCGCAGCCTGGAGCGCCGCCGCTTGCCCGCAATGGTGCGGCAGTTACTGGCGGAGTGGTGAATCGCACAGCGCGCCGCGCAGCCTGAGGTCGAGCAGGAGCTGTCGGTCGAGGCGGGCCGGCGTTGCTGTCCTGGCCAGATCGATCGCCTTGCGGATGTCGGCGCAGGCCTCCTGGTCGCGGCCCGCCAGGCTGAGCAGCAGGTAACGCTCGTTGCGCGGCGCCGGATCGCTGGGGAAGCGGGCCACCACCCGGTCGCAGCGCCGGATCAGCTCCGGCAGCCGCCCCAGCTCCACGTCGCGGAGGCAGTCGTCAGCGCGCAGCTGCCGCTGCGGGAGCGGTGCTTCGCCGCAGGCACTGAACAGCTGCAGGGTGAGGCCACCGATCAGGAGCGCCAGCCACCTACGAACCCGGTCTGCCCCTGCGGGTCGGGCTGGCGCCGCCCTGGGGTGCGGTGGTGTCGGATGCAGCGGTCTTGACGAAGAGATCACCGAGGTAACGGCCGCAATCGGGAAAGGAGCCCGGGTTCTGCACCACAGCTTCCGTGATCATCACCGCGGCGTGCTCCGGCGAGGTTTTGAACAGGCTGGCGCTCTGGCGCTTGATCAGGGCGTAGGCCGCATCCCAGCTCACCTGATGGTTGTTGCCGTTGTTGCGCATGAAGCAGTAGATCTGGGCTCCCTTGGCGCCGGGGCTGGTGTCGGCAGCGGCCAGCGCCGGTTGAAGCGCTCCGCCCGCACCGGCGCCGATCCAGCAGAGCAGCCCGGCGGCGATGGCGAGGCAGGTGTGACGTGGGCCCATGGCAGTCAGGGGGTGCATGACGGCGTTTCAACGTATCCATCCCGGCCGATCTGTCCAGGGTTTCGGGGTTCCGGGCACCTTGCCCCGGCGGGTAGGTGTGCTGTGATCGGGCCCATTGTGTGCTCCCCCTCCCATGGCCCCAGAATCCGTGTCCTTCCGGATCACCCGCAGCACTGAGGATCTGGCCCACACCATTCACACCCTTTCCCAGCGGGTGGTGAAACTCGAGCAGCGTCTGGCAGCGGCCGAACTGCTCCTGGATCGCCGCGCTGAACCCGATCCGGGTGAGCTCACCAGCCTTGAGACGGTCGAGCGGCTGATCGACGACTGTCGTCAGCTGCTGGAGCTCTCCCCGACCGAAGCCGAGGCTGACGACCTGACCCTGGCCAGCGCCGCCGGGCCAGCGCCGATCCTTGACGAGGCCGAGCGCGAGGGCGGCAGCTGGGAGCAGGCCGCCTGAGGTGTGCTGGGGCGGGGGTGCGGTTCTTCTCACCCACCCCCGTCACCCCCCTTGCCGGTCGGTGTCACAATGGGAAGAAAGTCAGCCATGGCTTTCCCCTCTTCCCCCTGCGGCGTGGCCACCCCCGCGACGGTTTTGTCGCCCAACGTCCAGACCGGCCATCCGATCACGCCCGTGGCCGTCCCCACCCGGGGTTCCAGCCAGACCGTCCTGCAGGGTGAACACCAGCTTGAGAAACTTGAGTTCGCCCTGGCCGTTGCCCTCACCCGCGGTGATCTCCAACGTTCCGAGCAGCTCCGCCATCAGATCGACGCCCTGGGTGGCAACAGGGAGGAACCGGGAACCTGATCTCTGGGTCGTGAGCATCGCTGTGCTGGATCGGTTTGCTGGCTAGATTGCAGTCATGACTCTGATGCTCACAAGATCGTCCCGGGACGTTCAACGGTCCAGGTTGGATGAGGAACTGCGCCACCACGAGTCGGCGGCGCGTGAAGCTGCCGCTCTGGGTCACCTGGAGGTCTCAGCCCGCAGCATTCTTGCTCTGCTCGATTGCGAGCGCCGCCAGGGAGCCCAGGGACCCCAGGTTCTGCAGGTGATCAAGCCCCGCAATGGCTCTCCGGCGCCCCAGGTCCGCTGACGACCAACCCTCCTCCCTGGGGGCTTGCTGATCGTTCCCCGGCTGGGCTGAGGCTGCGGTGAGGCCGGTGCCCTCACCCCCCCTGGCTGGCCTGCCGGCTCCCCGCACGGATGGGGGATCCCCCCGCCGGGGTGCCCGCAGACGCCAGCTCCCCGCCGGAGCGGGTGGCCATCCTCCTGCGCTGGTGACGCACAGCCGCTGACCAGGGCCTGAGGCCTTACGCGTTTGCGGAGCAACCGCAGGAGAAGCTGCAGTTTTCCCTCCTCAGAGCTGGTGGAGCTCCAATCGGGCTGATTGTCAGAGGTTCAACGGTTCAGAGCTCCCGTATGGGTGTGCTGGCTCCCGCTGGGCTCCCTGATCGCTGCCGTCTGGCCACACCTGCGGGCACCCCGCTGCTCAGGCCGCCGCCAGCGCCGCTCTGAGCAGGTTGCCCAGCCGGGTCAGGTTGCAGGCGATCACCTGCAGGCCGAACACCGCACGCACCTTGTGGGTGCCGTGCGGCTTGAACGGGCGCAGCCCGCCCCACGGTTGATCCAGCCAGACACCTTCTCGATGCCGCGGCGGGCGTTGCTCGACTTGGCGTCGCCCGGGTGGCACGTGGGGCGGCCAGCGCTGGCGGAACCACCGGGGCGGCTGGTGCTCTGAGCGACGCGCGGTGGGCAGCGGGGACCCCCACGGTCTGCAAAGTGTCCGCTCGGTCTGACCCGTCCACCAGGGGGCCCAGGCGAGGACCATGCAACCGCCTGATGACGCCGCTCTGCGAGAAGCTGTCCGGATCCGGATCAGCCCTCCGAACCGCGAGAGTGTGTCTGGGATCGCCCGGTACACGGGGATCACGGCCCAGACCAGCCACACCTGGCGTCGCCAGTGGCAGAAGCAGGGCCAGCTGCTGTCTGCGAGTCCCGAGCCACCAGAGCAGTGGACTGCTGCCGACAAGCTGGCGGCCGTGATCCAGGCTGCAGGACTGAGCGGAACCGAGCTCGGTACGTTCTGCCCTGAACGGGGCCTGTACCCCAGACAGGTGGAGGTGCTGCCTGAGCACCACTTCAACCAGGATCAGGCGGGCCTCAGGCGGGCCTGTTCAACGCCTCCGGTGCCGGCCTGTAGGCCAGCCAGCGGCCGCGGCGAATCGCGAAGCGCTCTGGCGCGGCAGCGTTCCTTCTGGCTGGTGGCCGATGGCAGCTTCCGGGTGCAGGTGCCTTGCCTCGATGGCGAGCCGCTCTATCCGATCCACGCCCCAGCGGCCGCCGGCGAGCAGCAGCGCTCGATCCGAATGGAGTTCAGGCGCCAAACCCCCGTGGCGCGCGTGAACAGCCGCGAGGAGGCGCAGCTGGCCTGGTTCTGATCGAGCCAGGTCGGCAATTACCCCTGAATGGGGGGATCGCGGCCAGGCCTGATCTCTGAGAGTGGATTCACTGATCACAGAGGTCCGCCATGACGGACTCCACCCACCTCCCCGGAGCACCTGTCGCTGCAGGCACGTCGTGTCTGGGTCGCACCTGCCTGAAATGGGGCGCCGATGGCGAGCTCACGTCCCAGGATCTGCAACTGGTGATGGAGCGCCTTGCCAAGGTGGATCGTGAGGTCACCGCCCTGTACGGCGAGAACCACACTTCCCAGCCCTGCCCGTCGATCGGCTGAGCAGGAGCCATCGTCCCCATCCGGAGGGATCGATGGGGCGGATGGCGGTGTCATCGTGGCCGATGCCGCAATGAAGAGCTGTGTGACCAAGGGCAGCCGGCGAACGGACGCCGTGAGCCAGCACAGTGCGCACCTGCCAGCAGCTCCTGAAGGTGACGGGTGGGTTGTGGACCTTCCTGGAGATTGAGGGAATCGAGCCCACGAACAACGCTGCCGAGCGTGGGCTGCGCCGGTGGGTGATTCAGCCCATGACCAGTCGTGGCGTTCACTCCCGCCAGGGGGCAATCTGCCGCAGCCTCCTACTCACGGTCAGCACCACCCTCAGACAACAGGGTCGCGATGTCTGGCAGCTCCTGGAGCAGGCCTGGATCGCCCCTCACCGCGGTGGGGCGATGCCATCCCTGCTGCCGGATCCCTGAATCAGCTGTCGGCGGATGCTGCGTCTCTGCTCGCTTGGTGATGAGCGATAAGGGATGGGTTGCGCGGTGAGGCATCCCGAACCCTGAACGCATACATTTTCCTTGTAATCCGTAACCGTTCAGGGGGTGGATAGAGCGTCTGACCAGGCGTCGGGCCCTACCAGTGGTGTTCAGGCGTTTCCCGAAAGTGGGAGCCGCCCCCCGGAGCCACCCGAACTCCTTCCTGGTTGAAGTGAAATCACCTGGAAAACCCTCAGCCCCATTGCGGTGACTGAGGTCTTGGTGCTCGTCCCAACCCCTGAACGGATACAAGAAAATACTGATCGAGCTGAACACCAGCCTGACTCAGAGCAGAGTGGAGGCGTCTTTTGCCCGCCCCATAATC
>Ga0315900_10000726_pt1 | contig 55362 bp, 50 predicted proteins | sample LakEriMetagenome_FD_203521 | JGI IMG/M metagenome (GOLD analysis project Ga0315900, IMG submission 203521) | Freshwater fungal communities from buoy surface, Lake Erie, Ohio, United States - Buoy 12 MA114 | ecosystem: Environmental > Aquatic > Freshwater > Lake > Lake biofilm | place: USA: Lake... | reverse complement strand
GTCCACCACCCGATCAGATGAGGATCCGAGCCATGCGCGCCCTTGCCGCCGCCCTCGCGCTTCTGCCCCTGCCCGCCCTCGGGCACGAGGGGCCCCACCACCACCCGCACGGGATCGAGGGGGTGTGGTTCGGCCTCGCCCTCCTCGCGCTCGCGGGGGCGGTCGGGTTCCTGTGGCTGCGGGGGCGGCGATGATACCGGGAGAGGTATTCCCGGCCGAGGGCGAGATCGTGCTGAACACCGGGCGGGCGGTCTGCGAGATCGAGGTCGCCAACAGCGGCGACCGGCCAGTGCAGGTCGGCAGCCACTATCACTTCGCCGAGACGAACCCGGGCCTGATCTTCGACCGGGCGGCGGCGCGGGGGATGCGGCTCGATATCCCCGCGGGCACGGCGGTGCGCTTCGAGCCCGGCCAGACGCGGCGGGTGCGCCTCGTGGCCTATGGGGGGGCGCGCGTCGTGCAGGGGTTTCGCAACGCGGTGGGGGGTGTGCTCGATGTCTGACGGAAAAGTGGAGGCCGCGCGGAAAGGTCGCATTGCCGCCAAGCGGGGGCGCTCCCATCTGCGCCCCATACGCCGACTTGCAGCTTCACATTTCGCCCGGAGACGTCGCGATGCCCCCGCACTCCCTCGCCTTCACGAAATCCATGATCGCCTTCTATGGCAAGGTCTTCGAAGCCCAACTTGTCGCGACGATGGGCATGATCGAATGCATGCGACGCTTCGGCCCCTTTGCGACGGTGATCGCGCCGCCCAAGGGCGCCCCCGCCGCGGCGGCGCAGCCCGCCAACCTCGTCTCGGCGCCGCGCGCCGCACGCCGCGCCAAGGGCTGATCCGCGCCGTCACCCTGCGCGGGGGGGCGGCCTGATGCCCGTCACCCTGTCGCGCGCGGCCTATGCCGACATGTACGGCCCCACCACGGGCGACCGGGTGCGCCTCGGCGACACCGACCTTGTCATCGAGGTGGAGCGCGACCTCACCACCTATGGCGAGGAGGTCAAGTTCGGCGGCGGCAAGGTCATCCGCGACGGCATGGGCCAGTCGCAGGTGCCGCGCGCCGGGGGCGCGATGGATACCGTCATCACCAACGCGCTGATCGTCGATCACACCGGCATCTACAAGGCCGACATCGGCCTGCGCGACGGGCGCATCGCGCGGATCGGCAAGGCCGGCAACCCCGACGTGCAGCCCGGCGTCGACATCATCATCGGCCCCGGCACCGAGATCATCGCGGCCGAGGGGCGGATCGTGACGGCCGGGGGCTTCGACTGCCACATCCACTTCATCTGCCCCCAGCAGGTCGAGGACGCGCTGCATTCGGGCATCACCACGATGCTCGGCGGGGGCACGGGGCCCGCGCACGGCACGCTCGCCACCACCTGCACGCCGGGGCCCTGGCACATCGGGCGGATGCTGCAGGCCGCCGACAGCCTGCCCGTGAACGTCGCCTTCGCCGGCAAGGGCAACTCGAGCCGGCCCGAGGCGCTGATCGAGCAGGTCCGCGCCGGCGTCGCGGCGATGAAGCTGCACGAGGACTGGGGCACGACGCCCGCCGCCATCGACTGCTGCCTCGGGGTCGCCGATGCGATGGACGTGCAGGTGATGATCCACACCGACACGCTGAACGAATCGGGCTTTGTCGAGCATACGCTCGCGGCCATCGCGGGGCGCACGATCCACGCCTATCACACCGAAGGGGCGGGGGGCGGGCATGCGCCCGACATCATCCGCGTCGTGGGCTCGGGCAATGTGATCCCCTCCTCGACCAACCCGACGCGCCCCTACACCGTCAACACCATCGAGGAACACCTCGACATGCTGATGGTCTGCCACCACCTCGACCGGCGCGTGCCCGAGGATGTGGCCTTTGCCGAAAGCCGGATACGGCGCGAGACGATCGCCGCCGAGGACATCCTGCACGACCTCGGGGCGTTCTCGATCATCTCATCCGACAGCCAGGCGATGGGGCGGGTGGGCGAGGTCATCATCCGCACCTGGCAGACCGCGCACAAGATGAAGGTCCAGCGCGGCCGGCTCGAGGGCGAGGCGGGCGCGAACGACAATCTGCGCGTGCGCCGCTACATCGCGAAATACACGATCAACCCCGCCATCGCGCATGGCGTCTCGGCCCATATCGGCAGCATCGAGCCCGGCAAGCGCGCCGATCTGGTCATCTGGGCGCCCGCATTCTTCGGCGCCAAGCCCGAGATGGTGCTGGTGGGCGGCATGATCGCGGTGGCGCAGATGGGCGACCCGAACGGCTCGATCCCGGCCCAGCCCTTCTATACCCGGCCGATGTTCGGCGCGCTTGGCCGCGCGCGCGAGGCATCGGCCGTCACCTTCGTCTCGGCGGCTGCGGCCGAGGACGATGTCGCGGGGCGGCTCGGCCTCGGCAAGGCGGTGGTCGCGGTCGAGGGCACGCGCGGCATCGGCAAGGCGGACATGCGCCTCAACAGCGCGACGCCGCGCGTCGAGGTCGATCCCGAGACCTACGAGGTGCGCGCCGACGGCGTGCTGCTGACCTGCGAACCCGCGCGCGAGCTGCCCCTCGCGCAGCGCTATTTCCTCTATTGAAGGGGCCGCCATGACCGACCTTGCACCCGCCCGCGCCGTCCTGCCCCCCGGCAGCTGGTCGGGGCCCGTCGCCGATACGGTCGTGCTCGACTATGAGGGGCGCTTCGTGCGGCGCAAGCGGCTGGTGACGGCCTCGGGCGCCTCGGTGCTGGTCGATCTGCCCCAGACGGTCAGCCTCGAGGATGGCGCGGCGCTCGTGCTTGCGGATGGGGGGCGGGTGCGGGTGGTGGCGGCGGCCGAGGCGGTCGTCATCGTCTCGGGCGATCTGGCGCGGCTTGCCTGGCACATCGGGAACCGCCACACGCCGTGCGCGATCGGGCCGGCGCATCTGATGATCCGGCGCGACCATGTGCTCGAGGCGATGCTCCTGCGGCTCGGGGCGACGCTCATTGCGGCCGAGGCGCCCTTCACCCCCGAGGGCGGCGCCTATGGCCACGGCCGCACGCTCGGCCACCACCACCACGAGGGCGACCACCACGACCACCACGGCCACGACCACGGCGCGGACGCATGACGGCCGACCCCGAGGCGGACCTCCTGCATCTGCACCAGTGGCTGTCGCCGGCCTTTCCGGTCGGGGGGTTCGCCTTTTCGCAGGGGCTCGAGACGGCGATCGCGCGCGGCCTCGTGCGCGACGGCGCCGGGGTGGCGGGCTGGGCCCGGGCCGCGATCTGCGACGGGGCGGGGCGGGTCGATGCGGTGCTGCTCGCGCACGCACGCCAGCCGGGGGCGGAGCTTGGGCATCTCGCCGACCTGTCGCGGGCCTATGCCGTCTCGGCCGAGCGGCTGGTCGAGGCCGAGGAGACGGGCGCGGCCTTCCTCGCCCGCATCGCGCGCATCACGGGGCGCGCCGCGCCCCTGCCCCTGCCCTATCCGGTCGCCGTCGGCTGGGCGAGCGCGCCACTTGCGGTGACGACAGAGACGGTGGCGGCGTTCTGGCTCCATGCCCTCGCGGCGCAGATCGTGGGCGCGGCGGTGCGCTTCCTGCCGCTCGGCGCGGCCGAGGGGCAGGCGATCCTCGGCGATCTCGCGCCCGCGATCCTGCGGCAGGGGGCTTGGGCGGCCGGGGCGGCGCTCGCCGACATCGCCACCTCGACACCCGGCGCCGACATGGCGCAGATGGATCACGAAACGCTCGAGGTGAGGATCTTCCGCTCATGACCCCATCGCACGGCCCCCTGCGCGTCGGCATCGGCGGCCCCGTCGGGGCGGGCAAGACGACGCTGACCGAAAAGCTCTGCGCGGCCCTCGCCCCCCGCCTGTCGATGGCGGTGGTGACGAACGACATCTATACCCGCGAGGATGCCGACTATCTCGTGCGCGCGCAGGTGCTGCCCGCCCAGCGCATCCGCGGGGTCGAGACGGGCGGCTGCCCGCACACCGCGATCCGCGAGGATGCCTCGATCAACCTCGCGGCCTGCGCCGACCTTTCGCGGCAATTCCCCGACCTCGCGCTGATCCTGATCGAATCGGGCGGCGACAATCTGGCCGCGACCTTCAGCCCGGAGCTCGCCGACCTCACGATCTATGTCATCGACACGGCCGCGGGGCAGGACATCCCGCGCAAGAAGGGGCCGGGGGTGGCGCGGTCGGATCTGCTCGTCGTCAACAAGACCGATCTTGCGCCCCATGTCGGGGTCGATCTCGACCTCCTGCGGTCCGACACCGAGCGGGCGCGGGGCGCGCGGCCCTATGTGCTCGCGCAGCTCCGCCACGGGCGGGGGGTGGAGGAGGTCGCGGCCTTCATCCTGCGCGAAGGCGGGCTGTCAACCGACTGAGCGGAAGGGCCGCCCCCGGGGTGGCGTCATGATCCCGGACAGCGCGTCTGCAGCGCGGTGACGGACATCGGGTGCCCGGCGCGCGCCGCGGGCTTGACAGTCAGGGGTCGTTGGCCGACCGTCGCGTCGAGCGGTCAATTCGGCGCTCGACCATGCGGCAAGTCCCCGCCGGTCGTGTTCCATCGTTGAGGCCGGATCGCGACTTTACCGGGCATTCAACACCGAATCGGCGAGCAGCCATGACTCTACGTCTGATCGTGCCATTCCTGATCGTCGTGGCCGCGGCAGGGCCCGCCAAGACGGAAACCTGCGCCAGCGATCCGCAGCGGTGCACCCCGGCAGAGTTGTGCCAGTCCGCGACCGAAACGCAGGGCGGCAGGCTCATCTGGCGTAGCGAAGCAAAAAACCCCTATCTCGATCTCGCGAAAACGCTCGGGATGGATTGCGGGACGGTCGAGGCGATCTCCGAGTGCGAGGCCGATGCGCGGAAGTGCTCGATCCAGGATCTCTGCACAGCCGCGGTCACGGCCTCGGGCAAGCGCGTGACATGGAACACCGCGCGACCCGATCATGTCGCGATGGCGCAATCCTACAAACTGGCCTGCGGAACGGATGGGACCGGGGCACCCGCGGCCAGCGCGTCCCCGGAGACGGCTGCTCCACCGGCGGCGGATGCGCCGCCAGCGGTGGGTGTGGTCCCGGATGGCCAGTTGAGCGCCGAGGGTCTGGCGCTGATGGACCTCGTGCCGGCAGACATCCGGCGCGACATCAATCTTGACACCCTCATGCAAAGCCCGCCCTGCCCTGTCGAAGGACGGCTCGATGGCTGCTTTGCGGAAAAGTCGTCTCTGCTCGGCGAGGGCGGTCCAACGCAGATCCGAAGTGTAGCGATCGCAGTCTTTCGGTCGAACGCCGAATGGACAGGCTTCAGGTTCGAAGAGGGTGCCTACAGCGCGCATTTCTTCGAGGGCGTCTATTTTCCAATGCCACAGTGCCAGCAAGACAGCGCGATGGCGTCCTGGGACGACTGGTACTATTGCCGCAACGGCGACAAGTTCCGCGCCATCGAGGGCGATCCGGACAACCGGGGGGAATGGGTGACGAACGACGTCAAGCGTGCCGACGGAACGATCAGCCGCGAGCGGGTGAGGGAGGGGCGCTGGGAATACGTCTGGAAAACGGGCGAAGTCTACGTCGGTGAATTTTCCGAGGGCCAGCGCGAAGGGCATGGGACCTACAGGTGGGCAAATGGCAATGTCTATGAGGGCAACTTCAAGGATGGCGCGTTCAATGGTCGCGGCACTTACAGGGCATCAAATGGCAATGTCTATGTGGGGAACTACGCAGATGGCAAATACGAGGGGACGGGGACGCTCAGCTACGCCAACGGCGATGTCTATGAGGGCGACTTCAAGGATGGCGCGTTGAATGGTCGCGGCACCTACCGGTTCGCGGACGGCAGCGTCTACGAAGGAGAATTGGCGCAAGGCATGCTCGAGGGGCGGGGGCGTATCGTATATGAGGACGGCAGCATCTATGTCGGGTCATTCGCGAAGGATCAATTCAACGGCCAGGGAAACATGATCTATGCCGACGGCAGCAGCTATGTGGGGGGATTCGCCGATGGCGAATGGCACGGATCTGGCCGCTTCATCTCTGCCACTGGCGATGTGACGGCCGGCACGTTCGTGCGTGGCGAGCATGTCGGCCCGTGACCTGCTGGCGCGCGCGCCGTCGCGATGTCAGGCCTCGGGGAAAGGCTCGGACGCACCATCCTGAAGCGGCACCTCGAAGGCATTGATCGTGAGCGAGATGAGCGTGTAATAGCCAAGGATCCCCACCAGATCGACGACCCCCTCGCGCCCCAGCGCCGCGACGGCGCGGGCATAGGTGGCGTCCGACACGCGTCGGGTGCGCAGCAACTCCTGTGCGAAGGCATGGAGCGCGGCCTCGTCCTCGGCGGCGAAGACGGGCGTGGCGCCGGTGCGGATCGCCTCGGCCACAGCCGGATCGATGCCCGCGCGCAGCGCGATCGGGAGATGCTCAACCCATTCATAGCCCGAGCGCCAGAAGGCCCCGGTGATGAGGATCGCCAGTTCCGACAGGCGCGGCGGCAGGTGCGAACCGTAGCGGCAATAGGCCCCTAGTCTCTGCGCGGCCTCGGCCAGCGGGGGGTTGACGAGCCAGACGCGCAGCGGCCCCGGCACCGATCCGCGCGGACCTGCCACGATGGCGTCATGCGCGGCGCGCTGCTCGGGCGTCATCTGCGCGAGCGGAATGTAGGGGGGGCGGGCGGCGGCATCTGTCATGTCGGTTCATCGCGCAGGGTCGGGGAGCGAGTGGTATGGCCCGGATTGCGCCGGAGGGCAATGCCACGGACGGCTTGCGTTTTTCGCGCGGGTGCAGAAGGTTGCGCGCATGCAAAGGCCCGCGTCATGAAATTCGCCCCCTTCAGCTATCTGCGCGCGACCGACGCGGCAGAGGCGGTGCGGCTGCTTGCCGAGGCGCAGGAGGCAGCGGGCGGGGCACGCTTCATCGCCGGGGGCCAGAGCCTTCTGCCCGCGCTGGCCTTCCGGCTGGACCAGCCCGCGACGCTGATCGACATCGGGCCGATCGCGGCGTTGCGCGGGGTCACGCTAGACGGCGGGCGGCTGCGGATCGGCGCGCTCACGACCCATGCGATGATCGAGCGCGATCCGCTCATCGCGCGGCACGCGCCGATCCTGGCCCATGCCGCGACCTTCATCGCCCATGCCGCGATCCGCAACCGCGGCACAATCGGCGGGTCGATCTGCAACGCCGATCCCGCGGCCGAGATGCCGGCGGTGGCGGTGGCGCTCGGGGCGCGGCTGCACCTGCTCGGGCCGAAAGGGGCGAGGGTGGTTGAGGCGGACGGCTTCTTTCGCGGCTATTACGAGACGCTGCGCACCGAGGCCGAATTGCTGACCCACATCGAGGTGCCGATTGCCGCGCCCGCGGCCCGCTGGGCCTTCGGCGAGTTGGCCCGCCGCCGGGGCGATTACGCCCTGGCCGGGGTCGCGGTGTGCTGGGCGGCGGCGCCGCGCATCGTTTGGTTCGGCGTGGGCGACGGGCCGCGGCGCGATGGCGCGGCCGAAGCGGCCCTTGCCACGGGGGCGACGACGGCGGCCGAGATCGCCCACGTGGCCCTTGCCGGCATCGAGGTGGCCTCGGATCACGCGACCGACGCCGCCACGCGCGCGCAGATCGCGCGCGTCGTGCTGCGGCGTGCGCTCGTTCAGGCGGGAGTGACGGCATGAGTGTTTCGCTGATCGTCAACGGCGAGGCGGTGACGGCCGATGTGGAACCGCGGCAGCATCTGGCGGACTTCCTGCGCCAGACGCTCGGCCTGACGGGGACGCATGTGGGCTGCGAGCACGGGGTGTGCGGGGCCTGCACGGTGCGCCTGAACGGCGCCATCGTGCGCGCCTGCCTGACGCTTGCGGTGCAGGCCGAGGGGGCGCGCGTCGAGACGATCGAGGGCGTCTCGGCCACGGGCGAAATCGCCACCCTGCAAGAGGCCTTTCACCGGCGCAACGCGCTCCAATGCGGGTTTTGCACGCCGGGGATGCTGCTGACGGCGGCGGAATGGATCGCCCTCGGGGGCGGACCCGACCGCGCGGCCATCCGCGACTGGCTGTCGGGCAATTATTGCCGCTGCACGGGCTATCAGGCGATCGTCGATGCCGTGGCCGAGGTGGCGGGCACCGCCGGAGGGGGCGCGCCATGACGCTGGGGCGGTTCGACAGGCCGGCGGGCGGGATCGGGGCGGCGCTGGCGCGGCCCAACGCGCGGCGGTTGCTGATCGGTCGCGGGCGCTTTGTCGATGATCGCACGCTCCCACGGATGGTGCATGCGGCCTTCCTGCGCTCACCCTACGCGCACGCGCGCATCCGCGGCATCGACCTTGCGGCGGCACGGGCGGCGCCGGGCGTGGTGGCGGTGTGGGACGGGGCCGAGATCGCGGCAGAGGTCGCGCCCTTCGTGGGGGTCCTCACCCACCTTGCGGGGATGCGCTCGGCGCCGCAGCCCGCGCTCGCGCATGGCACGACGCATTGGCAGGGTGAGCCGCTCGCCATCGTGCTTGCCCGCAGCCGCGCCGAGGCCGAGGACGCCGTGGCGCTGATCGAGGCCGATCTCGACCCGCTCGACCCCGTGACGGACCCCGAGGCGGCGCTTGCGCCCGGGGCGGCGGCGATCCATCCCGCGCTCGGCTCGAACCTCTGCCTCGAGCGGCGGATCGAGGTCGGCGATGTCGATGGCGCCTTCGCCACGGCCGCCGCCGTGGCCGAGCGGCACTTCGATTTCGCCCGCCACACGGGCGTCACGCTCGAACCGCGCAGTTGCCTCTATGACTGGGACGCGGGCGACGGCCGGCTCACCCTGCACTATTCGGGGCAGGTGCCGCACATGATGCAGGCCGTCCTTGCCCGCCACCTCGGACTGAACGAAGAGCAGGTGCGGGTCATCTCCGAGGATGTGGGCGGATCCTTCGGGATCAAGATCCACACCTATGGCGACGAGATCGCCTGCGCGGTCGCCGCGCGCCGGCTGGGCCGTCCGGTCAAGTTCGTGGCCGACCGCTTCGAGAGCTTCGCCTCGGACATCCACGCGCGCGCCCACACCCTGCGCGCGCGCGCCGCAGTCGACGCGGACGGCCGCCTGACCGCGGTCGAGATCGACGATCTGACCGGGATCGGCCCCTATTCGGTCTATCCGCGATCCTCGGGGATCGAGGGCAACCAGGTCGTGAACCTGATCGGCGCGCCCTACGATCTGCCCGCCTATCGCGCGCGGCTCAGGATCGCGTTCCTCAACAAGGCGCCGATGTGCCAGTATCGGGCCGTGGGCCACCCCGTCGCGATGGCGGTGATGGAGGCGCTGATCGACGATCTTGCGGCACGGACGGGGCGCGACCCGGCGGTGCTGCGTGCCCTCAACATCCGGCGCGACGACAGCTATCCGGCAACCTCGCCGCAGGGCCTGCGCTTTGCCGACCTCAGCCACGAGCGCTGCCTTGCGGAGTTGCGCCGGCTGATGGGCTATGACCGGCTGAGGGCCGAGCAGGCCGAGGCGCGCGCGCGCGGCGTCCTGCGCGGCGTTGGCCTTGCGATGATGGTCGAGATCACGAACCCGTCGCCGATGTTCTATGGCGTCGGCGGGGCGCCCATCGCGGCGCAGGACGGCGCGACGGTGCGGCTCAATCCCGGCGGCGACATCCACCTTGCGGCCTCGGTCACCGAGCAGGGACAGGGCACCGACACGGTGCTGGCGCAGATCGCGGCCGAGGTGCTCTCGGTGCCCGAAGGGCGCATCGCCGTCAGCACGGGCGACACGATGACCGCCCCCCACGGCGGCGGGACATGGGCTTCGCGCGGGGCGGGGATCGGGGGCGAGGCGGTGCTGCAGGCCGCGCGCGCCTTGGCCGGGCAGATCCTGGAGGTCGCGGGCACGATCCTGCAAACCCCGCCCGAGCGCCTCGCGCTGCGCGATGGCCATGTCGCCGACGCGACCGGGGCGGCGCGCCTGTCGCTGAAGGATCTGGCGCAGATGGTCTATTACCGGGGCAACGAATTGCCGCCGGGGCTTGCGCCCGAACTCGTGGCGACACGGCACTATCGCGTCACCGACCAGCCCTTCGTCTATTCGAACGGCGCGATGGCGGCCCATGTCGAAGTCGATGCCGAGACGGGATTCATCCGCCTGCTCGATGTCTGGGTGGTCGAGGATGTGGGCACGATCCTCAACCCGCTTCTGGTCGACGAACAGATCCGGGGCGGGGTCGTGCAAGGGATCGGCGCCGCCCTCTATGAGGAATGCCTCTATGACGAGGCCGGGCAGCTTCTGAACGCGAGCCTGGCTGACTATCTCGTGCCCATGGCGGCCGAGATGCCCGACATCCACATCGCGCATGTCGTCACGCCGACCCGCAGCTCGGCGCTTGGCGCCAAGGGGGCGGGCGAGGCCGGGACGGCAGGGGCGCCGGCGGCGGTGCTGAACGCCGTGAACGATGCGCTGCGCCCGCTCGGCGCGCATCTGGCACAGATGCCGATGACGCCTGCGCGGGTCCTGCGGGCAATCGCGGCCGCGCGCGACGGCGCAGGGGTCTGACGTTCACCCCCCCGCCGGGGCGGCGAGAGCCGCAGCGATGGTGCGCGGCGCCTCGGCCAGATAGGCCGAAACGGCAAGCCGCGCGGTGTGTCCGGGGTCGGTCCGGTCAGGCAGGTTGTAGATCACCGCGCGCACGCCGTGATAGAAGATCGCCCCGTGCATGACCCACGCAAGCGCCATTTCCGCATCCGTGACAGGTGCTTGCGCGTTGAAACCGAAGCTTGCGCGCGCTTCGAGGCAGATCGGAACCAGAAGCTGGGCGCGCACCCGCTCGATGTAGCGGGTGTTGATGTCGAGCCCGCGCAGGCCGGCGAAGAAGAAGATCCGCATCCAGCGCCGCTCGAACACCGTGGCGGTATAGTCTGCATAGAAGGCGAGCAGCCGCTCTCCGAGCGGCACCTCGCGCCGGCACAGGCCGCCTGCCCAGTCGTCCTTCCATTTCTCGAGATAGACGGCGCGATAGACCTCGTTCACGAGATCATCCTTCGAGGGGAAGTAGCGATAGATCAGCGGCTGGGTGATGCCCATGCGCTTGGCCAGTTCGCGCGTGCCCCCCTCGAACCCCGCCTCGGAGAAGTAGTCGGTCGCCTTCTCGATCAGCGCGCGCCGGCGTTCCTCGGGCAGCATGCGCTGCGGGCGGGCGGGTGCGGGTGCAGGCCCCGCCGCCTCGGCCCCCTGCACCGCCGGTGCCATCCGATCCTCGCCGCGCGTCTCCATGCCCCACCCTAGGCCGGGCGGGCGCGACGCGCAACCGCGCGCCCACGGGCCTCTTGCGGGATGGGGCGGCGCGTGCTTTTTATCATCCGATAAACAAAGCCGCTGCGCCGGCGAGGGAGGGATGCGACATGCCGATGACCGTGAACCGCGAGGCGATCTACAAGGCTGCCCGCGAACTGTCGAACTGGGGCCGCTGGGGGCCCGATGATCAGATCGGGACGCTCAACAACGTCACGCCCGAGGATGTGGTGGCCGCAGCGCGACTGATCCGGCGGGGCAAGACCTTCGCGCTCGGCCTCGCGCTCGACCAGAAGATCCAGTCGGGCCTCTTCGGCGGACGCTGGAACCCCATCCACACCATGCTCGCGACCGGCACGGACGCGGCGGCGGGCAATCAGGACGTGGGCGCCTATCTGCGCTATGCCGACGATTCGATCAACATGCCCTGCCAGGCTTCGACACAGTGGGACGCGCTCGCGCACATCTTCCTCGATGACAAGATGTGGAATGGCTATCCGGCGACGCTGGTCGATGCCAAGGGCGCGCGCAAGAACGGGATCGAGAACTATCGCGACCGCTGCGTGGGCCGTGGGGTGCTGCTCGATGTCGCGCGCTGGAAGGGGGTCGAGATGCTCCCGCTCGGCTATGCGATCACCAACGCCGACCTCGACGCCTGCGCCGCCGCGCAGGGGGTGGAGATCCGCAAGGGCGATTTCGTCATCGTCCGGACGGGGCATCAGGAATCGTGCCTGCGGCGCGGTGACTGGACAGGATATGCCGGCGGCGACGCGCCGGGGCTTGCCTTCGAGACCTGCTACTGGATCCGGCAGAAGGATATCGCGGCCATCTGCGCCGACACCTGGGGCTGCGAGGTGCGCCCGAACGAGACGACCGAGGCCAACCAGCCCTGGCACTGGGTCGTGATCCCGGCCATCGGGATCGCGATGGGCGAGATCTACTATGTCAAGGAACTGGCCGAGGATTGCGCGGCGGACGGGGTCTATGAATTCTTCTTCTGCGCGCCGCCCCTGAACCTGCCCGGAGGGGCGGGATCGCCCGCCAACCCGCAGGCGATCAAGTAAGGGGGCGGGCGGGCACGACAGCGGTCTGCGCCAGAAATTCCCGCTCGCGCGGGTGGGCGGTGCCGTCGTCCCGCCCACCCCCCGAAACGATCCAAGACCCGAGGGTGCGGCCGACGCCATGCGCCAGTGCTGCCGCCGCGTGGCGTTCGGCCGAATAGGCGCGCAAGGCAGGGACCGGCTCGGCCTGCCCGAGGTGGCGGGCCAGAGCCTCGGCATCCGCGGCGGCCTTGGTGACGCCCATCCCGACATGGGGCCGCGCGACCGAGGCCGCATCGCCGGCAAGCGCGATCCGTCCCCGGGCGAAGACCGGCGCGAGATGGTCGTAGATCGGGGTGAAGAAGGGTCGCTCGGCGTGTTCGAGGATCTCGACGAAGGGCCGCGCCAGACGCGCGCGCGCGGACTCCATCATCGCCCCGAGCACCTCGTCGCGGATCAGGGGGGGCGGGATCGTCATGTCGTGGCGGCGGCCCTCGGCGTCGGTCAGCATGTCGTCGAGCGCCTCGGGCCCAACGGGCAGATACCACACGAGGTTCAGCCGCCGGTGGCCGGGGCGCAGGTCGTTGTCGGGGCCCGCGATGGGATAGGTCAGGATCTGCGACCCCGCGGGCAGGAAGAAGGCGAAATGCTCGAACACGTCGCGGCGGATGTGCGCGGGCAGGTCGGCCTCGGTGGCAAGCGCGCGCCACACGACATAGCCCGACCATTCGGGCCCCGTTCCGGGTGCCACGGACCCGCGCACCGCCGAGCGGAAACCGTCCGCCCCGATCGCGATGTCGCCCTCGACGACGGCCCCTTCCTCGGTGCGCAAGCGGACCGAGGTGCCCAGATCCTCGACCGCGGCGATGGAATGGCCGAGGCGATAGCTGCCCTCGGGCATCAGGCGTCGTAGCGAGGAATGCACCCTCTCCCAGCTTGTCACGACCTGCGGCAGCGGCATGTCGGCCGTGACGGCGCCCGACATGTCGAAGGCGACGCGCCGCATGACCTGCACGCCGAGATCGGTCGTCTCCGCGCCCGCCGCCTCGATCAGCCGCACGAGCAGATCATGCGTCACGATCCCGGCGCCGCGCCCGGCCAGCTCAGCCCGGGCACGTTCGAGGACGATCACCTCCCACCCCGCACGGCGCAGCATGGCGGCCGCGAAAAGCCCGCCGATCGATCCGCCCGCGATGATTGCCCTGCCGCCCATTCCTGCCCTTTCCGTCGCGCGCGGCAAGGACTCGCCTCGCGTTGTTTATCGTCCTATAAATAGCCTCGGACCCGTATCCGGCACAAGCACAGGAGAGTCGCGATGGATCTGCCCGCCCCCGCCGAAACGCCGGCCGATCTCGCCGGCCGCCCGCACTGGAGCGCCCCCCTCGCAGCCGAAGCCCGCGCGGCGGCGCGCAACGGTCGGGTGGGCAGCACGCTCGTGTCCGAGACCGATCGCTATCGCGTCTGGCTCATCGCGCTCGAACCCGGCGCGCGGCTGGGTTTTCACACCCATGTGCTCGACTATTTCTGGGTCGCGACCTCCGAAGGGCGCGCCCGTTCCCGCCGCCCCGACGGCAGCGTGACCGAGATGGACTATCACACCGGCCTGACGCGCCACATGGCCTTCGACCCGGGCGAGAGCATGACCCACGATCTCGAGAACATCGGTGAGACGGTGCTGACCTTTACCACCGTCGAGGACAAGCGCAGCGCGAACGCGCCGCTACCACTCTGACCTCACAGGCCGCGCAATCCGTGGAAGCCGCCGCGATGGTAGACGAGCGGGGCGCCATCGCGCCGCTCGAGATCGAGCACCTCGCCCAGCATGATCTCGTGGTCCCCTCCCGCGTAGCGCGCGACGATCCTGCATTCGAGATGAGCCAGCGCGCCGGAGATGAGCGGCACGCCATGCGCCCCCTCGCGAATGGCGATGCCGGCGAACTTGTCCTCGGCCGGACGGGCGAAGTGCAGAGCGAGATCGCGCTGATCCTCGGCGAGGATGCTGACGCCGAAGTGATCGGTCGCGCGAAAGGCCGAGAGCGAAGCCGCGCGCAGCCCGAGCGACCACAACACCAGCGGCGGTTCGAGCGAAACGGTGTTAAAGGACGAGGCCGTGCACCCGACGCGCGCACCGTCCGGGCCGCGCGCGGTCATGATCGTGACGCCCGTCGCAAAGGCACCGAGGACATCGCGGAAGCGTTGCGGTGTCACCTGGGACGCCCCCGAGGGCGATCTGATGTCGTTCAGCGCATTCATCGGGGCCTCCGCACGCATGCTGCGATCCTCAGATAGGGGCTGACAGGCTTTAGGAAAAACAATACTTTCTTTTCGGGCCTATCAGCAAGGATGATAACCATGAATCTGCGCCAGCTTGCCGCCTTCGTCGGGATCTATGAGGAAGGATCGTTCAGCCGAGCGGCCGAACGCCTCGCCGCGACGCAGTCCGGGCTGTCGATGCAGATCCGCAACATGGAGGACAGGCTGGGCCTTCGCCTCTTCGACCGTTCGGCGCGTGGGGTCACCCCAACCGAGGCGGGGCGGCACCTCTATGGGGTTGCGGTCGACATCCTGCACCGCCTCGATGCGGCCGAGACAGATCTGCGCAACCTGTCGGGGCGGGTGTCCGGGCCGCTCGCGGTCGGGCTGATGCCGACCTTCACGCGAGGCGTGCTGGCGCCGGTGCTGTCGGACCTCATCGCGGATCATCCGGACGTGACGCTGCGGGTGATCGAGGGCTATAGCGCGCTGCTTGTCGACATGGTGGCGGCGGCGGAACTCGACTTTGCGGTGGTGCCACACCCGGTGACGCGCGACGGGTTGCGGATCGAACCCTTCGGACGCGACCGCGAGATCCTCGTGACCCGGGCGGGCGGATCGCGCGCCCATCTCGCGCCGGTGGCGCTGGCTGAAATCGCGTCGATGAAACTCGTGCTGCCTCTGCGCGGCAACGCGCGACGCGACAGGCTCGATGCAGCCTTCGCCGAATCGGGTCTCGCGCCCGAGGCGACGCTCGACATGGACGCGATGATCGCGACGCTCGATTTCGTGGCGCGCTCGGATTATGCCACGATCCTGCCCGCGACGATCTGCACGGCCGATCTGGGAGGGGCGGAACGCTGGCTTAACCCGATCGTCGATCCGGCGCTGAGCGTGAACTATGCGCTGATCTCGCCAGCGACGCGCGCGCTCTCGGCAGCAGCGCGGGCCTTTCTTGCCCGACTCCAAACCGCCCATTCCGAGAGCGACGCCCGATGGTCGCGCATCATCGCCGAGGGGCGGGCCGCTCGCGAGGGCCAGCCGGAAAACTGATCGGTATTATCAGAGATCATCATTTCCGTTGAAGTCCATGGCGCGCTATCTCACGCCCATGGCGGCGGAACGGCCGTCCGAAACCCTGCGTGCGAGGTGCCAAGATGAAGGCCGGATTCTTCACCATGCCGATCCACCCGATCGACAAGGACTGGCGCAAGTCCTTGCGCGAGGATCAGGACGCGTTCCTTCTTGCCGATGAACTGGGCTTTGCTGAGGCCTATGTCGGCGAGCATGTCACCGATCTGGCCGAGAACATCACCTCGTCGGCCCTCTTCATCGCCTCGCTTGCCGGGCGGCTCAAGCAGATGCGGATCGGCACGGGCACGGTAAACCTGCCCAACTCGCACCCCGCGCATGTGGCCGGCCAGATCGCGATGCTCGATCACCTGATGGACGGGCGGCTCATCTTCGGGATCTCGCCGGGGGGGCTTTTGTCGGATGCCGAGATCTTCGGCAATCTTGGCAATGACCGCAACGCGATGTTCCTCGAGGCCATCGACATGGTTCTCGCGCTCTGGACGACCGAGGCGCCCTACAATCTCGAAGGGAAGTTCTGGAAGATCACGACCGAGCGCACGCATCTGCCGCAGATCGGGCAGGGGATCGTGGGCAAGCCGCTGCAGCGGCCGCACCCGCCGATCGTCGTCACGGCGGTCGCGCCCTTCTCCAAGGGGGTAACGGCGGCGGCGGCGCGGGGCTGGGATCCGATCAGCGCGAACTTCCTGATGCCCAAATGGGTTGCGACCCACAAGGACAGCTATCTAGAGGGCTGCGCGCAGGGCGGGCGGCCGGGCGATCTGTCGAACTGGCGGGTAGCGAAGTCGATCTTCGTCGCCGATGACCTCGCGACCGCGCGCGCCTATGCCCGCGATCCGCAATCGCCCTATGTCTTCTATTACAAGCAGCTTCTGACGAAGCTCGTGAAGAACGGCCGCGCCAACCTCTTCAAGGAAGACCAGTCGATGCCTGACAGCGAGGTGACGCTCGACTATGTCCTCGACCGCCTGGTGATCTGGGGGACGCCCGACAAGGTCGCGGACGAGGTTGCGGCATTCCGCGACTCGGTCGGCGATTTTGGCACGCTCCTTTATGCCGGGCACGACTGGGCCGATCCGGCGCTGGCGCGACGGTCGATGGTGCTTCTGGCCGAGAAGGTCTTGCCGCGCATCAACGCCCGACCCGCAATGACCGAGGCCGCGGAATGACGACGGGGCACGTTCAGGCGGCTGGCGCGCAGCTGGCGTTCCGCGTCGATGGTGCGGCAGGGAAGCCGTGGCTCTTGCTGTCGAACTCGCTCGCGGCCGATTTGCGCATGTGGGACGACCAGATCGGGCTGCTGACCCGCACACACCGGGTGCTGCGCTATGACACGCGCGGCCACGGCGGATCGGAGGCGCCCGAGGGCGCGTATGACTTCGCGATGCTGGTCGCGGACATGGTCGCGATTCTCGACCATGTCGGCGCGGCGCGGGCCGACGTGATGGGGCTTTCGCTCGGCGGGATGACGGCGCTGGGGCTCGGGCTCGGGCATCCGGGGCGCGTCGGGACGCTGATCGTGTGCGACGCGCGCGCCGATGCCCCGGCCCCCTTCGTGGCAAGCTGGGACGACCGGATCGCGGCGATCCGCGCGGGCGGCATGGCGGCGATCCTCGAGGGCACGCTCGCGCGCTGGTTCACGCCGGCCTGTCCGCCCGCGGCGCGCGAGCGCGCGGCTGCGATGATCCTCGCGACGCCGATCGCGGGCTATGCGGGCTGCGCGGCGGCGCTCAAGGGCCTCGATTACCTGCGCCACCTGCCGCGGATGTCGCGCCCCGTACGCTATCTGGGCGGCGCCGAGGACATGGGCGCCCCGCGCGCGGCGATGGAGGCGATGGCCGCCGCGACGCCCGATGCGCAGGCGGTCTTCCTGCCCGGCCTCGCGCATGTTCCGAACATGGAAGATCCCGCCGCCTTCGAGGCGGCCGTGGCGCCGTGGCTGCGCGACGCGGCGGCGCGGTCATGAGCGGCCCGACCGTCGGCATCGTGGGGCTTGGCATCATGGGGCTGGCCTATGCGCGCAACCTGCGCAAGGCGGGCTTCGATGTGGCGGGCACCGATCCGTCGGCACCGGCGATGGCGGCACTCGCCGAGGCCGGCGGCAGCGCCTTGCCCGACGCCGCGGCGGTTGCAGGGGCCTGCGATGTCGTCCTGCTGGCCCTGCCCTCGGCCGCCGCGCTCCATGCCGTGACCGAGGCGATGGTGCCCGCGCTGCGGCCCGGCCAGATCCTCGCCGAGATGGGCACGCTGCCCATCGCCGAGAAGGAGGCCGCGCGCCTGCGCATCGCCCCCACGGGTGCGATCCTTACCGATTGCCCGGTCTCGGGCACGGGCGCGCAGGCGGCGCGCGGCGATCTCGTCGTGTTCATGTCGGGCCCCGAAGCGGCGACCGAGCGGCTGCGGCCCGTGTTCGCGGGGCTTGCCCGCGACGTGCGCCACATCGGCCCCTTCGGCCATGGCATGAAGCTCAAGATCGTGGCGAACCTGCTGGTCACGATCCACAACCTCGCCGCCGCCGAGGCGCTGCTGCTGGCCGAACGGTCCGGCCTCGATCTGGCGGCGACGCTCGATGCGCTGACGGCCGGCGCGGGGTCGAGCCGGATGCTCGAGGTGCGCGGCCCGCTCATGGTGGCAGGCAGCTACACGCCGGCGACGATGAAGATGGATGTCTACCAGAAGGATCTCGATGTCATCCTGGATCACGCGGCGGCGATGCGCACGCCGGTGCCGCTGATGGCTGCCTCGGTTCCCTATTACAGCGCGGCGCTGGCGCAGGGGCGCGACAAGGAAGACACCGCCGCCCTCTTTGCCGTGCTGCGCCGCCTTGCCGGAGCGACCGATGCTGACGCTTGAGGTCGCGGACCGGATCGCGGATGCGACCCTTGCCGCAGGGCGCGCGCGGGGGGCGGATCCGCTCTGCGTGGCCGTCCTCGATGCGGGAGGGCATGCCGTCGTGATCAAGCGCGCCGACGGCGCGGGCATCCTGCGGGTCGAGATCGCCTTCGGCAAGGCCTACGGCGCGCTCGGGATGGGGCTTGCCTCGCGCACGCTGTTTGAGCGCGCGCCGGGCAATCCGACCTTCTTCGCCGCCGTCGCCGCGGCGTCGGGCGGACGCTTCGTGCCCAACCCCGGCGGCGTGCTCCTGCGCGACGCGGCGGGCCGGATCGTCGGCGCGGTGGGCGTGAGCGGCGACACCGGCGACATGGACGAACTTTGCATCATGGATGGCGTGGCCGCTTCGGGCCTTGCCGCCGACAACGGAAAGGCATGAGGGGGCGGAATGCTCAGGGCAGCAATCGTCGGTTTGGGCTGGTGGGGGCGCACGATCACGGATCGGATGCGCGCTTCGGAAGAGATGCGCATCACCCGCGCGGTCGATCTCTGGCCGCAGAACCACGCCGACTACAGCGCGCGCCACGGCATTCCCGTGGGCGACAGCTATGAGGCCGTGCTGGTCGACCCGGCGATCGATGCCGTGATCCTCTGCACCCCCAATTCGCTCCATACGCCGCAGGTCGCGGCGGCGGCGCGGGCGGGCAAGCACGTGTTTTGCGAAAAGCCCCTCGCGCTCAACGCAGCCGAGGCGCGCGCGTCGGTCGCGATCTGCGCCGCACACGGGGTCCAGCTCGGCATCGGCCACGAGCGGCGCTTCGAGACGGCCATGCTCGAGATCGAGCGGATGGTGCGCGCGGGCGAGCTTGGCACGATCATGCACGCCGAGGCGAACTTCAGCCACGACAAGCTCATCAACGTGCCGCCGACGGACTGGCGCCGGCGCGCCGACGAAAGCCCCGCCGCCGGCATGACGGCGATGGGGATCCATCTGTCGGACGCCTTCGTGAACCTCTTTGGCGAGGCGACCGAGGTGCAGGCCCAGACGGCCGCCCGCGTCCTGCCCGGCGAGAACGGCGATGTCGTCTCGGCGCTGATCCGCTTCGCCTCGGGGCCGACGGCCTATCTTAATGCCGTGCTCTACACGCCGCTCTATTTGCGGCTGGCGATCTTCGGGACCACGGCCTGGGTCGAATACCGCAACGAGACCCACCCCGACACGCCCGGGCCCGCGACCCTGACGATCCAGCGGACGGGCGCCCCGGCAGAGGTGCACCGCCACGAATGGACCGATTCGGTGCGCGCGAACCTCGACCTCTTCGCACGCGCCGCGACCGGGCGGGGCAGCTATCCGTTCACCGACGGCCAGAAGATCGGCAACATCGCCGTGCTCGAGGCGATCGTGCGCTCGGCCAAGACGGGGGAGTGCGTGCGGATCTGACGCGCCGGCCGCGCCGGCCGGGGGCTTGACGCGGCTCCGCGAATGAATAGCTTTTGGTGAAATATCACCAGCTTGGTCTATTCATGAATCTGGCGCGCAACATCGTCTTCGAGATGGTCCGGGGCGACATCCTCGCCTGTCGCCTGATGCCCGGCGAGGAACTGCGCGAGGGAGAGCTGGCGCAGCGATATGGCGTCTCGAAATCGCCCGTGCGCGATGCGATGCGCAAGCTTGAGGCCGAGGGTCTGATCGAGATCGAACCGCGCCGGGGCCACCGCGTCCGCCCTGTCTCGGTGGGTGATGCCGAGGACATCCTTGAGTTGCGCGTCATTCTCGAGACCTCCGCGATCCGCAAGATCGCCCGCATGGCACCCGACGAAGATCTGGCCTCGCTCGATCGATTCCGCACGCCCGACACGTCATCGATTGAATCTTTTGCGATCTATAACAGGGACTTTCATTCGTCACTGGGGCGCATGTCGGGCAACCAGCGCCTAGCCGAGGAAATGCGCCGCCTGATGGAGATGTATGACCGGCTGTGCATGGTCTCGCTCGCCAACAAGCGCGGCGGAAGCTTCGACGAACCCCTTGCCGATCATGTCGCGATCATCGAGGCGCTGCAGCGCCGAGACGGTGCCGCTGCCGCGAGACGGCTCGAGAGGCATGTGGGACGCTCGCGAAACTCGCTGATGCGCGGGTTGGGCCAGCGCCCGATTATCGGGTGATAACGTCGCCCTTGATATTCCACGAATCTAGGTTAAACCTCTTCGTGAAATATCACCGATCCATGTCGAAACACCCGCTTGATGATCCGACCGAAGGGGTAGCCAGATGACTCGCATGGCCGAAACCGCCCGGACTGCCGGCACCGCAGCGCCCATCATCAGCGCGCGAGATGTCGGCAAGACCTTCGGAGGTGGGGCGGTCGTGGCGCTGCAAGGGGCGAGCTTCGATGTAGCCCAAGGCTCGTTCGTCTCGCTTGTCGGCCCCTCGGGCTGCGGAAAATCGACGCTGCTGCGCCTGATCGCGGGCCTGATCGATCGCACCTCGGGCAGCCTCAGCGTGCATGGCCGGCCCGTGACGGGGCCGCACACGGACGTGGGCCTGATGTTCCAGAAGGCGACGCTGCTCGATTGGCGCACCGCGCTCGAGAACGTGCTTCTGCCGACCGAGATCGCGCGCACGCCCACGGCCGAGGATCGCCGCCGGGCCTTCGACCTGCTCAAGATGGTAGGTCTTGGCGATTTCGCCTTCTCCTTCCCCTCGCAACTCTCAGGCGGGATGCAGCAGCGCGTGGCGCTCGCTCGGCTCTTGCAGACGGGCGCCGATGTGCTGCTGCTCGACGAACCCTTCGGTGCGCTTGACGAATTCACGCGCGAACGGCTCAACGTCGAACTCATGCGGATCGTGGCGGAGGTGCGCGCCACGACCGTCTTCGTCACGCACAACATCCTTGAGGCGATCTTCCTTGCCGATCAGGTGGTGGTGATGTCGCCCCGACCCGGTCGGATATCGGCCATCATCGAGGTTCCGTTCGAGCGTCCGCGCGCCCTGTCGCTCCAGACCTCGGTCGAGTTCAACCGGATCGTCGAAGAGGTCCGCTCCACCTTGGGTGAGCACTGATGTCGGCCGGCTCGGATCGCACGCTGGCGGTCCGGCGTGCCGCGACCCACGGGGCGATCTTCCTGTGCCTGATCGCCGGCTGGGAAATCGGCGCGCGGGCGGGCTGGCTCGATCCTCTGTTCTTCCCGGCCCCGTCGGCGATCCTCGCCTCATTCTGGCGCATCTATGTCGTTCAGATGAACATCTGGCCCAATCTCGGGGTCTCGCTGGGCCTCGTGTTCGCGGGCTTTGCCATCGGCTCGATCCTGGGCGTGGGGCTTGGCGCGATCGTGGGGCTGAACGCGCTGGTCCGGCGCTTCCTGCAGCCGTATGTGATCGTGATGGAGGCCACCCCGCGCATCGCGGTCGCCCCGCTCATCATCGCGGCGGTGGGTTTCGGGGCGCAATCGAAGATCGCGATCATCATGCTCGTGTGCTTCTTCGCGCCCTTCATCAACACGCTCTCGGGCGTCGTGAACGTGAACGAGGAGCGGCTGCAACTGTTCCGCTCGCTCGGGGCGTCGAAGTGGCAGATCCTGCGCAAGCTCGTCATGCCCGAGGCGGTGCCCGTCATCATGGCGGGTGAGCGTCTGGCCCTGACGGCGGCGCTGTCGGGGGTGCTGGTGGCCGAGTTCATCCAGCGCGATCAGGGGATCGGGGCGTTGATCCTGACCTATACGCGCAACCTCAACATGCCGTCGGCCTTCGCCTGCATCTTCACGCTGACGGCAATCGGTTTCGCGATCTTCAAGGGGATGGAGATGCTCGACCGCCATGTCGCCTTCTGGACCAACGAGGACGGGCTGCGCCGCGTGAGCAGGGCGCGCGCGGCGGCCCATGCCGCGCTTGCGGGGGGGCAGCATGTCTGACGGGGTGCCCGCTCAGGCGGTCCGGTCGGGCGCGCTGGTCGTGCGGATGGCGCCGCATCTGGCCCTTCTCGCTTTCCTGCTCGCGCTCTGGGAATATGCGGTTGTCAGCGGGGCGATCACCTCGATCATGGTGCCGCGGCCATCGGCGGTAATCGGCGCCATGGTCGATCTCTATGTCCTGCAGGGCACCATCTGGCCGCATTTCCGCATCACGCTGACCGAGGCGGTGGTGGGCTTTGCCGCGGGCGCCGTCATCGCCATCTCGCTTGCCGTCGCCTCGGCGCTGTCGGACCCGTTCCGCCGCTATGTCGCGCCCTATGCGGTCGTGCTGAACGTGACGCCGGGGATCGCGCTCACGCCCGTAATCATCGCGTGGTTCGGGTTCGGGATGGGCTCGAAGATCGCGCTGGCGGCGATCATCTCGTTCTTTCCGATCTTCGTGAACACGCTGACCGGCCTCTCGCAGCGCGATGCCGACCGGGAGGAGCTGTTCCGCTCGCTCGGGGCGACGCCGCGCGATGTGTTCGTCAAGCTGCGCGTGCCCGCGGCACTGCCGATGATGTTCGCGGGGATGAAGATCGGCCTGACCACGGCCCTGATCGGGGCGGTGGTGGCCGAGTTCGCGCAGGCGACGGCCGGGGTCGGCGTCTTGATGAACCGCTTTTCGTTCAAGCTCGACATGGCGAATTCGATCGCCTCGCTCCTGAGCATGACGATGATCGGGCTCCTGCTCTTTTACGCGATGGAGTTTCTCGACGACCGGGTGGTGTTCTGGCGTCGGGATGCCCGCATGACGGCCGTCTCGCGTGCCCGCGCGAGGGCATGGCAGACGCGACTCGAGCGTTGAATGAGAAAATGCAACCTGATGGGAGGACTGAAAGAATGACGCTCTTCAAGACGATCCTGCTCGGAACGGCGCTCGCCACGGCGGCAGCACCGGTTGTCGCGCAGAACCTGACCACCGTGAACATGATCAACCCGCTGCCGCGCTCGACGAACTTCTTCCCGCTCGTCGTCGGTGAGGCGCTCGGCTATTTCGCCGAGGAAGGCGTTGAGGTGAACCTGCTGCCGTCCGACACCTCGATCCCCTATGTCGCCTTCGTGCAGAACGGCCAGGCCGATCTCGCGATGCTCGACCCGGTCGAGACGATCAACGCCGTCGTGGCGGGTGCGGGCATCAACACGGTCTACGAGGTGATGCAGAACGCCCCCGAGGGCATCGGCGTGCTGGCCTCGGGCCAGATCGACTCGGTCGATGACCTCGTGGGCACGACCGTGGGCCTCGTGTCGGACCGCGACCGCGCCTTCCTTCAGGCGGCACTCGACACCGTCGGCGCCAACATCGACCAGGTCCAGACCGTCGTTCTGGGCGAGAACGGCCCGACGCTCGCGGCGGCGCTGCGCGATGGCACCGTCTCGGCCATCTCGGGCGCGGCACCGGACTGGATCGCGCTGAATGCCAACGGGATCGAGGTGCGCCTGATCACCCCGGCCGAACTGCTGCCCTCGCCCGCGAACACCTTCGCGATCAACGCCAGCGCCATCGAGGACAAGCGCGCCGCCGTGCAGGGCTTCCTCAAGGCCTGGTCGAAGGGGATGTATGTCGCCAAGGTGAACCCCGAGATGGTCGCCCAGGCGCTGCGCAAGGCCGTGCCCGAAGAGTGGGAAAACGAGGCGTCGGGTCAACTCTACCTCGAGATGTCGATCGGCATGAACCTGTCGACGACCGAGCGCCTCGGCGATCTGCAGTCCGGCGTCTGGACTGCGCTGCAGCCGCGCCTTCTGTCGTCGGGGGCAATCCCGCAGGAAGTCGACGTGACAACCTTCCTCAACGACACCTACATCGCCGCCGCGAACGACTGGGACCGTGCCGAGGTCGAGGCTGAGGCTGCTGCCTGGCTTGAGGCCAACAAGTAAGGTCGGACCCTGTCCGGCATTGCCGCCGCCCGGTCCATCCGGGCGGCGGTTCACACTCAGATCCCCGAGAGGACCCGCGCCATGACGCACAGCACGATCGACACCCCCGCCCTCGGCGATGCCGTCAACCGCTACGGCCCGACGGCAGCCCGCCCCGCGCCGGGCGTGGCCAAGCGCCTGTCGACGCCGACCGTCGACATCCATGCCCATGTCGCCGTGCCCGAGGCCGCGGCCTTCGTGGCCCCCCATCTGGTGATGACCGACATCGCGATGGTGCGCCATTCGAACGCCGAGACGCGCGGGATCAACCTGCAGCAAGATGCCGACCGCAAGGTCGCGATGGTCGACATGGACGACCGGCTCAAGGTGCTCGATGCGATGGGGATCGATTTCCAGGTCGTCGCGCCACCGCCCTTCCAGTGCTACTATTCGCTGCCGGTCGAGATCGCCGTGAAGGGCTCGCGCATGGTCAACGACGGGCTCGCGGCCTTTGTCGCCAAGCGCCCCGACCGTTTCGCAGCCCTCGGGACCGTCGCGCTCCAGGATGCCACCGAAGCAGTGCGCGAACTCGAATATTGCATGTCGCTCGGCTTCAAGGGGGTCGAGGTGCTGACGAACGTCCACGGGGCGGAGTTGTCGGCGCCCCAGTTCGCGCCCTTCTGGAAGCGCGCAGAGGAGTTGCGCGCCCTCGTGATGATCCACCCGAACGGCTTCACCCATGGCGATCGGTTCCACGATTTCTATTTTTCGAACGTCATCGGCAACCCGCTCGAGACGACGATCGCGCTCCACCACCTGATCTTCTCGGGCACGCTCGAGCGCTTCCCGAAGCTGCGCATCCTGGCCGTCCACGGCGGGGGCTATCTGCCGGCCTATTCGGGACGGATCGATCACGCATGGGGCGCGCGCCGCGACAGCCACGGCGCGCTGCCCAAGCCGCCAACGCACTATCTGCGCAAGATCTTCTTTGACAACGTCGTCTTCACCCCCCACCAGCTGCGCTATCTGGTCGAGGTGTTCGGGGCGGGCCAGATCGTGATGGGCACCGACTATCCCTATGACATGTGCGACTACGATCCGGTCGAGCATGTCATCAGCGCAGGCCTCTCGGCGGCAGACACGGCCGCGGTGGCGGGCGGCACGGCGCGCCGACTGCTCGGCCTCGACTGATCGCGGAGGCTGATCCCCATGCGCATGACCGACCGCGCGCCCTATGTGGCCTTTCCCGACCGTCCGCGCATGCGCCTGCCCGACGGGGCGCGCGTCGCGGTCTGGTTCATCGTCAACGTCGAGGAATGGGCGATCGAGCGGCCCATGCCGCGGCAGGCGCTGACCGCGCCGATGGGCAACGTGCTCCAGCCCGACCTCCCGAACTGGTCCTGGCACGAATACGGCAACCGCGTGGGGTTCTGGCGCATCCGCGACGCGCTGGCGCAGCGGGGGCTGCGGGCATCGATGGCGCTGAATGGCAACATCATCAACTCCTACCCCCGCATCGCCGAGGCGGCCCTCGCCGCGGGGTGGGAGTTCATGGGCCACGGCTTCGTGCAGCGCCCGATGCACCACCTCGATGACCAGCGCGCGGCCATCGATGCCACGGTCGAGACGATCCGCCGCTTTACCGGCCGCCCGCCGCGCGGCTGGGAAAGTCCGGGCGTGACCGAGACCGAATCGACGCTCGATCACCTCAAGGCGGCCGGGCTCGACTATGTCTGCAACTGGCCGATCGACGATCTGCCCTCGGAACTCATCACCAGGCACGGGCCGATCCTGCAGGTGCCCTATACGCTCGAGACGAACGACATCGTCGTCCACGCGATCCAGCACCTGCCGTCGGATGCCTTCATGCACCGCTGCGTCGCCCAATTCGACCGGCTCTGGGCCGAAGGGGCCGATCAGCCGCGCGTGATGGCGATCAGCCTTCACCCCTACCTGTCCGGGGTGCCCCACCGCATCGGCTATCTCGAGCGCGCGATCGACCACATCCTCGGCCACGAGGGCGTGGCCTGGATGACGGGCGAGGAGATCGCGGACTGGTATCTGGCCGCGCGCTAGGAACAGGGTGCGAAGGGGCCTGCGCGTCAGAGGCTGACGCGCGCCCCCGTAGCGGCCGATTGCGCGATGGCCTCGAAGACGGCCGCGCCGTGGATCATGGCCCGGTGCCCGATCGGAAACGCCGCCCCCCCGCCGATCGCGCTGGCCCATGCGGCAAGCTCCGCCGCGACCGTGTCGAAGCCGCGGATCTCGCTCGTCTCGGGGGGCTTGGGGGTGGCGTGCCCGCCAAGGGGCGCATCCGGTGTCGGCACGAACGAGAACTGGTCGAGCCCCGGCGTGCGGATCTCTGCGACCCCGCCCGAGCCATAGAGGCAGAAGCGATAGCTGGGCGCGGTCGCGGTCATGCAACTCACATAGCCCGAGGCCCCGCCCGCAAAGCGCAGCATGATCGCGGTCGTGTCCTGCGCCCCCGATGGCGTCGCGCGGTGATGGCTGAGGGCCTGCACCTCGGCGATCTCGCCCACGAGGTCGATCATCGCATCGATCATGTGGATGCCGAGCCCCGCCATCCCGCCCGCCGGCGACTGGCGCGGATCGACCCGCCAGCTGTCGGGCTTGAGGAACAGGCCGTTCGGCGCCGTCATCGTCCCTTCGGCGTGCAGAAGCGTGCCGATCCGCCCCTCGGCCGTCAGGGCGCGCATCCGCGCCATATGCGGATGAAAGCGCCGGTTGTGGCCGAGCCCGATCACCACGCCCGCCTGCTCGACCGCCGCGATGGCGGCCTCGGCCCCGGCGCGCGTCAGGGTGAACGGCTTTTCGACAAACACATGCTTGCCCGCCCGTGCGGCCGCGATCACCTGCGCGTCATGGTCAAGATGCGGGGTCGCAAGGATGACGGCGTCGATCGCCGGATCGGACAGGAGCGCGCCCAGATCGTCATGCATCACGAAGCCTTCGGTGCGGGCGTAATCCTCGGCGGGCGCGCGTCTGCCGGTCGCGCCGGCCACGATCTCGATCGCGCCGGTGGCCTTCGCGCCCTTGACGAGCGTGCGCCCCCACCAGCCGAGTCCGACGATTGCTGCCTTGACCATGGTGCTGCCCCCCTTGCCGCATTCCCGTGCCGGCCATCGTTCCAGCTTCTCGCGCGTGCCTAGCCGAGGCGGACGAGCCGCGCAAGAAAGGGGCGCGGCCCGGCCTGCGGCGCCGTGCGCCGTCGGTGGCACTTGCATCGCGGCGCGCAATCATGCGTTCTGCACACGCCAATCGGCGGGGAATGGATGAACGGCGTTACCAGCACGATGCGCCCCGGCTCGCAGGGTCAGGATCTTGCACGACGCCTCGCGCGGACCATGCGGGGCGGAGTTGCGGCCGATCCGTTCACACGCGGGCGCTATGCGACGGATGCCTCGATCTATCAGATCATGCCGCTCGCGGTGGCGTTCCCGCGCGATGCCGAGGATGTGGCGGCGGCGCTGGCGGTCGCGCGCGAAGAGGGCGTGCCGGTGATCGCGCGGGGGGGCGGCACCTCGCAGAACGGGCAGCCGATCGGGGCGGGGCTGATCCTCGATTTCAGCCGCCATTTCAACGCGATCGGCGAGATCGACACGGAGGCGCTGCGCGTCGCGGTGGCGCCCGGCGCGGTGCTTGAGCGGGTCAACGCCAAGGCGCGCGCGCAGGGCCTGTTCTTTCCGGTCGAACCCTCTACCGCGAGCCGCTGCACCATCGGGGGGATGGCGGGCAACAATTCCTGCGGCGCGCGCTCGCTGGCCTATGGCAAGATGGTCGACAACGTCCACGCGATCCGCGCGCTTGCGGCCGACGGCGGCGCGCTTTGCTTCGGGCCGGGGGCGGGGCCCGAGGTGGCGTCCGGGCCGCTCATCGGCCAGATGCTCGCGCTGGCCGAGGCCGAGCGGGCCGAGATCGCGGCGCGCTTTCCCAAGGTGCAGCGTCGGGTGGGGGGCTACAACCTCGACAGCCTGATCGTGCCGCGCCCGAACCCCGCGCATCTGCTGGTGGGCTCGGAGGGGACGCTCGCGATCACGACCGGGATCGACCTCAGGCTCGCGCGGCTGCCGGCGCATCGGGTGATGGGGGTGTGCCATTTCCCGAGCTTTCGCGCCGCGATGGAGACGACGCGCCATCTGGTGGCCCTCGGGCCGACGGCGGTCGAGCTCGTCGACAACAACGTGCTGACGCTCGGGGCCGATATCGCGATGTTCTCGGCCACGCTCGGGCGCATCACCCGCGGGCGGCCCGATTGCCTGCTGCTGGTCGAATTCGCGGGCGAGACGGCCGAGCCGCTGGGCGCGGCACTCAAGAGGCTCGATCAGTGCATGGCCGATCACGGCTTTGCGGGTTGCGTGGTCGAGATCCTTCCCCCCGCCCTCCAGCGCGAGGTCTGGGACATGCGCGAGGCGTGCCTCAACATCATGATGTCGGCCACGGGCGACGCCAAGCCCGTGAGCTTCATCGAGGATTGCGCCGTCCCGCTCGAGCATCTGGCCGACTATACCGACGCGATCACCGATCTGTTCGCGCGCCACGGCACGCGGGGGACGTGGTATGCGCACGCCTCGGTCGGCTGCCTGCATGTGCGCCCGATCCTCAACATCAAGGAGGCGGGCGGCGTGGCCGCCATGCGCGCCATCGCCGAAGAGGCCTGCGACCTCGTGCGCCGCTTCAAGGGCTCGCATTCGGGCGAGCATGGCGACGGCATCTCGCGCTCGGAGTTCCACGAGGCGATGTTCGGACCGCGCCTCGTGCGGGCCTTCGAGGCGGTCAAGGACGCCTTCGACCCGGGCGGGATGCTCAACCCCGGCAAGATCGTGCGCCCCTACCGGATGGACGACCGCAGCCTGATGCGCTTCGCCCCCGGTTACGCGGCGCGCCTGCCCGGGCCCGAGGCGCTCGACTGGGCCGAGCGCGGCGGCTTTCCGGGCGCGGTCGAGATGTGCAACAACAACGGCACCTGCCGCAAGCTGGTGGGCGGGGGCATGTGCCCGAGCTATCGCGCGACGGGCGACGAGGCGCATCTGACGCGCGGTCGGGCCAATGCGCTGCGGCTCGCGCTGTCGGGCCAGCTCGGCCCCGACGCCTTCACCTCGGCCGAGATGAAGGGCGCGATGTCGCTCTGCGTGGGCTGCAAGGCGTGCCGGCACGAATGCCCGACGGGCGTCGACATGGCGCGGATGAAGACCGAGTTCCTGCACCACTACCACGCCCGCCACGGCCTGCCCCTGCGCGAGCGTCTGGTGGCCTTTCTGCCGCGCTATGCGCCCATCGCGGCGCGGCTGCGGTGGCTCATGAACCTGCGCGACCGCGTGCCGGGGCTCGCGGCGCTGTCGGAACGGATCACGGGCCTTGCGGCGGGGCGCGCCCTGCCCGTCTGGCGCGCGCCCTGGGCCGAGGACGGGCCCCCCGCCCGGCCCGAGGATGTGGCGGGCGACGGGCGCGACCTCATCCTCTTTGCCGACACCTTCAACCGCCATTTCGAGCCCGGCAACCTCGACGCGGCGGCGCGCGTGCTGCGGGCGGCGGGCTATCGGCTGCACCGCGCGCCGGTCGCGGGCCGGCCGCTCTGCTGCGGTCGGACCTTCCTCGCGGCCGGTCTGGTGGAGGAGGCGCGCGCCGAGGCGCGCCGCACGATCGCGGCGCTCGGCCCGCTGGTCGCGCGCGGCGCGCGCGTCGTCGGGCTCGAGCCCTCGTGCCTGCTGACCTTCCGCGACGAGATGCAGGCGCTCGGGCTCGGCGCGGAGGCCGCGCAACTCGGCCGGGCGAGCTTCCTCTTCGAAGAGGTTCTGGCGGCCGATCTCGAGGCGGGGCGCGTCGCCCTGCCCCTTGCCGATCAGGGCGGGCGCGTCGCCCATGTCCACGGGCACTGCCACCAGAAGGCGCTCGGGGCCTTCGCGCCGGTGCCCGCGCTCCTGTCGCGCGTGCCGGGCCTGAAGGTGCGGGTGATCGAGAGCGCCTGCTGCGGCATGGCCGGCGCCTTCGGCCATCAGGCCGAAACCCTGACCGCCAGCCGCGCCATGGGTGAGCTTGCCTTGCTGCCCGCCGTACGCGGCGCCGGCCAAGAAGACCTGATCGTGGCCGACGGGACGAGTTGCCGCAAGCAGATTGCAGACGGGGCTGGCCGCAACACCGTTCATGCGGTGCAGGTTTTGGCCGCAGCCCTCGTGCCGCTGCGCTCCGATCAGGCCTAGCTGCTCTCAGACCGTCTCGGCGATCCGCGCGACCGAGACGACCTCTTCGCCCGCAGCCGTCGCGAAGACGCGCACGCCCCCCGCCGCGCGCGAGCGGAAGGAGATCCCCTCGACCGGGCAGCGGATCGACTGGCCGGTCGAGGTCGCGAGCATGATCTGGTCGCTGCGCTCGACCGGGAAGGCCGCGATCAAGGGTCCACCGCGCATCGCGCGGTCCATCGCCATCACGCCCTGGCCGCCGCGCCCGCGCACCGGGTAGTCGTGGCTCGACGACAGCTTCCCCGACCCGCCCGCAGTTACGGTCAGGATCAGATCCTCGGCCGCCGACATCTCGGCGAAACGGTCGAGCGGCATCGTGCCGGCCTCGACGATCTCCTCCTCCTCGTCGGCCTCGGGCGCCTCGTCGAGCGCGCCTTCCTGCGCGCGCCGCATCTTGAGATAGGCCGCGCGTTCCTCGGGGCTCGCCTCGAAGTGGCGGATGACGGCCATCGACACGACGCGGTCGCCCTCGGCCAGCCGGATGCCCCGCACGCCGGTCGAATCGCGGCCCTTGAAGACGCGCACGTCAGTCGTCGGAAAGCGGATCGCGCGGCCACCCGCCGTCAGGAGGAGCACATCGTCGCCCTCGTCGGCAATGCGGGCATCGACGAGGCTTACGCCGTCGGGCAGCTTCATCGCGATCTTGCCGTTGCGCATGACGTTCACGAAATCCGACAGCGCGTTGCGCCGCACGTCGCCGTCCGAGGTCGCGAAGACGATCTGCAGCGCCTCCCATTCGGCCTCGGGCACATCGACGGGCATCAGCGCCGCCACCGACACCCCCGCCCCGATGGGCAGGATGTTGACGATCGCCTTGCCTTTCGCCGTCCGCCCCGTCAGCGGCAGCCGCCAGGTCTTGAGCTTGTAGACCATCCCGTCGGTCGTGAAGACCAGAAGCGGCGTGTGGGTGTTGGCAACAAAGAGGGTCGTGACGACGTCGTCCTCCTTAGTCTGCATCGAGGCGAGACCCTTGCCGCCGCGCCGCTGGGCGCGGAATTCAGCCAGCGGCGTGCGCTTGATGTAGCCGCCCGAGGTCACGGTCACGACCATGTCCTCGCGCTCGATCAGATCCTCGTCCTCCATGTCGCCCGACCAGTCGGCGATCTCGGTCCGGCGCGGGACCGCGAAGGCCGCGCGCACCTCGCGCAGCTCGGCCGCGATGATCGCCATGATCCGCTCGCGCGAGCGCAGGATGTCGAGATAGTCGCGGATCGCGGCCGCGAGGGTCTGCAACTCGTCCGTCACCTCCTGCACGCCCATCGCCGTCAGGCGCTGGAGGCGCAGATCGAGGATCGCGCGCGCCTGCGTCTCGGACAGGAAATAGGTGCCCTCGGGCGTCACGCGGTGCTCGGGATCGTCGATGAGGGCGATGTATTCCGCGATCTGGCCGGCAGGCCAGGCGCGCGTCATCAGTCGCGCGCGCGCATCCGCCGGATCGGCCGAGGCGCGGATCGTCGCCACCACCTCGTCGACATTGGCGACCGCGACGGCAAGGCCGCACAGCACATGGCTGCGTTCGCGCGCGCGCGCGAGCTCGTGCGCCGTGCGCCGGGCCACGACCTCTTCGCGGAAGGCGATGAAATGGGTCAGGAAGTCGCGCAGCGTCAGCTGCTCGGGCCGCCCGCCGTTCAGCGCCAGCATGTTGCAGGGAAACGACGTCTGCATCGGCGTGAAGCGGTAGAGCTGGTTCAGGACCACATCGGGTGTCGCGTCGCGCTTGAGCTCGATCACCACCCGCACGCCGACGCGGTCGGATTCGTCGGCGACATGGGCGATGCCCTCGATCTTCTTGTCGCGCACCATCTCGGCGATCTTCTCGATCATAGCCGCCTTGTTGACCTGATAGGGGATCTCCTCGACGATGATCGCGAGGCGGTCCTTGCGCGTCTCCTCGATGCGGGTGCGCGCCCGGATGAGGACCGACCCGCGCCCCTCGAGATAGGCCCGCCGCGCGCCCGACCGGCCGAGGATCAGCGCCCCGGTCGGAAAGTCGGGGCCGGGGATGATCTCGAGCAGCCGCTCGGTCGCGAGGTCCGGGTCCTCGATCAGGGCAAGGGTTGCGTCGATGACCTCGCCCAGATTGTGGGGCGGGATGTTCGTGGCCATCCCGACCGCGATGCCCCCCGCCCCGTTGACGAGCATGTTGGGAAAGCGCGCCGGCAGCACCGTCGGCTCGCGGTCCTTGCCGTCGTAGTTGTCCTGGAAATCGACCGTGTCCTTGTCGATGTCGGCCAGAAGGAAGGAGGCGGGCTTGTCCATCCGCACTTCAGTATAGCGCATGGCGGCCGGATTGTCGCCGTCCATCGAGCCGAAGTTGCCCTGCCCGTCGAGGAGCGGCAGCGACATCGAGAAGGGCTGCGCCATGCGCACCAGCGCGTCATAGATCGCGCCGTCGCCGTGGGGGTGGTATTTCCCCATCACGTCGCCCACCGGGCGGGCGGATTTGCGATAGGCCTTGTCGTGGGTGTTGCCGGTCTCGTGCATGGCATAGAGGATGCGCCGGTGCACGGGCTTCAGCCCGTCGCGCAGATCGGGGATCGCGCGGCTGACGATCACGCTCATCGCATAGCCGAGATAGGCGGTCTTCATCTCCTCGGCGATCGACACCTGCGGCGACGCGGGGCCGGGCGCGCCACCGGCGGGGTTGGCGGCGGGATCGGCGGGGGCTGCGGGCTCGTCCGTCACGGTCTGTCGATCCTTCGTCGGGGGCGGTCTTGGCTTGGCTGTGTTATAGCGTCTCGCGGCGGGCGGGGCCACCCTTGGCGGCAGTCGGCGGCGGTTTGCGAGCAGCCGGGGCGGATGAGTGCCAACACACTGTTTTAATTGATTTTCCTGTGATTCATGGCATCATTTTCGTATCGCCACCGCTGCGCAGGAGAGGGGAATGCAGCACGACCGGACCGAAACCGAACTGATGCTTCGCGGCTATGGCCTGACGACGGCCGAATTCTTCTACCGGATGCCCGACCATCGCCATGTGCTCAACAGCTTCATCTGGCAAGAGTATGACCTCGCGCCCGATCATCCGCGGCTCTTCGGCTTCATCGAGTTCTGGCAGAAGAACATCGAGGGGCCGCTGCATTCGGTCCGCTTCACCCACCGCAAGCTCATCTCGGCGGGCGCGTGGCGCCACGTCAGCCACGAATTCACCCTGCACTGACCCCTCAGGGTATGATCCGCGAATACTTGATGCCGGCGACCGAGGCGCCCGCGATCAGCCCCGACTGGCCGAACACCATGGCGATGACGGGTTCGATCTCGGTCGTCTCCTTGCCGAGCATGAGGCCCTGGTCGGGCGTGGCATAGCGCACATCCGCGCCCACCGCCCAACCCGGCGAGCGGCGGAACTGCGAGAGCGCGTCCTCGGTCATGAAGAAAAGCGCATGCGAATACTGCTGTCCGCCGATCTGCAGCCCGAAGGTGGCGCGCGTGGCGGAATAGTAATCGACCGTGATGTCGTTGATGCGCAGCGCACCCCGCCCGTAGCCCCCGCCGAAGCCGAAGCTCGCCTCGGTCAGAAGCGGCATCCACAGGATACCGCGCGCCTTGTCCGCCACATCCCGCGCGCCGGGCTCCTGGGCATAGAGGGCGTCGCGGACCGCATCGACCCGCGCGTCGATCCGCTGCGCCCCGTCCGAACCGATGCCGTTGCCGCATCCGGCAAGCAGGGCCGCAGCCCCGACCCCCGCCAGCGCCGCGCGTCGTGTCATCTGTGCCATGATGTGCTCCATCCGCCTGAATGCCCCGGGGTCGCACGCCCCGTTTGCTCCACATATAGTGGATGCCTTGGCGGCTGTCACCAGAATGTGCGCGCCATCACACCGAATTGCCGAGCAGCCGCGCGACCGCCGGGGCGAAATAGGTGAGGATCCCGTCGCAGCCCGCCCGGCGGAAGGCAAGGAGGCTCTCGACCATCGCCTTCTCGCCGTCGATCCAGCCGTTCGCGGCGGCGGCGCGGATCATCGCGTATTCGCCCGAGACCTGATAGGCGAAGGTCGGCACGCCGAAGGCGTCCTTCACCCGCCGGCAGATGTCGAGATAGGGCATCCCGGGCTTGACCATCACCATGTCCGCCCCCTCGGCCAGATCGCGCGCGACAAGACGCAGCGCCTCGTCGGAATTGCCGGGGTTCATCTGATAGGTCTTCTTGTCGCCCACGAGGCGCGTTCCCGCCCCGACCGCGTCGCGGAAGGGGCCGTAGAAGGCGCTCGCGTATTTCGCGGCATAGGACAGGATCGCGACATCGCGGTGGCCCGCAGCCTCGAGCGCCGCGCGCATCGCCCCGATGCGGCCGTCCATCATGTCCGACGGCCCGAGGATGTCGGCCCCCGCCTCGGCCTGCGCGAGCGCCATGCGCACGAGTGCCGCGTTCGTCTCGTCATTGAGGATGACGCCATCGCGCACCAGCCCGTCATGGCCGAGCGCGTTGTAGGGGTCGAGCGCGACATCCGTCATCACCGCGATGTCCGGCACCTCGGCCTTGAGGAGCCGGATCGCCCGGTTGGTGAGGTTGCCGGGGTTCCACGCCTCGGCGCAATCCTCGGTCCGGAGCGCGGGGTCGGTGTAGGGAAAGAGGCAGACCGCCGGAATGCCCAGATCGCGCGCCTCGCGCGCCGCCACGACCAGACGGTCGAGCGAGCGGCGCACCACGCCCGGCATCGAGGCGACGGGCTCCTCGACCCCCTCGCCGTCGCGGATGAAGACGGGCCAGATCAGGTTCGCGACCGACAGGCGGTTTTCCTGCACGAGGTCGCGCAGCGCGCCCGTGCGCCGCAGGCGGCGAAAGCGGGCGGCAGGGAAGGGGGCATGGGCGAGGGGCTGGTCGGGCATCGGCATCTCGGTGTTTTCCGATGCCTTGGGTGCCATGCCGCGCCCTGTCTGGCAAGCCCGCGCGCCGATTGCGCCCGGCAGGGGCGCGCGGTATGGGGCGCACGACCCCAGAGGTTCCCGTGCCCGAACCCTTCGCCGCCATCCTGATGCTCGACATCGGCGCCTTCGACAGCCTGTGGTATTGGCTGTTCGTCGTGCTCTTCTGGGCGCAGGCGACGGCGCGGGTGCTCGGCGTGCCGGTCGCGGTCATCGACCGCGCGGCGGCGGGGGATGCGGATGCGGCGGCCGAGGGCGCGCCGATGCTGGCGCGCGAATGCGCCCGCAGGGGCTCGGCCGCGGCGCGCCCGCGCCCCTGGCAGGCTGCGGTGATGGGCTTCGGCCTCGCGCTGCTCGCCGTTCTGGGCTTCGGCTACGGGCTCGAGATCGCGCAGGCGGGGGTGCTGATCCTCGGCCCCGCCGCGCTCGGCACCCTGCGCGAGGCCGCACTCTTGCGCGATCTCGCGGCCCTTCCCATCGGGGCGGCGCCCTGGCCGCTGATGCGCGCCCATCGGCTGCGGATGCGCGCGCTCGCGATCCTCGCGGTGGCGGTCGCGGCCTTCTGGGGCGCGAGCACGGTTCTGGGCAGGGCGGGCTGATGGATCGCAGGAGGACGGAGCCCATGGCCCAGCGGCACCCCGAGCCGGCGCGCATCCTCGCGGGCGGCGCCCCCGAGGGCTTCGATGCCCGGCTGGTCGCGGCCGAGGCCGAGGCTGCGGGCGGCCCCGTCATCCACATCGCGCGCGACGACCGGCGCGCCGAGGCCATGCGCGCGGCGCTGGCCTTCCTCGCGCCGGGGCTCGCGGTCCTCGACTTTCCCGCCTGGGATTGCCTGCCCTATGATCGCGTCTCGCCCAATGCCGATGTGCTGGCGCGGCGGATGGCGACGCTCGCGGCTCTCGCGCGCGGGCCGCGGGGGCCGCTCGTGCTGCTCACGACCGTTTCGGCCGCCACGCAGCGCGTGCCAGCCCCCGAGACGGTCGCCGAGGCAAGCCTCAGCCTGCGCCGGGGCGACCGGATCGCGCCTGAGCAGTTGCGCGCGTGGCTTGCCCGCATGGGCTTCGCGCCGACCGCGACGGTGGCCGAGCCGGGCGATTGCGCCTTTCGCGGCGGCATCGTCGACATCTTCCCGCCCGGGGGCGCGGGGCCCGTCCGGCTCGATTTCTTCGGCGACCAGATCGATGCGATCCGCCGCTTCGATCCAGCCTCGCAACGCTCGACCGACCGGCTCGAGGGCGTGGACCTCGTGCCCATGTCCGAGGTGATCCTCGATGAGGCCGCGATCACCCGCTTCCGTCAGGCCTATCGCGCGGCCTTCGGGGCGGCGGGGTCGGACGATCCGCTCTATGAGGCCGTCAGCGCCGGGCGGCGGCACGCGGGCATGGAACACTGGCTGGGTTTCTTTCACGACCGCCTTGCGCCGCTGGTCGACTATCTGCCGGGCGCGCCCGTCATCCTCGACGATCAGGCCGAGGCCGCGCGCACCGCCCGCGCCGGCGCCATCGCCGACCAGCACGAGGCGCGCTCCGAGGCGCTCGGCCATACCCGCAAGGGCGAGAGCGCCTACAAGCCCGCCCCGCCGGGGCTTCTCTATCTCGACGATGCCGCCTGGGCGGCCGCGCTTGCGCCGCGCCGGGTCGTGCAGCTCGCGCCCGCGCGGCTGCCGCCGGGGCCGGGCGTCATCGACGCGGGCGGGCGGCCGGGGCGCAACTTCGCCCCCGAACGCACGCAGGCGAACGCCGGCCTCTTCGAGGCGCTGGCCGCCCATGTCGCGGTGCGCCGGATGCAGGGGCAGGTCGTCGTCACCACCTTCGGCGAGGGCGCGCGCGAGCGCATGGCGGGGCTTCTCGAGGATCAGGGCGTCACCGGCGCCCAGCCCGTCGCCGACGCCCGCGCCATCCCCGAGGGCAAGGGCGGGCTGTTCCTCGCGGTCTGGCCGCTCGATCAGGGGTTCGAGGCGCCGGGGCTCAGCGTCATCACCGAGGCCGACATCCTGGGTGAGCGCGCGCTCTCGCGCCCACGGCGCAAGGCGCGCGCCGCCGACATGCTGACCGAGGCGCAGGCGCTGTCGCCCGGGGATCTCGTGGTGCATGTCGAACACGGGCTCGGGCGGTTCCGCGGGCTAGAGCGCATCACGGCACTCGGCGCGCCGCATGATTGCCTCGCACTCGAATACGCCGGCGGCGACCGGCTGTTCCTGCCGGTCGAGAACATCGAGCTTCTGTCGCGCTACGGCTCCGAGGAGGGCACGCTCGACCGTCTGGGGGGCGGGGCGTGGCAGGCGCGCAAGGCGCGCCTCAAGGCGCGCATCCTCGACATGGCCGACCGGCTCATCCGCGTCGCGGCCGAGCGGCACGTCCGCGCCGCCCCGGTGCTGACCCCGGCCGAGGGGATCTGGGACGCCTTCTGCGCCCGCTTCCCTTATGTCGAGACCGACGACCAGCTGGGCGCGATCGAGGCCGTCATCGACGACATGGGTCGCGGCAGCCCGATGGACCGACTCGTCGTCGGCGATGTGGGTTTCGGCAAGACCGAGGTCGCGATGCGCGCGGCCTTCGTCGCGGTGATGTCGGGCCGGCAGGTTGCCATCATCGCGCCCACGACGTTGCTCGCGCGCCAGCATTACCGCAGCTTTGCCGAACGCTTCCGCGGCTTTCCGGTAGAGATCCGGCCGCTCTCGCGCTTCGTGTCGGCGCGCGATGCGCAGGCCACGCGCGAGGGGCTCGCCGATGGCACGGTCGACATCGCGGTGGGCACGCACGCGCTGCTCGCCAAGGGGGTGCGCTTTGCCCGGCTCGGGCTTCTGGTCATCGACGAAGAGCAGCATTTCGGCGTCACCCACAAGGAACGGCTGAAGGAGATGCGCTCGGACGTGCATGTGCTGACGCTGACCGCGACGCCCATCCCGCGCACGCTGCAACTGTCGCTCGCAGGCGTGCGCGACCTGTCGGTGATCGCGACCCCCCCGGTCGATCGCCTCGCGATCCGCACCTATGTGAGCGAGTTCGACAGCGTGACCCTGCGCGAGGCGCTGATGCGCGAGCACTTCCGGGGCGGGCAATCCTTCGTCGTCGTCCCCCGCGTGGCCGACATCGCCGAGATGGCCGAGACGCTCGCGGCCGCGGTGCCCGAGTTGCGCGTCGTTGTGGCCCACGGCCAGCTTGCGGCGGGCGACCTCGATGAGCGGATGAACGAGTTCTACGACGGCAAATACGACGTGCTGCTCGCGACCACGATCATCGAATCGGGCCTCGACATCCCGACCGCGAACACCATGATCGTCCACCGCGCCGACATGTTCGGGCTGGCGCAGCTCTATCAGTTGCGCGGCCGGATCGGGCGGGCCAAGGTGCGGGCCTATTGCTATCTCACCACCAAGCCGCGCGCGCAGCTGACGCCGCAGGCGCAGGCGCGGCTGAAGCTCCTGGCCTCGCTCGACAGCCTCGGCGCGGGCTTCACCCTCGCAAGCCACGACCTCGACCAGCGCGGGGCGGGCAACCTGCTTGGCGAGGAACAGTCGGGCCACATCCGCGAGGTGGGCTTCGAGCTGTACCAGAACATGCTCGACGAGGCGATCGCGCGGCTCCGCGCGGGCGAGGTGCCGCTGCCCGAGGATGAGGGCGACTGGTCGCCGCAACTCAACCTCGACGTGCCGGTGATGATCCCCGAAAGCTACATCCCCGACCTCGAGGTGCGGCTCGGCCTCTATCGCCGTCTGGCGGGGCTGGCCGACAAGGTCGCGCTCGAGGCGTTCGCGGCCGAACTCATCGACCGCTTCGGCCCCCTCCCGCGCGAGGTCAACACGCTCCTCCTCGTCATGCGGATCAAGGCGATGTGCAAGCGGGCGGGGATCTCGCGGCTCGATGCCGGGCCCAAGGGCGCCACGGTGCAGTTCCACGCCGACCGCTTCGCCAACCCCGCGGGGCTCGCCGAATTCATCCGCGCCGAGGCCGGCCGCGCCAAGGTGCGCGAGAACCGCCTCGTCGTCCTGCGCGACTGGGGGGCCGCGCCCGAGCGGATCAAGGGCGCCTTCGCGCTGGCCCGTGACCTCGCCACGGCGGCGAAGGCGGGCGCACCCGCTCAGGCCGCGAAATCGGCGCGCGCATAGCCCTGCAGGTAAAGCAGCGCCGTCAGATCGCCGTGGTTGATCTGCACGCGCGCCGCCGCCGCGACGGCGGGCTTGGCATGGAGCGCGACGCCGAGCCCCGCGGCCGCCAGCATCGCGAGGTCGTTGGCCCCGTCCCCGACGGCCAGCACATCGCCCGCCGCGCAGCCGAGCCGGCCGCAGATGTCGTGCAGCGCCTCCGCCTTGGCCTCGCGCCCGAGGATCGGCGCCACCACCCGCCCCGTCAGGCGCCCGCCCGCGACCTCGAGGACATTGGCGCGGTGTTCGTCGAACCCGAGTGCGGCGGCCACCGGCGCCGTGAAGGCCGTGAACCCGCCCGAGACGAGCGCGCAATGCGCCCCCGCCGCGCGCATCGTCGCGACCAGCACCCGCCCCCCCGGCGCGTGGGTGATCCGTGTCGCCAGCACCTCGGCCACCGCCCCCTCGGGCAGGCCGCCAAGCAGCGCGACCCGTTCGGTCAGCGAGGCTTCGAACCCGATCTCGCCCCGCATGGCGCGGGCGGTGACGGCCGCGACGCGCGCGCCCACCCCGGCGAGTGCGGCAAGCTCGTCGATGCATTCCTGCCCGATCATGGTGCTGTCCATGTCCGCAAGCAGCACCCGCTTGCGCCGCCCGCCCTCGGGCAGGATCGCGAGGTCGATCCCCTCGGCGTCCGCCTCGGCGCGCAGGGCGGCCGGGTCGGGGGGGACGGCGGGCAAGGGCGCCTCGGCCGCCTCGCCCGCGGCCAGCCAGCGCAGATCGCCCGCGCCCGCCCGCCGCGCGAGATCCCGCGCGACGGCCCCCGGCAGGCCGCGCCCGGGCGCCCCGATCAGGATCAGCACTGGCACGGCGGGGCCTCGCGCAGACGCTCGAGGATCGCGCGCGTCGGAAAGCCGTCCGCGATCATGCCTTGGGTGCGCTGCCAGTCGCGCAGCGCATCCGTCGTGGCCGGGCCGATGCGCCCGTCGATGCCGCCCGGATCGAACCCTGTGCGCTTCAGCTCCTCCTGCAGCGCGCGCCGGTCAGCGGCGCTGAGCGCCGGTTCCCCGCGCGGCCAGCCACGGCTGAACGGCCCCCGCCCGTCGATCCGGTCGGCCAGATGCGCGACCGCCACGACATAGGACAGCGCGCGGTTGTAGCGCGCGATGACATCGAAATTGCGATAGGCGATGAAGGCCGGCCCCCGCACCCCGGCAGGCGTGATGATGGCGGCGGGCCCGTGATCGGGCAGCGGCCCGCCCGTGAGCATCCGCACCCCGCGCCCCATCCATTTCTCGACCCCCGCCCGGCGTCCGCGTCCCGTTCCCTCGAAGTCGAACCCCTCGGGCAGCGTCACCTCGAAGGCCCAGGGCTCACCCTCCTGCCAGCCTTCGGCGGCGAGGAAGGCGGCCGTCGAGGCCAGCGCATCGGTCGGATCGCCGGACCAGACATCGCGCCGGCCATCGCCGCCGAAATCGACCGCATAGGCCAGATACGAGGTCGGCATGAACTGCGTGTGCCCCATCGCCCCGGCCCAACTCCCGCGCATCGAGGCGGGGTCGGCGTCCCCCGCCTCGATGATGCGCAGGGCCGCGATCAACTCGGATTCGAAGAAGGCGCCCCGCCGCCCCTCATGCGCGAGGGTCGCAAGCGCCGAGAGGATGTGCGTGCGGCCGCGATAGCCGCCGAAATTCGTCTCCATCCCCCAGATCGCCAGCACGATCGCGGGCGGCACGCCATAGCGCGCCTCGATCGCGCGCAGGGTTTCAAGGTGGCGGGCGCGCAGCGCGCGGCCCTGCTCGACCCGGGCGTCCGATACGGCGTTGTCGAGGTAATCCCAGATCTGGCGGGTGAACTCCGACTGATTGCGGTCGAGATCGATCACGTCGCGGCGGTGGCGGATGGTGGGCATCGCGCGCGAGAGCGTCACCTGCGAGATGCCGGCCGCCACCGCGCGCGGCTGGAAGGCGCGCAGCCAGTCGCGGAAATCGGCCGGCAGATCGGGGTGCAGCCGCACGAGGTCGGCGGGCGCCGGGCGCGGCGGCGGGGCGGTCGGCCCCCCGCCCTCGGAGGCGGCCGCCGCCACCCCGAAGGCCAGCGCCAGCCCGAGCCCGAGCATTCCGCGTGGTGCCAGCCAGTGCATCCGGTCCCCCTTCGGCCGCAACCCTAGCGCGCCCCGCGCGGCGCGGCCATGCCCACCCTCAGCGACAAAGCGCGCGGGCAAGCGCGCAGAAGCGCTCGATCGGCACATCCTCGGCCCGCAGCGTGGGCTCGATCCCGGCTTCGGCCAGGCGCGCCTCGATGTCGGGGGCAAGGCCGCGCAGGCTCGCGCGCAGCATCTTGCGCCGCTGGTTGAAGGCCGCCGCCGTCACCCGCGCCAGCACCGCCGGATCGGCCGGATAGCGCGGCGCGGGCAGCGCCGTCAGGTGGACGACGGCCGAGGATACCTTGGGCGGCGGCGTGAACGCCTCGGGCGGGAGTGTCAGCACGATCTTCGCCTCGGCCCGCCACTGGGCAAGAATCGCGAGCCGCCCATAGGCCTTGCCGCCGGGCCGGGCCACGATCCGCTCGGCGACCTCGCGCTGGAACATGAGCGTGAGCGAGGTCCAGAACGGCGGCCAGGCGGCGGGGGTGAGCCAGCGCACCAGCAACTCGGTGCCGACATTGTAGGGCAGGTTCGCCACGATCCGCACCGGAGCCGTCAGATGCGGCAGCGGGTCGAGCGTCAGCGCATCGCCGCCAAGCACCGTGAGCCGGCCGGGATAGGCGGCCGCGATCTCTGCCAGCGCGGGCAGGCAGCGCGGATCCTTCTCGATCGCGACCACATGGCGCGCCCCCTCGGCCAACAGGCCGCGCGTCAGGCCCCCGGGGCCCGGCCCGATCTCGAGCACGTCGCAGGCGGCAAGATCACCGGCCGCGCGCGCGATCCGCGCCGTCAGGTTCAGATCGAGGATGAAGTTCTGCCCGAGCGCCTTGCGCGCCCCGAGGTCATGGGCCGCGATCACCTCGCGCAGGGGCGGCAGGCCGTCGATCGCCGCCATCAGCCGCGCCGCCCCCGCCGCGCGGCCATCGCCGCCGCCATCCGCAGCGCCGCGAGGAAAGAGGCCGGATCGGCGATGCCCTTTCCCGCGATGTCGAAGGCCGTGCCGTGATCGGGCGAGGTGCGCACGAAGGGCAGCCCCAGCGTGATGTTGACCCCGCCCGCGAAATCGATGGTCTTGATCGGGATCAGCGCCTGATCGTGATACATGCACACGGCCGCATCATAGCGCGCCCGCGCCGGCGGGTGGAACATCGTGTCGGCCGGGAGCGGGCCAGCGAGGTCGAGCCCCTCGGCGCGCAGCGCCTGCAGGAGCGGCGCGATCAGCTCGATCTCCTCGCGCCCCATCGCGCCGCCTTCGCCCGCGTGGGGGTTGAGGCCCGCGACCGCGATGCGCGGCGCGGCAATCGCGAAATCGCGCCGGAGCGCGGCGTGCGTCAGCCGGATCGCACCCGCGATGCGCTCGGCCGTCAGGGCGCGCGGCACCTCGGTCAGCGGGATGTGGATCGTCGCGGGCACGACGCGCAGGCCGCGGCCCGCAAGCATCATCGCGACCTCGACCCCGCCCGCGAGATGGGCGAGATATTCGGTATGGCCCGGAAAGCCGAAGCCCGCCCCGTCCTGCAGCGCCTTCTTGTGGATGGGCAGGGTGCAGATCGCGCTCGCGGCACCCGCCTGCACGAGGCGCACGCCCGCCTCGATCGCCGAGACGACACCCGCGGCATTGGCCGGATCCGGCCGGCCCGGTTCGGCCCGCCCCGCGAAGGGCAGCGGCAGCACCGCCAACGTGCCCGCCGGCACGGCCGCCGCATCGGCGGGCTGCGCGATCTCGCGCCAGGCGGCGCCCGCGGGCAAATGGCGCGGATCGCCGATCCAGAAAAACGGCGGGCGGCGCGGCGCGCGCGCGGCCGCGAGCGCAAGCTCGGCCCCGATCCCGGCCGGCTCGCCGCAGCTGACCGCGATGGGCGGTGCCTCAGGGGCGGGTGATCTGGGCATCGGCGCGCAGGTCGCGCAGGTAGTGTTCTGCAAGTGCCGCCAGCCGCGCGCCGCGCAGCGATTCGCGCACGCCCGCACGCAGCCTTTCACCCTGCGTGCCGATCGCGGTCTCGCCGTCGCCGAATGCCAGACCGGAGACGAGGCGGCGCGCGCACAGCACGATGAGTGCGCCCGCGTCGGGCCCCTCCTCGATCAGCGCACTCTCGCCGGCATCGATCCGGGCAAGCGCACGGGCATGGCCCGGCGGCACCTCGGCCTCGGTCGTCGTCAGCCTGAGCAGGGTCTGGTCGCCTGCCCGAGCATAGAGGGTCACGCAATCCCCGAGTGCCGCGCGCGCCTCAGCATCGGGAGCGGGTGCGAGGAGGACGTAATCGACCTCGGTGATGGCGGGTGTGACGGACCCGAAACTGTCGGTCCCGTGCAGGAAGTAGAGCACGATCCCCTCGGCGCCGCGCGAGGGCGGCAGCATCCGCTCGGGCGGCCCGGCGCTGATCTGCTGGGCGAATGCGGGGGCGAGATACGAGAGGGGGACGGGCGCGATCCTGCCGCCGCGCTCGGCACTCGGGGCGATCGAATGGGCGCGCGCGGCAGCGGCAAATGCCTCTGGCCCGTCGATCGAGGCGAGCAGCTCGTTTGCGAGTGCCTCAGCCCGATCGGGCAGGACGATCTCGGACAGATCGGCTCGGGTGACCGCGCGCTGCGCCTGCACCGACAGGGCGCGATCGACCTCCGCCTCGGTCACGGCACTGACGACAGAGCCGAAACGCGCCCGCACGACCAGCCGCCAGGCCAACCCGGCGCGCACGAAGGCGATGAAGGTCTCGGGGGCGACCCCGCTCTGGCCGATTGCCTCGATGAAGGCATCGACCGACAGGTTGGTGCGGGCGGCGAATTCCTCCATGCCTGCGCGCAAGTCCTGTTCAGGCACGCTGATGCCCAATCGCGCCGCCTCGGCAAGCTGGAGCCGTTCGTCGATCAGCGCGGCTTCGACCTGTGCGTCGATGTCACCCTGAACGCCAAGCGCGCGCAGGAACTGGCGGCGCTGAAAGAAATCGAAGGCCGTGACGGGTGCGCCATCGACCATGAGCACCGGCTCGAACGGGTTGACCTGCGCCTGGGCGGCCGGCATTCCGCCCGGTCCGGCGAGCACGAGGGCAAGAAGGGCGGTGGCAAGGCGGCACATGGAGGGCACTCTCCGCAGTCGTTTCGTCTTCATCCTGCCTTGGGGGCGCTTGCGCAACCCTTATCGCGCGATCGTGTCGGATGCAGCCCCATCCATCGTGACGGATCCCGCATCGCGGCACGCGCGCACGGGCCCGCCGAGAGACCCGCCGAAGCCCAGCAACTCAAAGGAAAAGGCGATCTCGGAGGATTCGAGCAACCCGTCGCCTGCAGTGAAGCGGGTATCGAAGGACAGATCGGCGCGAAGGCATTCGTTGATGTAACCCATCGCGAGGCGCCCGGCCGTCGGCTCGCCGGCCACAACATCGAAAAAGCCCGAGGCATCGGCACGCCAATGCGCGCCGAAGCGGGCGCTGAGCTGAGCCGAGAGATTCGAGACATCCGTCCGGAGCCGCAGATCGGGGCTGTCGGGATCGGCGGCGGCCCATGTCCAGCCGCTGCTGAGCGCGAAATCACCCAGACGCCGCGCATCGAGACTCTGGGCCAGCACGAGATCACCCCGCGCGGGCGCGCCATCGGCATCGATCACGACCCGGCCCGCCAGGCGCCGGCCATCCGCGGCATCGGTTCGTGCCATCGCGAGCCACTCGGGCGACCAGCCCTCGGCGGTCGATGGCGCGGCAAAGAGCGCCTCGTGCCGGGGCCGCAAGATCCCTCCCACCACCACCTCGCGCGAGGCGCCGGTTTCGAACCGGCGCGACAGGCCGAGGCCGAACTGCACGCGCTGGCCGGTCTCGCGCCGGTCGATGCCAGGATAGCGCGAGAAACCCAGCAAGTTGCCACGATCGAGCTCGGGCACGAGGCTGTCACGGTTGGGCACGCCCGCATCATCGAAGGGCGGCGCAAGGACGATCTGCACGGCGGGTTCGATAAGGTCCACGTGGCCCTGCGCGGCCCGCACCAGCGGCCAGCGCAATTCGGCCGATGCCGCCGGGCGCAGCCGCGTCACGCCATAGACCGCCGCCGCGACGGGATCGACGCGATAGAGATCGGCATCGAGCCGGACATCCGCCGCCGCCACGAGGCCGCGCGCCAGAATCCGGTCGCCATGCCAGTTGAGCGAGAACGCCGAGCGACCAAGCGCGGTCGAGTCCGCCACGGCCGTGTCGGTGCGGTCATAACTCACGCGCAAGGCGGCATCGATCCGCCCCCGCCCCTGCGGCAGGCGGAGCTGTCGGCGCAGGTCAAGATCGGCGACCGCTGCCCCGTCGCGCAAGATCCCCGAACCACCGCTGCGCGCCGTCCACCAGCGCAGGGCGCGCAGGCGCGTAACCCCGGCCGCGTTCACCCGCGCCGTCGAGGCCTCAAGTTCGAGCCGCTCGGCGTCCGACAGGCCCCAGTTTCCGAGTATTGCCCCCTCGGCATGGGCGCGCGCCCCGAGGTTCAGCACGAAGCCAGCCGACAGCGGGCGCTGCGCGGTCAGATTGGCAAATCCCCTCAGGCCGGGGGCGCGGCGGTCGCGCCCGAACGCACCATCGATCTGGAGCGCACCCGACGCGAAGGCCTGCCGATAGCGCCAGCCCAGCCGCTCGGCGCCCCCCGTTCCGGCAAAGGGATAGATCGTGAGGTCGCGGCTCTGCCCGAAGGGCTGGAAATAGCCAAGCTCGATTCCTGTGCCGACAGCGGTGGAATTGCGCAGCCGGGGCCGCAAAAGCCCCGGCGCCCGGCGCAGCGAGGGGTCCGGCACGCTGAGGTAGGGCAACCACAGCACGGGCAGGCCCGCGATGCGCAACTGCGCATCGGCAAAGCGCAGGCGTCGGCTGTCGGTATCGTGGCGCACCTCGCGCGCGCGAACCTCCCAAAGCGGCGGCCCTCCTCCGCAGACCCGGCACGAGGATGCGGCTGCGCGTTCAAGCCTTGTGCGGGTGATGCCGGCGGCAAGGTCGCGCTCACGCTCGGCCAGATCGGCGCGGATGCGCAGGGCGCGGGCCAGCGTGAGTTCCGCCCCAAGCAGAATACCGCTGCGCAACTCATCGTCGAGATCGGCCTCGGACGCCACGAGTGCGAGTGCATCGCCCTCGGTCAGCCGAGCAAGGCCCTCGATCCGGATGCGCCCCGCGACGGGGTCATAGACAACCCGCGGTGCCGTCAGGATGCGCCCATCGTGGATGATCTCGACCGAACCCTCGGCGATCAGCAGGCCATCGGCCGTGACCTCCACCCGGTCGGCCATCAGGGTCGCTGGCATCACCGGCTGCGCCGCAAGCGTCGCCGGCGCGCAGAGCGCCCAGAGGGCAACGGCCAGATTTCGCAAGATCGCCGCGACGCTCGCCATCAGCCGTCCTCGAAATGCAAGATGAGGGTGAGCGCCGCGAGAATCGCCACGATTGGGGGCGTCCAGGCCGCGAGCAGGATCGGGATACGCCCGCCTTCCCCGAGCGCCGAGGCGAAATCGGCCAGCAAGAAAACGGCAAAGCCCGCGACGACGGCAGCCAGCACCCGCACCCCCGTACCGCCCGAGCGCCCATGGGCGAGTGTGAAGGCCGCCGCGACGAGCACCATCGCCCCGAGCGTCGCGGGCAGGACGACGTGCATGTGCAGTTGCATCGCGAAGGCGCGGCTGGAAAGCCCCGCGCGCTGCAGATCGGCGATGGCCGCGGGCAGATCCCAGACGGCGATTTCCTCGGCGCGGCCGAGGCTGTCGCGGATCTTGTCGGCGCTGAGGTCGGTGGGGATCGTGGCGCTGGCGAAGACCTCTGCCTCGCGCTCCGGGTTGTCGGCGCCGAGCCGCCAGATCTTGGCATCGCTCAGCGTCCAAAGCCCAGGACCCAGCACGGCCCGCTTGGCCTCGATCCGGCGCAGCGGCAGGCCGTCCGCCCCGAGTTCGAGAAAGCTCGCGTCGTGCAGGCCGCTGCCATCGGGATCGACCGCAGTCGCGCGGATCACCATCTGCCCTGCCTCGGCCGCCTGCCGTAACCACAACCCCTCGCGACCGATCGAGCCCACTTCGGACGGTGCGCGGCCGAGCAGGGCATCGACCTGCCGATCATGGGCCTCGCGGCTGGCGACGGCGAGAGGGTTCACCACGGCGACGGCGACAACCCCGAGCACCAGGGCCGCCAGGAACGGCCCCGCCAGCGCACGCAGCGCCGACCGCCCGGCCGCCCGGGTCGCGATGAGTTCGCTCGACCGGGCAAGCGCCACGAAGAGCGCGATCGCCCCAAGCAGCGTGCCAAGCGGCAGAAGCGCATAGAGCTGCATGGGCATCGCAAGGGCCGCAAGCCCGAGCGCCATGCGCAGGCCCACGCCGCTTGCCGCATAGATGCGCAGATGCTCGACCGTTTCGAAGAGCACGAGCAGCAGCCCTAGCCCCGCAAGCACCCCGCCCGCGACCAGGCCGAATCGCCGCGCGAAATAGAGCGCAAGCGTCATGCCCGAGCCCCCGCGCGCCATCCCGTCCGGTCGGCCCAGAGCAGCATGACGAGCCCTAACCCGATCCCCGCCGCGGGTGCGAGCCACAGAAGCGGCCAGGCGGCGGACGAAATCGCGACCCGGCCCAGTGCCGCCGTCTCAACCATCTGGATGCCGACGACGACGAGCACCGCCACGATCATCCGCCGCCACAGCCCAAAGCGGCTGAAGCCGCCAAGCATCAGCGCGCCGAGCGCAACCAGCGTCGCGGCAAGCGCCGACAGCGGCTGCGCGGTGCGCCGCTGCACTTCTGCCACGAGGTCAGGGATGCCGAGGCCGAGCCGTGCCGCGAGATCGGCGCCACCGGCAAGAAGGGATGGCGTCGGCGTCGCGACAAGGCTTTCGCCGCCCCCCGCCGCCGCGCCGGGTGCAGCCTCGAGGCGGACCTCGAACCGGGCGAAGCGGGTCAGGTCGAGCCGGAGATCCTCGGCGTGCAGCCGTTGCGCCACGCCGTCGAAGAGAACGAGGTTGACCCCACCCGGACGCGACTCGAGCACACCCGTTGCGGCGGTGTAGAGCGTGCTCTCCCCGGCGGTGCGGGCATCCGACAGCATGACCTGGTCGAGCGCGCCGTCCGGTGCCACGTCGCGAACATAAAAGCTGATCCCGGCAACGGGAAAGTGGAACGCCCCCTCGCGCAGAAGCGCCGAGGTCGCGTCCGAGGCAAGGCGCGCCTCGCGCTCGGCCAGTGCCTCGCGAGAGGCGGGAACGAGCAGATGCATGAACACGGCCGTGACCGTGGCCGCGATCAGGCCGAAGACCACGAACGGCCGCGCGAGCCGCACCGCCGAGCAGCCAGCGGCCTGCATCACGACCATCTCGCTCTCACGCAGGAGCCGGTTGGCGAGCGCAAGTGTCGCGACGAAGGCCGCGACAGGCAGCACGAGGCGGATAAGGTTGGGCAGCGCAAGCGCCGTCATCTCGAAGAATAGCCGGAGCGAATGGCCATCAGCGATGAGCCGGTTGAACAGCAGCACCGCGCGATTGACCCACATCACCCCCGTCAGCACGAGGGTGAACAAGGCAAAGAGCGCCAGAAGCTGCGCGAGGATGTATCGATCGAAACGCGACACCTCTGCCCCGGGATTCGGACGAGCCCGCAATGGCCGTCGCCAGGCAGCCTAGAGCAAACACGTGGCGGGGAAAACTGCCCTCTGGCCAAGGCGACGGCGGCGCGTGTAGGCTCGCGTCGGTCTTTCAGCAAGGACGGATGCCGCCATGACCCCGCTCGCCCCGCTCAGCTTCGAACTCCTGACCTTCGATACCCTCGCGACGGCCGAAGGGCGCATCGCCGTCTTCGCGGCCGAGGGCGGGCGGCTTGGCCCGGCGGCTCGGCGGCTGGACCGGCTGATTCGCGGGGCGCTCGCGCGCGCCGCGGCCGCCGCCCCCTTTCAGAAGCTCAAGCCCGGCGAGGCGCTCGAGATCGCCTATCCCGCCGGGATGCAGGCGGCCGCCGTGCAGCTGATCCGCCTCGATCCGCGCGCGAGCGCGGCCACCTGCCGCAAGGCGGGTGTCGCGATCGGCGCGCGCCTCGGGCCCGAGGGCGCGGTCGTTCTGGCCGAAGGGGTCGCGCACCCCGAGGAACTCGGCCTCGGCATCCTGCTGCGGGCCTATGATTATGCCGACCAGCGCAGCGAGGCGCCCAAGCGCCCCGGCGCGGTGCGGGTGATGCTGCCGCGCGCGGACGCGGTCGCGCGCGCCGCCGCCGCCCCGATCGCGGCCCGCGCCGAGGGCGTATTTTACGCCCGCGACCTCGTGGCCGCGCCCGCGAACGTGCTGACGACCGAGACCTTCGCCGACAGCCTGACCGGGCTGCGCGAGCTTGGCGTCGAGGTCGAGGTGCTGGACGAGGAAGATCTCGAACGCCTCGGGATGCGCACCCTGATCGCGGTCGGCCTCGGATCCGAGAGCCCCTCGAAGGTCGTCGTCATGGTCTGGAAGGGCGCCGAGGGCGCGCCGCTCGCGCTCGTGGGCAAGGGGGTCGTCTTCGATACGGGCGGGATCTCGATCAAGCCCGCCGCCGGCATGGAAGAGATGACGATGGACATGGCCGGGGCGGCGGCCGTCGCGGGCACGATGCGCACCCTCGCGCTGCGCAAGGCGCGCGCCCATGTCGTGGGCCTCGTGGGTCTGGTCGAGAACATGCCCTCGGGCCGGGCGCAGCGGCCGGGCGATGTCGTGCGCTCGATGAAGGGCGACACGGTCGAGGTCATCAACACCGACGCCGAGGGTCGCCTCGTGCTGGCCGATGTGCTCTGGTATGCGCAGGAACGCTTCAAGCCCTCGGGCATGGTCGATCTCGCGACGCTGACGGGCGCGATCATCATCGCGCTCGGCCACGAGAACGCGGGCGTCTTCGCCAATGACGATGCCTTCTGCGCGGGGTTCCTCGCCGCCGCGGCGGCCGAGGGCGAGGGCGCGTGGCGCATGCCGCTGGGCGAGGCCTACGACAAGAAACTGAAATCCGACATCGCCGACATGAAGAACGTGGGCGGCCGCGATGGCGGGGCGGTGACCGCCGCGCAGTTCCTTCAGCGCTTCGTCAAGCCCGGCACGCCGTGGATGCACCTCGACATCGCGGGAACGGCTCTCGTCAAGGCCGATACCGCCAACGGGCCCAAGGGCGCGACGGGGTGGGGGGTGCTCTCGCTCGACCGGATGATCCGCGACCGGTATGAGCGCTGACCGGCCGCGCCCGCGATGGCCGAGGCGTTCTTCTACCACCTCACCCACTCGCGCCCCGAGGCCGCGATCGCGATGCTGATCGAGAAATCGCTCGCCCGCGGCTGGCGCGTGGCGGTGCGCGCGCCCGACGACGGGGTGGCCGAGGCGCTCGACCGGGCGCTCTGGCTGCAGGGCGGGGACGACGGTTTTGTGCCCCACGGCCGCGCGGGCGGCCCGCATGACGCCGACCAGCCGGCGCTGATCCTCGCGGGCGGGGCATTGCCCGAGGGGCGCGCCTGCCTGATCCTCGCCGAGGGCGCGGGCGCCGATCCCTCCGAGGTGGCGGGCGTGGCGCGCGCCTGCCTCGTCTTCGACGGCGCCGATCCCGCGGCGCTCGAGGCCGCCCGTGGGGCATGGCGCAGGCTCCGCGCGGCGGGGATCGAGACGCAGTACTGGACCGAGACATCGGGCCGCTGGGAACGCCGGCACGCGGGCTGAAACCCCGGACGAAACCCCGGAAAAGGGCCCGCGCCGCGGTTGACACCGCGCGCCCGGCCCTGCACCCTGCGCGCGAATTTCAGCACCGGATTTCCAATGCCCCGTTTCCTGCGCGCATGCCTTGCCGGCACCGCGGTCATCGCCGCCCTCGCGGTCGTTGCGGCCTTCGTCCTCGGCCGGCCTGTCGCCCCCACGCATCCCGCCCTCACCGAGGCCCGCCTCGCCCCGCTGATCCCGGTGGCCGAGTTCTACATGGACCGCAGCGCAATCTGGGATTTCGCGGCCTCGGCGGATGGCGCCTACATCGCCCATCGCGCGACCCGGCGGATCACCCAAGGGGTCCGGATCGCGCGCCTTGCGGATGACGCGACGCTCACCTTCATTCCCGATGCCGACTTCCATTTCTGGGATCCGCACGCGCCGCTGCTCAATCTCTACACCGAAGGCCGGCTCTGGCGGATCGATCCGCTGCGCCCCGAGCGCGACGCCTGGCAGGACGTGACACCGCGCGGCTTTCAGGGCTGGAGCATCCTGCGTCCGCCCGGAACACCCGAGGGGCGGCAGGTTGTCGCCTCTTCCGACCGCAATCCGGCCTTCGCCGACCTCTACACCACCGACCGCGACGGGGGCGGCAGGCAGCTGCTTGCCCGCAACGAGGGCACGACGCTCGGCTGGCTGCTCGATGCCGACCTCGCGCCCGTGGCGCGGCTCGACCGGCCCGACCCGCTGACGACCCGCCTCATGGTACCCGACGGCTCGGGCTGGCGGGCGGTGCTCGATGTCGATCTGATGGTGCGCTTCGATCTGATCGCGGCCGACGGGGCGGGCGGGGCGTTCGCCTATTCCGCGCGGGGCAGGAACCGTGCGGCGCTGGTGCGGCTCGACCTCTCGACGGGCGCCGAGACGGTGCTGGCCGAGGACGCCACGATGGACGTCGGTTTCGCCTTCGCCCTCTCGCAACTCGATGACCGGCCGGACCTCGCGCTCTTCGACCACGCGCCCACCCGGGTCGAGGCGCTGTCCGACCGCGGCGCGCGCTTCAAGGCGCTGCTCGACGGCCTCGGGCCCGACATGCAGGTCGATACCCTCGCGCCCGCGGGCGACGGGCGCTTTGTTGTCGCGACGCTCTCGCCCGGGGCGATCAGCTATGGCTATCACCTCTTCGACCTCCAAGAGGGCACGGTGCGGCGCATCGCCGACTTTCCCTTCGGCGTCCGTCACGGCCCCGATCTGGTTGCGACCGAGGCCGTCACCATCCCCGCCCGCGACGGGCTGGCGCTGCCTGCGCTTCTTCTGCGCCCCGCGGGCGTAACGGCACCCGGCCCGCTCGTGATCGAGGTCCACGGCGGGCCCGAGGCGCATGAGATCTGGGCCTACCATCACTTCCGCCAGTTTCTCGCGAACCGGGGCTATGCGGTGCTGGTGGTGAACTTCCGCGGCTCGTCCGGCTTCGGTCAGGCGTTCCGCGATGCAGGCTTCGGCGCATATGGCGGGGCGATGCAGGATGATCTGGTCGATGCCGCCCGCTGGGCCGTGGCCGAGGGGATCGCTGACCCCGCTGCGGTCGCGGTGCTGGGGGCAAGCTATGGCGGCTACGGGGCCGCGATGGCGGCGCTGCGCGACCCGGACAGCTTCGCCGCGGCGGTGGTCGAGTTTCCGATGCTCGATGTCGCCTATCAGTCGAACTTTCCGCCCGCCTTCTGGGGCCTCGATCTGGCGTGGTGGACGCGGTATTTCGGCGACCCCGCGGATGCGGCGGCGCTCGGGCAGATGCGCGCGCGCTCGCCCGTGACGGGGGCGGGGAACCTCGGGGTGCCGATGCTGATCCTTGCGGGCAAACGCGACCCGATCACGGGGTTCGAGCAGGTCGAGCAATTCGCGCGCGCCGCCGAGGCCGCCCCGATGCCCCCCGAGGTGCACATCTTCGAGGAAGAGGGGCACGGCGTCGGCAGGTGGCAGGGCGAGGTGGTGCGGGCGCGCAGGATCGAGGCCTTCCTCCACCGCACGCTGGGCGGCCGGGCCGAGGGGGCGAGCGTCGCGGACTGGGCGGCGGCGTGGATCGACTGACCCCTTGCGCGGCGATGCGGGCGGGATAGGGTCGGGCGCGTCCATCCCAGCCCCGGAGCCGCCCGATGCCTTTCGCCGATTTCGCCCCGCCCGGAACGCCTGCCCTGCCGCTGCACCTCGTGGCCAAGGAGGGGCGCGAGGGGTGGGCGCGGGCGCTACCCGATCCTGCGCGCGCATGGGTCGCGGCCTGCGGTTGGCAGGCGGGGGCGGGCGATCTGATCTTGCTGCCGGATGCGCAGGGGGGCATCGCGGGGGCGGCGCTGGGGCTTGGCGATGCGCAGGCGCGCAGGCGGGCGCGCTTTCAGGTGGCCGCTGCGGCCGCGAAGCTCCCGCCGGGTGGGGTGTGGCGGATCGAGGCCGCGCTCGACCCCGACGCGGCGGCCGAGGCGGCGCTGAGCTGGCTGCTCGCGGGCTATCGGTTCGAACGCTATCGCAAGGCGGGCGCGGGGCGGGCCGAGCCGCGCCTCGTGCTGCCCGCGGGCGTCGACGGCGCGCGCATCCGCGCCATCGCCGAGGCCGAGGCGCTGACCCGCGACCTCATCAACACGCCCGCGAGCGACATGGGGCCGGGTGAGCTCGAGGCTGCCTTCATGGCGCTCGCGGCCGAATTCGGGGCCGAGGCCGAGGCGGTGCGGGGCGAGGATCTGATCGCGCGCAACCTGCCCCTCATCCACGCGGTCGGGCGGGCATCGCCCCGGGCGCCACGGCTCTTGTCGCTGCGCTGGGGCGGGGCGGGGCCGGTGGTCACGCTGATCGGCAAAGGGGTGTGTTTTGATACCGGCGGGCTCGACCTCAAGCCCTCGGCGAGCATGCTGCTCATGAAAAAGGACATGGGCGGGGCGGCGACCGTGATGGGGCTTGCGCGCATGATCATGGCGACGGGGCTGCCGGTGCGGCTGCGCGTGCTCGTGCCTGCGGTCGAGAACGCGGTGGGCGGCAACGCCTTCCGCCCCGGCGACATCCTGACCTCGCGCAAGGGGCTGACGGTCGAGATCAACAACACCGACGCCGAGGGGCGGCTCGTGCTCGCAGACGCGCTCGCGCTCGCGGCCGAGGAAGAGAGCGCGCTGACCGTCTCGATGGCGACGCTGACGGGGGCGGCGCGGGTGGCGGTGGGGCCCGACCTCGCGCCCTATTTCACCGATGACGCGGGGCTGGCGGCGGCGCTCGAGGCCGCGGCGGCGAAGGTGCGCGACCCGGTCTGGCGGCTCCCGTTCTGGGAGCCTTACGAGGCCCAGATCGAACCCGGGATCGCCGACCTCGACAACGCGCCATCGGGGGGCATGGCGGGGGCGGTGACGGCGGCGCTGTTCCTGCGCCGCTTCGCCGGTGCCGGGCGCTACGCCCATTTCGACATCTACGCCCACCAGCCCAAGGCCGAACCGGCCCGGCCCAAGGGCGGCGTCGGGCAGGGGGCGCGCGCGCTCTTCCAGGCGCTGCCCGCCGTGCTCGGGCTGTGAGCGACCGGCGGCTGACGCCCGCGAACGGGCGCGTCGCGCACGAGAGCCTGCGCGGCATCGTGCCGGCCGCGCGCCATGTGGCCGGCGCATGGGCGCGCGTCAGTGCCCCGCTCGCCGACCTCCTGCGCGAGCCCGGGGGGGCGCGCGAGCGGCAACTGCCCCGCGGCGCACGCTTTCTCGTCCTCGACCGCGACCGGGGCCATGCCTTCGGCCAGGCGGCGCGCGACGGCTATTGCGGCTGGGTCGCCGAGGCCTCCCTCGGCCCCGACATTCCCGCGACGCACTGGGTCGCCGCCCCCGCGAGCCACGCCTATCCCGAACCGCGCATCGCGGCGCCCGAGATCTGCGCCCTGCCCTTCGGCGCCGAGCTTGCGGTGCGCGCGACGGGCGAGCGCTTTGCCGAGACCTGCGCGGGCTTCGTGCCGAAGGCGCATCTGCGCGCGATCGGCGACTGGCTGCCCGACCCGGTGGCGGCCGCGCGCCTCATGCTCGGCACGCCCTATCTCTGGGGCGGCAACAGCCGGGCGGGGATCGACTGCTCGGGCCTCGTGCAGGGCGCGCATCTGGCCTGCGGCATCCCCTGCCCCGGCGATTCCGA
>Ga0315900_10000722_pt1 | contig 55423 bp, 42 predicted proteins | sample LakEriMetagenome_FD_203521 | JGI IMG/M metagenome (GOLD analysis project Ga0315900, IMG submission 203521) | Freshwater fungal communities from buoy surface, Lake Erie, Ohio, United States - Buoy 12 MA114 | ecosystem: Environmental > Aquatic > Freshwater > Lake > Lake biofilm | place: USA: Lake... | reverse complement strand
GATCTTTACCCGAAACTTTATGGGTAAGAATATTCATCATAGAGAATGTTTCGTCAATAATAAAAAGACCCTCTTTCTTTTCGTAGTGTGGAGTACGATCGGCAGCAAGATACCGATCGTTTTCATAATCATATTCACCACGACGCCACTCATTAGTGAAAGCATAGACCTCAAAAGGAATAGATACTTTCTTACAGAACCAAACGAGGTTGAAGAGTTGCTTGCAAGTATCAAGCATCACATCACACATAGAACCACTCCAGTCCAGAACAAATACCAGACCATGATTCTTACCATCAGGAATCACAGAGACTTTCTTAAAAAGATCCTCATTGTATTTGTAAGTATGAAGACGAGTTGTATCAAGAACACCAGTGCGAGCAGTTGATGCGCGAGCATACTGATCTGCTGCCTTGCGACACTCAAATTCTTTTACCAGATAATTGACTTCTTTCTGAGCAGAAGATTTGAACTTCCTGAACTCAATATCTACACTTTCAAAAATATTTAATGTCGAATTTGAAGATGTTTGGTATTTTTTTTGCTGTTCACCAAAAAACATATCAATTTCTTTATGAATATCTACATTTTTTCCAATGATAGTATTCAAATTAACTTTAGGAACTTCAACATAAACATTTTCATGCCCATCGTTATTAACAAGATCTTTAATTTTTTCTTCTAAAGCATTTGCGGTGCGAATTTCAGTATCATCCTTTTCTCCAGAAGATTTAGTAGGAGTTTCTTCACCTTGAGAAGTTCCACCATCACCCTGTTCATTTTCTGGTTGAGAATTATTAGGATTTCCTTCCTGATCAGATGATGAATTATTACTTTCTACAATTTCATTTGAAGGAGACTGAGAGTTTCCTTGAGTTTCATGAGAATCAAAATTAGCAACTTTCTGCTGCTGTTCCTTTTCTTTTTTACAGTACTTATAAAGTTCATCTGCAGCAATCAGAGTATCTGCAAAACTTTCGCACGCGCCAATCAGATTGATAATTTCTTGTTCCTCTGAATTGAAATCAAGAGTGATAAAATTACCAATCTTAAAGTAAAGGTTTGCACGATCTGCAAGATTAAAAGTAGAAATATCTTCATCCCCAAGTTGGAAGAAATCTTCTTCGTTCAGTTCTTTATAACCATTGAAGAAAGTCTTAGCAAGTCCAGCATACTTGCGCTTCATCAGTTTCTCAATACGGGCATCCTCAACTACATTCACAAATTGCTGAGGAACCTTTGTGGTCTCAGTCCAGTCTTCATCAGGAGTGAAGAGAGCATGACCCACTTCATGACCCACCAGAAGGTCATAGACAAGGTTGCTTGCCTTTTCCCAGAGAGGAAGAGTCAGAACGCGAGTATGGACATTGAAGCAAGCAGTGGATACTTTCTTATGCTCAACTACAAGATCTTCAGTAGCAAGTAATTTAGCAAGTTGGGATTTGATTTCGTGAGAGACTGCCATAAGATTTTTTTATTACAAATCAATTATACAAAAAAAGGAGGTCCGAAGACCTCCAAGTGGACAGTTAAAAAAGTGGACTCAATCTTCAAGAATAGAATTTCTCCACTCTTCACTCATGTTCATTACAATCTTTTCGGCATTTTCAATGCTATTTGCATACCCCTCATCAAGAAGATGCTCAAGAATATAATTATATTCTTCTCTAGTCATTTTGCGAACAAAAGTTCCCGCAACTCTACCAGCAGTTTGGGCTGGCGTTGCTCCCCCTCTTCTGGCAGTAACTCCAGATCCTGCAGCAGCACCTGCAGCGCCCGCTGCCTTAATAGCAGTTCTTCCAGCTGCCTGTGCTGCTCTACCAGTTGCAACAGTTGCAACTCTTCTTGCTCTGGTTGCTGCTGCAGATTTTTCTGCTTCTCTGCCTTTTGCTCTTAATGCACCATAACCCGCCGCAACTTCAGCACCTCTACGTGATGCAACATCTCTTGCAGTCTGAATTGATTTACCAAGAAGTTCAGTATCTTGTTTTGCTCTTTGTACAATAGATCCAATCAATCCACCAATGCCTTTTTTAGTTTGCTGCGGAGATGATGTTTGTTTCTTAGTAGGTGTTTGTTTTTGAGTAGCAGAATATGCTGCTTGACTTCTAAGAGCAGCGGCCATTCCTGATGGTTTTGCTGCTGATGCAGATGTTTCTGCTTCCTTTCTTGCTGCCTTTTCTTTTTGTCTAGATCTAATAGCAGAAGTTCTAGCACCACCTTTCAGAGATCCAATTGACTTGCCAGTTTTTGTTACTGGTTCTACTCTTACTCCACCTGCTCTCGCCTCACTCAGAGTATATTCTTCAGAAATATCATATACCCAATTAACAAATTCTTCTTCTCCAAGTTCTTCAATAAGAATATCAATTCCATTCTCATTTAAACCCATTTCATAGAAATATTCAGTAGCAATTTCTACTTCCTCGGTCAGTTCTTGAGGTTCATAAACCTGTTGATAGGCTTCATAAAGTCCAACTAATTCTTTTGGTTCCATTTGTTACAAATACTTTTTTAGTTATTTATAAAAAAAGAAGCGTCTATAGAATTAAGACGCTTCTTGAATGCTTGCCTTCGCGCTTTTGCTTGTCGAAGTGCTTGCGGTTTTAATTTTCGTTTTTGTTGTTTCTTAGAATGATGCTGCCAATTTGGAGTGTTCATTTTAGGTTACGGACCAATCGATGACCGTGCGAATTTGCTGATTGTAAGACCATACAGATTTTAGCATACCAGCGTCGATACCGTGCGCCTCCATCTGATTTATAAGAGAATTTAAATCTTTGGGGAAACAAGTTCCACCAAAACCACGATCATTATCAATACCAGGAACTTGAGTATGTGATGTTCCAATTCTACTGTCTGAGGTTACACCTGAACAGACAGTTTCATAATTCATTCCAACTGATTGACAAAGGTCATACATTTTATTGAAGTATGCAACTTTGCAGGCAAGAAAACTATTTGCAAAATATTTTATTGCCTCACTTTCGTCAGAAGTAGTGATTACACTCGGAATCGTTGGAAAAATTTCACTAAAGAATTCGACGAATTGATTACATAGATTTCGATTTCCGCCAACCACATTTCTTTCAGAATTTCTAAAATCCTCTACGGCATTTCGCGCAGTAAGAAATTCTGGATTGTGAATAACATTATATTTTTGTGCAAACTTCTTTGTTGTGCCGATAGGAACTGTAGATTTAATAACAAATGTCCCTTCAATGAAGGAAGGGAGATTTGAAAAAAACTTTTCTAGAATGAAAGTGTCACACTCTCCAGTTGACCTCATAGGAGTAGGTAAGCAAACAAAAATAAATTTTTGTCGCAATACTTCTTCTAAAGTATTAAGAGATTTATTTTTATCTACATCAAAGACTTTACAGGAAACTTTATCCCTTAGATTTTGATACACTGCATTGCCAACAAAACCATTTCCAACGATTCCAATCATACAACGATCCTACTAAATCCTTTTACTTTTTCAAATTTAATAACACTCTCGAATCTATCTTCTAGTCCCGTCTTGTGAGAAATGACAAAAATATTTGCATCTTTAATAACATAACGAATGATTTTCAAAAATTCTTCAGTTCCAAATCCATCAAGAGAACTATCAAACACTTCATCCATAATAAGAAGGTTGGTGTTGACTGAGTTTTTCATTCTTGCAACTTCTCTCCAAGTAAAGAGTAGTGCGAGGTCAATTCTCATTTTTTCTCCTTCACTAAAAGAAGCATAAGAAAAATCTTCGTGAATTGGCGACTGGACGGTTTCGTTAAACTCCTCATCAAGAGTGAAGTTAATATAGAAATCCATCATCTGAAGATAACGGTTAACTTGCTGATTTATCAGCGGTAGATACTTCTTAATGATTTTGGATTTTACTCCACCGTCTTTAAGCAAACTATATGAAAAATCGTAATAGTTGATTGTGTCTTTTTTAGAAGCGAGGTCGTCGTATGTAGTTTTTAGATTGTCTTTGAAGGATTCTAACTTTCCATGTTCAGTATTTCTGTTTGCAAGGTTCTCGGTAAGAACTTGAATTTCATGTTCAAGATTTCGGATTTGCTTTTGTAATCCGTTAATCTTAATATTGTTTTGAGAAATGCCATTCGTTAGTTTTGAAATCTCCTTCGATAGAGCGTTGAATTGACGCTCTCGCTCCTCTTCCTCTTTAATTGCCTCCTCTAGTTCTTTATAACCAGATTGCAACTCCTTTGCTTTATTTTGAGCGTCAGTAATTCTATTTATTCTAAAGGTCTCTTCAATTGACTGTGTACAAGTAGGGCAAACAGTATTCTCTGTAAAAAATTTGTGTTCTTTAGTAATGGTAGATACTTTTTGCGAGATCTTACCTTTCAAGTTTCCCAACTTACGAAGTTTATCTGCATATCCTATTAGATTATCCTGTTCTTTAATATATTCCCTAAGAGGTTCCTCTAGACAAGTATTTTCGTTTAAATGATGTTCGATTTCTTTATCCAAATCGGAAATTTTACGATTATTATTATCAATATCTTTCTTCCCCCTATTTTCAAGTTCTTCAATAAAACTCTGCTGCATCTTAACTTTATCAAGAAGGGATTCTTTCTTTAGGCCAAGAACTTTAATTTCTTCTTTTGACTGACGAATCTTCTCCTTGATTACCATATTCATCGAAGAAAAAATTTTAATATCAAGCAAATCTTCAATCACTTCTCTACGATGAGTAGTAGAAAGTTGCATAAAAGGAACAAAAGTACTTGAACCTAAAATTACGATTTGAGTAAAACTTTTATAATTCATTTTAATCACATTCTGCTCTATCCATTTTTGCTGATCCAATGCAGCAGCAGATTGATCTAGTACAGAACCATTTCTATAAACTTCAAATATAGACGGTTTAATTCCTCTTGCAATTTTCCATTCAATATTTCCAATAGAAAATTCAACCTCAACCCTACAATCCTTCTCATTTACCGAATTGATAAGTTGTGGTTTATTAATCTTCCTAAACCCACGTCCATACAAAGAAAAGCATAAAGCATCTAAAAGAGTGCTTTTCCCAGCGCCGTTATTGCCAACAATCAAATTGGTACTACTTTTAGTAAAATCAATTTCTGTATATTGATTTCCAGTAGAAAGAAAGTTTTTAAATCTTATTTTTTTAAATAAAATCATAATCAGTATCTGGTGGAATTACAATATCATCAGGTGTAATAATTGTATATTGATAACCATGCAAGTCGCAGGTTTTTATCATTACTTCATCTTCAATTTCAATTACATGCATTTCTGGATATCCATCTTCTTCTAACATCATAGCATATCGAGTCGCATCATCTTCTTCTTGAAAGAGATATAGAATATGTTCGCCTTCATCATCAACTACAGAATAAGCACCTTCAGTTTCTCTACCATTGATTGTTAGAATAAACATTTAAACTAGTTCGCAAGCTTCTTGATATATTTCTTGCATCATCTTTTGAATAATAGATTTATCAAGATTAATTTCTGCCTCCTCAATATATCTATTCAAGATAGAAATAGTATCCTCACTTTCAAATGCTTCAAAGTTTTGAGGTTCCTGAATATCAAAGTTTTCAATAATCTTGAGTTCTGCAATATTTGAAGCATAGAGTTTGTCAACAAACTTTTCAAACTTTTTGGTATCGGTTTTCTTTCGAACAACAATTTTTACAATTTTATTCTCATACTCGCGAGCATCAAAAGTTTGATGATTGGTATCTTCATAGTAAATATTATAGAACATTTTGTAAGGGTTATTTACATACTCATGAGTTATTGTTTCAGTGTCAAAAATCGAGAAACCACGAGTATCACCTACATCAGTCCAATAAATCTCATATGGATTTCCTAGATAGAAAACTGTTCCATCATTCGATCTAGTGTGATAGTGTCCCGAGTAGACCCTGGTGAACTTACCAAATAGTTTGCCCTCCAAACCATGCTCCATGACGATTTGTTTATTAACTCTAAATCCTTGGAGTTCAAAATGCCCCAGCGTACACTTGCAAGACGTATTTTCAATAAGTTTGAGAGTTTCTTTTTCATTTTCTTGATTAATCCAAGGACATAACAAAACATTTAACCCTGCTATTGTAGTTTCTGTTGGTTTTGAATAAACTTTTATATTTTCATATTCATTCAGAAGCAAATCTGATGCATTAACTTGGTTAGTATTTTTATAATAACAATCATGATTGCCCGCAATTAAATGAACTTCAATGTTTCTTTTCAAAAGTTCATTAAAAAATACTCGTTTGGACCAAGATAGAGCAGCAAAATCAATTCCCTTTCTACTATCAAAACAATCTCCCATGTGTATTACATGTTTGATTTTTCTCTTATCTAAAGTAGGAAAGAATACTTCTTTATAAAATCTCTCAAAGTAATCATGAAAGAGTTTAGAGTTTTTACGACATCCGAAATGAGTGTCGGTGATTATTGCTATTTCCATTTTTTTCGATTTTCCTGCCAAGGAAGCATTTGAAGATTTTCTATTCTACTACAATATTCTGCAGATATTTCTTTATCAAAACATTCCTTTACGGATTGAATATGATCTATTTGATATCCACCATTTACTCCTGCTACAGATCTTGGTAGATCATCTGGATTTATAATATCTTTATTTTCATTATATATTTGTTCTGTAAGATAATTAACTTTTCCTCTAAACTTTCTGAACTCGGATATATCATACCCTCTTTTTTCTTTACATGTTTGAGACATTTTTATTTTTGTCTCTTCACTTCTTGGTCCAATTTTCTTTCCCTTATTCCAAGGTTCTACACCAAACATTGGATTATTCTTTCCAATATTGTTTTCGCTCATTTTTTCTCTTGTTTCTTGAGAGTGTTTCTGTAAACCTTTTTTACCTTTATTCCAAGGTATTGTTTCTTTCTTACCAGACACTAATACCTCAACTTACTATGAACTCCGTCCTTAATAGAATTATAATCGGAATAATTGCCACCGTCAACTGAATTATCATCTGCAAACACTTCAGAGTACCCAGAACGCTCAAGGATTTTGTTTTTGATTTCCAATTGACGCTTCTCTCTTTGGATTCTGCGGAGGAAAGCGTAATGAATGATTTGAGTGAAGTATGCAAAAGGGTTTTGTGACTTCTCAGGATTGAAGTTATGAATATATTGAACACAATTTTCAATACCATCAGAAATCATATCTTCCTTAAACATGTAGTTTACGAAGTTTGGTTTAAACGATAAGTGATTAGCAATCTTCAGAAAACACTCTCCAATATAGCGTGGGATGGGAGGTTTTGGTTTGTTCTGCAATACCGCAATCTCTTTATCTTCACGGTATTTAATCAGTGCAGCAAGAAACTCTTTATTATTGACGTAATGCTCTGACCTTTTTCTCTTGGTCATAACTGCTGTGGTTATCATTAAGTTAACTCATAATATGTATGAATTATAGCACTTATGCAAATACTTGACAAGGTATCTAAACTTCGATAGAATACCTTTGTTGGGTTTGAAGGTCAAGGCTTAGCTACTCTTAAAGATCTTCTCTAAGATCTCTTTGGCATCATTGACATTGGCAATATATCCCATTCTACGATTAATCTTTGATTGATTTGTTCCATCCTTCGTAGATTGACGTATATAAGTCTGATACATCATAATCATTTCAATATCTGAAGACTCAGATAGGGTAAGAACGTCTTCTAAGTTTATAATAAACATGTCCTCTGTGGTTGTTTTTAGCCAAGGTTCTATTTTATAACCAACTACACCAGTTCTACCTTTTATCTCATTTACGATAATTGGATTCGATACTATTAATATCGTCCTGTCTTCCTCTTCAGATGCAGCTACCTTAGCAAAGACTTCTTCGCCTGTTTTTAATTTGAGAGTGCAGTAAAAATCTTCCTCAATCATTTTTTTAGTTGTACCGTGATTATTTCATAGTTAAAATTTTCTTCATTATAGATCTTGATTCTTTCTATTAAATGGTTTAAAGTATAATTTTTTCTTGAGTTGTGAGTACAATCATCAGAAATATCGTAAAGCACTGCTTTTACTTTATTTTTTCCCTTTCTAAGGACTCGTCCAATTGATTGTAGATTTCTAATACGTGATTTGCTTGGAGATGCGAAGATAACATTATGGAGATTTTTAATATTGATACCAGTAGAAAAAGTTCCATAGGAAGCAACAATAATTGCGTTGTTTTCCCTTTCCGTAATTTCTCTAACTAATTCTCTTTCTTCAGTATCAACTCCACCATGAATAAAAAATACTTTACGATCACCTCGCTTGATATTATTTATCTTTTCATATAAGATTGCTCCGTGTGCTTCTACGCGAGAAAACAAAACAAGAGTATTTCCTTTTAAATCCAAAGAAAGATTAGTTATAAATTTATTTCTTTGATCGTGTGAAATTAGATATTGAATTTCATCCTCATATGTTTCAAACTTTTGTGGCGAGTGTTTGAGAACAAGACAACGAATATCTAATTGGGAAATGTGACCTTGTTGCATCAACTCATAAGTTCTTGTTACCTTATATGATGGTCCAAAGAGTCCTTCAAGAACCCATTTGTGAGTTTGAGTTCCATCAAGAGTACCTGTGAATCCAAAACGATATTTTGCATGATGAAGTTTTGACATAATCTCAATAAGAGATTTGCTTTTAAAAAGATGAGCCTCATCTCCTATAACTACTCTATAGTCTTCAAAGAACGAACGTTCAAGTTTATAGATAGATTGCCAGGTAGTAATAGTTACAGAATGTTCGTTTGTTTTTTCCCTACCCGAATAAATCTTGTGACAATATGACTCAGCATCCCAACCATAATCTTCAAAATCCTTGTACATCTGCTCTACAAGAGATGTCGTTGGAACAACTAAAAGAATTTTTTGTCCTTTATCTACGTAATACCTTACAAGGGAGTAAATCATTAAGGATTTACCTGAGGCTGTGGGTGATATCAATAATTTTCTATTATGTCTTAGAGCATCGTATACTCCCTCCACTTGATACTCTCGTGGAGAATGAGTACAAATAGATTTCATATAATCTTTCACACCTTCATATGAAATGCCTTCATTTATTTCAAAAGGCAATCCATAAAATTTGTTTTCTTTAAATTCATACGTGTAGTTATGCAGTTTCAGTTTGTCGATAATTTTATCCAACAAACCAGCATAGATTTCTCCAGTATGAGTACTTAACAAACGAATCTTGCCGTCCCAGTGTCTGCTCCTATACTGGGACATAAATTTTGCAGATTCGACTTCAAATGTAAAATATGGTTGAAGTTCGTATAAAATATGAGATTCGCAATGTAGTTTAATGTAAATCTCATTCTTCTTTTCAATGATTACGTCACTCATAACATTATGATTGCTATGAGTATTTATTTACCCCAATCCAGCGTTAAATCTCATAAACTCAATAGCATTTTTGATCTGAAACGTTCTGTTCTGAATCATCTTCAAAATACTTTCAATATAAGTAAGCATTGTGTCGTAATAATCAATCTTCAAGCAAACTGTTGAAAGTTTTTCGTCTGCATCAAGATACTTTTGCATTGTATCCTTATCGCGAATCTTTTTGGGAAAGGGATTTTCTACATATACTTCTGGATCTGATTTGCCAGAATAATATTCATATCTTTCATGTCTGATATTCCTTTTTTGTTGCTCTGCTTTTTTTCTTAGTAGAAAAATAGTATTATATAATTCAAAATATTTTGCATGAAGAGTTGGAATATTTGTTGATTCTGTGTGAAGATTATCCATATCAATTTTAGAATCTTGCTCCCACATCTTTTGAATCATATCAAGGTCTAAACTCATAAAGGATTGCCGCCAAGATCTACTATATTATAAATAGTATACTTGAAACTTACGTCTGCTGTAAAGTATTGTATGTCCGTCTGTGTTGCATCAAAATCTAAAGTTCCTAAAGAATACGGAAATAAATCTTTAAAAACGATTTGGAAGTTTGGTATTGATGAACTTGTTAAAACCTGAAGAGTTCCGTCGGAGTATAAACCCAATTGCTTTTGTGCTTCTATTTTTGGGGTAATATATCCCGTTTGCTGAAAATCATAAATTTGCTCTAGACTTTCTGGATATCCCAAACCTCTTATCCAGTTTTGAATTTCCATATAATTCTCAAGATTCTCATCTACAAGAAATCTTAAGTTTAAATCGCCAAAAACAATTTTATCTCCAGGAGTATCAATATCTTTAAGATATGATGGTTGGATTGCAACACCAAGATTTAAATCTGGAATATTTGCTGAGTTGCAAAAAAATGCAACCTTAGGTGTTCTTTTTAAGGTAAATTTAAATCCTGTTGGGGATAAAAAATTTCTATTTTCAGGTTGTCCGGCGACCATGACATTTTTTAAATATTTAGATAAAAAAAAGGTCCCAATTTGGGACCTCTGAAAATATGTGAGAAAGACTCACATGAGGTTTCTAACCGCAACTCTACGATAGTAGCGGTTCTGGTTAACATTGAGTCCACCAAGACCTTGATTAGTACCCTCAGCGAATGGGTTTGCAACCATTCCATAACGGGTCTTAAATCCGATCTTAGGCTGGAAGCTGTTCTCACCAACGGCACGAACCATTTGGAGAGGAACATAAGGACAATAGAAGAGTCCAGCGTCATAAGGTGAAGAACCCTTATAACCGACAACATAGTACTGGTTGCCTGGGGTTGCGTTAGCAGAGGTCAGGTTAGCAGCATATGGATCGATGTAAACGCGGAACTTGCCCATTAGAGTACCGGCAAAAGTATTGCCGGTGTCGTCTACCTGGAGGTTAGCGTTCAGTGCAGGGGTATAGTCAAGAACACCAGCCATGGTCAGTGCTGAAGCAACGTCAGCAGAGCATAGGATGATGTTGCCCTTTCCACGACGAGTTCTTTGTGCGATTGCGTTAGCATCACGCTCGATTTGGAAGAGGAGACCCTTGAACTTCTCAACAGACCAACGACCGTTGGAGTCAACGTCGAGGTCGAAGATACCAGGAGTTGCAACGTTTTGTACAGCACCTTGCTCAGCAACCTTATAGATGGTACGAATAACTTCGCGGTTGATTTCAGCAAGAATCTCAGTTGAGAGAATATTTGCTAGTTCCGCTTCAGCATTCAGACCGTGGATTGCCTTGAGGTCTTGAGCAAGCTCAAGTGAGTACTCAGCTTTCAGTGCGCGTGACTTTGCAGTAACGGTGACTTTCTCGATTGAGAATGCCATCTGGTTGAAAGCATCTGCACCAGTACCATCAAGGTTCTCTGCAGAGTCGGTACGCATACCCTGACCAACGTTATAGCCAGTCGAAGCAGCAGTACCTACAGGATTTAGGACTGAAGGATTGGTTCCACCTTGTGCGGTAGTACCCATACCAGCAGCAGTATCACTAAATCCATTAGCGTCATCGCGACCAGCGGGTTGACCTGAGAATGCAGAATCTACTTCGTTGAAGAAGGTCTCAGCACCACTCTGGTTCTGATAACGCGAACGCATTGCGAAAATGAGTCCAGTAGGACCGCTCATTGGTTGAACGCCTGCGATATCATAGGCGATCAGGTTAGGCATCGAACGACGGATCAGTGAGATCAGTACGGGATCGAAACCTGCGGTAGGGCCACCAGCAGCGGCACCACCACTAAAACCAGCATTAGCACCTGAACCAGTGCTCATTGTTGGTGCTTCCATCAGGTTGGTAATACCACCTGTACTGAATGCTGATTCTTCTCTTAAAAATCTTTCTTGGTTTTCGAGCAGGACTGCGGTTACCGCTTTACGATGCGAATCTTTGATTGAATCAAGACCCTCATAGTTGAGAAGAGGTGCCCACTTTTCCTGCAGATGCTCGGATTGGAACATTTGCTTTTTACCTTTTACTAAGTGTTTGTTTTTGTGTTTGAATTATATTAAATTCAATTATTTGCGGAATGCTGAAAGAGTCTTCAGATAAGCAGCCATTGGTCCGGAAATTGCTTCCATCGAATTGTCTACACCTTCAGACAGAGTTTCAGTTCTTGCAGATGGAGAAACTACTCTTGAAGGAAAATATGATTCCTTTAAAGTCTCCAGTTTTTCACGATATTCTTCTTCACTTTCAAACTCAACACTTTCGGCAAGTGAAGCGAGCTTGTCTTTCTGAGTGTCTGCAAGACCATCAGCGACCTGTTCAAAGATTCCATCAGCAACCGACTCTGCGAGACGCTTGTTGAGTGAAACGTTTTTCTCAATCTGCTCGTTGAGTTTTGTCTCCATTTCATCAAGTTTTTCTACCATGCTCTCAAGCACATCATATTTATCTTCAGGGATTGATACATAATGTTCTTCAAAAAGACCCTTCATTCCTTGGAGGAATGATTCAGTCATTTCAGTTTTAAGACCTTGCTCTACGACAAGTGAATTTTCTTCCATCCACTCGCCGGCAACATACTCAAGATAAGCGTCTACGCGCTCTGCAAGTTCAGTTTTAATTTCTTCAACTTCTTCTGCAAGAGCAACTGCATATTGCTCTTCAAGAGATTCTTGAATTTCAGAAACCTTAGAGCGAAGAGCGGCTTCAAAGATGGTGCGTGCTTTCTCTTGGAATTCCTCAGAAAGATCTTCACCTTCTAGAAGAGCATTAACATCTTCATCGATGTTAAACTCTTCCTTCATTTCTTCTTCGTCCTCGTCTTCGTCTTCGTCTTCTTCTTCTTTTTTACCCTTTTTCTTACCGCCTTCCTCTTCTTCTTCGTCGTCTTCTTCTTCGTGCTTAGCTTCTAGAAGTTCTTCGTCCTCATCATACTCAAACTCTTCATCTTCCTTAACACCTTTCATTGCTTCTGCTGCAGAAGCACCTTTATTTACGACATCCTTAACTTGCTTAAGTGATTGTCCGGGCGTTTTCAGTTTTGCTGAATCATCGTCTGGACGATAGTTGGAAGGATCAGGACCTCCAAGATCTTCCCACCCGCCAGTTTGTCCTGGTGTTGCGCCAGATAGACTTGGCATTGCATCCGCTGCTTTAGCATTAGCATTAACAGCGGTTTTGGATGGTTTAGTGCCTACTTCCATTTCTTGTAAATCTCCACGAGACATTTGAACTCTCCGTTTAACCTTACGTTATAAACTATATTTATTTATAATTTAATAAATTACAATGAATTTAAAAATTCATTGAATAAGCTCAACTTATACTCTTCGAGTAGTTTTTCATCTACGAGAGTATTAATTCTCCTTTGAGTTTGTTCTGCCATTTTTTCGCGAAGCATTCCACCATCCCATATCCATTCTTTTCCTTCCATAATTCCCTGAACGAACGCATCAGGAGCAGAAGGATCGGCAACAATATCGGCAGCAGTTGCAAGCATAAAGTCTTCGCCAACTTCCATATAACCTGCAGGATTTTGCCTAACAGAACCAATACCACGAGAAGAAACTCCCAAACAAACTCCATCTTTGAGAAGTGACTCTACAATTTTTCCCATTGGTGTGGAAAGAATTTGTGCCTTTCCAATAAAATCATTTCCTCTTTGCTCAAGTGAAATAATTTTGTGAGAAACACGGTCAAGATTTACAGTTGGTCCATCTGGGTGTCCAAGTTCTCCAAGAGCGCGACCTTTGCAAATATATTGTTCAGTATAACGCTTTACCTCTCTTTCCATTACAACACGACCATAACGCCTATTGTTGCGGTTTGTTGTCTCTGTTTGAAGGAAAGGTCCTTGAATATAAAGAGTCTTCTTACCATTGACCGTTTCGGTAAGAACTTCTACTGATTCGATTTCTTCGGTAATAAGTTTCATTATGCTTGTCCTGTGATTTGTACTTGTTGGAAATAAAGTGTTCCCGATCCGACTCCGTAGGCAGAAATCTTATTTGAAACAACAACAGACGCATCTGTTGCAGAGAATGCAGTTGCAATTCCACTTGAATTATAATTTACGGTCATTCTAGTCTGGTAATAACCACCAACACCAGCAGAAGTATCAATTGATAAAACTTGTTGATGTGTAAAATTATAATATGACTGACCTGTTACTGTTAGAGTTACATAGTCACCAATTCCAAATGGGACTTGGGTTCCTTCTGGAACAGTAACAATAGTTGTTGTTCCTGTTGTTACTCCAACAACTCTATTTGATGCTTTAGTTAAACCTAAAGTTACAGTATCGCCTGCAGGAACATAGTAATCAGTATTGGTTGCAGTAGTATTAACGCCAATTGCAACGTGGGCAGCACCACCAACTGCAACTACTCTCAAAACACTAGATTGTACTGAAAAGGCAGATGAAGTTGTTGCAGCACCTGCAGTAAATGTAAATGAGGAACCTGCCCCAACTGGTCTATGAGCCATTATTTTAAATACAACACTTTTAGTTATTTATTAAATTAATAAATCTCTCTCCACTGAAGAGCAGCAGCAACAGAAGCAACAGCATTACCTGTAGTAGTAATGGTTCTTACTACAAGCACATAAATTTCAGAATCTGTGGAATTTATATTTTGAACAATAATATTTTTCTTTGCCTGACTTAATGATCCAGAAGCAACTGGTGAAAGTGAGTTTTGTGATGATCCAGAAGGAACATAACCTGATGCAAAGACATCACCATTATCATAAGTTGTTGCATTCACACAAACTTCAACACCACTATTAGCAGAAGCAGAAGTCCAAGTTAAAGTTCCTGCATTACCCAAATAAGCAGAACTTGGAAGTTTTATAACTTTATAAACAATACTGTTTGTTTCGCAGAATAACGAAAGATTATTTAATTTAACTGATATTCTATTTGGATATCCCTGGAAAATATTTTTGAGACGAATGGCGACCAAAGGAAGTTCTGTTCCTGCTGGTGTTGGTGTGGTTCTTGTAGTAGTCATTGTGTAAGCAAAGTCAATACCACTTTCCACATATCCACCTTCTGACATTACAGAGGAACAAATCTGATCAAAAGACGCTCCAATACCGACACCAGTATTTCTCAGTTCGCAACGAACTGGCAAGTTTGGATTTGCAATATAAACCGTACTTTGATAGTTAGAATGATTGAATTCGTGTGCAGTGATGAGTTGTCCATCGTGAGCAAATCCACAACGAACTCTACCGACACCTAACCACTGAAAATCTATAAATGCAAGTTGAGTTTTTGTAATGTCTAAATTAAATCCAGAAGTGCCTGTTCCATCACATTTATCTTTATTCCATTGTGATTGTGGGATTCTAGTTTCCGTTGCAATACCACTTACAAAAGATCTAATTACCCAATTGTTTGTCCCAATACCAGGATTTATTCCATCAGAAGTATTAAGTCCAACCTGTTCAAAATAAATTCCATCTCTATCATCAAAATATCCAGTTCTTTTAGTTGCATTCTGTTGCGGTGCATAAAAGTTAAAAGAACTATAAATTAATTGTCCTTTTCCTGGTTGATAATGATGATAAAATTTTGTTTGATGGACACTAAATGCAGTAGACCCAATACCAGTTTGCAATCTTGCACACGCTTGGTTTTGTAAAAATGTTACTGTTGAACCTGCTCCAGAAATACTATCTAAAAAGTTTGGGTCAATAGCATACAAATGCTTATAGTCACCAAGAGTAAAGAGTTCAGAAACTCTACTTCTACCGAATGCATCAACGGCATTTGTATCTGGATTGATAGTTATAAGAGTTTCTGATGAAATACCTACAGTTCCAGTAACTGGAAATGGATTTTGGGGACTAATTATTTGCCCATCACTTGATGCAACACCTACAACTTCAAATAATGATCTTTCCTGATTCAAATAATCTTGGGTTTGTATATTCCACTGAGCCATTTATCAATCAATCCATTCTAATTTTGATGGGTGGTATCTGCTTGCTCTTTTGATATTGCAGTTCTTTTCTGCAATTGGATAAATTTGATGAACAATTGCACCTGGATACTCTGCTTGCAATTCTTCACCTAAAGACTGTTTAGATGGAATACCAGTTTTGCTGGTTAATTCCATCCTGTAAAGACTTCCGTTCCACAGTACATCTGCAAGGTATCCTTCACCAACCGACTGTTGCTCTGGTTCAGAAGAATTGATGTAAAGATTTCCGTTAAAATCTCCAGAAATATTTACAGACTCTGAGATGAACTGTCTAAAGGATTTCATTCTTCTTCTGCGGTTTCGCTATTGAACATTGCGTTTGCTACTGCAGGACGAAATTCATCAATTTTTTCAGCAGACTTTGTAAATAAAAGTTCTTTAATCTTATCACTAATCTGCGAAGGAGATTCGTCAGCAGCAATCATATCTAAAAGGTCATCCATTTTTAATACCTAATAATATTTTTCTTTATTTATATCTCGCCACCCTTGGGCATTTCTGCAATCTTACCGCTTGCTTCAGTTGCATCACCTTGAGCATCAAGATTTGGTTCCATTACTGGTTGTCCCAAATCCATTCCTGCCGTTTCTGGTCCCAATGGCATACCTGTTGTAGGATCTACTGAAATACTGGGATCTGGAATTATTCCATCCTTAATCTCCTTTTTCATAATCTTATCTTGCTCAACAATTTCCTCATCAGTTTGGCGAAGAATCTTTCTTCTCAAATAATCTTGAGAGAAATACTTTCCAACATAAGGTTCTGCAACTTGAACCATATTTAATCTTTCGTTGAGAAGTTCTGCGTCTTTAAGTTCTGCAAAATGATTGTCATAAAGGAAGTCATATTGAATATGTTCTTCCATAATACTCCAATCCTCTGGAGTAATAATATTTTTGAGAATAAGTTGAGTTCTCAACATATCGTGGAACATATATGAGAATCTCTTTCTAAGGCGAGCAACAAACTTGCTGAACTTAACTTCATCGCGAAGAATCTCTGAGGATCTGCCGAGATTAAATCCACCATCTCCACCAATTCTTGTCGTAGGTACATTTAAAGATCTATAAAGTTTTTCTTGGAAATAATTAATGTCAGTAATCTCTCCAAGGTTTTGTCCGCCAGGAAGTGTTGAGATTTCAGTACCTCTTCCACCTTCTCTTCTTGGAAGCCAAAAATCCTCAAGCATTGACATAAATTTTTTATCATCGCGAATTTCACCTGTATTTGCATCATATACAAGTTTATTGCGATAACGCATCATAACATCGCGAAGATATTGTTCTGCTTTTACTTTAGGGAGATTGCCTACATCAATGTAGAAAATTCTTCTTTCTGGAGCACGAGATAATCTATAGATAACAAGACTATCCTCAATCATGCGAAGTTGATTGAGTGATTTAATTGCCTTATGGAGATATGAGAGAGTTGATCCTTTATTTCTATCTACTAGGCCTGATGTGCAGTACGTGATAGAATCTTTCGACATTTTGATTCCAGCAGTTCCACCAAGAGATGATGGGTTACTTGCTGGGTATGTCAGTTTTGGATTATAAATGAAATATTCCTCAATTTCAGGAAACTCAAAATCCATTGGATTATCCGAGTTAATATTAGACAATCTATATTTGTCCTTTTCGCTCTTTTTTTGCTGCCTTACATAACGCATTTTCATTGGGTCTATGTAACGCAGTTCTTGAATTCCTTCGTGTGGATTCTTTAAATCAATTACTTTGTGATAATATAACCTACCATCCACATACCAATTTCTATAAATTTCGTGAGACTTTTTATCAAAATCTAAAAGAGAAAGAATATATTTAAATTCCTGCCTGATCTTCTTCTTGATTCCATCACTCGCATTCAAGTTGGAAAGTTCAATTTCTATAGGAGTATCATTAGTGTCCGATACGATAGCTTCATTTACAATATCTTCAATAGCACTGTCACACTCGGGATGAAGTGCCATTTCTCGATATCTTTTGATTAAATCAAACTCTGTTCTATAAACTCCTTCAATATCAACATACGAACCAAAAAAACCACTACTCAGGTAGTGGTCAGTCCCGTCCTCATTATTTTGAGGAACTGGACTGACTACACCTGGAGATAATGGTTCGCTATCTTCAATAGAAAATCCAAACAATCTTGCCATAATTTATTTTTTGTTCTTTTGCCTTTTGTCTATTTATTAGACTTTAGCTGCCGTAGTTCCACTAATGATTTCGTAAGATTGAACTTGGAATTCAACGGTGAACTCCTCAATAGTGTCGCCACTATCATACGAAAGATCAATGTTGGAAACACTAGTTGGGAAGATATCAACGAAATTATACGCAGCTAGAATTGAACTATCAGATCCAGCGTTAGTGGTGCTGTTTATTTGAGCACCTCTTCCAAGTTGATAAACGGTTGCATTACTCATATATGCAGCTGGTTGAGTTGCACCCAAGTTGTTATCAAGTTTTGCAATTAGTTCAGTCCATGCTTCAAATGCTCTTCTGAGTTTGAAGTCTTCATCATTGATAATGGTTACCGTCCAAGTATCAATTGTTCTGTCACCAGCAACTTTAAAAATTCTTCCTCTAAAAGGAACATCAATTGGCGAAATATTTGATGCTGGAAGTGCGGCTGCTTTGCAAAGATATTTGAATTTATCTGCATCCCAGGAAATTCCAGCTGGGAAAGTTGTTAACTCAACTTCAAATAGATTGGGACGAGCACCACCACCACTTAAAGCACTCTTAAATTGAGAGATTGTCTTGAGTCTTGCCACGATTCGTTACCTCCTTAAGGTTATTTATTGAATAATGATCAAACAGTACCTGCAACTTCTTCAAAACTTACGCCTGTGCGGGTTGCAACAAAGGTAAGAGTTACATAATTAATAGACTTGGCGGGCTTCAGGAAGATGTCCGCTCTAAACTCATTATTATCAATAACGTCAGGAGTGTTATTAGTTGTGTCACAGACTACAAGGAATCCATAGAGACCTCTCTTTGCCTGAACATCACGTAGATAAGGTTCAACAATGTTCTTAAAGTTTGCTCTTGTCAGTTCATCGTTCAATTCAAAGAGTTGTGCCTGAGCAGCTCTTTGGAGTGCTTGCTCAATAGTGAGGAACAAGCGACGAACATTGATTCTATCAAATGCAGATGCGTAACCAAGAGCAGTTTTGTCACCAAACAGGAGAGTACCAATACCAGGTTGAGTTACAATTGCGTTAACTCTTTGTGGGTAAAGTTGATCTCTCTGTGCTTTATTTGGATTATATGCAAGTTTGATTGCATTATTGATAATGCCTCTCTGCTGACCGGCAGGAGAGAACCAAGGATATGCAACAATATTGGTGCGGCACATTAGACCCGCAACGTCTGCGTTACAAGGAACATAGACAAATTTATTGTTGAATCTGTCGTAGGTGTACTTGTATCCACTATCAAAGATTGCGTATGAAGAGGATGGTAGAGAACTAAAATACTTAACAAGATTGTTTGTCTGAGTTGTAGTGTTAGTAACACCAACCAGATCAGATTTATGAGGTCCAACAGTTGCTACACAATCCTTTCTTTGCTCTGCAAGAGAAATTAGATAACTTGCTTTTGCTTGAGAATCTGCAACATTGTCCATGCCAGGACCCATGATTAAGTAGTCTACTTGAATTTCATCCTTATTGGAGAACTTATCGTAAGAAGTGATCAAGTCCCCAAGCGTTGCCTTCATCCCACCAGAAGCGGAATAATCAACACCACCAGATAAGGTGTAGGTTTTATTTCCAATTGCATTAAAGGTTACGTCCTGAGCATTGGAACCCCAAAGACCACTTGCAGTGGAGATTGGTGTAAAGGAAGCAGAAGGAACGCCAGAATATGTGGTAAATCCAGTTGCTCTTGGTGCAGTACCCCAGTAAGCATCTGCAGCACTTGATGGATTTCCGCCAGCATAAACTTGTGATGAAAAATCTGCAAGATATTGTTCATACCAAATTTTCTGTGGAGAATTAACCGCAGAAATAGAATCAAGAGCCTTAGAAAGACTTACGTGCTTTTCAAGAATAGTTCCTTGGTTTCCAGTAATTGTTCCAAGATCATCAACTACAACAACGTGAATAGCATCATTCTTTCCATTTCTATCTAAGGAATATCTATTTGTTGCAGGTTTAGGTGCAATAGACTTCCAATAGATTGTAGTATTGGTTAATCCAAGAGTTTGTTGATTGTACCAATCAGAAACAGAATCGACAGTTGCAGTTCCAGCGGAAGCACCTGATGAATTTATAAAGTTAACAGTCTGAGTTGCTGCAAATGCTGCAAAAGAAGTACCTTCAGCATAATTAATTTGAGTTTCAGTTCCAGTTGAAGAAACTCTTGAAGTTACCTTTACGGTAATGGTGCTGTTGCTGCTAGTTGCATCTGTAGTGATGCCTGTAATGATACCCTTGAGATAACCGGTAAATGATGAGGTAGAACCTGCACCAGGTAAAGTTACTGAAGTGAGAGGTGTGGTAACACCAAATCCAATTTGAGCGCCAAGAGCACCGACGTTGGTAGTATTAACGCCAATGATTTGATCTCCTAAATCATCAATAACGCATACCTTTAGATTGTTTGCCCAAGATCCTGGATTCTTTGCTGCAAAAGTGAAGTTATTTCCATCTGAATGATTATTAATATAATCATCATAATTGTCAATATCTAAAGATGATGTCGATGCAGCACCAACTCCTGCATTTGCGTTATTTAAGGTTGAACCACCAGTTCTAACTACCTTAAGTACGCCGCCATATGAAAGGTATGATGAAGCACTCATCCAGTACTCATACTGGGAGTCCGTTGAAATTGGTTTGCCAAAAGTATTGATTAAATCCTGTTCAGTTGCAATATCAATTGGAAAATCAACAGGTCCAATTGGGAAGGGCCCAGCGATTGCGCCAATATTATCTAAAACATTATCAGCTCTTCCTACAGTTAAATCAACTTCCCTGACGAGTACGCCTGGAGATAATTGAGGAGTCGCCATTTTTTTCTCCGTGAAATCTCAGTTTATCTAAAAAATATTTATTAAAAAGATACTTTACACAGGGGAAACCTGACGTGAATATCTACCAATCAGGATATTCCCAGTTTATCGCTAGGGGTGTGTCTTTTTTACGTTCAATAATTCTTTTTATAGTACACTCTTTGCACTCATAAGAGTAAGAAGATGCAACTGGACCACGATCTTTTCTTGTTCTATAAAATGCATCTATTAAGTTTTTTGTTTCACCACAGACTCTACATTTTCTATCTGCTAATAGCAAATGTCCAAGTTTTATCTGCTTATCTAAATCCATTTACATGTATTCCCACATATAAGCGCGATCTCCATATTCATCGACATACCATCGATCACCATCGACATCTAAAAAACTGCTATTATCTAATCCGTCAGAAATAAAACCAAATGGTGACATGTCTTGTTCTATTTGGTTTTTTTGCTCTTCATATAATCTTTTTCTAACATCTTGATCCGTAAGCTCTTTGAAATAATCCTGAGCAACTAACCAAGCATATATTACTAAGCACATTGCAAGATCATCATTGCACCCTTCCTCTGCTTCAAATGAATTGTGTTTTTGGATAAATGTAGTAAGTTCACTAATAATCTCATAATCGTTTAATATTAACTTACTTTCTTCAATCATTGTTTTAAGATTTAAGCACCCAACTTTTTTGACAGTTTTTGACATCTTAACGCCAAGTTGAGTTTTCTTTCCAGAAAAACCTTGTCCAACGATTTGACCTGCTCTACCTCTCATAGAACACATTAGCAAATTATTATATTCTAAATCATATTGAAGAATGCTTGCTACTTGGTCTCCAACATCATTAACCTCACATAAAATATAAGCATTATTATATGCAGTTGCTGTTTCCTGAATTATACTGGGAAAGAGCATTGGTTTGATTTCATTATTTCTATATTTTCCAACTATTTTATGAGGAAACTGTGTAATGTCCACAATAGTAAATGCAGAATAGTCATTTCCTACGCCTCTAGCAACGTCTACAGTGATTAGATAATCGTGATTGTCCTCTGGATCAACATAAACATCTAAACCTGCGCTACGTGTCTTAGGGGCATCGTAGACGAGCGTTCTAAGTTTGGATGGTGCAATAAGAGTATCAACAGAACCCAAGAATTCGCATTCAAACTCAACTTTAAACTGTTGATCGGAAGTGTTGGCAATAGTTTGTTTTTTCCATTCCTCGTCTCTTCCCGGAACTTCACTCCAATGAACGTCAGTAAAGACATATTCATTCTTACCCTTTTCAGCATCATGCCACATTCGGTAGAAATGATTCATACCGTGTGGTGTAGAAACTATAATAACTTTGGTTTGTTTACCAGAAGTAATAGTGGGATAAACAGATGCAAAGAATGAATCTGCGATATGATTTGGAACGAATGCAAATTCGTCCAAGAATAGAATGTTAAAAGACATTCCTCGAACAGCAGATGCAGAAGTGGATGCCGCTAAAATCTTTGAACCATTCTCAAGTTCTAGAGAACCTTTGTTCCAAGATATGATACCTTGTTGCATCCACTTTGGTAGATTCTCATAAGCAGTCTGAAGACGGTCTAGAAGTTCTCTAGCAGTTGCTGCTTTGTTTGCAAGAATACCAATATTTACGTTATCGTTGAAAACTGCATAATGCAATAAAAAAGACACCACAGTTGTAGACTTACCAGTCTGTCGTGGCATCTTACATATATTAAATCTATGATTATGAAAGTTATTGATTAACTTTTCTTGGAAATGATATGGTTTAAAATTTTGTAGACCGTGATCAAGGGTTACAATTTTTACATAATTATTTGCAAAATAAACTGGATCATCTTTACACTTAACAAATTCAATAATTTGATCTTGAGTAAATTCGATTGGTGTATTTGCCTTCTTGAGCAAAGGGTTGCCCAAATAAACATCATTTGACATGATAATAAATCAACCTCTATTTTTTAAATATAAGAATAAATTAACACTTCCAACGTCTTCTTGCTGCCAATCCTCTTTCTCCTTTCCAACTTCTACTGCGAGAGCAAAATGCTTTACGTCGTTTTGCTGCTCTGCTTCCTGGTTCTACATCTCCAGTTACTGGTGCCTGCAAATTGGATCCCGTAGCACGATTATATTTTTCTCTCCCCTTTTTGGTAAGACCTCCACCTCTACTTACAGGAAGTTTTTCTCCTCTACCTACAGACAGAGAGGGACCTTCTTCTTCCAACTCAACTTCTTCTCCCATGGTCTTAACATAATTTTTATTTGGTCCAGGTTTTGCTGAACTTCCCCCCCTAGGTCCACACATTTGGACGAGTGGTTGTCCTGGTTGAATTTCAGAAACTGAATGGTAAATTGCGACAGATCCAGGATAAACTTTTTGGAGTTCATCATTAATTTCTTTTCTTGATGGAGTCTTAACTTGGGGGAAAAACATCTTAAGTGAATAATATTTTCCTCTCCAAGAAAGAGTTACTGCAATAACATTTCCAGTTTGTGCTTGAAGTCTTGTTACCTCACTTACTTGAGACTTAAATCCTCTAATTGGTTCTGGTTTGATAATATCGACTACTTCAGCAAAAGTATTTCCGTCAGCATCTTCAATAGTTACATCTTCTGCTTTTACGCAAGAACCTTTATCAAACTCTTTAGTTCCTTTTTTTCTTTTATAACCTGACCAACATTTTTCATCTAATATTTCCCTTGTAATTTTATCAACCAAAGTTTCTTCAAATTTGGGTAAAGTAACACCAACAACTTTCTTTGCTTTTTGTGGTAATTGTGCTTGTTGTGCGGTTGTCATATTATCAATTTTTTTTGCCGCGGATGACATTTTAGTTTTTTTATGTTTTTCTGGATCTATCTCATACCCAAAAGATTCTTCCATTTCTCCGCTTGCAATATAATCTGCTGCAGTATCGATATAATCTGCTGCTTTAGTAATTTTTGACTGAACCCATGCTTCTAGATCTCCCTCACCTTTACCAACTTTTGATTTGATCCTTTTTACTGCATCTTCAATGGTTTTGAGTTCTGATCTTGCCATTGAGTACTCTTCATCCTTTACAGAAACCTTATCCCATGCTTTCTCTCCATAAGAGCACTCGGATCTTGTTTCTCTCTTGTCACATAAAGGACAGTATCTTTCTTCTTCGTGCATAGTTTCCTCCGATTTAGTTCCCCAGTTTGCAGCACCAACATTACGACATTTTACAAGTGCTCCAGAAGCATATGCACTTGGCCAAACAGAATATCTAGATTTTACCTTATGGTAACAAGCATCTTTTTTGCCACTACCTTTACCCGGTTTGTCTTTTGCTTCTTGTACGTCCATTTCCTCTTTCATTTTCTTTTTAGGTGAATCCGTAGAAACATATGTTGGTTTTGCAGCTCCAGTTTTTTCTTGTTGTCCAGGATCTGCTGCTTTTTTTCTTCTTGCTGCTGAACGTCTTTCTGCGGAAGTCATGCTTGCTCTTTTTTCAGACGAAACGCATTTTGGAACCCCTTCACCTGGTTCGTCACTTGCACAAGTTCCTCCAGTTAACACATTAACCCATCCAGGTTTTTTATCTGTTGATTCCGAATCTTGAAACCATTTATGAAGTTTATTTTCTTTCACATCTTTAAATTTTCTATGATGCTTCTTGGCATCTGCTTCCATTTTTTTCAAACGAGTATAATAGTCTGGAATCTCATCTAAGTGTTGAAGAGCAATATTACGAGCAAGTTCATGATCTTGAGTGTGCTCATGTTCAATAGGTTCGCCCATATCAAGTTGCTTTTGTATAAAAGAAACATCAAGACGATGCTTCTTTGCAATTTGCTCAACGGTTTTATGCGACTTGATTTTGGGCATAAAAAATGAATATCTTTTTATATTTATTATTCTACACTTCCTTCAGTTTGTTGCTTTAGAAGTTTTGCCAATTCTGCTGTAGATCCAACAAAAAGTGCATTGTTAACTGTTGTTGGTCCTTTTTGTTTTTCTTCTTCAATATCTTTAAGTTTCTTCTGGAGATCCATTAATTTATCCGTGGCATCAGCAACGTTTTTGATAAGTTGTCCTGCAACCTCATATGCACGAGGCATCTCACTTTCTTGAGCAAGTTCAAGAATACCATTAATTGCTTCTTGACCTTTTTCTATTAATGAATATAAATTTCCTCTTGTGTAGTTATAATCTTTTTTAATATCATCAACGGTAGAGGCAATTGTCTCTATTTTTTCAATTTCACTTTTAGTTTCAATAGGAACTATTTCACCCTCAACATTAAAAGCATCGTTTAAACTGTCAAATTTTTTTGTCATTTTCATAAATTAATACCAGCAAATCCAAAGTCATCGCCATCTTCAATTAACGTATTATCTGTAGTTGTAATAGATTTGACCGAAGATCCTGCTAAGTGTGAGGTTATCGTTGTATTATCTCTACCTCTATCCACAGTAAGAACATTTCCTGCCTTGGACCTTACGAATACTTCCTCACCCTCAAGATCTAAGTAAGTATTTACTGATATAGAACTTGCATTGTCTACCGTAATGAGTATATCTTCCGTGGTAATATCTTTTGTAAGATTTGTAACAACTGTTCCTGTGTAATTCTTGATAGCTCTTGGTTGAGCTGAATATACAATTTCTCTGGTTGGTGTATTTGTAGTATCTCCAGCAACGTAACCAATTGTGGTTTTCTTGATAATATCCTTGGAAGCAGAAGAAACTGGACCAAACAGATAAGTTTTAACAGTAAATCTTAAAGTATAAATTAATACTCTTCTTGTAGTGAAATTTCCTTCATAGTCGTCCTGCATTGTAATATTTTCAAGAACAACTGGTATGTCCCTCTTCTCATTAATAATATCAACCAACTCTACACTCATCGTATATGCTGGTTGAAAATATGGTAAAATTTGTTCAATAATTTGAAGAGCATCATCATTTAACTTAGACATAATGCTAAGTTCAAATTGCATGTTATATGGAACTGGAAGATATACCTTTTTAGTTTCTTTTCCGTCTTCTGCTGATTTTGCAGTAAATGTTTGAGTAGTGGTTGATTTCCTTGTTGAATCATAATTTAAACCAGTGAACTCAAATGACATTCTTGGCAATGTAATTTGAACTGGTTTGCTTAAATCCGGAGATTGTTCTAATCTTGCCAGAAATTTTTGCGTTGGTCCGTAAGCAAGAGGAACCTTAATGACATTAGTAACAGATCCACTATTATTAGTGTGCTTTATACTTATCTCATTGAACAAAGAACCGAAAGCAATAACAGTTCTTCTTAGAATTTCGTGATAAAAATACTCAAACATGTCTTATAAACCTTTATGTTATTATTTAAACATAATAACTTTTATTTATGGTTTATGGCATTCCAAAAGGATTTCTATCACTAAAATCTACAATTTTATCTGCTTCACTTTCAATTTCTTCATTATTAGCAAATCCATCTTTCGCAGAGAATACATCTGTAGACCTCAATTTATAAGAAGCACTTGACGCTGCTCCAACAATACTCTCGCCGGCAGTAAATTGTCCATTGACATTAGAAACTTCTAAAATATTAGTTACAGAATTCCAAGATCTAACTCTTGCAGTAACACCACTTTGAGATCCTGTTACCACTTCGTTAAATATAAATGTACCTATACCAGTAACGCTTGGTGATGCTATTGTTATAGTAGGGGCAACACTGTAACCAAGTCCAGCATTTGTAATTCTGATTTGAGTAATAGTACCTGCGACAGAAACGACAGCAGTAGCAGCAGCAGAGACTGTAGAAATTCCGCTAATTGTAATTGCGGGAGGAGTTACATATCCAGACCCAGAATTTGTAACAGTTATGATACCAACAACTCCATCACCGATAGTTGCCGTTGCCGTTGCCCCACTACCTTCTCCGCCAAAGAATCTAATTCCAGGTGCAACAGTGTATCCATATCCTGGATTAACTATTTCAACACTCTGAACAGACTGTGCAGATGGATTTGTATTATCATTACAAACAACAATTCCACCTATCATCTTAGCAATTGCAGACGCAGTTTTTCCTCCAGATGGTGCAGATGAAATTCCAACTGTCGGAACACTTGTATATCCGCCGCCACGATTAGTTACTGTAATGAATCTAATACCACCATTGACAATTCCTACAGTTGCGGTAGCAGTTACTGCAACTCCAACCATTGTAAGTTTTTGTATATTTCCGACAGGTGTAGAATCTTGATCGCCAGAACCTGAGATTGTATCATCAATATCTTCTATGCCGGTATCAATAATTTCATCTTCATATCTAAAGAGTTCGCATCTTAATTCATAGGTGTAAAGTCCCTGTAGTTGATAAAATGGTTTTTCGTGCTCAACGTACTTAATTTCAAACAATCTATCTCCTAATGGAAACCAAACCAAATCTCCTTCTTTTGGTCTTGTTGATAATTTAATGTTTGGTTGACCGCCAATTAATGGGGAGATATAATTCTTAAATCTCTCTCTTGAAATTATTAGAGTTATTTCATTAAGTGCCTGAATTCCAAATTTTGAAAGTATTGTTGGATTATCACCATATCCATCAAAACTATCAACATATGCTTCTATTGGATAAGCATTAGTGAACTGTGATTCTATTAATTCTCTTATTACTGTCTTTTCGGTAATGTATTTTCGTGGCAAATAATAAACCTCAACCCCATACATCCTCAACTGTTCGTTAATCAAATCTTGAATAAGACCTTGCTCTGATTTGGATCCTTGTAAGAAAAATGGATTTAGCATGGATTAACCGATCATATCGTATGGAGGAAGTTCGTATGTACTGGACATTTTTTCCATTAAAATATCTATTTCCCTTTGAGCATCGTCATACATTTGTCTACCATTTAATTCAACTCCACCAGGCAATTTGACGCCTGTAAATTTCATCATATTTTGTCCCCACTGTTTTTTAATAAGAGAGGTTAAATATGGTTTAAGAAAAGAATCATTCCAAACTCGCGAATAATCATTTGGATCTAAAGTAGAGTAACAATCAATGACAAAAAAATGATTTTCTGTAACTGATCCCCAATCAATATCAAGGTATAGTCTGTCTTGCCTTTTATTAAATCTAATTTGTTTTTGTGTATTTAAAAGAAAGTCCAAATCTTCCAAATACGTTTTAACCATTGCGTAACTTAATAGTTCAGTTGTCCCCCAATAGTAAATATCGTTTAAGAATAACTGATATTTAACGCTAAACATATTATGTGTAATGGTATTAGCGCCATCAAAAGTGAAAATCTTATTCACTCCAATTACATTTGGTGGAACTTGTAGATAGTTGCTATTTTCAAAATATGAAAAAGTTGTTGCAGTCCCAACTATGTTTGCAGTTGCCGTTGTTGTAACAATACCAACGTTGTTTTGATTTATTCCCTTCGCTTTTCCGCGAGCAATGTCATCTGCAGTTACTTTATATTTGTAAAATGTCGGATAAACGCCATCAAAATGTCTTTCTTGGAAAAATTGAACAGCATCATCCACAAGATCTTCAATTTGCTCATCCGCAACGTTAATTTCTAAAACTGGCGCTCCCAGTTTCCTTTTACAGTAATCTATTAATTCTTGTCTAGTAGATGGTTGCGCCATTTATTTCTACTCTTTAAAAATATTTATGGTTTTGATGTTATGAGTTGTGCAACAACTTCTTGTTGCTTCAAATATAGTTTAAAGTAACACTTTGCGATGTTTTTTACATCATCTAAATTGTCAATACTATCAATTTCTGCTGCTACTTTGAAGTATTCGAAACTTTTGCTCAAATTTTCAAGTTCTATTTTATCGGGATCCATCAATCAAACTCCTAAGTAAAGATTTTATTTCATTTAAATCATTTTTTATATTAGTCACATCAGACTCCAAATTCTCCAATTTTTGATCTTCTTCAGTTTTTACATTTCTTCTAGAAATGTATTGTTGATATTCTGACATATTTGTGTTAATAATAGAATTCGTATTTGGGTCTCTAAGGAGACTGTTGTGACCTTCAACTCTTAAATAATCCATTTCAATTATGCTAATGCAATGACTCTTAGGTTTCTAATTCTTGGTGGATAAACTTGATTTGTCGATGTAAGAACTAATTTAATTCTATAGAATCTGAATGAAGGCAATTGGTCGGCAGTAAAACTATATTCTCTAAAATCAATATTGTTAGTTTCAAATCCAAAGGACAGTGATGGTTGAACAAATACATCAGGAAGTCCATTACTATTCTCAAAGTTTATGATTTGTTTTCTAGCATCAAGATTATTATATCCTGGATAAGGTGTAAAAATAGGTATAAAGTTTTGATTTTCGCCAATTGCGTAAAATGCTCTTATATCACAGTAATTATTAATGTGAGCATCTAATAGAATTTTAATAGAAGTAGCTGGATTTTCTAAACCAATTTCTTTAGAGATATATTGGAATGATGATGGGTCAGTTCCAATTGTATTCACTCTATTATCAGTCGCATAATTAGTAATTACCTTATTGATTCTATTTGAAGTTAATACTACACTAACTCTTTGAGTATCAATAACTGGACTTACTCTCGAATCTACTGAATTTAAGAAAAGTCTTAAATTCATAGACTTTTTACCCATCAATGATCCCAACTTAGCATCTTCATTTATCTTGGATGCAATAATTCTTGGAGTTGTAAAATAGTTAGTTTTGTTTATTGTAACTGGTTCAAATCCACTATCAACGAAAGGAATTTCGTTGCCACTAATACTTGATCCAGTAATTGTTCTAACCTCTGCATTGATTGTAGTCCCCTGTACAGTAATATTTTGCACTGAAGGAGTCATCAATTCAAATGGTATATTTTGGGTTGCTTTTATGTTAAATCCACCAGCAGACTTAGTTTGATTTAAGTATAGTTTGGGGAAACTAGATCCATTAGATCGATCAATTCCATTCAAGTCCATTTGAACCTTAATGTTGTATGAATCAAATGATATTGGATCAGTAACACTTGTATTTGCAAGATAATGCGTAGCATTGATTCTTTTTAAAGAGACTCCACCCAATTCATACTTGTAAACAGGAGTTCCTGCTTGATAAGGTCTAATAACTTGAGGTAACAAGATATTCGCGAAGATTGGATCAATATATCCAAGATTAGTTACATCATTAAGAACTCCGCTTCCGACAGAAGTATATTCAAATAATCTATTGCCAATTAATGCATATCCTGGATTAGTTGTTCCTACACCAACTCCTTCGAAGGTTGAGAAATTAGAGCTATTCTCAACAGTTATAGTATTCTCCAATAAGTAATCTACGGTTAATTTAGTTGGTGGTACATCTGATTCTACACCAGAAATTCTTACATAGTTGTCATTAAAATACATTCCGTGGTTCTTATGATTTACAACGATATGTAAACCATCGCTTTCTACATTAATACCCGAAATTTGTACATTTCCACCTGAAGTTGAATTTAAAGTGGTTGTTAATCCCGAATTATTAATATATTGTACTGTCTTACCAGTTCCAGCAATTGAGAAATCACCTTGTACATTATCTAAAACAAGTTCATTTGTACTTGCAATAGAAACAAGAGAGAACAGAGCATCTCTACCAACAGGAGATGCTCCTAAAGTAGAAATACCAAGCACATCGCCAACTTGATACCCATTTCCTGATACGGAAACTGTAGCTGCTATTGCAACTCCGTTTGAAATTGTAATATTTGCTTTTGCATTTCTACCACTTCCAGTAATTGTTACTAAATCAACTCCACTAAATGTTAAACTACCAGAGGATGGAGTATAACCAATACCAGCATTAATAATTTGAAGTGTTCCCGTGGCGATTCCAGCATTTCCTACATAATTGCCAGTTGCATTAGTCCCTTGTTGGAGAACAGTATTTCCTAAAGTTAGATTACTATCACTTAATGCACTTGATAATCCAATTCTAACTTTTCTTGAATTAAGATTAAGAGAATTTGGTAATAATGTTGGAACTTGAGAATTTCCTGGTGATAATTCTGGACTATAGAACTCTACACTACCAGAAGTTAAGAAATCTGCTCTATAAAGGGTAAACTTCAAATCTTCCCACTGACTTGGTTCCCAGGTTGATGCATTTTGAGATTTAAATAATGAACCAAGATAAGGTTGGTTTACATATGACTGTGTGAGAATATCAACTTCACCAGATCTGGAGATAAAAACATTATATTTGTTTGAATTTGATCCAATAACAATTGAATATTCCTTTCCACCTTCTAGATAAACTGGTGATTTAAATACAAACGAAGTCGGAACAGATCCATCATTAGAAATATTAACTTGATCAGGTTCTAACGTAATCTCAGAGAATGGGAGAACAGTCTGTGTGGGGTATCCTCCCTGCATTGTTCTTATTTGGAACAATACCGGAACTTCTGCATCATCCTTTGTTTTGAAGAAAATATCGCACTTTGTAAGGAAAATACCACTTTCTTCTTGAACTAAGAAAGATTGTGCAAGAGGATCCCACCAAGGACATCTATTCCAATTAGTTGTTTTTGAAATAACATTACTACTTACTAATTGAGCTCCAGTAGTTCTGGAAACATTATTCTGCTGAAGATCTTGTTTTTGCTCAATCCTTGCATTTCTAGTGGAAATAATATTTTCTTGAACAGTTTCAATAGTTCCACTTGAAATAAATTTTTCTTCAGATACTGTAGAAGCAAGATTTCTATCATTGATAATACTGTTTATCAATGTAAAGGTTTTTGAACCATTTTCAAATCTTGGATTTACGGATATGTTTGGATTTGGAATGTAGAAACTACCAATTAATGAGGTATAAACATCAGAAATTAGTCTTACATTAGCAATAGTTGCACGAGCACCACTTGTTTTTCCAACTAGAGTCATTCCGGATTGAACCCAACCACTAAATTCTCCTTGATATTGAGTACATAGTGAAAATGTGTCTATATTCAAAATAGTGCTTGTAGAAGAATATGTTGCAGGAAGAGTTTGGCTTGTATATGGATTTAGAGGATATGTTGAAGTTGGAATATTATATGGACCTTCTTTGTGATTTGATTGCACAACTCTAAATGTAATTTGCGGATCACTTTCGTTAATTACAGTTACATTTAGACCTGTTTTTTGAATTGTGCCAATAACAGTTTCACCAACCTCAAATACTCCAGAAACCATAGTGATTTCTAATAGTTTTGGTGTGCAATACTTAGTTACATCTACACCATCAAAGAATGCATAAATTTGAGTTAGTGGTTTTACATTTTTAGCAACAAATTGAATGTTTCTAGATCTTAAATATTGAACCAGATCTCTACTTACAACTTTATCTCCGATCGATTCATTATCAAACTGTTCAGAAACAAAAGTTGTTGTACCAGTTCTTGATTTTACTCCAGTTTCTTTTACTTCTCTGTAATTATCTTGAGTAACTGTAGTTGTTGCATACCCTCTATGCCAACCCCAATAACCCCAATGACCCCAATAACCCCAACCATATCCATATGGCCATCCCCACCACCAATTTCCATAATGTCCATAATTATAAGAAGTATCTGTTCTGGTTTTAACAGTTTCAATAACTTCTTTGCCAGTCCAATTAGTTTCCCAAGCACCCCAAACGGTAGGTGAATAACCAGTTTGTGGATCTACATTGAATTGTTGTTGAGCAAGAGCCATTGTTTGGGCATAATTGCCTTCAACGTTAATAATTTTTGCATCTAATCTTACAGTATCAATCCAAGTATCTGTTGCTGGAGTAAGTTCAACAGTTCCTTGCCAGAAACTAATAATAAATGGGGTCACACTTTCAGTTCTAGTTGCAAAAATTTGCTTCAACCATTCGACTTCTGCATAATCAAGAGTGATCAAATCTCCAGTTTTTCTTATGTTATTTCCTTCTGGTGCTTCAAATGCAAGGTCTGCTTGAGAATCTACTCCTTCCACAGGACCTGCAATTAAATCAATAGCAGTAGTGTAGTGTTTTGGTCTTAGTTCTTTATTTTTAGGATCAATACTATTTTCAAATGGTACACCACTTTCTTGTGAATTTAATGAACTAAAATTATCAACAAAGAATCCAGATTTAAATCTATCTAATCCACTTGAATCGGGAACAAATAAGTTTGCAGTGCTTGATTCGAGGGTTGATAATGCAGTATAATACTCAAGATTTTTAATTCTATTTTCAAGTTGTTTGATATCAACCATTCTATATCTCTTATGCTCAAGGAATTGAACAGAAGCTTGAGATATATCAAAAAGATATGGAGGTAAAGTTACGGTTGCAATTTCCAGTGCATCCTCAACATTAACAGGTTTCTCTGGTTTTTCAGAAGGAACTCCATATTTAACCTGGAATGTTCCATCTTTACGTACATAGATTCTATCAATTCTTCCAAGATAATATGAAAATGTAGTAACAATGGACTCATCAGATGCTAAAATATTTGCCGATGAATTTCCTGATCCATTAAAAAGTCTTCCATAAAATTCAAGTGGCGATCTAGAATTTACCGCTACTGTATAAGGAGAAACTCTTGGTCTGATATCAATCATATCAGAGTTTCTTACTGAGTTTATAATTTGAATGTCTTTCTTATAATCAAAACCACGATAAGAATCTACTGTTGTAATATCGCCATCGTCTGAACTTTGATAATAACCACTTGCGAAATATACTTTTATTTTTTTAGATGGTTCTGGTGATGAAGGTACTCTATTGATTGAACCGTATCCATAGAAGGATCCTTTTTGTCCATTATCAAACTTAAAGTTTGATGAAATACTGGAACTAGAAGCATCAATAGTTGTAATAATTGCTTGAATATTAGATTCTGCGAAAGTAATCGTTTCCCCTTCCTTGAAGGTATTTTCATTTAATGGAATAAACGAAATTTGAGAATCTGTTAATCTTTCTGCATATACACCAATTGCACCACTTAACTGACCAACAAATTGCTCACCAATGATTAAATCGGTGGTTTTAGTTGTTGGACCGTTTATTGAAGAAAGAACAAAAGTAGGCGCTGATGGATCTGCAGTTGTCCTTGATTCATAAACGCCATAAACATTAACAATATCTGGAACATTGAGTGAAATGCTTTCGTCTTGAACTCTTGTTCCATATGGATAATTTCCATAAGTAAGTCCATCGTTCAGAGTAGTTGCGCCAAGTCCAGATGCTTCGTACTTGGATTTATCAATAAGAATCGAATTAACTCTATTTTTTAACTTGATTTTTGATTTTGGTTTAATCTTTCTTAAAGTTGCAACAAGTGTCGCGCTTCCATTAGAACCCAAATTATAAATTTGAATTTGAGTTGATCCATTAATAAAATCAAATTTGTCCGAAGTAAGAACCTCTGTTCTTCCATCAGATCTCATTAAAGTGTATCTTTCTTCATCAAAAGGTAAGAAAGTTTCATTTTCTCCAGCAGTAACTGGTGTTGATAATTGATTATCAGCGATAGTTACATTAAAAGTCTTTCTGATGGTTAAAGATGCATTAGTTAAGTCTACTGAAGATATATTTGGTCTAGGTAAAACTGTATATAAAGTATCATCTGTAGATTTAGATAATTTAGTTCCTAAAATTTTCAAATCAGAAACATTTAGAAGTGATGTTGGTAAACCACCCTGATTAATACCAGTTACCGTAGCAACACCGGAAATTGAAATCGTTGTTTTTCCTACGCTTACTACACTTGCATATACTGGTAAAGAAGATGATCCATTACTAAATCTAACAAGATTACCAGATTTAACTATTTTACCTGGGAAGTTTTCATTTGAACTGGTAATTGTACTAATACCACCACTTGAAGCACTAATAGTAGCAATTCCTACATTGAAATAATCAGATTGGACTGTATCTGCATTAAAAGTTGTTGCAGATCCTACAATACCGTGGACAGATTTTACATCAGCAATTCCATATGAAGTAATTGCTATTGCAACTCTATTATTATTAATTCCATCAATAATAAATGATTCATTTGGAATGAATTCGCCATTTTTTTGATAAAGAACAATTGATGCACTATTAGTTACTGAATTTTTTAAGAAAGCAGTTGCGCCACTATTTTTACCCTTAATAAAAGTGGGAACAGAAAGTGTAATTGGTTGATTTAATGTGACTTCGGTTGTTGTTTGAACATCATAAAGAGAAATATTCCATTGGTTTAAATCTGAATTTGTTGTATCATACGATCCAGATTCTAATCTAAAATCATAAACTCTTGCTACACCAATTTCTTTTCCTGCTGCTATTGTTGATGCTGTACCAACTCTAGAATCTCTTAAACTTAAAACGTAAGTATTTCCTATTCCAATAAGGGGAGAACCAAATACTCTGTTTAGAGTTAAAGTAGATCCTGTATTATAATTAATTGATAAATCTTTAAGTGTTGATGTTGTTCTTGGTTTATCTGAATCCAAAAACACTGGTGAAGTGGTCTCTACTTCATATCCCCTTACAAATGCCTTTCCGGGGGAAACTTGATAAATTGCAAGATTTTCGGATGGAGTAGATCCACCATAGGTAAATTGTCCTTGATTAAATACACCCCTATTACCTAAACCATCATTTAAAGATTCTTTGATGCTCAGGTCAAATGGAGTTACGTAATAGTCTCCAGATTCTGCATAAGTTCTTCTCGCTAACTCATCTTGAATTAAATTATAGTCTTTGGGTGTTCTAACAGTTTTTATTACACCATCTAAGATAGTTGCTAACTCAATAAAATTATTGTCGTTAAAGTCGGTTAAATCTTTTTTAAACAGGGATACTGAAATTTTTAATCTATCTGCTCCTGGAGCAGCATAATTATTGAATCCCTGGGAATTGTCATTCAATTCCTCATCAATATCCGAATTAATAACTTCTTCATTTATAAACAATCCTACTCTATAATTTGGATTGTTTGAATATTGATCTAAAATTAGAGTCTCTGTATTTACTGTTACAAAGTAACCTCTTATAAAGTAAACACCTTCCGTAATAGAAAAGGCAGATCCAATGGAAGTTGCGTTGCTTGCAATAGTGATTCCAAAAGGAGTCCCTGCAGAAATAGAAGTATTTCCTAACAGACCAGAAGTAATAGTGACATTTGAAGAGATACTTTCGCCATCTAAAAACTGAACTGTTGAATTATTTTGTGTACTTGAACTTAAATAATTTACATATAACGTAACATTACCTCTTTCAGAATCAGTAGATAACAGTACTTTTTCAACTACTGCAGTAATTCCCGAAGTCTGTCCAGTAATTTTTGCCCCAACAAGTTGTTCTACATAAGCATCTATTGGAACACCCAAGTAAGTGTTATTCAACTCTACTGCATAATAAAATTGATTATATGAAGTATTGCCGGGAATTACTTTTGCACCCTCTTTAAAAAAGTGTTGCCCAAACTTCTCAACTTGATTTTGTAAAATAGACTGTAAAGTTGTCAGTTCTCTTGCCTGAATTGGATATCCAGGCTTAAAAAGAACCTTATAGTAGTCATTATTTGCATCAAAATCGTCAAAATATGGCGATACATTGAGGTTTGTTACTTGGGACATAATTCTTTAGAACTGCAAAATGACTTTAATATCTTCTTTTTGGTTTGATGATCTAGTAATTGCTGGTCTGTTATCAACATAAATTATGTTTCCAGAGTACTTTTTGACCTCTGGATTTGATAGACCATTTACAAAAGACTGACCAAGATAGTAGGTTCTACTATTTATTACTGTAGATATACCTGTAAAGGATGTACTAATTGATAATGTAGATCCAGTATTTCCATTAATTACCAGACTTCCTCCGGATAATGGATTGCTTGTAAATTCAACCAAATCAAATCCATACTGTGGATTAGTTTGTGCCATACCAACTGATGTACTTCCTGTACTAAATCCAGCAAGAGTTCTATCTTGCCAATATTTTAAGACTCCGGTTGTTTGGTCGTAACTAATTACTCTACCAGAAGCAGTTATGCCAGTGCCTACCGTTTGAGTGATCATAGAATCTGGAGAAAATGATGCTGAACTATATCCAACACCAGTTAATCTTATTGCATATGCAGCACTTGCTTTGTCTGTATTCAGTAATTGTGTTGATCCAAATTGTTTTGGATTTTCTACAACACCAACTCTTGCAATTTGATTTCCCGTTATAAAATCTGGGTTTTGGGAATCATTTTCAATTCTGGAATATAGAAGAACATTGTATGCTCCCAACTCTCTATAAATATCTGCTCCATGCCCTCCTTTTGGAGAAATAATCACATCAAAAGATGGTCTGACTGATCCTGTAGGAACATTTCCAACAACCAAATCAACATTACCGTAGGTATAACCGGAACCTTGATTTGAAACTACTACTGATTCAACTTGTTGATCATTATTGATAACAATAGTGCATTCTGCGCCAGTACCATCTCCCCTAATTGGAACTCTTGTATAAGTTCTGTTCGCGGTGCCAACGCCAACTCCACGATTTTTGATGGTGACTATTTTTATGGATCCATCAACTGCGTTATTTCTTACGGAAGAATTATCCGCACTCGTTTCCCAATTTAATGGGACAGGCATAAAGTTTGTTGATTCAAATTTTACAATATCACTTGGTTTAATTGTATATAAGTATTTCCAAATATATCCATCTCCACTTGCTCCAGCTGCTCTTGGTTCCAAATCAACGAACGTTGGTTCATCTAATGATGGTCTACCGCTTGGATAAGTAGGATCGGTTCCATTTTGGAGACAAATATAAACTCTATAGTCACTATTTAAGACATAATAAGATGAAGAATATAAACTTGTTGCACCAGAAACTGGAGCGACATTTGATCTACTATAATCATGTCTATAGTAATCATAAGTAGTTCCAGAAGACCACACTCTCTTCTGCACTACTTGACGCACATCTGAAGAATTAATCTTCTTCAATGCAATCATTGTATCCCAATAGTTATTTTCTTCATCAAAACTATCTCGTGGAGATGGTGGAGTAGTGTCCCAATCACTTTGAATATTTGTTGGATTTGGAAGTCCAACAAAAGTATAATAAGAATTGGTAGAGGTAGTTACTCCAGCAACAAAGTTTTTAGCATTTAATATTCTAATTTGGTCAGTTATAATTGCAGCCATTTGTGGAGTTTTTTATCTATTTATTAAAGGTAATTAAAGTATTTTAATGGAGTAGTTCTAGTTACAAGTGTTCCCGTGGAAATTCCAGAATAACCAGAATTTGTATATGCATTATATGATTCAGATTTTGTTCTGGATTTGAGTTTAATTCTTCCCCAACTAAAGTTTCCATAATAATTGCTATATCCAATTCCACTTAATCCGTTGTAACCAGAAACACTCACTATGACTTTAGCAACATAAGTAATACCTAAACCTACAACCGAGGTTTGTGCAATTGATACTGAAGAAACTTGGTAAACTCCATCAAGAAAACTTTTTCCCGACCCAACTATTTTACGTAGAGAATCAAGAGATGTTACGCCATTTCCAACGTTTGAGTTTGAAACAACAAAATAGTAATTAGTTTGTATTCCACTTATTGTTGTAATTCCGGAAATCATCCCTTCACGAAGAGGTGAATTTTGAGGTATGAAGAAATCAAATACAATTCCAGTGGAAGCGACTCCAACAGAAACTGTAGAGATTCCACTAATTATTCCAAAGTCTCCTTCATATGAAGCGACCTTGTTACTCTCAATATCAATTGTTGGGGGTTCAATTAATACAACCGGAGGATTCATTGAAGAATATCCAGTAACAACTCCAGTAATAGAAATTGAAGTGACAATTCCAGAAGTTATAAATGAAATTGCAGTAGAAGTTGTTGATCCTATGCCAATTGGATTTTGAATTGTAACTATAGGGGCAGAATCATATCCAGAACCACCATCTAAAATATTAATAGAAGAAATAGTTCCCGCCACTGATACAATAGCAGTGGCACTTGCAGAAACTTTAGTATCCTGAGATATTAAAGTAATATTGTTTTGGAATTCTAAGGAAATGTTATTTTCATTTAATGGGTTAAAGAATGGTCTTAGATTTTCAACATATACAATAGTTGATCCAACACCAACTGGTTGAATTATGTGTGTAGTTGGATAGATGAGTGGCTCATAGAACTCTCTATTCTTACTTACCTCTTTTTCATTGATAATTAAGTCTTCAGTTTGGCGACACCAATTTATTGGTCTTGTTAGTGTTGTGACTGAAGTATTTCCTGGACCAAAATATGGGTTTGTTTCAACAGTCTCAATTGATAGTATGTCTACTACCTTTCTTTCATCTTCTAATAAACTTGGTGACTGTCCAACAAAAGAGTCATATGTTAATTGCAAATCATCACCAATCTTAACTGTATCTACTACATCACGGAATATAACATCAACATTATCACCACTTCCCTTATAGAATAAAATCTTGCAGGTATCATCTGGTTTTGGTGCCTCAGTAAATTGAATTTTACTGCCGCCATTAAAGACATAACCTTTGCCTGGGATTTGTAGAATATCATTAATAAAAACTAAAAGTACATCTTGGATGTTTATTGGAGAACCTTTCTTTGCATAAACAGAGATTATTGAACCATTGTATTTTAGTGGGAAGATAATTCTGCTACTATCAAACAATTGTTGAATGTCATCAAATACTTCCAATTCACCGAGAGACCATCCAGAGAACTTATCTCTATCAACACTATCTACTGTAATCTGGAATTCTTTTACAACTGAGTTTGGCGTTGTTGGTATTCCAGTTGCTCCTCCAACAGGAACAGTTAATATATCACCTGGTTCATATCTATATCCAGTATTCTGAATTTCAAATTCAATTATACTAGATCCTTGTCCAACTACAACGTCTATAGTTGCTCTAGTGCCAATGCCAGAAGAAGATGAACTATAAATTAATGGAATATTTGAATATGAAAGTGGTGGATCAATAATCACATGTGGTGGATTGGATGAAGTATATCCAACTCCAGGATTTGTTATCGCAATGCTAACAATACTTCCGTTGCTAACTGCTGCAGTTCCAATAAACTGAATATTTGCAATCCCCGTTGAAGATGTTGCAACACCGACTCTAACAACAACAGTAGAAATTCCTGTTAGAGTTTGAATTGAAGACCTATATCCAGATCCGCTATTGCCAATACTAATAGACGAAATGGTTCCTGCAACAGATACCACCGCAGTTCCACCTGCAGATATTATAGGTTGATATCCAAAACCTTCAGTTGAACCAATCGAAACAATTATTCCTCCTGAGGGAAGGTTTGAAGTATTAATATCGGAAACTTGGGATGTTGCTGATCCAACAAATGAAATTGAAGTAACTCCAACAGATTCAGATAAGAAATAATTTTTTGTTAATCCTGGTTGCTGGAAGATTTCATTTATGAGTACAATAGCATTGTCTTCAAAAATGTCAGTAATATCAGAACCATTTGATGTTAATGCAAATGTTCTTTGTGATCCATTGAATCTTGAAGAAATATCATCAAAAATATAATTCTTATTATATGATTCATTAGAGGAATCTGTGATACCAGATCTCATGAACACCCTTCCGTGGAAATATGAAGATGATGTAATACCTAGCCAATCTCTTTCATCGGGTGGATTAGTAGATGTTCCAAAAGGAATATTCCCATAAGGAGCCTCTGCAAAACTAATCTTATTTTGAACTATATTGTAATTGCCATTCACTTTAGTCACAGAAGTTCCAATGGAATGACTTGCAAGTTCTGTTCCTAACCAAGGTCTTGCGACGCGAATTGCATTTGTACTGCCAACCCCAATGGATTCTACTTTTACAATTTCATTATCAATACGTAAAAGATCGCCGGAAATTATTCCATCAATAGAATCCGAATATAGTAAATCATCTACTGATAAAAGATTTGCTGATAACTGTGTTGTAGTTGAAGTTGATACTATAGGAGATTGAATTACATTGTCAATTGATATTAGTGTTTTTGCATTTTGTTTTGTTGAAGTAAATATGTGACTAGTTCCAATACCAACAGAAGTTATATTCAGTGACTTTGGAACAATTTTTAAAGCATCTTCAGCACTTCTTGCCAACTTAATATTGTTTTCGTCAATTTTAATTACATAGACTGTAGATGGTAATTTATCAGTGGTTCCAATTCCTACTCCAAAATCTGTAGAAGCAATTCCAATAGGAGTTGATGTTGGTGATCCTGATGAATATGTAATTCTTTCTCCGGTTACAAAGAAATGATTTTTTATTGTTATGGTGCTTGATGCCGTGCTTACTACAGAAGAGTTGCTGCCATCAAAATATTTTTGGAAAATTGGATTTCCTTGATGTTTGAGGTCAAAAGATAACCTAACATCTCTTTCCGTTCCATAGTAAACATTATAATCTGATGTTGCGGTATTATTATTGTATTGAATTAGTGTGTTTGATTCGTCAAAATTTGTAAGGGAATTGAAGAATACTTTTACCTGAGTATTAATGCTTGGTAAGGGAGTGAATACTAACCTGGTTGAGTTTGCTGTTTTTATAGCGTCAATAGTTCCAAGACCAGAATGTGTTTCAACATTCCCAAACTCCGTCACATAAACATCGTTTTCATCGTCCAGAACAACTAATTCGGATAATTGATGTCTATTATTCGTAATATCGGAGACTTGGACAATGTAATATCCACCATCGTAAGAATCTGGATACTCTGCAATTATATTTGCAGATGGTGATGTTGAAGATGCTATAGATGTACTCTTTGCCTCAAATCTTACATATTTAATATCAAAAGTTCCTACTCCAGATACTGCAGTGTTAGCAATTGCAACTTGAATTGTACTTACTGAAGCTGCTACTCCAACAACTGGAGTAAAATCAACCTTTAAATTTGATCCTGAAAAATAAGCATAGAAAGTACCAAGACCTGAACTTGAGAATGAGTCTGTAGAATGACTTGTCAGTTGTCCATAATCAAGAAGTTCAATATTTGTCCCATCGTGAATCAGGTTTAACTCATTGAATTGATATTGACCATTATCTCCAGAAATTTCTACTAATACTTTAGCAGAAGTATAGGTAGTGCCAATTCCAATAATTGTTGTTGATCCAGAAGAAACAAATGTTGTATTAGTATTTAAACTTACAATATTACCTAAAGTAGTGCTTCCTATACCAGCAAAACTATCTTTTACATTATATGATAGTGTAGTTACATCATAATCATTTACTTTATACTTTGTTGGATAGAAAAGTACTAATCCTTCATTTCTTTCAACACTAAAATCAAAAGAACCTAAATCATAAACAGATTCTACTCTACCATACTGATTTAAATACCCAATAGTATTGTCATGTAGTAGGGTAAAGAGCATTAATTGTCTTTGAGACGTATATCTCTTGTCTCTCACATAAGTAACATATTTTTGTGCTCTAGCATCTGTTAATGGGAATCTATGAACAATAGAAAATCTTGTTGATCTTGGATTGCTGTTAAACTGACCACTTATATCGTCAATCGATAAAACTCGGTTTCCTACTGATTCAAAATAATCTGTCAGTACTCTACTTGAGAAAGTTATTTCATCTGAAATAACTTTAGAACCAACTATTAATGCATTCTCTCTGGCGAGATCAAAATCATACACACAATTGAGACTTGCAAATCCATCAATATCTGTAGTAACATCAATAAGAGAAACTGTTTCAGTACTAATTCCAGAATAACCAAAAGATTCTAATTGATAATCACTAAACTTCTTAAATCCAGAAGTGTGATTGAGTGATCCAACTGCATTCTCCCAAGTATCATATGGAACTTTTGATTTTAAAGAGTATGAGAAATTCTGATAATAGAAATTATCTTGAATTCTTTGTAATTGGTTATTTAAAACTCCAGTTTCTGTTATCCACCCATTTTCTGACTTGGAATATGATCCAACATCAATAAATCCTTCCGTCTTAACTACAGACGAAATTCTTCCTTGAGTTTTTGAAGACGTACCTTCAAGTATGTTACCTTCTTTGAGAATTTCTCTTGAAGAAATACGTACATATTTTGTTTTTTCATTCCAATCTTCAACAAAACCTAAAGGTAATTGTTGATTTGGATATCTAACATTTTCATTTTCAAAGAAGTTATTTGGTTTTAGACCAACATTAAATTTAGGGAAGTATTTTTCGGGAATTATTCTTCCCGAAGAATTTACAGGGTCATATCTTCCCGGAACTTCACCCGCAACTAAGTGATCAGTTAAATTGTAAGTTACAGTTCCGATCCCTCCAATATTTGCGTCAACTGCAGTAATAGTAAAAAGTTGATAATCATAATTCTCGGAATTAAATCCTTTTGCAGTTGAATTGATTCCAACACTAACATTTTCAATCAAAACCTTGTCATTTACTGCAAATGGGAATGAACTCAGAGTACTAAATCCAACGGATAGAGTTACAGTTACATTATTGTTTGATGGATTATACAAAATTGATCCAATACCAACACCATTAGAGTTTTGAGTTGGAATAATAGTTGGAGTGGTATCATTAAGTCTATATGTGTTATTTAAAATGGTAGCATAATTATCACCCAAAGAATAACGAATATCTACTTCAGTCAGTGCTTGTTTGGTGCTACCATCAAGAACAATGAGTTTAGGTGCAGTGGTATATCCTCTTCCGGTAGAAGTTATACCAATATAGTCAATAGAATTTAAAGGCTCAATTTTTAAAATCTGAGGGAGAATTAAATTAGGTCTTACTGTGTAGTCACATGAAAAATCAAATCCAATATTGTTTAATTTAGTTTTCTTTACTTTTCCTATTGATTTGCTAGATGCTTCTAAAATGGATCCTGTACCATTAGCAGAAACTATTCTAGAAAACTTTGGAAGAGATGAATAATTTTGTCCTTTTGATGTTATATCAATTTTAGAGACGGGTCCAAAAGCACTCGGAGATGTAGTTTCATATGATAATCTTGATGAAGAATTATAAACTGCTGATTCTGGAAGTTCTTCAACATTATATGTGAATGATGTTGATGCAATAGAAGTAATTCTATGTCTTCCATTATAACCACTATAAATGATTTGAACTTCGTTATTTGATTGAACAGATGAATCTACATTTATTTCTTCCTTAATTGGGGGAAGAGTGCTATCATAAACTGGATCTAATTTATAATATAACTTTTGGGGGAGATTATCTGTTACTGACAGTGTAACCGTAGCTCCAGTATCAATACCAATTCTACCAAATCTAGTTACTTCAAAAGTGTTACTTGAATTTGATTTATTGAAAATTTGAGTATAATTTGAATCTATATAAAAATTAAACTCAAAGGCAGAGTATTGAACAGATCCATTTAGGTATGATAGAGATGAATCAGATAGATCAAATGTTACTGTAGAATCTTTATATACCTTAATTGGTGGGTTTACAGGAGATAAGGTTCCATCAAATGTGGAAGTTATATCAACTATTTCTGGATTTAATCCAATTGAACTGTAGTATGAAGTTGATAATTTTATAGTATTGGAATCAAAAACTACAATATAATAAATTTTATCATTAACCAATCCCCCAGAAGGAGACGTTGAGTTGTAGACAATTTTTTGTCCGTTTTTGAAATTATGATTTGGAATAGAGATTGAATTTGAAAGAATATCAATATCTCCTACAACAAAAGATCTTGGATTTACTAATACTTTTCTATTGTAATCATTATACTTGATTACAAATGAAGTTGATAATCCGGGATTTACATTAACAAACACTTCATCATTGTTCGTTAGACCATGGGTTTGTGCAGTAGAAACTGTAACAAGATTTCTAGATACTTTGCAAGTTAAGTTTGAATAATTTGTTTTAAAACTATGATATGATCCAGTTCCAATACCCGTGAAATATAAAGTACTCTTTGTGTTTGTTGTTGATGCAATTCCAACAAAAGTTCCTGTTGTCCCTAAACCAACTTTAACCGTTGATATGCCGATTAAATCATTTGTAATTTTTGCGACATAAACTACAGATTGATCTAAAAGTAGCGTTGAATTTGTTCCGTCAACTGAAACTGAAATCGCATCACCAGAATTTTTTGAATATGTTAAAGAATCTCCAGTTTCTAAATTGTGATTTGGGATATAAATTGATTTTGTTGGAATGAAAATCTGTGATGCACCAACACCTGGATTTGAAAACGAAAGTGTTGACCCAATTCCAACACCAGATACTGTTCCTATACCTAAAGATTCTTTTGGATCAAAATAAATTTCTTTATTTAACTTATGTCCATAGGATGTGGTGATTCCAACATTAATAGAAAACCTTCTTGATTGTTCATAAAGAACATCAGTATAACTATGTGCCGATCCAACAGTCCCTTCTGCAGATCTTAAAACTCTAATTCTTGAAGAATCATTATCTATATTTAATACTTTAATCTTTTCTGTTCCAATACGGAAAATATCATTTTCTCTGATATTAGAAAGATTTCCTGAAACAGAAATATAAGTGACAATACCAGTTATCGTAACAGAAGAAATTCCAGATGGACTATAGACTGATAAAGTGTTAGTTGAAATTCCTGCCACATAAAAACCACCAATCAAAGATGATGTTGTGCTGATTCCAGAAATGAAAACAATATCCCTATTCAATAGAGAATGTGGTGAACTGGATTGAACAAAAAATAGATTTTTGTTTCCTTCTATTGAATAAATTTCGGCTCCATTAATCGTTGTACTTGCAACACTGATTGAATTTACAGTTTTTCCGACGATTCTGGAAACTTTAGAAGAAAGTCCAAATCCACCCGTCTCTTGCTCATCAAATATAACCTTATCATTTACTTTATAATTTAATCCTCCAGTTACAATACCAATATTTTCTACCGAACCTGGAGAAGCATATTTGACATCTACTGTTTGATCTAAAACATTTGGTAATGGTAGATATGCATATGATGCATTATTTTTAAGTAAATTATATGGGGACGTATTTCTAGACCACTTAGTTTGATTCAAGTCAATATCATCTTGATTTGATGATCTTCTAAAGTTGAACTCGTTTGGAGCAGATTTAAATTTATTTCCTACTACGTATGGAAAAACTGGTAATCTATATCCGCCAAATGAACTTGAAGAGGTACTATCAATTGTTGCAAAATATGCATATATTCCTTTGGGAAAATCAGGTGTTATGCAGAATCTTCCATTAAACTCATCCAATACAGAATCATCATTTACATTTTTGTATTCATAATCTTCAACAAAAAATCCAGATGGAAATGGTGGTCTATCTGAAGATTGATTGAGAACATAACCAGATCTCATTCTTGATATTGCACCACCATTTTTATTTGCAAATCCGTATGGTCCATATATTGGATTCCCATCATATGCCCATCCAATTATTGGTGAATGATTTGTGGAAGAAACTTCAACATCATTTACTTTTATTAGGTCATTTTTACCATAAAGAGTTTTTCCACCAGAATCTTTAGAATACAAATTTTCTCTAAGTTTTCTTGGTGCATATAGATGACTGTATTCTAATCCATACTTAGAATTTGGATTGTAGAAAACAAATCCATCATCAGTGCTAATTTTGTTTAAATATCTTGCAAAAAGATTTATTGTCCAAGATTTTAATTGAGATTTGAGTTCTGCTCCAACTCCAGCAGAAGAAACGACAATGGAAGTATTATTTTGATCATATCCTGCACCACTTTCAATAATCTTGACAGATTTAATTTGTCCATTTTCTATAATAGATGTCAAAACAGCACCAATTCCATTACCATTAGTTAAAATATTGAGATTTGGTGGAGAACTATAATCTTTTCCTGGATTATTTACTAAAACCTCAACAATTTTTCCAGCATTGATGATTGGAATAAGTTGAGCATCTGAACCGCTGCTGAGTGTTACGTTTGGATCTCTACTAAAATTAACGATTTCCGAAGATCCATATCCGACACCATTATTTTCTATATGGATTGAAGTAACTTCTCCTCTAAAAATTGGTTGAACCTGTGCTTTGAAGATTGAAGATACGCCAATATTTCCAACAACTTCTACTGATATCTGTGGATAATTGAAATTATGAATACCAGATCCAGTAGACGTAAAATCAATATACTGATTTGTTTTGTAATAAAAATCTTGATTGTCAGTACCAATACCAACCAAAGATAGTCTGAAATTATTTTCGTCTACTTTTGTTAGATAATAATTAGTATTGCTTACTAATCCACCAATTGGGGATCCAGTTGCAGAGTATCTAACAATTTCTCCAGACTGATAATCATGATTTTTTATTGTAATGTAACTCAAAGAAGTGCTTACTCCCGAAGAAGTTGCAGTTCTCTTTTTATTTTGATAGTTAGAACCCTCACTTTCAATATTAATTGACGATATTACTGATTTCTTATTATAAGATTCTAATAAATGATTCCCGATACCAAACGATGTCAACGCGACTGTGTTTACGCCAACTAAAGAGTCATCAAAAGTTTTATACAATTTAACTGTGTATAAGTCTTGGACTGAAACGTAATATGTAGAATTAGTTGTAATTCCACCAACAGATTTCTGAGCATTAGTTCTGTAGATTACTCTCTCAGTATTTCTAAACTTATGGAAAGTTGAAAACCCAATGGTATTATTTGTTATGCTTACAAATGCCGATTTGGACTCAGCATTAAATGATACTTGGTGGTCAATTAACTTCATAGAAGCGTTTGCTTTGGCACCAACACCATTGCCGCCTGTAATGTTAATTTTGGGAGTATCTATGTAATCAAATCCTGGATCAATAATCCTAATCTCTTGCAATGATCCATTGATTGTACAATATCCAGTTGCTCCAGTTCCAACAGAATCCGTAATTATCAGAGATGGTGGATTTATGATATCATAACCAGAACCAGAATTTACAACATCAATATTTTCTACGGATCCGTAGAAAATTTTGTCTTTTGACTTATAATTTAAAATCTCAACTCCATTCACCAAAATACCTACTGGACCTGGTGCAGTTTGATATTCTTTTCCATCATCAATTGGAGTATTAACTTCCCTTAAAATCTTTTGAGATTCTAATTTCCTTGAATGAAATTCGAAATCTTCAAATTTACTACCAGTAACAGTAACAGGACTGGTAAGATTTATGAAAATTGAATTATAAATGTTTGCTCTACTTTTAGCGATTTGCACACTACTTTGGTTAACTCTCTTAATAAAGTATAATCCCTCAGTAAATAGAGATCCTTGAGATGGAGTGTAGTAAACAGAATCTCCCGTGTAAAATCCATGATCTTCGCCAGAAGTTATAGTAAATATGTCGCCAGAAAATGTTCCAGAAAAAACTACAGTTCTATCAAAAGCATTTAGTGGTTGATTATTGTAAGATGGTAAAGATGAAGATGCTATTAAAGTTTTATTATCAATCTTATATACATTTTGGACATTTGTAATTTGATTTGTGAGATCAGAATATTTTTGAGAATTTACTTTAAGTAAATTTCTTTGAATTGAATATGATCTGTTTAAATCTAAAATTCCTTGCCCTGTTATTTCTATAATACTATCAGACAATACGTTACTGACCAAAGAGATCGCACTTGTTCCGTCATTTGACAGTAATCTTATACTATCACCAACTCTTAGATTGTGCGCAATCTTCGTAGTCAGATTGTAAGTATTGGAGATAATATCAATCAAAGATAGTGATAGAACATCAACGCCAGAAGAAATATTAAAAATCCAATTATTTGAAACTACTTCATCGGATGGATTTACTCCAAGAGTTTTTATTATACCAGTGTCCCCAATACTATGATAATAAGTATTGGCAGTCAGGTCTACACTCTTGAGAACAGAAGTAATTCTTACCCTAATAGTCTCATTATTATTTTTATTTGATAATCCATAAGCATAGACATCCAACCAAATGTCAGTGCCATCTAAAATTGTTTTTGAAATATTTTGGCACCCAAAAAATTGATTCAAACTCTTAGAAGAGTATGAAATTGTACCAGTAGTTCCATCACTATAAACTACTGATAAATCTCCAGTTAATGGAAATCCTACAGTTGAATCTACGTCTATAGTATTTGCACCAGAAAGAACCCTACCAATAACCTTTGTTTTGGGATGAATTGAAAAATTACCATATAGAGATCCATCAACACTAATATCTCTATTGTATCCTGCATCAAAACTTAATTTATAATATGTTTTATCTGATTTTGCAAAAATCTTTTCAACCCTGGATATTGAAGCATATCCTTTTGGAATATCACCATAAGAATCTTGTCTTAATGTTGATCTCTCTAGTTCATATGGATCGCCAGAAATACTTTCAACAACCAGATCATTGGTTATTTCATAATGGGAATCTGATGGTTTTGATAAGTAATCTTGTGGTTTGATGATCTTAACATCTTCGCCATATAAAACCTTAAATAGAATCTTAAATGATAGATCAGTTCCTCTAGTCGAATAAAAATCTTTAGACTGTTTAAGGAACAAATATTTGTCCAAACCACTATAAAACTCTCTGTTTTCAAATCCAGGAGTTAATTGATACTTGATTTTATTAAAAAATTCTTGCAGAAAAAGTGAACTTAAGTTGATGACTTTGGCATCTTTTTTATGATCAGCAGATTCTGTTGATTTGAAAACCAGTTCATCTGGTTTATTTTGATTATTATATGAAGTAACGCCGCTAAATCCTCTTACACAACCAGTAAAAGAAGTTGTAGTTTTATTTGTGTAGGTAATAACTTCGTCATCTATCTGCAACAATCCATATGAGTCTGGGAACCCAACAGTGCTTAATACGGTTATTGTTTCATCAAGGAAACTAATATCTGCAGCAAGATACGTTGATTCTATGTTAGATTTTATGGTATCTAATTTTAGATACTGATCAACGTTTTGTACAAGATCAGTTGATGATCCCTGAAATTCTTGAGAAATATAATACTGTTTTAAAAACTCAGCAACTAAAGGAAACTCCTCCCTAACATAAGAAGGAAGTTGATTTTGGATAACGTTATTAAACTGAATTCTTTTTTCTGTCATTTTGTTATGATCTTACTAGGTTCCCGTTGCTGTAGCTTGAAGTTACGATATAGTTAGATGCCGAAGGATCGAGTCCCGAAGATATTTCGTCCGGAATCATTTCAAAAACACTCTTATTAATATCTAGTTGGAGATATAAATCCTGTAATCCAATTACATCATTTGATTTTGGTATTGCAGATATCTCAATGATTGTTTGAGAATCTTTTATTTTTCCAGATAAAACATTTATTGGATTTAATGTTATGATACCTTTTTCATAATCAATTCTACCAATATTTCTTTTAACAATAGTTGCACTTGTAGAATTTGTACTTGGAACAGTGAACAAGAAAATAGATCCTGTTGTTCTATTTGTATCTGGAATATCTGACAAGTAAACTGGTTCTTGGAAGTCAGATACTCTGAATGCTGAAGATTTGATATTATAACCATCCATACTCTTAATATGAAAAGCATTACCAAATCCAATTTGATATTCTGCAAACGTATTTAAGACAACTCTTAGATCTCTCCTGATTTGAATTTGTGTAATGTTAGAAGTTACTGATTCGTGAGTATCATCAATAATTTTCAGGAATTTGCTATATTTAAATCTGGCTCCATACCTATTTAATTCAGTTGATTCTGCGTACTTGTTTGCATTTGATTGAATTAATGTGGAAACATATGCCGAACTTGGGGCAAGATTGGTATTATAATAAATTTTAGAATCAACTTCTATGTAAAGATACTTGAGATCTAAAATTTCTGGAACAATTCCTGCAACAGCATACTTCTTAAGGTCCCTTTTTATATTCTCTTTGATTAAATTTGGCAAAAAGTCACCATTTCTTGGTTTAATACTGATGAATACTTTTCCATATTGTGGAGGAACCAATTCTTCGCCGCCAAAAACAGAGATAGATTCAGTTTCTGGATATATTTTCGCAGGAATTAGTGATTCGTAGTCATTTGCAGATAATGCTCTATTCTGTGAAGCATAGATTCTTGGAGCATATTTTTTAATAGACTCAACTGATTCAATATTCTCTCCACCTTGGGAGATAATCCCAGTTGATAAGAGTGATATGCCGGAAGTAACTGTATATTCCGTAGAATTTCTTGTATAAGTGAGTCTTCCTGAAAAACTAAACTGACTTATACCGTTACCACTATCTCCATTGGAAACAATATAATTTGCTTCAATGTAGTTATTATTTTCTAATTTTTTCCCAAATAAAACACCATCACCAAATATTAATTCATATCTCTCGTCTTCAATTTCTTGAATATAATAGACTCTAGAGTTTTGATTTACTTCAAACACACTATCCTGAAGAGCATACTTTGTAGATGCTGTTGCTGTTATACTACTTTTAACACTGACGGATATTAGATCTGTATCTATACCCGAGTTTGGTAAAATAAATCTTTGATTTGGATTATTTGAATTATATGTAAAATTAGTACTCAGCAGTACTCCCTCATAAATTTTAATATCATTGAAGGATGCGACGTTATCAACTACTGGTACAGTAATATCGTCCAATATTGAGAATATAAAAGACTGATTTCCAAAAGAACCAGATGTTGCTGCTATTGGTCCTTTCTTCAATGTCAATGATGATGGAACTGGCGTGATGTTTGAGGTATCAACAAAAAAACTTACAGTTGCAGTAGATGCTTTTCTTGACCTTGGAACATATCCTATATTTCTAGCAAGGGCAACGATGTTTTCTCTAAGCGTTGCACTGTCAATAAACACCTCATTTGCAACCATGTTTGCATTATATGAGGTGATGTAGGTATTGTATGCCAAAACATCAAGAATTGTTGAAAGATTAGATCCTTCAAAATCATAATCAGTAAAATTTGAGTTTGATCTCAGATAATCTCTAAGACTTGTTTTAATCTGGTCAAAATCCAGATTTGAAAAATTTACTAACGGCATTTACCTAGTAGGTTGCAGAACGAACTGTAATTGTTGCGCTGGAACATCTATACCAACTACTCTATAAACTATAATTACATCAAAAGAATTATTATCAAAATCTGGATTTACTTGAACATCCACTAATGAAACTCTTGGTTCATAATTACGAATTGAATTTTCAATTTCATCCTTTATAACAATAGCCGAAGCAGAATCTAAGTTCTCAAAAAGTGAACGACTGATTCTGGAACCGAAATTTTCATTAAAAAATTTCTCACCCGGTAAAGTAAACACAATATTACGAATAGAACGAGCAATTGCGTTTTCATTTTTAAGGGCAATCAGGTCATTTGTCAGAGGATTACTCTGAAATGACATACTAATATCTTTAAATCCCTGACTTACCCTTTGTAAAGGCATTGATTATGACAATTCTATCTTATTTATTAGGGATTTTTTGATTCATACAGTGGTTCAGTGCCATATTCCCAATCATCATAGTCTTCATCATTTCGAATTTTTGAGTGAATTTCATTTTGGTGGTGAAAATCATGTTTTTTGGGATTTAAATCATCGTTTGCGATTTCTCTAAGTAGTTTTTGATCCATTTTGTGCTCCTGATTCGTCAAAATCAGAACTTTTTACGGGGTTGCTATCCCGAATATTTGTTACTTCGTACATAAAATCGTCAGAAGTCTCAATTTTGCGACGATTTTCGACTGAGTATTCGGTCAAATCGATTTCATAACCTGGATTTTTAGTAATTCTATTCTTAGTCCATGCATCATCATACCATAATATTTTATTATTTGGATATGCATAAAAATTTCCGTTGTCCATCTTGAAAAAATGAGCACATTTATGCTCTGGAGTCTCACTAAAGTTAGTATTCAGAGTAGATTTTGACTCCCATGACCAATCAAGAGTGAACATATAGGTTCCTTCATTCTTTTCTCCACGATAATTGATTAATTCAGCACGTAAGTTAGCAAGTCTTGAACGAACTTGAACATCGATATAAGGAGAAAAGCAATCCCACCACATACACTCTTCTAATTCGTGTACTGGTGCATCGGGTTTCCAACAGAATGCATGAATAGGTCTACGAGTCCAGTTCACCCCGTTCTCTAGAAACGCCTCAAAGAGGGGTACGTGCTTCTCTAAGGATGCTACAGAGTGTACGTCGCATAAAGACACCTCACCATGTCCTTTCTTATGATTAAAAAGAAATTCATTACGAATATAACAAGTAATCGTTGGAAGATTATGATTTAAATATGCCATAAGTTGATAATAAAAAAGCAGGGAATTACCCCTGCCTTATCTATATTATTTTCCTTGACCGCGATACTTTTTCTTACGTCCATTACGAGAGGTTGCACTTAGCAATGTACGAGGAGAACGTCCTTGACGAGTTTTCTTAGGTGCTCCTGCTTCGAAAATAGTCTTATTAGATCCGCCTTTAGCCATTAGATTTCCTCCATTTCAATTAGATTGGGATCAATATCTTCTCCCGAGTAAAAACGCTCTGAGAGATCTTGAAGAATCTCAGAGCAGTCTTCTGCACTGAGATCTTTATAAATTGTACGACCTTTATAAAGAATATTATAAAGTTTTTCCATTAGATAATACGAGTCTTTTCGTGCCCAACCCGAATACGAGGATCGCACCAAATCTTAAGTCCTTTGTCAATTGCATCAAGACAGAAAGAAACATCTTCTCCACACATATCTTGTACTGCACCCGATTCAAAGACTTGCATCTTAGGAGCAAACCAAGGATATTCAAGATTCTCAAAAACACCTTTCTTAATCAAAACCCATCCAAAACCCGTGTAGTCTACAGTGAATGGCTTACGACGCTTGCTGATTGATTCTACAGTTTCATGATTCATCACTCCGCCATTCTTACGGAAGTCATCTTCTTCTAACCAGTGTGCGACAGAGGTTGTGTGACCATCCTCAGTTGCGTACCAACCTGCGACAATTTCCTTTTCTTCACCTTCCTCATTGAGAGCAACATCACAGAGTTGCCAGAATTTGTTAGAATCAAAAACAATATCACTATCAATCCAAAGTTGATAATCATATTCGAGTTTTCCATCCCAAGGAACCTGGTTAGGTCCACGAAGAACATTTGCACCAAGAACTTTACAACGAGCAAAATTCACCATAGATGAGTAATCTTGTGAAATTTGAATACTCATTCCATTTTGAACTAGATCAAAACAAAGTTGTACAAATGCCTTGAGAAAAATATAAGAACATCCCCTGCCAGGTAGACAGAAAACAATACTCTTACCTTTCATTCTTTCTTTAATTGCACCATAGTCCCACTCTTCGGTGTTTTTGCTTGGTGCCACAGTCTTTACAGTAAATCCTTTTGCCATAAAAAAACAAACCTTCAGTTCAATTTTATCAGTCTATATATGTCTTTGTCAATGAGAAGAATTATAAATTGCTTCTTTATTTACAAGCAATTCTTCGTAAGTTAAATCTTCCGTTGAAACATTCTTACCAAGAAGATCAACCATTCTGTGCAACATATCCCAAATTTCAGAAAATTTTTCCTCTGATAAACTGTGATATATGCACTGGTTCTTTGCATAAATGTGATAAACTTTTTCAGTCATAAAAATATTTTCCGGAATTTTCTTAGTAATTCTATTTTGTTACTGCATTATATATTGTCACTATCAATATACCAAGAGGTATTCCAAATATTTGGAGTACTTTGCCTGGATATCGTATCAACCATCCCGCAAAGACAACCTTCCAGAAATTCCAATAGGGGCGATTATTTTTTCTTGCCACCTTTCTTCAGCGTTCTTTTATCTGGGCGCGAATAACCATTTTTGTGAATCCATTTAACTCCCATGGGGTTCTCCTTTGTTTTGGTTGTGTAGATTATAAGTCTTTTTTTGATCCTGGGTGATTTATCTGTGACACTTTGAGAACTGTCTTTTTACCTCCGGAAATTTTTGTGGGATTGATAGTTAGCTCGCATTTTGTCACCTCTGTAGGTTAGGGACTTATCGATTTTTATAAACGGGCAACGCAAAATATAAACAATAACAAATTAATCGCAAATACTGCCTATTCACGACACTGACAATTCACGAATACACGCATAAACAATCACGAATTAATCACGAATACACGCTAATTATAATACACGAAACATCTATAAGACGATATAATTCACTGCGGGTGCCAAGAATAACTTAGCACCCTACAGTTCGTTACATCACCACCCAAACTTGCGAGCGCAGACAGGACCAATGCCCTGGTCAATTGACTGGGGATCAGTTAGTTCGCGACCACAACATGAACACTCACCGCTTACCTTTCCATAGCGAATCGCTGCAGTGAGAGGGTCTTTAGAGGCGCTCAGAATCACCTCTTTAACATCATCAGAGAGACGCGAATCAATCTGTTGACGTGTCACCTTGCCCAGATACTTCGCCTGTTGACCATACTGACCCATCTCAGTCTAAGTC
>Ga0315900_10000721_pt1 | contig 55426 bp, 49 predicted proteins | sample LakEriMetagenome_FD_203521 | JGI IMG/M metagenome (GOLD analysis project Ga0315900, IMG submission 203521) | Freshwater fungal communities from buoy surface, Lake Erie, Ohio, United States - Buoy 12 MA114 | ecosystem: Environmental > Aquatic > Freshwater > Lake > Lake biofilm | place: USA: Lake... | reverse complement strand
ACGCCCATGCGAACATGGTCGGCCCGGCCCCCGAGATGGAACAACCGAGCGCCCCCGCCGCGAGGGCGGCGTTGCGGACGACGGTGAAGCCGGGGATCAACTGGCGGCGTTGCGGTTCGATGACCACGTCGTTGAGACCCTCACGGATGAGATCGAGGTCGTCCGTGTAGCAACCCGAGATGAAGCCCGCGAGGTTCGCGGTCTGCCACACGAAATCCGCCATCGCCACCTCGCGCTTGAGGATGGAGCGGGCCTCGCGGGTCGAGAGGAACATATGCGGGTGGATGATCACCGCCTGGATGCCGCGCGGGACGGGCAGACGCTTGACGCGCGGGTTGTCGATGCCGACCGTGAGCACCAGCCCGCCGAACAGCGAGGGTGCGATGTTGTCGACGTGCAGCGAACCGCTCGCGACCGCCTCACCCTGCATCGCGAACTTCAGCAGCTCGATCTTGTCGAGCGGCCGCTCGAGCAAGGCGTTGGCGGCCACCACGGCGCCGACCGCCGAGGCCGCGGACCCGCCCAGCCCGGAGCCGAGGGGGATGCCCTTCTCGATGCGCATCTCGAAGCCGAACGAGGGCCGCAGCGCGACGTTGAGCGCGAGCAAGGCCCGGCCGGCCGTGTTGCGTTCGGGCTCGAGCGGCAGATCGCCTGCCACGCCCCCCGAAGACAGGATGCGGACGCCCGACCGATCGGACTTCGCGACGGTGACACGGTCGCCGAGCGCGTCGACCGCGAAACCGAGGATGTCGAACCCGATGCCGACGTTGCCCACCGACGCCGGGGCGAAAGCGGTCGCGCTGACCATCATATCCGTGCTCCCAAGTAAGCCGACAACCGAAGCAGGTCGGCGAAGATCCCGCCCGCCGTGACCTCGGGACCCGCACCGGGACCTTGGACGATCAGCGGGTTCGTCGAATAGCGCGAGGTCGCGAAACGCACCACGTTGTCGGTGAGCGCGATGTGCGCGAACGGATGCCCGCCATCGCACTCGACGATGCCGACGGTCGCCTTGCCATCGGCGCTGAGACGTCCCACATAGCGCAGCACGTTTCCGGCGGAGCGGGCACGTTCGAAACGCTCGCGCATCACCGCATCGTGCGCCGGCAGGCGGGCCAGGAACTCCTCGATGCTGCCCTTTTCGAGGCCCGCGGGGACGAGGCTCTCGACGGTCACGTCGGACATCTCGAGGGCAAGCCCCATCTCGCGCCCGAGGATGATCAGTTTGCGCGCGACATCCATCCCCGAGAGGTCATCACGCGGATCGGGCTCCGTGTAGCCCAACCGCTTGGCCTCCCCGACGATATCGCTGAACGCCCGCGTGCCGTCGTAAAGGTTGAAAAGATAGGCGAGCGTGCCGGAGAAGATCCCCTCGATGCCGGTGATCTCGTCACCCGTCTCGCGCAGGTCGCGCAGCGTCTGGATGACGGGCAGCCCCGCGCCGACGGTGGCCTCGTACAGGTAGTGGGTGCCGCCGGCTCGCCTCGCGGCGAGCAAGGCCTGGTAGTCGGCCCACGGCGCGCTGTTGGCCTTCTTGTTCGGGGTGACGACATGGATGCCCGCCGCCAACCACGCCGCGTAGTGGCGCGCGATCTCGCCGCTTGCCGTGCAGTCGATGATCACATGGTGCGGCAGGTGGTCGGCCGCGATGTGATCGACGAAACGACCGAGATCGGGCGCGGGGTCGCTGTCCGTCGCAGCCTGCTCCCAAGCCTCGGGCGCCATGCCCCGATCGGACAAGCGCATCTTCTTGGACGACAGCAGACCCCTGACGCGCAGGTCCAGCTTGAAATCGCGCCGCAACCGGTCGCTCTGCGAGGCGATCTGCGAGAGCAGCACGCGACCGACCGTACCCGGCCCGATGATGCCGACCGACAGCGTATGGTCGGACAGATAGAACCCCGCATGCACGGCGCGCAAGGCGCGCGTCGCGGCCTTGGCGGGCACCACGACCGAGATGTTGCGCTCCGAGGCGCCCTGCGCGATGGCCCGCACGTTGACGCCGGCCGCGCCCAATGCGCCGAACACCTTCGCCGACACGCCCGGCATGCCCGCCATGCCGTCTCCCACCACCGCGAGGATGGCGAGATCGACATCGACCTCGACCGAGTGGATCTGCCCGTCCGCAAGCTCGCCCGCGAACGCCGCGCGCAACACTTCGGCGGCGCGCGCCGATTGCGCACGCGGCACCGCGCAGCAGATGGAGTGCTCCGAACTGCCTTGCGAGATGAGCACCACCGAGATGCCCTCCTCGCGCAAGGCACCGAAGAGCCGATGCGCCGTGCCCGGCACGCCGATCATCCCCGCACCCTCGAGATTGACGAGCGCGATGTCCTCGATGGTGGTGATGCCCTTCACGAGCAGCGCGGACTTCGGCTCCGCGCAGATCACCGTGGCCGGACGGTCCGGCGCGAAGGTGTTGCGGATCCAGATCGGGATGCCGCGCCCCACGGCCGGCGCCATGGTCTGCGGATGGATGACCTTCGCGCCGAAGTAGGCGAGTTCCATCGCCTCGTTGTAGGAGAGCGAATCGATCACCTGTGCGTCGGGGACGCGGCGCGGATCGGCCGACAGTACACCATCGACATCGGTCCAGATGTGGATGGACTCGGCGTCGAGCAGCGAGCCGAAGATGGACGCCGAGAAATCGCTGCCGTTGCGCCCCAAGGTCGTCTGCACGCCGCGCGGATCGCTGGCCACGAAACCCGTGATGATCAGCGTGCCGCTGAAACCCGCTTCGACGGCCTCGGCGATGCGGGCGCGGGACGCCGGCCACTGCACCATCGGCCCGAGCGCGCCCCACTCCACCACCACGACTGCGCGCGCATCCAGCCAGCGGACCTCGCCGGCTCGCCGTCCGCAGGCGGCGAAGAACTCCCGGAACAACCGCGTCGACCAGATCTCTCCATAGCCCGAGACGACGTCGTGGATGTTGCGCGCGGCGGAACGGGTGAGCCGGACGGCCTTGAGGATGCCCTCGATGTCCTGCGCGTCTCGGTCGAACGCCGCGAGCCAAGCGTCTGCGGCGGGCGCGGCGAGCAGGTCCCGCGCGATGACGGCGTGGCGCTCGCGCAGCGCCGCGAGCCCGGACTGCAGGTCGGGGTCCTGGCGTTCCGCTTGGACGACGAGCGCGAGCAAGGCGTCGGTGACGCCCTTGCAGGCCGACAGCACGACGCCGAGACGGCCTGCAGGCCGGGAATCGAGGATCTCCGCCACCCGGCGGAAACACGCGGCGTCCGCGACGCTAGAACCACCGAACTTGTGCACCACCCAGCCGGCGGACGACGAGACAGCCATGTGAAAATGAACCCCGGGTGACCCTGTTGGACGGGTCGTCGACTCAACCTCCGAACTTTATCGGTCGCGGGGCGGTCGAGGCAAGTTCCTGACGCCCAAGTTCCGGCCGCCTGAGGGTCGTTCTGCCCGGCGTTCTGCCCTACACTGCGAGGCCGATGGACCTCGTCGCCCTCTGGCCCTTGCTGCTCGCGCTCGTGGCGACCGCGTTGTTCGCCGGCGTCGTTGCCGGATTGCTCGGCGTCGGTGGCGGCATCGTGCTGGTGCCGGTGCTCGATGTCGGGCTGCGCGCCGGTGGGGTGCCAGCCGCCTGGTCGATGCATGTCGCGATCGCGACGTCGCTCGCCACCATCATCCCCACCGCCATCGCCTCCTCCCGCGCCCATCACGCACGCAGCGGCATCGACTGGTCGATCGCGCGGGCTTGGGCGCCGGGGATGCTCATCGGCGCAGGCGTCGGCAGCCTGCTCGCCTCCAAGACGCCCGATGCCTGGCTCGCAGGCATCTTCGGAGCTGTCGCCGCCCTCGTCGCCCTCAAGATGTTCCTGCCGCTCGATCACTTGCGCCTCGCCGAGCGCGTCCCGCGCGGCCTGGTCGGCAACCTCATCGCCGCCACGATCGGCGCCCTGTCGGCGATGATGGGTATCGGCGGCGGCACGCTGTCCGTGCCCGCCATGACGCTGACCGGCGGCGCCATCCACCAATCCGTCGGCACCGCTGCATTTTTCGGCCTGCTGATCGCGTTGCCGGGGACCGCGGGTTACCTTGCGGCGTCTCCTGACGCCACGCTGCCGCCGTTCACGGTCGGCCTCGTCAGCCTGACCGCGCTCGCGGTGGTGGCGCCTTGCACCATGCTGACGGCACCCTGGGGCGCGCGTCTCGCCCACCGATTGCCGCGTCGCCTCTTGTCCCAAGTGTTCGGCGCCTTCCTCGCCATCGTCGCGCTGCGGATGTTCTACCGGATGGCCACCTCCCCATGACGGACCGTCGCCCCGCAGCCGAGGAGACCACGCAAGATGCCGGCGCCGCAGGCCTGCCCCCGATCGCGATCGGCGGGCCGTGGTTCGAGGACCTCGAACGCGGCGTCGAGTTCGACGCGCCGGCCATCACGGTGACCGCAGGCCACGCCGCCCTGCACGCCGCGCTGTTCGGCGACCGTCTCCGGTTGCCGCTCGACCACGGTGCCAGCCGGTCGGTGACGGGGCTCGACGCGCCGCTCGCCCACCCTCTCATCGCCATCAACATCGCGATCGGGCAATCCACCTGGGCCTCGCAACGGGTCAAGGCCAATCTCTTTTACCGGGGCCTCGTGCTGCGCCAGCCCGTGCACCTCGGCGATACGCTGCACACCCGCACGCGGGTGGTCGCGCGGCGCCAGAACCGCAAGCAACCGGACCGTCCCGCGACCGGCATCGTCGCCCTCGAGATGACCACCGTGAACCAGCGTGGCGAGACGGTGCTGCATTGTTGGCGCTGCCCGATGATCCCCTGCCGGGATCCGCAGGCCAACACCGGCGCCGACGACGACCTGGATACGATCGGGCGCAGCGATGAACCCCCGCATCTTGCCGCGGCGTCAGCATTGCCGACGGACTGGGACCTGCGTACCACGCAGTCATGGCGCGGCCTGCGCGCCGCCGACCTCTCGCCCGGACGACGCTATGTGATCGAAGCGCGCGACAGCATCACCGCCGCACCTGAGCTTGTCCGCGCCTCGCTCAACATGGCGATGGCGCATACGGACGCCCGCCTGTCGTACCTCGGCCAACGGCTCGTCTACGGCGGCCACACCATCCTCATGTGCTTCGCGCAGATCACGCGCGCCCTGCCCAACCTCGTCACGTTGTCGGCGTGGGAGTCCTGCGAGCATGTCGCGCCGGTGCTCGAGGACGACCGTCTCAGGACCGAGTTCACGGTCCGCGAGATCGTGCCGATCGATGCCGCGCGGGGCGGCGGCGCGCTGCTGCGCGTCGAGGCCGAGGCCTTCGCCTCGCGGGGCGATCCTGAACGCGAATCGCGGGTCCTCGACTGGCGGTTCTGGGTCTGGAGCCTGTAGGGCGCATATCGCCTCATCACGAGAGACGCATGACACCACCTGCCGCTGCGCATCGAGACATCACCGCACGCCTCGTCGAGCACGTGGTATCGACGCGGTTCGATCGACTGGCCCCGGAGGCGATCGAAGCCACCCGCATCTTCGTCCTCGACTCCCTCGGCGTCGCCCTCTCCGGCACGCGCGTGCCGATGGTCGCGACGCTCAAGGAGACCGCCGCGCTCTGGGGGCGTGGCGATGCCGCACGGATCTGGGGGAGCGGCGAGCGGGTGCCGGCCCAGACCGCAGCGTTCATCAACGGCTACCAGATCCACAACCAGGAATGGGACTGCGTGCACGAACCCGCTGTCGTGCATCCGATGGCCGTGGTGCTCGCGACCCTGGCGGCCTTCGCCGAGGCGCGAGGCGGTGTGGACGGCGCGCGCTGGGTCACCGGCTGCGTCGTCGCGGTCGATGTCGCGGCGACCATCGGTCGCGCCGCGCGGAACAAGCTGCGGTTCTTCCGTCCTGCGATGTGCGGTGCGCTCGGTGCGACCGCCGGCATGGCGAACATCCTCGGCCTCGATGAGGCCACCACCCGCAGCGCGCTCGGCATCGCCTACAGCCAGTTGTCCGGCACCATGCAGGCGCATGTCGAGGGTTCGCCGGTGTTGCCCTTGCAGATCGGTTTCAACGCGCGCGCCGCATTGTTGGCGGTCGACCTCGCTGTCCGGGGCGTCGACGGCCCGCGCGACTTCCTCGAGGGGCCCCACGGCTATTTCACCCTGATCGATCCCGACTGGGACCCCGCCGTCTTCGACGGGCTCGGCGCGCGATCGGCCATCACCGAACTCTCGCACAAGCCTTTCCCCAGCGGTCGCGCCACCCACGGTGGCGTCGACGGCCTGCTCAGCCTGCAGGCGCTGCACGGATTCCGCGCAGATGACCTCGAAGAGGCTTGGGTGCTGGCACCGCCGCTCGTGCGGCAACTGGTCGACCGCCCCGCCAAGGCCGGCATGGCCCCCGCCTATGCCCGGCTCTGTCTGCCGTACGTGGCCGCGACCGCGTTGCTCACGGGGAGCGTCGAGGTCGCGGACTTCGATCCGCGCGCTTTGCAGGATCCGCGCCGATCCGCGCTGGCCGCGCGCATCCGTGTCCGACCGGATGCCAACCCGTCGCTCAGCGCACTCGCGCCGCAGCGCGTCGAGGTCCGGCTCCGCGACGGCTCGCAGCACGCGATCGACCTGCCTGCCGTGCTCGGGGCGCCGGGGCGGCCGCTCTCGCGCGAGCGCCACCTCGCGAAGTTCCGTCGCGCGGCGGCGTCCGCCGCCTCGCCATTGCCCACGGCGCAGGTGGATACCATCATCGCGCTCGTCGATCGCCTCGGAACGCTCGACGATGTACGCAGCGTGATCGACGCCGTCACACCCGCATGATCACCTTCTCCTTCAGCAGCGCACCCTCGTCCCACCCGTTGAAGTGTCCACGATGATCGCGGCAGGTCCCGTTGAGCGGCTCGAAGCCGTATTGGAGCGGACGTCGGCCTTGGCTTCGCTGGGTCTCTTCAGCCACGTCGCCGCGGCAGAGGCTCGCAGGGCCGCGCAGGAGAGCGAGGACCGTCTGGTCCGTCGCGTCACCCCGCGCCCGCTGGAAGGGCTGTTGGTCGGCCTCAAGGGCAACATCGCGGTGCGCGGCTGGCCGTACGAAGGCGGGCTGTCGGCGCGGGCGGGCCAGACCGCCGACCAAGACGCCCCCGTCGTCGCCCGATTGCGCGAAGCCGGCGCGGTGCTGTTCGGGCAGACCGCGATGGACGAAGGCGCGCTCGCGGCGGAAGGCGTCTCGAGCGCGGGGCCCATCCGCCTGCCGCTCGATCCGGCACGATCGACCGGCGGGTCGAGCGGAGGGTCCGCCGGTGCGCTCGCTGCGGGACTCTGCGATCTCGCGCTCGGCACGGACACCATCGGGTCGGTCCGCATCCCGGCGGCGCTCTGCGGCGTGACCGCGCTCAAACCTTCCTTCGGCCGCGTCAGCACGCGCGGCGTGTTGCCGGTGCATCCGCGGTTCGACCATGTGGGTCCCATGGCGCGGCGCGTCTCGGACCTCGCGATGATGCTCAAGGTCATCGGACAACACGATCCGCACCACGCGCTGTCCATCGACTACGGAGCGCAAGGCGACGGAGAACCCATCGACGGCTCGCGCGCCGCGGACCGGCTGCTCGCCGGGCGGCGCATCGGCTATGGCATCGGCTTCGACGACCTCGCACCTGCCGACGCCGTGATCGAGGGCTACAACGCGGCGCTCGCGCGCCTACGGGGATGGGGCGCCGAACTCGTCCCCATCGACCTTCGCCCCCTGGACCTGCGCCGCACCCGGCGCGCGGTGTTCGCGCTCTGCGAGCATGAGATGTGGCGCACCCACCGGGAGGGTCTCGAGACGCGGCCCGAGGCGTATTCGCCCCGCCTGCGCGCCCTGCTCGACTACGGCGCCTCGCTCACCGCCGAACGCTTGCTCGACCTCGAAGCGCGGGTGGTCGAGATGCAGTTCACCTGGGAGGCGCGGGTCGCCGACCTGTACGCCTGCGTGACGCCGACGGCACCGGTCGTCGCTTTCGAACACGCCGGGCGTCCGCCCGATACCCTCGCCGACCTGACGGTGATCGCCACCGCCGCGGCGGTGCCCGCAGCCTCGGTCCCCTGTCCGGTGCCGTCCGGCACGCTGCCGGTCGGTCTGCAGGTGATCGCGCCGCGCGGCGAAGACGCGCGCGTGCTCGCGCTCGCCGCGCTGCTAGATCGGTGACGACCGGCCGGCGGTGACGACCGGCTGGAGCGCCGCGCAGGCGCCGCAGCCCGTCAGTGGTACTCCTCGCCGCCCGAGACGTTCATCGCCTCACCGGTGATGTAGGCCGCCTCGTCCGACGCGAGGAACGCGCAGGCCTTGGCGATGTCCTCCTGCTGCCCCGGCCGCCCGAGCGGGATGCGGTTGCGCATGTCGGCAAGGTACTGCGCCTCGCTGCGCCCCGTCGCGGCGCTGAAGAACTGGTTCTGCCACGCGCCGAGGCCGGTGGTCACGTGGTTGGGGCAGATGGTGTTCACCGTGATGCGGTGCGGCCCGAGCTCGATGGCCGCCGAGCGCGTGAGGCCCACCATGCCGTGCTTGGAGGCGACATACGCCGCGGCGAAAGGGAAACCGGATTTCGAGGCTTGGCTGCCGATGTTGATGATCCGCCCCCCGCGCCCCTGCGCGATCATGCGTTGCGCCGCATGCTTGATGCCGTAGAACGCACCGCGCAGGTTGACGCCGAGCACCGCGTCCCAATCGGCCTGTGTCAATTCGACGGTGGGCTTCATCAGGTAGCCGATGCCCGCGTTGTTGACCATGATGTCGAGGCCGCCGTAGGTCGCGACCGTATGCGCGACCAAGGCCTCCACTTGCGCCTCTTCGAGGACGTCGCAGGCGATCCCCGTCGCCTCGCCGCCTGCGGCGCGGATCGCGCCGACGATCGCCTCGATGCCCTCGCTGCTGCCGATCGCGCCGGCAGGCATCTCCGCGCCCCGTGCCGCGCCGATGTCGCTCACCACCACCTTGCAGCCTTCGGCCGCAAGACGCTTCGCCATCGCCTCGCCGAGACCCTTGGGGCGCCCGGCGCCGGTGATGATCACGACCTTCCCAGAAAGTTCCGCATACGTTCCCATCACTGCTCCTGCTGACCGTTCGTTGACCGGTGTTGGTAACATCATGGCATGCCCGGATTGCTCTCGGAACTCTCCCCGCCCATCGCGCGGGTCACCCTCGACCGGCCCGACAAGCGCAACGCCTTGTCGATCGCCGAATGGCTCGGTCTGCGCGACCTCGCCGCACGCATCGCCGCGGATCCGGCGTTGCGCGTGACCTTGCTGCAGGGTGCGGGTGACGCGGCGTTCAGCGCCGGTGCCGACATCACCGAGATGCACCGGAACCTCGGCGACCCGGCGCACATGCGCGCGATGCAGCAGGCCGTGCTCGATGCCCAGGCGGATTGGGCGGCGATCCCGACGCCGACCCTCGCCGTGGTGCGAGGCGCCTGCACCGGCGGCGGCTGCGGGCTCGCCCTCGCCTGCGACCTTCGGCTCGCCTCACCGGATGCGTTCTTCGCGATCCCGCCCGCCCGCCTCGGCATCGCCTACAGCTTGGCGGACACCAAGCGCCTGCAGGACCTGGTCGGCCCCTCGCGCACCAAGGAGATCCTGTTCACCGGCCGGCGCATCGGCGCGGAGCAGGCTTTGGCGTGGGGGATGATCAACGAGATCGTCGCCGCCGAGGCGCTCGCCGCGCGCGCCGACGCGCTCGCCCGTGAGATCGCCGGCAACGCCGGCAACTCGGTGCGCGCCGCCAAGACGGTCTCCGACATGATCGCTGCCGGCACGCTGCGCGAGACCCCCGAGACGCGTCGGCTCTTCGACGACAGTTTCGGCTCGCCGGAATTCGCCGAGGGCGCGCGCGCGTTCATCGAGAAACGCACCCCCAGGTTCTGACCTGCCCCTCCGACGCGGATATACTCATCCGGTCATCCGCGACGAACAGGGCGATGCCGACATGACCACGTCCGATCCGTCGTCGGCCACACCGACGTTCCGGCCTGTCTATGCGTGGTATGTGGTCGGCGTCCTCGCGCTCGCCAACTGCGTTTCGTTCATCGACCGTCTCATCCTTTCCCTGCTCGTGCAGCCCATCAAGGCCGAGCTCGGCATCTCCGACACCGCCTTCAGCCTGCTCGCAGGCGCCGCATTCGCGATCTTCTATTGCGGCGTCGGCCTGCTCATCGCGCGATGGGCCGACCGTTACAGCCGCAAATGGATCGTCACCCTCGGCATCACGCTCTGGTGCCTGATGACCGCCCTGTCCGGCACGGCGCGCTCCTATCTGCAGCTCTTCGCCTACCGGGTCGGCGTCGGCGTCGGCGAGGCGACCTTGTCGCCCTCAGCCTACTCGCTGCTCGCCGGGTACTTCCCGCCGCAGCGGCTCGCGCTCGCCGTGGGCGTCTTCAGCGCCGGCGTCACGGCGGGGACGGGACTCGCCTATCTGCTCGGCGGCACCGTCATCGGCTGGGTGATGTCCTTGGGCAGCGTCTCGCTGCCCCTCTTCGGCGAATTGTCCGGCTGGCGGCTCGTCATGGCGGTGGTCGGCCTCATGGGGCTGCCGGTGGCGCTGCTGATGCTGTTCGTGCGGGAGCCGGCGCGGCCCCAAGGCGTCGCCCACGCCACGTTCGCGGAGGTCTGGGCGCATTTCAGGTCGAACGCCCAGGGATACGGCTACGTCTTCGCGGGCTATGGCGCCACCACGATCACCGCGTTCGCCGTGATGATCTGGACGCCAGAACTCTATCGCCGCCAGTACGACGCAGGGATCGGCGAGGCCGCGCTCACGATCGGCACGGTCGCGCTGCTCGGCGGCCTTCTGGGCGCCTTCATGGGCGGCACCCTCTCCGACTGGCTCGAGTCCCGCGGCGACACACGCGCCAAGCTCCGGGTGCTTGCGGGTTGCGGCATCGGCCTCTTGCTGCCTGGCGTGGTCGCGCCGTTCATGCCGAGCATGGTCGGACATGCCGCGGTGATCTTCCTGATGTTCTTCTTCGGCAGCGCCGCGACGGGTCCCGCCGGTGCGTTCGTGCAATCGATCACCCCGGACCGGATGCGCGCCCAGTTCGGGGCGTGGTACCAACTGTCGCTGGTGCTCGTCGGCGCGACCATCGGCCCGTTCGCCGTCGGCTTCGTGACCGACCACGTGCTCGGGGACGAGTCGCGGATCGGCCTGTCCATGGCCATCGTGTCCGCCATCGCCAACCCGATCGCCGCCTGGCTGCTCTGGCGCGGGTTCAGGCTGTCGCGGGCGCCGACGTTGACCCGCCCGGCACATTGAGCCTCCAGCCGGCAGTCCGCCCCTCGGCGACGATCGCCCGGGTCAGAACTCGTACGCGACGCGCAGGCCGAAGGTCCGTGGCTTGGGCATCTCCGCGAAGTAGCCGCCTGGGATCGCAAGACTGAACGGCGAGAGCGGATTACGCAGGTTCGCCGGCAGCGTACCGGCAGGAGGGACCCGTACCGCCGAGCGGACGTCGCCGTAACTCACGGCGGGCGTGGTGCCTGCCGATTTCACTTTGTCGTCGTCGGTCGCGTTGTCGACGAACAGCGTGGCGCTCCAACGATCACCGCCCAAGCCGAAGCGCAGGTTGACGTTGCTGTAGGCCTGCAGCCAGACCGAATTGTCATCCTCGACAAAGCGCTCGCCGACATAAGAATAATCCGCGTCGGCGAACCAGTAGCGGCCGCCGTCGCCCATCGGCTTGCGATACGACAGATTGAGGGCCGCCGCCGTCTCGGGCGTATCCTCGAACTTCTTGCCGGCACGATCGACGCTGCAGGTCGTCTGCGCGGAGTTGGTGGTCCCCGAGGTGATCAGGGTGGTCACGGGCGTGCAGTTACCGACGCGGGCGATCTCAGCCGGACCGCTCGTCAGGGTGGTGTAGTCGGTGAACTCGTACTTCAGGAAGTGCGTGACACCGAACCCGGCGGTCAGGGTGTCGGTGATGCGCCACTGCCCCGCGAGCTCGAGCCCCTGCAACTCGCCGCCGCCGGCGTTGGTGATCCGGTTGCCGAGCGTGCTGCCGATGATCAACTGCGTGCTGACCTGCTTGTCGGTGAAGTCCTGCAAGAACGCCGCGCCGTTGATCGAGACGCTGCGATCGTCAGAGATCCACTTGGCACCCAGTTCGTAGACCTTGATCTTCTCGGATTCGTACTCCACGTCATCACGGCTCGACAGCCCGAAGGATGCCAGCGTGAGCGTCCCGAAGCCGCCGGGCTTGCGACCCTCGGAATAAGACCCGTAGACGTTGAGGTTGTCCGAAGGCCGCCACTGCAACGTCGCCTTCGGCGTCGTGTAGGAATCGTTGCGCACGAACCGGTTGGTGCCGACCTGCGGCGGTGGCGCGAAACTGCGCGGGAAGCCCGGCTGTGCGGCATAAGGGATATTGGCGGCGTTGCGGCAGTCGCCGGTCGCGCCGCAGACGATCACCGTGCCGGGACCTTGGTTGCCGGCCGTGATCGGACCGCTGACGGTATTGTCCTCGTCGACATAGCGCGCTTCAGCGATCAGCGTCAGCGTATCTGTGAGGCTCCACTCGAACTCGAGATAGAAGGACTGATGATCGACCAGGCGCCTGACGAGCGTCGCTTGGCGCAAGCGGTCCACATCGTCCATGTACTGGGAGACATCGGTGCTCGTGAAGGTCGCGCCGCCCGGCGGACCCAGCAGCTGCGCGCAACGTGGCGGCGTCCCGGGCGGCCCGGCGACCAGCAAGGTACACGCCGTGCCGCTCCCCAACACCGAGATGTTGCGGTCGAACTGGTCGGCGCGTTCGGTCCAGTACTGCGCGCCTGCCATGAACTGCAGCGGCCCGTCGAAGTCCGAGGTGAAGCGCAATTCCTGGCTGAACTGCTCCGTGATGCCGTCGGTCTTGATGGTCTGCTGGACGCTCGGGCGATCGGTCTTGTCGAAATCGAGGTCGGTATCGACATCGGCCTTGGTGTAGCCCGTGAGCGAGGAGAACGTGCCGAAAGAGGTCTTGTAGTTCTGCACCGCCGACAGCCGCAGCACCTGACGGTCGGTGCCGCTGAAGTCGGGCGCATTCACACCGTCCGTCGAGCGCGTGAAGTCCTTGTTGTAGGCCACGCGAAGCCCTCTGCTGCCGACCATCTGGCCGCGGAAGGACAACAGGGTCATGTCGTCGTAGGCGCCGAGGTTGCCCGAGCTCGTCTCGAACAGACGCACCAAGTTGATGGTGTTCGCCGGCAGCGCGGGATTCGCGTCAAGGAACTGGCAGGACGCGTCGAGCAGAGGACCCGTCGAGACGAGCGCGGGGCCGCCCGCCGGGTTCGGGATCGAATACGTGCGGCAGCTCGAGGCCGCCGCCGACATCACGGTGACGCCGTTGAAAGGCACGAAGGCTTGTGCCGGCGGCGTGAAATGATCGTCGGCGTACTCGGTGCGGAACTTCAGCGAGTAGCTCTCGTTCGGCTCCCAATTCAGGGTGAAGGAGCCACCCATGCCGTCACCGCCGCCGAGCTCCTGCCCGGTGGTCGACTTGTAGAAACCTGCATCGTCGAACTTGTACCCGTTGAGACGGACGCCGAGCGTCTCCGTCAGCGGCAAGGACAGGCTGCCCTTCACTTCATATTGGTTGTTGTCGGCATACTCGGTGGACACCTCGCCCCCGACCACATCGCCCGGGTCCTTGGTGATGTACGAGATCGCGCCCGCGAACGCCGAGCGTCCATAGAGCGCGCTCTGCGGGCCTTTCACGATCTCCACGCGCTCGATGTCCACCAGCCGCGGGTTGATCAGCAACGAACCACCGGCGGTGCCGATCGCCTCGCTCGACACATCGACCCCATCGACCAGGGTCGCCACGTTGGGGCGCCCGCGGGTCGGCGACAGACCGCGGATGACGATCCGGGTGTCGTAGGGGGCGATGCCCCGATCGAATCCGAGCGAGGGATCACGGCTGATGATCCCCTCGATATCCTTGATGCCGACCCGCTGCAGTTCCTCCGCACGGAAGGCCGTGACGGCGATCGGTACGTCCTGGAGGTTCTCTTCGCGTTTGCGCGCTGTGACGACCACTTCTTCGAGACCGACTCCCTCGTCCGGCGCTTGGCCCTGTGCAGGCAAAGCCAGCACAAAAGACAATGGCGCGACCCACACGACATGTGGTGCCTTGGAGAGCTTCGGCATTTTTCGACCCCCATCAGCAAACGATCTCAAGCGGACCATCGTTGCTGCCCGACGGCAACAACGACTGCCCGGACGGATGCGGCATGTACCCGCCGCTCCGTCCGGATTATCTACCAACGGAACGTCAACCGCACCTGACAATCGCCCTCCCCGCTTTGTCCACCAATCGGACGAACGAGATCCGCAATATTATTGCAGAATCGCTGCGCTCACCGTACCGCCGGGCACCTTCGGCGAAGCGGCGATCGCGACCGCCTTGCGCGTGCCATGGCGCACCGACGGCAACGGTGGCATGCCCGATGAGCGCACGGAAAAGCCGTGCCAGAATGTCGCGGCGGTGCCGTTCGCGTACGACCGCGGCAGGGTGGCAGGGAGGACAGCCGCATGGTCATGAGTGTCTGGTCCCCAAGCACGGCGCGGACGAGCGGCCCTCGACCCCGCCCACCAGGAACGCGGTAACGTGATCCACACCCTCCCCGCCCTGCACGCCCTCGTGCTCGCCGCCGGCGCCTCCCGGCGCTACGGCTCCCCGAAGCAGCTTGCGCTGATCGACGGCGTGCCGATGCTGCGCCGCGTGCTCGACACCGCCGTCTCCGTCTTGCCGCCGGACGCCGAGGGCCCGCGTGTGACCGTGGTGCTCGGCGCGCATGCACCCGCCATCCGCGCCGCCATCGACCTGCGCGATGTCCGCGAGGTCGACTGCACGGATTGGGACAGCGGCATGGCGCATTCGCTGCGCTGCGGGCTGGCGGCGTTGGCGCGTCATGGGAATGAGGCCGGCGCGGAGCGCCAGAGCCCGGACCGGCCGTCACCGGCTGCCGCGCTCGTGATGCTCGGCGACACGCCCTACATCACGGCCGATGACCTGCGCCACCTCATCGACGCGTGGCACGCGGCGCCCGATACGCCCGCAGCAGCCGAATACGACGGCACGGTGGGCGCGCCCTGCATCCTGCCGCGCGCGGTGTGGCCCGAGGTCATGACGCTCGGAGGCGATCGCGGGGCGGGGGCTTGGTTGCGACAGCGCGTCGCCAACGGTCGGCCGGTCTCGATGAGGTCGATCCAGGGCGCCGCGCGCGACATCGATCACCCATCGATCCGTTGACCGCGCTCAGCGCCGAAGCTCGATGATCGGCGCATCCGGCGTCGGCGCGGGCGCCGGACCCGGCACCGGATCGGTGACCGGAGGGTCGGGCGGCGGAACGGTCGGCCCATCGTCCGGGTCGGCGGGCGGCAAAACCGGAAGATCCCCCGCGGCAGGTCGCCACTTCCGGATCGGCCGCAACACCAGCGCCGAGACCTCGATCGGCAAACGGTCACGCGCGAGACAGGCCTGATCGAAGACGGAGGTCGTGGTCCAGCGCACCAGCTCCGGGATCAACTGCCGGGCCAACGGAAACACCAATTCGCGACAGTGGCGCACCCGCAGGCGCCACACCCCGCCGGAAGCCGGCCATCCGATCGTCTCGAAGCCGATGTCGCGCGGGGTTCCGTCGATGGACTCAAGGCGGATGTCGACGAAGTCCGCCCGGAAGACCTCGGAATAGGAACGTCCGATCGCCGTCACACCCGTGGGCGCCGAGAAGACGGATTCCGCGGGGCGGGACGCCGCGTCCAACGCGACGGCCGGATCGACGGGGACGAACAAGGGCAGCAGCCCATACGCGATCGACCGGCGCAGACCGAGTCCATCAGTGGTCGCGAAGCCGGCTTCCCGAGCGGCGTCGTTGACCGCATGTTGGAGTGCATGACGGGACACGACCAAGCGCGCGAGCTCCAAGGTCAGGAACACCATCGGCAGGAAGACCAGCATCGCCGCGATGAGGAACTCGATGAGCGTCGCGCCCCGCAACCGTCGGGATTGCAGGCGCGTGCCGGTCCCGACGCCGAGCCGGGAGGCGACTCCTGGCGCGAACTCCCAGGTCGCGCATGCCGCAGGATGCCGACGGACACGCCACGGGGGCAGTGCGTCGTGCAAGGCGATGACCCGGCCTTCCTCATCGGAGAACACCACATCGAGCGCTGCGCGCAGGCCGAATGTGTGCACTGCCCGACAAGCCGGGATCAGCAGGACGCGATCGACCGGCCATCTGTGATCCGGCCAGACGCCGCGCGCCCGGCTACACAGTGATTCGGCCCGACCCACCCGAAGCCCCGTTGCCCCACCATCGACCCACAGCACCTCTTCGCTCTGCATCGCCACCTCAGGGTCCCTCCAGGACGCGCATCACGAGAGGGAAAGCGAGCACCAGGAACGTGCACGGGAAGATGCAGAGCACCAACGGCCCCAGCATCTTGACCGGCGCTTCCAAGGCGAGCTTCTCTGCGCGCGCGAATCGCTCGTGCAGTCGTTGGTCGGCCTGCGCGCGCAGCATCGAGGCGAGGCTCGCGCCGCTGGACTCCGCCTGCACCAAGGCTGCGACGAGGGGATCGACCGCCGGGACCGCCAGCCGCTCGGCGAGCGCCTGCAAGGCCTCACTGCGGCTTCGCCCCGCACGCAAGTCGCCTTGGACCCGAAGGAAGCCCCGACGCAACACACCGTCAGGCGCGCGTTCGGTCGCGACCTTCAGGGCGACGCTCAGCGCGCCACCCGCCTCCAGCGCCAGCGTGAGCATGTCCACATACACCGGCAGGTCGCGGACCACCTCTTGCGTGCGCCGCGCGATGACATCGCGCATCCAGAGCATCGGCAGGCCGGCGCCGGCGATCGCGCCGACCAAGGCCCACGCGACCGATCCTCCCACGCCGCCGACGACGGCTACGGCGCCGAACAACGACACCCCGCAAAGCGCGAGCCACTGCTGCGGAAGGATCTCCTCATCGATGCCCGCCCGCCGAAGGCGTCGTTGCACCGACTCGCGCGACCCCGTCGGAAGGCGCGGCCCCAACCACGCCGCGACCGGCTCGGCCAAGGTGATCAACAGGCGGAAAATCGACGGCAGTTGGTCGGCACGCGATGCGACACGTCGACCCTCCGCCACGCGCTGCCACCACGCCGGCATGCGTCGTCCCAACATCCCCGCACAGATCGATGCGGCCAATGCCGCCGCAATGGCGATGAGGAGCGATGTCATACCCGGATCCCCACGATCCGGCGCAACAACAGGATGCCGCCCGCCTCGAGCAGCAGCACGCCGCCGATGGTCAGCCATCCGATCGGCTCGGTGAACAACTTGCGCATCTGCACCGGCTCGAGGATGAACAGCACCGCGGCAAGACCGATCGGCAGCAGCCCCATCACGATGCCTTGCAGACGACCTTGGGCCGTCAAGGCACGGATGCGGTCCTCCATCGCCAGCCGACGACGGATCGACGCACCCAAGCGCTCGAGCGCCTCGGCGAGTCCCCCGCCGAGGTCGCGCGCGATCCCGAGCGTCGCGATCATCATGTGCAGATCACGAAGGTCGTTGCGCCGCGCGAGATCTGCCAAGGCCTGCTCGAGCGGCAGGCCAAGCCGGTTCTCCCGCACCAGCAACGCGAACTCCTGCGCAGCGGGCGCGGGTTGATGCTGCGCGACACGTCCGATCGCCTGACTCAGCCCGAGGCCCGCCCGCAGGCTGGCCGCGATCGTGTCGGCGATGTCCGGTAATTGCCGCTCCAAAGCACGACGGCGACGTCGTCGGAGCCAGAGATACAGTCCGCGCGGTGTGATCGCCGTGACGAGCATCGCGGACACCGCCGCATAGACACCACCGATCCCGCCGCATACCGCGACCGCGACGACCAACGCGGCCACGTTCAAGCGCAGGAAGGTCTTGGGCTCGACGAACAAGAAAAGCTCGACCAACTGCACCTGGTTGAGGTGCAGCAGACGGGCGCGATGCTGCCCGATCATGTCTTTGGCCAGCCTCGCGATGACCCACCCGGCGAGTGCCGCGCAGACGGCCAGCGCCACAGTCGCCGAGAGCAAGGTGGCGTTCATGCTGCACCTGGCATGACATGGTCGGACCGCGGATGCTCGGACCGGAGTGGATCGGACTGGAAGATCCGCAGGTCCGCACGCGAACCGGCCTGCCGAGCGCGCTCGAGGAACTGCGGGATATGTCCCGTGGCGCGGAACCGCCCCCCGTCGCCACCGGCGTCCGGCGCAGCGTCGGCGTCGAAACGGAAGATGTCCTGCATCTGCACCGTCCCGGCGACGACCCCGGTCACCTCCGTGATGTGCGTGATCCGGCGCGTACCGCAGGCAAAGCGCGCCTGATGGGCGATGACATGGACCGAACCCGCGATCTGCTCGCGGATGACCGCTACGGGCAGATCGACGCCCGACATGAGGACCATCACCTCGAGCCGCGACAGGAGCTCACGCGGACTGTTGGCGTGCACCGTGCTCAAGGACCCGTCATGGCCGGTGTTCATCGCCTGCAGCATGTCCAGCGTCTCGCCGCCGCGGCACTCGCCGATGACGAGTCGGTCAGGTCGCATGCGCAGGGCGTTCCTGACGAGCTCGCGCACGGTGACCTCGCCGCGCCCTTCGATGTTGGCCGGGCGAGTCTCGAGCGACACGAGGTTCGGATGGTCGAACGCCAATTCCGCCGAGTCCTCGATCGTGACCACACGTTCTTCGCGCGGGATCAGGCTGGAGAGCACGTTCAGCAGGGTCGTCTTGCCGGACCCGGTGCCGCCCGACACCACCATGTTCCGTCGCTGCTCGACGCAGGTGCGCAGGAACGCGAGCATCGCCGGATCGAGGCTGCCCCGCTCGACCAGCTGCTGCGGCCCGAGGCGATGCCGACCGAAGCGGCGGATCGTGACCGCCGTGCCGCGCAAGGCGAGCGGCGGCACCACGACGTTCACACGCGATCCGTCCGGCAACCGCGCGTCCACCATCGGCGAGGCGTCGTCTATGCGGCGTCCGATCGGCGTCACGATCCGCTCGACGATCCCGCGCAGCGCCGCCTCGCTGCTGAACCGCAGCGATGTCTCCCGCAAGCGCCCGCCCGACTCGATGAAGATCTGCGACGGCCCGTTGACCATGATCTCCCGGACCTCGTCATCCGCCAGCAAAGCCTCGAGCGGCCCGAGACCGAGAGCCTCGTCGAGGACGAATCGCTGCAGGTCGGTGGCATCGATCTGCGAGCCTGCGGCTTCCTCTGTCGCCAACGGCAACAACACCTCGGCCGCCAACGACCGCAGCGCAGCGTCGTCCATCGTCGCCACATCGCGACGGCGAAGGTCCAGTTGCGCGAGCAACCGACGATGCAGTCTGTTCGCCATCTCGATGAACCCTGCCGGTGCGCCGTCGGCATCCCGACGGATGCTGCGCGACGGGATCTCTGCGGCCGGACGGTGACGGATCAGGTGTACGGTGAACTCGCTGTCGCCGACCCGCAGCACGTCGATCTCGCCGAGCCCGTGCGCGACCACCACGCGTTCGCCGTTGACACGCGTCCCGGCCGATCCGCCGAGATCCGTGACGCGATACAGCCCATCGTTGGCAAGCTCGATCCGCAGGTGATGGCCGGCGATCCCGGCACCGCGCAGCCGGATCGCACAGTCGTCCGACTGACCGGCCAGATGGGTGCCGGCGGGCAGGTGTTCCTGCCGCACGCGTCGCCCGGGAACACCGCCCGACGCCGTCACGGCCGACGCTCCGCGGTGGGTTCTGTCGGTCGCAAGGCCTCGATGCGACCGCGCGCACGATCGAGCAACGCCGCATCGGTGTCTGCCGCGGCCGCACCGGTGCCGGTTTGCGCGGCCGAAGCCTCGGTGGGCCCGGCGATGCGCGGCGTCAGGAAGATGACGATCTCGGACTCCTCGCCACGTTGTCCGCGAGTGCCGAAGAGCCTGCCGGCTCCGGGGATCCGCACCAGCCCAGGCAGGCCGGCGTCGTCGGTGCTGCGCTGACGGTTTGCGAGCCCGGCGATGACCAAGGTCTCGCCGCTGCGGAGGTTCACGTCGGTGGTCGAGCGCCGCTTGAGCAGGCCCGGCACCCCGTTGACCCGCTGCGCGCCGTCGATCTGGCTGAGCTCGGTCTCGATGCGCGCGAAGATGGCGCCGCTCGCATCCGCGATCGGCTTGATGTCGAGGATCACGCCGTACTCGCGATACTCGACATCGGTCGACCCGACGCCGTTGACCACCGGTACCGGGATCTCGCCGCCCGCGACGAAGCGCGCGGCACCGCCGCTGCGGCAACTCAGGCGCGGTTCAGCGACGACGGTCGCCTCGCCACCCTGCTCGAGCATCCTGAGCCGGGAGTCGAGCGTGCTCGCGATGCCGAGGTACCCGCGGAGGGCGGTCTTGCCCGGTAGCGGATCGAAGGCCTCCGCAGGGATCCCTGAATCGGGCGGGGTGACGCGGAACCGGTCATTGGACAGGAAATCACCGATGATGCCGGCGCTCGGACCGTCCATCTCGTCGCGCCAGCGGATCCCGAGTTCGCGCAAACGGCCGCGGCGGAACTCCACGATCCGCACATCGACGTTCACCATCACCTCCCATCCGGGCTTCGCGACGAAATCGAGCACGGTGCCCGGATACAGTGACGCCACCGAAGCGGCTCGCTCCCGCGCACGCGCATCCGCAGCATCGCCCTCCAGCACGACGCGGGAACCGCGCAGGGTCGCAGTCACGCCCCTCGTGCCCTGCAGCAGCTCGTTGACCGCAGACAACGTCGCCATCAGGTCGTTGGCGACGACCGATACGGTCATGCGATGGAGGCCGCCGCCGCGCAGCCACAATTGGACGACCGTACTGCCGGTCGTCTGCCCGATGAGGACCAGTTGCTGCCCGCCGATCGGCGAGACCGACACGACCTTGCCGTTGCCGACCGCGACACGGATCGTGCGGACGTCGAGGACGCGGCTGTCGCCGATGAACAAGGTCATCTCTCTCGGCAGGCTGTCGGGCCGGGTCGCGAGCGGCATCTCTGCGTGCACGGCGGGCGACCCGACGTGGTCGCGGTCGGCTGCGGCGACACCTGGTGCGAGGACCATCGTCGCGGCCGCGGGCAACGACAAGATCAGGGGTTTCAGACGGATCATGATGGGGATCTCCTGCGGGGGCTTCGAGCGAGGACGGAAACGGGTGCTCAGGGCTCGGAATAGAAGTGGCGTGAACGGGCGGGCGAATCCGCGCCACCGACGAGCAGTTCAAGGCTCGCCGCTGCGACGGCCGCGGTCGGACGGGGCTGTCTGATCGGCGTGGTCAATGCCGCCGCGCTGCAGGCGGTCCGGCCGGAACTGCTGGCGATCGCCGAGGGCGAGCCCCGCGAGTCGCCCTCCGGGCGGAGCAGCGGCACGAGTTCCCCGATCCGCAATCCGACGGCGAGCAGTTGCGCCTGCTCAGGGGTCACATCGAGCGTGATGGTCGAGTAGGGACTGCCGAGCGACGGATCATCGAACGCACCCGCGATGGAGGCACCCGGCGACGGCAAGGCCTTCTGCGTCTGCCCGGTGGCCAACACCGTCACGGCCTCGAGCAGCGGGCGCACCACGACGCAGCGCCCCGTGACCTCGGTGCGCTCCTCGGCGAGCATCAGGTCCACGCGATCGCCCGGGCGCACGAGACCCGCCTGCGAGCTCACCTCGTCGACCGGTACGGTGACTGCGCGGGTGCCCTGCTGCAATCGTGCCGAGAGCGTGGGTCCGCTGCGCCCGGCGAGGTGTGACTCGACCACGGCGTCGCCCGCACTCAAGGCGACGACCAGTTGCTGACCGACCGCCCGGTCTCGCGCGGCTGCGGGGAGCGCGCCGCCCGGTACGAATGCGGACGGCATGTCACGACGGGCGAGATCGCTCTCGCGCAGGACCCGCCCCGCAGGCAGGTCGACCGCCGCCACGATGACCTTCACCGGCGTGTAGCGCTGCTGCCAACGCTGTTCCACCGCCGCAGCGCGTTCCGAGAGATAGCGCTGCGATCCGAGGAACGCGAGCGCTCCGCACACCAGCGCCACCGGAAGCAGCCACCAGGCCGCCAAGAGCTCGATCAGTCTTCGTCCCATCCCAGAATCTCCCTTCACGTTCAGATGACAGCCAGCCAGCCCGTGAAGCCTTGAGCGGCCGCAACGAGCGCGCCCAACAACCACTCGGCCGGCGAAAGTCCGTCAGCCCACGGGATCAGCAACGCCGCGCACAACACAGTGGCGAGCAGCGCGAATTCGACGGTGGCCTGTCCGCGCAGACGCCCCGCGGACACTCGCCTGCACTCAGCGCCGAGGGAGGCACGCCACGAGGGTTCAGGGCGCATGGCGTGACACCCGGACGACCCATCGCGTCGCCACATCGTGCCGAAGCACGACCGCCTCGAGCTGCTCGGCACCGCGACGGGCCCAGCGCACCTGCCCGGCGGCATCGCCCACGACGCTGCGGCCACCTTTGTAGGAGCGCAGCGTCGTCCATCCCGCGAGGCGCAACCGATCGGCCCAGTCCGTCGCGGCGCCCGCTGCCTCACGCGGCCCCTGCAAGATGAAGGTGGTCGCCCCCCGCGGGCCGTCGGTCTCTATCACCGACAGGACCACGACACCGCGGGCCGGCGGAAACGGCAGATCAGGCACGCGCGCCGCAGCCCGCGAGAGGTCCAACGATGAGACGACGACCCGCGTGAGCCCCGGCGTCATCGACTGCAGACGGATGACCTCGTGCTGTTCGCCGCGTTGACGCCCGATGACGGTCGCACCGTCATGCCGGACACCCGTCGCCTGAACCGCACCACCCGGCTCCCCGACCCGCCACAACGCGGAAAGCCTCGCCGAGAGGATGGCGTGCTCGACCGGGACCGTTGCCGCGCGCACGTCGATCTGCACACCGTTGACCCGCACGCGCTCGCTCACCCATGGGGTCGGATCGGGCTGAGACGCGAGAGGGCCCGCAACCGACCGGGCTGATGCATGCCCGACCTGTCCCGCTCCGATCGTCATCCCCAACACCCCACAGACGGCGCAGAGCGTCGCCGCCATCGGTACGCGTACGCTCAGCATGGACGGGTCCTCAGATCGACCGACTCCGGCCGTATGGCCGGCAACCGGTCCATCGGCACGATGTCGGGATCGATCCGGCCGAGGCACAGCCTCGCGATGGCCGGCTCGAACAGCCGCATCGGCTCGATCGCCCATCGCAGCGTGGAGCGCCAGGCGTCGATGCGTCCTGCGGTGGACAACGCCGAAGTGCGCCGCCAGACGGCCGCGGCATCCGGCGCTGCCCAGTCATCGACCAGCACGGACAGCTCCGCCCGCTGGCCTCGGTCTGGACCGTCGATCGTCCACACGCTGTCCAACCATTGCGCAGGCGCCACCGATGCGGTCGCGCGGCGCGCGTCGGCACGTGCGAGTTCGAGCCTGCCGGAGCCGACCGCAAGCGCCGGCTGCAGCAGGGCGAAGGCGATGTCCTCGGCGGTCTCCGCGGCGCCCGGCACCGCCGTACGCTGCAGCGACACAGCGACGCGACCGTTCACCGCATCATCTGTCGCGGACAGCCCAGCAAGGTCGATGCCGTGATGCGCGGCGATGGCGCCGGCCCAGGCGGCGGACTGCGCCGTCTGCTGCGCCGTCTGCCGCTGCGCGAGGCTGAGGGTCGCGATCAGCAGTGGCCCGAGGACCAGCATCGCCACGAGCGACTCGACCAATGCCTGGCCACGCACGGATCTTCGGGAGATCATTTCGGCACTCCGGCAAGCCAGGGTGGCGTGCCATCGACGGTCGCCAGCAACACCCGGTCGGCGACCGTCAGGGCGACAAAAGTCGAGCGCCAGTACGGCGAGTAGAGGCTGGGCAGTTCGCGTGCGCCGTCGCGTCGCGGCTCGAGCCGCAGGAACTCGGTGGAGGCCGCAGCTTCGGCGAACAACGCGCCGGGTGCCGCCTCTTCACCGCCCTCCAACCCGACCTCGGCCCCGGACAGTCGCACGACGCGGTCGAACCCGAGCAGCGCCGCCGCACCCCGACGCGACTCGGCCGGCAAGCGCACCCGTACGATGATCTTCGGCGGATCGAATCGGGTGCGCTGCGCCGCCGACAGGTCGTAGAGCGACGGGAGCCCGCGATAGCCCCATTGACGCACGATGCTCCGCTCAGCGGCACGCGCCGCGCGCGGATTGCGTCGCCACGCGTCACCATGGGCGCCCCGCAGGCGGCTGCCGACCCCATTGTCCGCGCCGCCCCATGACACCGGGGTGCGCTCACGCATGGAACCGAAGATCACGTACCTCGGCTGATGGATCGACAGGGTGTCGATCGCCCGCCAAGTCTCGAAATCCAGCAGCTCCGTGCCGGCCCGTTTCTCGAAGCGCAGCAGGCGGCTGCCGAGCAAGGGGCTCAAGGTGAAGTTGCGCTGCGCGGTGAAGCCGTCGAGCGAGCGGTAGAGGACGTCTTGCTGACGCCAACGCCAGGCACCGCCATAGAAAGAACTGAACCGCTGCCAATCGACCGCCCACGCCAGCAGCTGCGCCTCACCGCCTGCGCTCAGTCGGAACCGCGGGTCCGTCTCGGAGACCGTGGTCCGGACGATCTCGGGGACGGTCGCGAGCGTGGCGACATGCATCGTGCGCTGCGCAGCGGCGAGCGTGTGGTCTATCCCGCCGGTCAAGGACTCGAGACCGCTGAGCGAGGGTTGCAGCGCCCGGTCGAACCCCGCCCACCACCGCTGCAGCGTGACCGTGGCCGTGTTGAGGTAGGGGACGTATGACGTGAGCACGGCCGCCGACGGCAGGAGCCGGTTCATGTAGGCCGACCAGGAGCGGAGGCTCACCGACTGGGCGATCACCGCCTCGTTGGCGATGATCGCCCGGTTCATGGTGGCGTCGAAGTTGAGCGCCCGCGTCTGCCAGACCGCACCACTGAGCGCCGCAGCATCTGCGGCGTCGCGCAGGCGCTGCTTCTCGGTGACGACCTGGCCGGCCTCGAAGGCCCACCATGCCGCAGCGCCGAGCACGGCGAGCAGCGGCAGCAGCAGCAGCAGCAGCTGGCCCCGCGGACGACGGGCGCCGAGGCTCATTCCTCGAAGTTCTCCATGGTGCGCTGCCGGGCCTCGGCATTCGCGCGCCCCCGCGCCGCACCGACCAGTCCGCGTGCGTTGGTGTTGTTCTCGCCCGAGAGCGCGACTGCGGCCACCGAGGCCTGTCCGCGGACGATGTCGCCGAATGCGGAGTAGACGCCGATCGCCGCGATCGCCACCAATGCGACGATGATGATGTACTCCGTCATCCCCTGGCCGGCGATGCGCCGGCGTGTCTGAGTGGTCATGTGTGCTGCTCCTCGTGGTTGACGCCGGAGATCGCCCGGCGCAGCCATTCCAACGCGTCGGACCACCGCCGTCAGGGGATGAAACCGGGTGATTCACCGGCATTAGCAGAGTTCCGCCGGAATCTGCCCAAAGAGGGCAGAAATGCCCCGCCTGCTCTAGAATCCCCCCAGAACCTTTTCGCCTCATCCGGAGCACCCGATGCCTCGCACCGCCCTCCTCTCGACTGCCGTCGCCCTTGCCGCGGCGTTGATCACGACCACCGCCGCCCACGCCGACGAAGGCATGTGGACCTACGACAACTTCCCCGCCACGAAGGTGAAGCAGCAGTACGGCGTCACCATCGACGGGGCGTGGCTCGACCGCGTGCGCGAGGCCTCAGTGCGCCTCTCGGGCTGCTCGGCGTCCTTCGTATCGCCCGAGGGCCTGATCCTCACCAACCACCACTGCATCACCGCCTGCCTCTCCGAGAACTCCTCGAAGGAGAAGAGCCTGCTCGACGACGGATTCGTCGCCCGCGAGCGTCGCGAGGAGATCCCCTGCCGCACGCAGGTCGCCGATGTGCTCGTCGGCATGGAGAACGTCACCGGCAAGGTCGAGGCCGCCACGCGCGGGCTCGACGAGCGCGCCGCCAATGACGCCCGCAAGCGCACCCTCACCGACCTCGAACAGGCCTGCGAGAAGGACACCGGCCTCAAGTGCCAGGCCGTCGCGCTCTACAACGGCGGCCAGCACTTCGTCTATCGCTACAAGCGCTACACCGACGTGCGCCTCGTGTTCGCGCCCGAGGAAGGCATCGCGGCCTTCGGTGGCGACCCCGACAACTTCCAGTTCCCCCGCTGGTGCCTCGACATGGCGCTGCTGCGCGCCTACGAGAACGGCAAGCCGGTGAAGGTCGCCCGCCCGCTGCGCATCAACTTCGAGGGGCCCAAGGCCGGCGAGTTCGTGCTCGTCTCGGGCCACCCCGGCTCCACCGACCGCCTGCTCACCGTCGACCAACTGCTCGACCTGCGCAACGACGAGCTGCCGCCGTGGCTCCTGCGCAGCAACGAACTGCGTGGCCGCTACATCGAGTTCGCCAAGAAGGGCGATGCCGAGCGCCGCATCACGGCCGACACGCTGTTCGGGCTCGAGAACGGCATCAAGGTGCGTCGCAAGCAGCTCGATGCGCTGCTCGACGAGGGCATGATGTCGGACAAGCGCGCCCAGGAGGCGGAGCTGCGCGCCAAGGTGGCGGCCGATGCGTCGTTCGCCGGCTTCGGCGACCCTTGGGCCGACATCGCGGCAGCGAACGCGCGCGCGCGGGACATCTCGACCGAGCTCACCTATCTCGAGAACGGCGCCGGCTTCCAGAGCCGCCTGTTCCGCATCGCCCGCACGCTGGTGCGCGGTGCCGAGGAGCGCGGCAAGCCGAACGGCGAGCGCCTGCGCGAGTTCACCGACGCGCAGTTGCCGCGCGTACAGCAGCAGCTCGCAGCCGCGACCCCCGTCTATCCGGAGGTCGAGCGGTTGACGATGTCCTTCGGCTTCGAGCGCATGCGCGAGTGGCTGGGACCCGACCACGCGGTGGTGCGCAAGCTTCTCGCCAAGGACTCACCGGACAGCCTCGCTGCCTCGCTGGTCGACGGCAGCAAGCTCGCCGATCCCGCGGTGCGCCTGGCGCTATGGAACGGCGGCAGTGCCGCCATCGCCGCCTCGGACGACCCCATGATCAAGCTCGCGCGCGAGGTGGACGCCCCCGCCCGTGCGCTGCGCAAGCGCTATGAGGACGAGGTGCAGGCACCGATCGCCGCCGCCGAGGAGAAGATCGCCCGCGCGCGCTTCAAGGTATACGGCACGGAGGTCTACCCGGATGCCACCTTCACGCTGCGCCTGAACTACGGCACGGTGCAGGGCTGGGTCGAGAAAGGCAGCCCGGTCGAGCCTTTCACCCGGCTCGATCGCGCCTTTGAGCGGGCCACCGGCCAGCCGCCGTTCCGCATCCCGGCCTCGTGGGAGCGGGTGCGCGCCAAGCTGGACCTCTCCACGCCCGTCAACCTCTCGACCAACAACGACATCGTCGGCGGCAACTCGGGAAGTCCGCTGCTCAACGCACGCGGCGAGGTCGTGGGCCTGATCTTCGACGGCAACATCCACTCGATCTCCGGGTCGTACTGGTTCGACACCGCCAAGAACCGGTCCATCGCCGTGCACCCGGCCATCATGCGCGAGGCGCTCGGCAAGGTGTACGACGCCCCGGCGCTGCTCAAGGAGCTCGGCCACAAGTGACCGCCTACGCCTTCGATGCGCCGCCACCGGTGACGGCACGCATCGCGGACAGCGACGTGCTGTTCCCGGTGCGGCGCATCTATTGCGTCGGTCGCAACTACGCCGAGCACGCACGCGAGATGGGCTACGACCCCGATCGCGAGCCGCCGTTCTTCTTCGGCAAGCCTGCCGATTCGCTGCAGCCCGACACGGCGCCGGTACCCTTCCCTTCCGCCACCACGGATTTCCATCACGAGGTCGAGCTCGTCGTGGCGCTCAGGCGAGGCGGACGCGACGTCCCCGCCGCCGACGCGCAAGCGCTGATCTTCGGTTACGGCATCGGCATCGACTGGACCCGCCGCGACCTGCAGGCCGAGGCCAAGGCCCAGGGCAAGCCCTGGGACGCCGCCAAAGGTTTCGACCACTCGGCGACGCTCGGCCCGCTGCGTCCCGTGTCAGCGGTGGGGCACCCGACCCAAGGCCGCATCTGGCTCTCCGTGAACGGCACGATCCGCCAGGATGCAGACCTCTCGAGCCTCATCTGGGCCGTGCCGGATGTCATCGCGGTGCTCTCGGGATTGTTCGAACTTCGCGCGGGCGACCTCATCTACACGGGCACCCCGGCAGGCGTCGGACGCGTGCGCCGCGGCGACCGGATCGCTTGTGGCATCGAGGGACTGGGCGAGATCGACACCGTCATCGCCTGAGACGACGGCCCGGCCGGCAGGGACGCCCTCAGAACCCGAACAGCGACGCCTCCGGCGCGGTCGCCACCACCCACCAGAGCAAGGCGCCGAGCGCCGCGACGATCGCGAGCGCGAGCAGCGTGCGCGAGGGGCCGATGTCCCCTGCCCCCGGCGGCAACAGCGACCCCGGCTTGCGGCCTGTGATCATCGGCAGGATCAGGTTCTCGCGCCGCACCCACAGGTAGAAGAGCGCCGCGGCCACGTGTATCGCGATGGCGGCGACGATGACGTCGAAGAGCTGCTTGTGGAGGGTGGTCAGTCGGTCGCTGGTCGCGGCATCGACGTGACCGAACAGCGGACCGGTGGACATCACCTGGTCGTTCGCGAACAACCCCAAGACCGCTTGCGCGAGCAGCATCGTCAGCAACGCGAGGACCATGAGGGCCCCGAGCGGGTTGTGTCCGACGATGCGCGCGCCCGCCGCATCTTTGTCCGCGCGCAGGTAGTGCAGGATGGCACGCGGCCCACGCACGAAATCACCGAAGCGCGCATGGCGCGTGCCCACGAAGCCCCAGACGATGCGGGTCGCGGCGATCAGCAGCACCGCATAGCCGCAACGGGTGTGCCACGCGAACCAATCACCCTCGAGCTCCCTCGTGAGCCATGCGCCCGTCACCGCCAGCACGAGCCCCCAGTGCATCAGCCTGACCGGCAGGTCCCAGACCCGCCGCGCGCCGTCGTCCGTTCCTGCCATGTTCAGCCTCCCGTCGCGTGCCGCTGGTTGTACTCGATGAAGTAGTCGTCCGGATCCCAGATGCTGACCGAGGTCATCGCGATCATCGCGCCCTCCGCACCGCGCACCTCGTAACGGTGCGGCGCGGCATGGACCCGCGCCCCGCAGGCGAGCGCCCGACGGTGCACGCCCTCGGCATCATCGCCCTGCATGACGAACACGATGTCGCCGATGCCCAGACGTTCGCGCCGGGCCGGCTCCGGCAGGCGCGGTTTGGTGAACTCGAGCAGGCCGATCTTGGCGACCACGGGGTCGGAGGCCTCCATGATGACGAGGTGCGTCTCGTCACCGCGTGCGCCGGCCGCCAAACCGACACCAGAGAGCGTGATTCGGTCGTCGTACCAGACACGCAGACCGAGCACGTCGCGATAGAAGGCGACCGAACGCTCGATGCTGCGGACGATCAGCGTGGTGCGCTTCACGAGCGTGGTCATCGGCGTCTCCGGACTAACGGGTGCGGGCGATGAGGGTCACACCCGCCAGCGCCATCAAGGCCGTCGGGACCCAGGCCAGCAGCACGGGGTTGCCCTGATAGACGATCGCACCGCTCTCGATCATCTGCTGCAGCAGGAAGAACGCGATGCCGAGCAGCAGGCCCACGCCGACCCGGGCACCCGCGCCGGCGGCGCGCAGCGACCCGAACACGAACGGCAGGGCCAACAACACCGCGAACAAGGGCGCGACGGTCCGCGCGATGCGCGACCAGAACGAGAACGTCGGCTCGCGCGCGTCGAGACCGTTGGATTCGAGGTGCCGGATCATGCTCCACAGCGAGGACGACGGCAGGTCGCCCGGGGAAGTCGCGGCGATCCCGAGGAACGCGGCGCTCACGTTCGACTGCAGCGTACGTGCGGCGGCACGGCTGCCGATGGCGCGATCGCCGTCGAAGCGGGTCTCGGCATATTGCTCGAGCCGCCACGCGCCGCCCTCGATGGCGGTGGCGGTCACCGCGCTCCCCATGGCCCGCAATCCGCCGTCGGCGCCGATCTCGTAGACCATCATCCCGCCGAACAAGCCCTCGCCGGTCTGGCGCTCGACGTTGACGATGAGCGCCCCGTCGCGCACCCAGGCCTCGCCGGAACCGGCGAAGCTCACGTCGGAGAACTTCGCGAAGGCTTTCTGTTGGCGGGCCATCTGCTGCAGCGGCGGCGCGATCGTCTCGCCGAGCAGCGCACCGAGCGACACCAGCAACACACCGGCGATCGCGACCGCCCGCGCGAGCCGCCAGGGAGAGAGGCCGGCCGCGCGCATCACGGTGATCTCGCTGCCGCGCGCCAAGGTGCCGAGTCCGAGCAGCGCGCCGATGAGGGCGCCGATGGGCAGCAAGGCCCAGGCTTGCTGCGGAAGATTGAAGGCGACGAACGTCAGCGCGTTCCCGGCGGTGTAGCCACCTACCCCGATGTCATCCTGCTGGCCCATCAGCAGGAAGAGCCCGCCCAAGCTGAGCAGCACCGCCATCACGAGCAGGACACCACCGAGGACTGCGCGGACGATGTAGCGGTCGAGGCGGGTCATGCCGGCGACAACCGGTCACGATGACGCCAGCGCGCCCACTGCGCCGGCCCGAACAGCGCCGCCAACGTGAGCAGCACCACACCCGCATGCACCCACCACAGGCCAAGCGCGCTCGGCACGAGGCCGCGTCCGAGCCAGACGCGCGCCGCAGATGTGAGGCTGAAATACACGAAATACACCGCGATCGCCATCCACAGCCGCGCGTATCTGCCCTGCCGGGGGCGCAGGCGCGCCATCGGCACGGCGAGCAGCGCCAACACGAACACCATCACGGGCAAGCCCACACGCCAGGCGAGTTCGGCCTTGGCCTCGCGATCCTCGCGTCCGAGGAGCTGGCCCGTCGGCACCGATTCGATGTCGAATCGACCCGGCGCCGACTGCGGCACCCGCACGGGGATGACGTTCTCCTCGAACCGTACGCGACGGAACTCCGCGGAACCCGGACGACCCTCATAGCGCTCGCCGTCGAGCAGGGTGAGCGTATGCAGCGTGCGATCGGGCGAGATCTCGTGCCGCGCACGCTCGGCGACCGCGATCTCATAGGTCTCGCCGCTGCGTCGCTTGACGAAGATCTTGCGCAAGGTGCCGTCGGGCGCGGCCGACTCGGCGTAGAACACCGCGGACCCGCCACCGAAACTGCGGAACCGCCCCGGCGTGATCGGCGAGAACTCGCCCGCCTGCAGCGCCGTGCTGCGCAGCGCCTGCACGCCGGCCGCCGCCTGCGGCCCGGCCTGCAGCGAGAGCCAACCCACGATCGCCGCCACCACCAAGGCGAGCAGCGCGATGGGGCCGTAGATGCGCCGAGGTCCGACACCGCAGGCGACCACCGCGGTCATCTCGCTGTCGTGGTAGAGACGACCGAGCGCGAGCATCACGCCGAGCAGCAACCCGACGGGCAGCAACACCGCGAGGTTGCGCATGACCCCAAGCCCGACGAGGTCGAGGACGACCTCGCGCGGGAAGCCGCCCTCGGCCGCCCGCGCCAAGACGGAGGCCAGCTGGTTGGTCAACAGGATCACGAGCAGCACGCCGGTCACGGCCAGCCAGGCGACCACGACTTCGCGCAACAGGTATCGGGACAGGATCCGCGCCAAAACCGCTCCTCGACCGGCCCGCGCCGGGAGGCGCCGTGAAGGGCCGGGAATGGATAGAATAGCAGGTCACCCGGCACCGGCTTTTCATGGAGTCCCCGCATGCAGTTCGAGATCTACACCGCCAGCCCCGCCCGCATCACGGTCGATTGTCTCGTGGTCGGCATCCATGACGGCGGCGAGCTTTCGGCAGCGGCGGCCGCCATCGACCGCCAGTGCAACGGCGCCCTCAGCCGCTTCCTCAAGCGCGGGGACTTCCCCGGACGCCTCGCAGAGACGCTGCTCCTGCCGGCGTTCCCGCGCCTCAAGGCGACCCGTGTGCTGCTGGTCGGCCAGGGCGGCAAGGACGTCTCGCGCCGCAGCTGGCGTCGCGCGCTCTCCGCGGCCGTCGGCGCGCTCTCGCGCACCAAGGTCGCAAGCGCCGCGATCGCGCTGACGCGTCCCGAGCCGCGCGCGCTCGACGACTATCTCTTCGGCCGCTCGGCGGCAGAGACGGCACACGCCGCGCTCTATCGCGTGAACGACCTGAAATCCGGCACCAAGGCCGCCGCGCCCGCCTTGTCGCGCCTCGTGTTCGGTCCGGTGCGTCCGTCAGGGGCCGCGGCCGCGCGTCGCGGCCTCGCCCACGGACAGGCCTCCGGCGAGGGCGCTCGCCTGATGCGTAACCTCGCGAACCTGCCGGGCAACGTCTGCACGCCGACCTATCTCGCCGAACAGTCGCTCGCCCTCGCCGCCCGCTACCCCTCTATCCGCGTCCGCGTCCTCGAGGAAGCCGAGATCCGCGCCGAGAAGATGGGCTGTTTCCTCGCTGTCACCCAGGGCAGCGACCAACCGCCGAAGTTCATCGTCATCGAACACAAGTCGGCGCGCGGGCCTCGTGCGCCGGTGGTGCTCGTCGGCAAGGGCATCACCTTCGACACCGGCGGCATCTCGCTCAAGGACCCGGGCTCGATGGACGAGATGAAGTTCGACATGTCGGGCGCCGCTGCCGTCATCGCCACGATGTCGGTCGTCGCCGAGCTCGGCCTGCCGCTCAACGTGGTCGGCCTCGTGCCCACCTGCGAGAACATGCCGAGCGGCCGCGCGATCAAGCCGGGCGACATCGTCACGAGCGCCGCCGGCATCACCGTCGAGATCCTCAACACCGACGCCGAGGGCCGGCTGATCCTCTGCGACGCCCTGCATTACGCGCGCCGCTTCAAGCCGCAGGCCGTGGTGGACCTCGCCACGCTCACGGGCGCCTGCGTGATCGCCCTCGGCATGCACCACACCGGCGTGATGGCCAATGACGACGCGCTCGCCCAAGAGCTCGTCGAGTCGGGCCTGCGCGCCGATGACCGCGCCTGGCAACTGCCGCTCACCGAAGAGTACGGCGAGCAGCTCAAGAGCAACTTCGCGGACCTCGCCAACGTCGCCGGGCGCGACGGCGGCGCGATCACCGCGGGCGCTTTCCTCGCGCGCTTCACCAAGGGGCTGCGCTGGGCGCACATGGACATCGCCGGTTCGGCGTACGTGGGCGGCGGCGCCAAGGGCAGCACGGGACGGCCGGTGGCGCTGCTGACCGATTTCCTGCTGCGCCGCGCCGCGCCGCGCCGCAGCAGCCGCTGAGGACGGACCACGGACCATGGACAAGGTCTACGCGCCCGCCGATATCGAGCAGCGCCTCTACGCGCAGTGGGAGGCCTCCGGCCTCTTCGCGCCGCAGGGTGACGGCCCGGGCTATTGCATCGTCATCCCGCCGCCGAACGTCACGGGCACGCTGCACATGGGGCACGCGTTCCAGGACACCATCATGGACGCCCTCACCCGCTATCACCGCATGCGCGGCGATGCGGCGTTGTGGCAGCCGGGGACCGACCACGCGGGCATCGCCACGCAGATGGTCGTCGAGCGGCAACTGGAAGGCGAAGGCCTGACCCGCGCCGGCCTCGGCCGCGACGCGTTCATCGAACGCGTCTGGAGATGGAAAGGCGAGTCGGGCGGGACGATCGCGCGGCAGATGCGCCGGCTCGGCGCCTCGGTGGACTGGTCGCGCGACCGCTTCACCATGGACGAAGGGCTCTCCGGCACCGTCACTGAAGTCTTCGTGCGCCTGTACGAAGAAGGCCTGATCTACCGCGGCAAGCGGCTCGTCAACTGGGACCCCGTGCTGCAGACCGCCGTCTCCGACCTCGAAGTGCTCAACACCGAGGAGGACGGTTCGCTCTGGCACCTGCGCTATCCGCTCGCCGACGGCAGCGGCCACCTCGTCGTCGCCACCACGCGCCCCGAGACGATGCTCGGTGACGTCGCAGTCGCCGTGAACCCCGGCGATGCGCGCTATTCCGCGCTCGTCGGCAAGACGCTGCGCCTGCCGCTCGCGGAGCGCGAGATCCCGGTCATCGCCGACGACTACGTGGACCCGGAGTTCGGCTCGGGCTGCGTGAAGATCACGCCGGCCCACGATTTCAACGACCACGAGGTCGGCGCGCGCCACGGCCTGCCCCGCCTCAACGTCTTCACGCCCGATGCGCGCATGACCGACGACGTGCCCGAGCGCTTCCGGGGCCTCGACCGTTTCGAGGCGCGCAAGCGCGTCGTAGCGGAACTCGAGGCGGCGGGCCTGCTCGAGCGCATCGACCCGCACAAGCTCATGGTGCCGCGCGGCGACCGCTCCGGCGCGGTCATCGAGCCCTACCTCACGGACCAGTGGTACGTGCGCATCGAGCCGCTCGCCGGGCCCGCCATCGCCGCCGTCGAGGACGGCTCGATCCGCTTCGTCCCCGAGAACTGGTCGCGCACTTACTTCGAGTGGATGCGCAACATCAAGGACTGGTGCATCAGCCGCCAGCTCTGGTGGGGCCACCGCATCCCGGCGTGGTACGACGCCGACGGCAAGGTCTACGTCGGCCGCAGCGAGGCCGAGGTGCGCGCCGCGCACGGCCTACCGGCCTCGGTCGCGCTGCGCCAGGACGAGGACGTGCTCGACACCTGGTTCTCCTCGGCGTTGTGGCCGTTCTCGACGCTCGGCTGGCCGGCAGAGGCGGCTACCCTCAAGCGCTTCTATCCGACGGCGGTGCTGGTCACCGGCTTCGACATCATCTTCTTCTGGGTGGCCCGGATGATCATGATGGGCCTCAAGTTCACGGGCGAGGTCCCCTTCCGCGAGGTCTACGTCCACGGCCTCATCCGCGACTCCGAAGGCCAGAAGATGTCGAAGTCCAAGGGCAACGTCATCGACCCGCTCGACATCGTCGATGGCATCGCCCTTGAGGACCTCGTGCGCAAGCGCACCACCGGGCTGATGCAGCCCCGCCTCGCCCCGTCCATCGAAAAGGCGACGCGCAAGGCCTTCCCGCAGGGCATCGAGGCGCACGGCACGGACGCGCTGCGCCTCACGTTCGCGTCGCTCGCCACCCAGAGCGCCGACCTGCGCTTCGACCTCGCCCGCGTCGGCGGCTACCGCAACTTCTGCAACAAGCTGTGGAACGCCTCGCGCTTCGTGCTGATGATGGCGGAGGACGAGACCGGCAAGCCAGTGGACCCGTCGCTGCTCACGGGCGCGGTCGCACCCGGCGTGGCGGACCGCTGGATCGTCTCGCGCATGGGGCGGATGCTCGCCGAGGTCGAGCAGGCGTACGCCGACTACCGCTTCGACTTCGTCGCCACGGCGCTCTACGAATTCACCTGGTACGAGTTCTGCGACTGGTACCTCGAACTGACCAAGCCCATCCTGCAGGACGCCACGCTGCCGGAGGCGCAGCGCCGGGCCGCGCGTCGCACCTTGGTCACCGTGCTCGAGGCGCTGTTGCGCGCCTGGCATCCCCTGATGCCCTTCATCACCGAGGAGATCTGGCGGCGCGTCGCACCGCTGGCGGGCGCTGCGGCGAGCCGCGGGGGCACCGTGATGACGGCGCGGTGGCCGGCCGCGACCGCGTGGGCGAGCGATCTGCCGGCCGAGGCGGACGTCGAGTGGATCAAGGGGTTCGTGCTCGGCATCCGCCAGATCCGCGGCGAGATGGACATCAGCCCCGCGCGGAAGCTCCCGGTGCTGCTCGACAACGCCGCGCCCGAGGACCGGTCCCGGATCGCGGCGCACGGCGCGTATCTCTCGCGGCTCGCGGGTCTCGAGACCCTGCAGGTCCTCGAGGCAGGCGCCACCGCGCCGCCCGCCGCGCTGGCCGTCGTCGGCGGCATGCGGGCCTTGGTGCCGATGGCAGGCCTCATCGATCCCCAAGCCGAACTTGCGCGGCTCGACAAGCGCGCCGCAAAGCTGCGCGACGAGATCAAGCGGGCGACCGCCAAGCTCGCCAACGAGAGCTTCGTGCGCAACGCCCCGCCCGAGGTCGTGGCGCAGGAACACGGCCGCGTAGCCGAGTTCGAGCGGACGCTCGCGAGCCTCGAGGCGCAGTCGCTCCGCGTGCGGCAGATGCTCTGAGCGGCATCGGCGCCCGTTCCATGGCTCCCGAGAGGCTGCTGGAGGACCGCGTGCGCCTGTGGCGGCGTCTGCCGCCTGAGCTTCGCAGCCGCCTCGCGACCCGGGCCGGGGAGTTCCTGCGCCGGGTGCCGTTCACCCCCGCAGGCGGCCTCGAGATCGACGACACCATGCGCTGGGTGATCGCAGCACAGGCCTGCCTCGTCACCCTCGGCCACCCGGACGACGGCTACGAGGCTCTGCACGGCATCACGCTGCATCCGGACGAGTTCGTGGTCGAAGAATCCATCGAGGACGAGGACACCGGCGTCGTCACCGAGGGTTGGCGGGCGCTATCCGGGCTCTCGATCGATGGCGACCGTATCGTGCTCTCCTGGCGCGATGTCGAGGAAGCCGAATCACGGGACGACGGCTACAACGTCGTGATCCACGAGTTCACGCATTTCCTGGAGCAGACACGGCCGGGCGGCGATCCCGCCGCGCATGCGGCCTTGGAATCCGCGTACGAGGAGCTCTGTGACGCCGTCGACCGCGGGGATGCCACCCTGCTCGATCCTTACGGCGCCGAGGACCTCACGGAGTTCCTGGCGGTCGCCGCGGAACTTTTCTTCTCGCTGCCCGGTGACCTGCGCGAGCAGCATCCGCAGCTCTACGGCGTGCTCGCGACGTCGTTCGCGCTCGATCCGGCCACCTGGCCCTGACGCCAGCGCCTGGTGCCGCCGCGGACCTCAATACTGCTCAGGGTGCCGCGCCATGCCCGGATGGAAGAACGACTGCAGATGACGCTCGTCGGCATCGGCGTCCTCCGTCGGCTGCACGGGAGGACCGAAGCGGATGGCGCGCCGCGAAAAGTCGATGGCCACCGGGACGATCGGTACACCGGCTGCATGCGCGATGCGGTGATAGCCGCGTTTCCAGGCCGGGACTTTCTTGCGGGTGCCCTCCGGCGTGATCACGAGTACGAGGCCCTCGCGCGACTGGAACTCCGCGACGCAGGTCTCGACCATGTGCCCCGCGCGTCCGCGATCGACCGGGATACCGCCGAAGCGACGCCCGAGACGCCCGAAGGGCCCGGAGAGCGCTTCTTTTTTGGCCAGCCACGAGGCATCCATGCGCATCGCGAGATAGGCGAGGAATCCGTAGACGAAGTCCCAATTCGAGGTGTGCGGCGCCACCACGATCACGAACTTGCGCAACCTCGGGTACGGTCCGTCGATACGCCAGCCCGCCGACCAGAGACCTGCGACCCCGAGCACACGCCGCCAGAGGCCGCGGTACTGCGGGATCTCCGGGGGCAACAACGGGAACCGCGGCTCGCTCATGGGCGTGCGGGATCCGGTACGCGCCAGAGCAGGACGCCGCCGAGCACGAACAGCACGACCAAGGACGTGATGGACAGCCTTGAATCACCCGTCCACAGGGCGACCGTGGCGATGAGGATCGGCCCGAGGAAACTCGCGAACTTGCCCATCATGTTGTAGAAGCCGAAGAACTCACCGCCCTTGCCTTCGGGCACGAGCCGCCCGAAGAACGAACGGGACAGGCTCTGCACGCCGCCCTGCACGAGTCCGATGACCACCGCCAGCGCGAAGAACTCCACCACCGTATCGAGGAACCAGGCGTACAGCGTCGCCGCCAGATAGACCGCGATGCAGATGAGCAGTCCGCGTTTCGCACCGATGCGGTTGCCGAGCCAGCCGAGCGCGAGCGCCGACGGGAACGCCACGAACTGCGTCAGCAACAGCGCAGCCAGCAGGCTCGAGCTCGGCAATCCGAGCGCGACGCCGTAGTCGACCGCCATGGTGTAGATGGTGTGCACGCCGTCGATGTACAGCCAATAGGCGAGCAGGAACAGGCTCACCTCGCGGTACTGCGACACGTTCCTGAGCGTCTGCCGCAGCTCACGCAGCCCGTCACGGGCGTTGACGAGGAACCCCGCCGGCGGCACACGCGGTGGCCGCTCGCGGACGTTCAGCGCGGCGGGCAGCATGAAGAGGAACCACCAGACCGCGACGCTGATGAACGAGACACGGACCGCCTCTGCGGCATCGTCGAGGCCGAACCACTGCGGCTTCAGCGTCAACAGCACGTTGAACGCGAACAGCAGGCCGCCACCGAGATAGCCGAGCGAATATCCGAGGGCGGACACCCGGTCGTAGTCCTTCGGCTCCGCGACATCGAGCAGCAAGGCGTCGTAGAAGATGTTCGCGGCGTTGGCGCCGATCGCCGCCACCGCGAAACAGGCCGCCGCCCACCACCACTGCCCCTCGCCGATGAAGCCGAGCGCGGCGGTGCCTGCGACGCCGAGCATCGTCCATGCGACGAGCTGGCGCTTGCGCGCGCCGGCGCGGTCGGCGACAGCGCCGAGCACGGGCGCGAGCAGCGCCACCACGAGGCCGGCGATGCCGTTGGCGAAGCCCAGACGCGAGGTGCTGACCGTCGGATCGACGCCGGTGCTCCAGAATTTCTGGAAGAACACCGGGAAGAAGCCGGCGAGCACCGTCGTGAAGAACGCCGAGTTCGCCCAGTCGTACAGCGCCCAGGAGACCGTGTCGCGGCGCAGGTACGGACTGGCCATCTCAGGCGGCCTGCTCTCGGGTCTCGCGGAACGTGATCTCCGGCCAACGCTCCATCGTCAGACCGAGGTTCACGCGCGACGGTGCGAGGTAGACGAGCGCGCCGCTGTGGTCGACAGCGAGGTGGTCGTAGGCCTTGGTGCGGAACTCCGCGAGCTTGCGCTCGTCGTCGCAGTACACCCAGCGTGCGGTGTGGACGCCGATCGGCTCGAAGGCGCACTGCACGGCGTACTCGTCCTGCAGCCGGAAGGCCACCACCTCGAACTGCAGCTGGCCCACCGCACCCAGGATCTGGTCGTTGTTGCGCAGCGGCCGGAAGAGCTGCGTGGCGCCCTCCTCGCACAGCTGGCCGAGGCCCTTCGACAGCGCCTTCGCCTTGAGCGGATCCTTGAGCACGGCGCGACGGAACATCTCGGGCGCGAAGTTCGGGATCCCGGTGAACACCAGGTCCTCGCCCTCGGTGAAGGAGTCGCCGATGTTGATAGTGCCGTGGTTGTGCAGGCCGATGATGTCGCCCGCGTAGGCGTCGTCCGCCGCCGAACGGTCGGCCGCGAGGAAGGTCAGCGCATCGGCGATGCGCACGTCCTTGTCGAGGCGTACATGGTGCATCTTCATGCCGCGGGTGTACTTGCCCGAGCACAGACGCAGGAAGGCGATGCGGTCGCGGTGCGCGGGGTCCATGTTCGCCTGGATCTTGAAGACGAAGCCCGAGAGCTTCTCTTCGGAGGCGTCGACGGGACGCTGCCGCGTCGCCCGGGGCAACGGACCCGGCGCGAAACGCGTGAAGGCCTTGAGCAGTTCCTCGACGCCGAAGTTCGAGATCGCCGAACCGAAGAACACCGGCGTCTGCTTGCCCGCACGGTAGGCCTCGAGGTCGAAGGCCTGCGTGGCGCCCTGCACCAGCTCGATCTCGTCATCGAACGCGGCGGCATCGTCGCCGAGCAGCTCGCGGCCCGCCGCGCTGTGCAGCCCCTCGATGACCACGTTCTCGCCCACCCGCCCGCGCTCGCCCGCCTCGTAGGCGTAGATGCGATCCTCGACGAGATGGTAGATGCCCTTCAGGGCGCGTCCCATGCCGATCGGCCAGGTGACCGGGGCGGTCGCGATGCCGAGCACGCGCTCGATCTCGTCCAGCAGCTCGATGGGCGCCCGTCCCTCGCGGTCGAGCTTGTTGATGAAGGTCATGATCGGCGTGTCACGCAGCCGGCAGACCTCCATGAGCTTGATGGTGCGCTCTTCGACGCCCTTCGCGCAGTCGATCACCATCAACGCCGAGTCCACCGCGGTCAAGGTGCGGTAGGTGTCCTCGGAGAAGTCTTCGTGGCCCGGCGTATCGAGCAGGTTCACGACGCAGTCGCCGTACGGGAACTGCATCACCGAGGAGGTAACCGAGATGCCGCGCTGCTGTTCGAGCCGCATCCAGTCGGAAGTGGCGTGCCGCGCCGCCTTGCGCCCCTTGACGGTGCCGGCGAGCTGGATCGCGCCCCCGAACAGCAAGAGCTTCTCGGTGAGCGTGGTCTTGCCGGCGTCCGGATGGGAGATGATGGCGAAGGTCCGTCGCCGCGCGACTTCCTGCTGCAGTCTCATGGGACAGCGCTCAGGGGGAGAGGCGCAGGCGCATCACGATGGCATCTTCGCGCCCGTTCTCCGCCTGGTAGTAGCCGCGGCGCAGGCCGACCTGGGAGAGACCGAGCGACTGGTAGAGCCGGATCGCCGTGACATTGCTCGGCCGCACCTCCAGGAAAAGGTCCGCGGCCTCGAGGGACCGGGCGAGATCGAAGAGCCCGGTGACGAGCCGCCGGCCGAACCCGCGACAGCGGAACTCCGGACGGACGCAGACATTGAGGATGTGGGCCTCGCCTGCCCCGACGCTCAGGATGCCGTAGCCGACGAGCTGGTGGTCGATCTCGGCGACGCGGCAGTGATAGCCGGCACGCAGGCAGTCCCCGAACACCCCCTCGCTCCATGGGAAGGCATAGGACGCCTGCTCCGCCGCCGACACGGCCGGCAGGTCCTCCTCGCGCATCGCACGCAAAGCGAGCCCGGGGAGCGGCAGATGTCGGGGGGCGGTGGCCATGGTCTCGGTGTGGCGGGTCAGTCCGGCAACGCCGGCAGCCCGGCGTGCACCTGGCGGGCGAACTTGAGGTCTTCCCACGCCTTGCGCTTCTCGCCGGGACTGCGCAGCAGATAGTCGGGATGATACGTGACTACGACCGGCGTGTTGAGGCTACCGAAGCGGTGCACGGTGCCCCGCAGCGCACCGAGCGCCGCGGTCGTGCCGAGCAGGCTCTGCGCCGCGACGCGGCCGAAGGCGACGATGATCCTCGGACGCACCAGGTCCACCTGCTGCTGCAGGTGGGCGAGGCATCGGCCGGCCTCGTCCGGACGCGGATCGCGGTCATCGGGCGGACGGCATTTGAGGGCATTGGTGAGGTACACCGTCTCGCGCGCCAAGCCGATCGCGGCCAGCATCGCGGTGAGCAACTGTCCGGCCGGGCCGACGAAAGGTTCTCCCTGACGGTCTTCCTCGGCACCCGGTGCGTCACCGACCACCATCCACTCGGCGCGACGGTCGCCCAGGCCGAACACCGTCTGCGTCCGTCCCTCGTGCAAGACGCAGCGCCGACAGTCGCGGACACAGGCCTCGAGCGCCGCCCAATCCATGGGTGGCTCCACGGTCGCGGCGGGCGGACTTGCGGCCAACGCGGGCGGACTCATGGCCGCAGCGGTCACGGCCGGCCGTCGCAGCGACCATTGGTCTATGCCGAGCGCGCCGAGATAGGCCGCGCGACGAGCCGCATCAACCATGGCGGAGCGGCATCAGCGCCTCAGCCTGCGGCGGATGGCGGTGGCGTGCCGCCACCACCGCGCCGCACCCTGCGCAGCAGCCACACGGCAGGCGCGGAGAACGCGTACATCGTGAACAGGAACAAGAGCATCGGCGGCGGGTTGGCAGCCACCAACGCCAGCGACAGCGGCACGATCACGAAATAGAAGAACTTGACCCGCACGTTCCAATCGATCTGCTTGGTGCTGGTGTACGGGAAGCGGGACACCATCAGGATGCCGGCGAGGACCGGCACCCCGAACAGGACCACCAGACCGACGAGGCCCGGTTCGCGCCACTCGCTCGTGAACCACACATAGGCGGCGACGAAGCCTGCGGCGGAGGGGCTCGGCAGCCCTTCGAAGTAGCGTTTGTCGGCCGTGGCGGCGCGGGCGTTGAACCGCGCGAGGCGCAGCGCCGCACAGACCGCGTACAGGAAGGCGGCCACCCACCCGAAGCGCGCCCAGGCGTCGCCGTACTCGGCGATGCGCGCGATGCCCCACTGGTAGGCGATCAGGGCGGGAGCGACGCCGAACGCCACCATGTCGGCGAGGCTGTCGTACTCCTTGCCGAAGGCGCTCTCGGTGCCGGTCCAGCGCGCGACACGCCCATCGAGGCCGTCGAACAGCATGGCGAAGTAGATGGCGGCGCAGGCCCGGCCGAAATCACCGTTGATGGCCGAGATGATGCCGAAGAACCCGCAAGCGAGGCAGCCGGTGGTGAACAGGTTGGGCAGCAGCACGATGCCCAGTCGGCGCGGGCGTGGCGGTTCTTCGGGGGTCGGATCGGTGCTCACGGGGCTTTGGCGCCTTCTGGTTGGGCGGAGGGGTCGCCCGGAGGGGTCCGGGCGCAAGCGGGGCGGCTTGGCCAGGCGCCAAGCCGACCCATGATAGGGTCGGGAACCTTTCGGGACAATCGCCGCGACCGTAACATGGCGCACCTTGCCCCACACCGAGCCGAGCCCCACCCATGCGCTGGTCCCGATACCCCGTCAACACCACGAAAGAGACCCCGTCCGAGGCCGAGGTGGTCAGCCACCAGCTGATGTTGCGCGCGGGCCTGATCCGTCGCCTGGCGGCCGGCATCTATACCTGGACGACCTTCGGCCTGCGGGTGGTGCGCAAAGTGGAAGGCATCATCCGCGAGGAGATGGACCGCGCCGGCGCGCTCGAAGTGCTGATGCCGGCGGTGCAGCCGGCCGAACTCTGGCAGGAATCCGGCCGTTGGGAGCAGTACGGACCGGAGCTGCTCCGGCTGAAGGACCGCCACCAGCGCGACTTCGTCATCGGCCCCACACACGAGGAAGTCATCACCGACCTCGCCCGCCGCGAACTCAAGAGCTATCGGCAACTGCCGGCGAACTTCTACCAGATCCAGGTGAAGTTCCGCGACGAGATCCGGCCCCGTTTCGGCGTGATGCGCGGCCGCGAATTCATCATGAAGGACGCCTACTCGTTCCATGCCACGCCCGAGTCGCTGCAGGAAGGCTACGACGCCATGCGCGCGGCCTACATCCGCATGTTCGATCGCATGGGACTCGAGTTCCGCCCGGTCAAAGCCGACACCGGCTCCATCGGCGGCACGGGTTCGGAGGAGTTCCAGGTGCTCGCCGACTCCGGTGAGGACGCGATCGCCGTCTCGGATGGCCCGGACCACTACGCCGCCAACCTCGAGCTCGCCCCGGCGCTGCCGCCCACCACGCCGCGTCCGAGCCCGGGCGCGGCCCTCGCGGAGGTCGCCACCCCCGGCCAACGCACCATCGCGGACGTCGCGGCCTTCTTGGGCTTGCCGGCCTCGCACACCTTGAAGCTGCTCATGGTCGAAGGCGACCCGGGCGGCGTCGTGGCGCTGCTGGTGCGCGGCGACCACGAACTCAACGCGATCAAGGCGCAGAAACTCCCGGGCGTCGCCTCGCCGCTGCGCCTGGCGGCACGCGAGGCGGTGCTCGAGGCCACGGGCTGCGAGCCGGGCTATCTCGGACCGCGCGGGCTTGCCTGCCCCGTCTACGCCGACCATGCCGCGCTCGCGTTGGCGGACTTCGTCTGTGGCGCCAACAAGCTCGATATGCACCTGACCGGCGTCAACTGGGGACGCGACCTGCCCGAACCCGTGCCCGCCGACCTGCGCAATGTCGTCGAGGGCGACCCGAGCCCCGGTGGTGACGGTCGCCTCGTCATCCGCCGCGGCATCGAGGTCGGACACATCTTCCAGCTCGGCCGCAAGTACAGCGAAGCCATGCAGGCGAGCGTGCTCGATGAGGCCGGCAAACCGGTCACGATGTACATGGGCTGCTACGGCATCGGCGTCACGCGCATCGTCGCGGCCGCGATCGAACAGAACCACGACGCGGCCGGGATCTGCTGGCCGGAACCGCTCGCGCCCTTCAGCGTGGTGGTGGTGCCGCTCAACGCCGGCAAGTCGCCGCGGGTGGCCGCCGCCGCGGACGCGCTCTACGAAGCGCTGCAGGCCGCGGGACTCGAGGTGTTGCTCGATGACCGCGACGCCCGCCCTGGCGTCAAGTTCGCCGATGCCGAACTGCTCGGCATCCCGCACCGCATCGTGGTCTCCGATCGGGGTCTCGACGCCGGTCGACTCGAATACCGTCACCGGCGTGCCGCCGGCAACGAGGACTGGCCCGCCGACGAGGTCGTCGCCCGCTTGCGTGCCGCGCACGCGGCGGCCCTCACGGAGCGCCGGTCATGAGCACCGAAGCCGAGATCCTGGTGGTCTACTACTCGCGTCACGGCGCCACGGCGGAACTGGCACGACAGGTCTGTCGCGGCATCGAGAGCGTCGATGGCGCCCGCGCCACGCTGCGCAGCGTCCCTGCGGTCTCATCGGAGGACGAGCGTCCGGTTCGGGCGGTCCCCGACGAAGGGGCGCCCTGGGCGACGCTCGACGACCTGCGCCGCTGTGACGGCCTCCTGCTCGGCAGCCCGACCCGCTTCGGCAACATGGCCGCCGCGCTCAAGTATTTCCTCGACGGGACCAGCGCGCTGTGGGCCGACGGTGCGCTCGCCGGCAAGCCCGCCGGCGTGTTCGGCGGCAGCAGCAGCCTGCACGGCGGCCAAGAGAGCACACTGCTCACGATGATGCTGCCGCTGCTGCACCACGGCATGCTGCTCGTGGGCCTGCCGTATTCGGAGCGTGCGTTGTCGGAGACGCGTACCGGCGGCACACCCTACGGCGCCACCCACCTGACCCCGTATGGCAGCGCGCCCGCGCTCGATGCGCATGTGAAGGCGTTGGCTCAGGCGCAGGGCGCCCGCGTCGCCGACGCCGCCCTCGCGCTCAGGGATCGCCGAGTATCCCGCGCACGAACGGCACGGTGAGGCGTCGCTGCGCGCTCAGCGACGCGTCGTCGATCTGGTCGAGCAGGCGCCCGAGGCGGCTCATGTCGCGCGGGAAGCGGCGCAACAGGTAACGCAGCGTCTCCTCCGGAAGGTCGAGACCGCGCGCGGACGCCCGGCGTCGCAGCGCCTCTTCCTGTTGCGCCTCATCGAGCGGCTTCAACTGGAACACCTCGCTGGCACCGAAGCGCGAGGCGATGTCGGCGAGCGTCCAGCCCAACGCCGCAGGCGGCCCCGAAGCGGCCACCACCAGTCCGCGACGCGCCTCTTCCGCGGCGCGATACACATTGAACAGGGCGTGCTCGAACTCCCGATCGCCGATGCGCGCGCCGATGTCGTCGACGCAGAGGATGTCGAGCTCCATCGCACCGTCGAGGATCGCCGCGCCCGAACCGGGCAGTTCGGCGAGCGGCAGGTAGCCGATCCGCAGACGGGCCGGCGCGGCCGCACAGACGGCCTGCATCAGATGCGAACGGCCGGTCCCCTCCGCGCCCCAGAGCCACAGGACGCCCGCGACACCCTGCGCGACATCCTGCAAGCGGGTCACGGCGAGCAGGTTCGCGGGCGAGACGATGAACGCATCGAAGGTCGCGCGCTCGCGGAGCCGGACGCCGAGCGGCAGTTGCTGCATCACCCCGCCGCGGGCTCGCCGAGCTGCCGCCAGCCGCGACGGACGAAGGTCGCCGTGTAGCCTGCACCGGAGGCGAGCGTGGTCAGGAAAGTGGCCGCCGCCAAAGCCTGGATGAACACCGCCGGGGGCTGCCCGGTCATCGCCGCGAGCAGCGCTGCCACCACCACCGTGATCTGCAATGCAGTGTTGACCTTGGATAGCACGGTCGGGTGGCCGTTCACCGGCCCGAACCAAACGCGGTAGATCACGGCACCGCCGATGATCAGCAGGTCGCGTGCGACCACCGCCACGGCGAGCCAGACGGGCACGAGCCCCTGCCAGACGCAGGTCATGAACACGGCGACGAGCAGCAGCTTGTCGGCGAGGGGATCGAGGATCGTACCGAGCGGGCTTGTCCAGCCGTTGCGCTTCGCGAGATAGCCGTCGAGCCCGTCCGAGAGCGCTGCGACCGTGAACAAGACGAGCGCAGTGGCATGCTCGCCCCGCGAGATCGCCAGCACCGTGGGCACGGTGAGCAGCATGCGCAGCACGCAGATGATGTTGGGCAGGTGACGCAGCATGCTCACGACCCCTGCGACTCAGCGTCCGACGCGGTAGACCAGGGACGACGCCCCGCCGACACGCGCGAGTTCGGGACGGGCGAGCAAGGCTTCGACCAGGCCGTCATTGCCGCGCGGGATCTCGAGCCGGAACCGGGTCGCATCGCCGCCCACCGCGAGCGCCGTCACGTTGCGCGCACCCGGCAGCGACTCGAGCACACGCTGGACCTTGACGACGTCAACGAGCGAGATGATCCCCTGCACTTCGAGCACCGTGACCACACCCGGTGCGGACGGCGCGGCGGCGCCGAGCGCGAACTGGTCGGCGGCGCCCTCCACGCCCGCCGTGACGCTGCCCGTGAACACCGTGGTCGCACCGCCCTCGAAGAGCGTCCACTGCCACTCGCCACCCTCGCCCGTGCCCAGCAAGGTGGCATCGGCACCGAGCCTGCGCGCGGCCGCCAGCGCGTCTGCGGCCGCAACGACCGGCTGTCCCGCCAGTCCCGCGGAGGCCGCCGAGGCGAGTTTGAGCGGCAGACCACGTTCCGAGGCGGCGGTCTCGAGTTCGGTACGGACCTTGGCGGGATCAGCGCCCTCGGGTGGCCGGCTCACCACCCCGAGCACCACCGGGCGTGTCCGCGTCCAGACGGGTTGAGCAAGGGCGGTGACGGCGCGTTCGACGGCGGCGGCGTCGAAGGTGATCCGCGCCGGGCTTGCACCGCTCGGCGGGCGGTAGACCTGGACGTAACGGCGGGCACCGGCGATGAGCGGCGCGAAGACCGGATCGTTCGCCGCTTGGCGGCGACCGGTGAGGCGGACGAGCACGGTGCGCATGCCGTCGGCGAATGCGGCATCGCCGCTGCCCGTCACGACGACCTCGCCCACGGCGACCGCCTGAGCGGCATCGACCCGTCCCGGCGCTGTGACCAGCGGGAGCGCTGCGAGCAACGCGACCCCGAACAGGAGCCGCGGGCGAGAGAGGGCAAAAGGCATCATGACGGGGCGATAAGATACCATAGCGTTTTGGCCCTCCCCCGCCCCATGACACAGACTCCCGAGCCCAAAGGCCTGACCTACCGTGACGCCGGCGTCGATATCGACGCAGGAGACGAACTCGTCGAGCGGATCAAACCGCTCGTGAAGCGCGCCACGCGGCCCGAAGTGCTCGCCGGGATCGGCGGCTTCGGGGCCCTGGTCGAGCTGCCCGAGGGCCGTTGGCGCCGCCCGGTGCTCGTCTCGGGCACCGATGGCGTGGGCACCAAGCTGCGCCTGGCCATCGACACCGGCCGGCACGACACCATCGGCATCGACTTGGTCGGCATGTGCGTCAACGACGTCGCAGTGCAGGGTGCCGAGCCGCTCTTCTTCCTCGACTACTACGCCACCGGCAAGCTCGAGGTCGCGGTCGCCGAGAGCGTGATCGCAGGCATCGTCGAGGGCTGCCGCCAGGCCGGCTGCGCGCTCGTCGGCGGCGAGACCGCCGAGATGCCAGGCATGTACCACGGGGGCGACTACGACCTCGCCGGCTTCTGCGTCGGCGTCGTCGAGAAGGACGCGATCATCGACGGCAGCCGGGTGCGCCCCGGCGACGCGGTGATCGGCCTCGCCTCGTCCGGACCGCACTCCAACGGATATTCTTTGATACGCAAGCTGCTGGCCTTGGCCGGTGCGGATGCGACGACCGCAGTCGCTGGCCGCCCGCTCTTCGACCGGCTGCTCGCCCCCACGCGGATCTATGTCCCCTCGATGCTCGCCCTCGCCCGCGCCCTCCCGGTGCACGGCTTCGCGCACATCACGGGCGGCGGCCTGACCGACAACATCCCGCGCGTGCTGCCGAAGGACTGCGGCGTCACGCTCGAACGCGCCGCGTGGGCGCGCGACCCGGTGTTCGACTGGTTGCAGCAGACCGGCCGCATCTCCGACGACGAGATGCACCGCACCTTCAATTGCGGCATCGGCATGGTGGCGATCGTGCCCGCGGCGTCGGCGGCCGAGGCGATCAGGCTGCTCCAAAGCCACGGCGAGACCGCCACCGTGATCGGCGAAGTGCGCGCCGGCGACGGGGATGTGCGCGTCCAGTGATCCGGCGTTGAGCGATCCGGCATCCCACGGTCGGCCGCTCCGCCTCGCGGTGCTCGCCTCGGGCAACGGCAGCAACCTCGGCGCCATCCTCGATGCCTGCCGCGCGGGACAGATCCGCGCAGAGGTCGTGGTCGTGATCTCGGACCGGCCCGCGGCCAGGGCCTTGGAGCGGGCGCGTGCCGCAGGCGTGCCGGCGATCGCAGTGCCCCCGCAAACGGACGAATCGCGCGACTCGCACGGTGAGCGGCTCCTCGCGGCCCTCGCACCCCACGCGGTCGACCTCGTGGTGCTCGCCGGCTACATGCGCATCCTGTCGGCCGGGTTCGTCGACAGCCTGCGGGGACGCCTCATCAACATCCACCCGTCGCTGCTGCCGCGCCACAAGGGCCTCCACACCCACCGGCGCGTGCTCGAAGCCGGGGAACCCGAGCACGGTTGTACGGTCCATTACGTGACCTTCGACCTCGACGGCGGACCCGCGGTGCTGCAGTCTTCGGTGGAGGTCCGGGCGGATGATGACGAGGCGCGCTTGGCCGCCCGCGTGCTGGCCCGCGAACATGTCATCTTCCCCCGCGTCATCGGCTGGATCGCCGAAGGACGGCTGACCTGTCCCGACGGCCAGCCGATGCTCGACGGCCACCCCCTCGATGCGCCCCTGCAGGACCGCAGCCCCGATCCGCCGACCGACCCGGAGCCCCACCCCGCGTGACCGCGAACCCGACCCGCTCCCCGCCCACCCGCCCTGCCGCACCCCGCGCCGGGCGGCTCGTCCGCATCGCGCGGACGGGCGCGCTGCGGATCTCGTTGCTGATGCCATTGCTGCTGATGCTGCGTACCGAGGCCATCGCCCAAGAGCCGCTGAAGGCCTTCAGCGCGACCTACGAGGTCGTCTACCTCGGGATGAACGCCGGCAGCACCACCTTGGAGCTCAGCGCCGAGGGCGCCGACCGATGGCGCTATGTGTCCCGCGCGAACGCCCGCGGCGTCTTCAAGCTCGCGCTCGCGGGCGAGGTCCGGCAGACCAGCCAGTTCACGCTCGTGAACGGTACGCCACGCCCGATCCGGTACGTCGCCGACGACGGCACGGAAGACATCACACGCGACATCCGTCTCGACTTCGATTGGCGCGCCGGGCGGGTCCGCGGCACGGCCGATGCGCAGCCCGTCGACCTCCCCACTCGGGACGGGCTGCAGGACGGCATGTCGGTGCAGGTGGCGCTGATGCGCGCGCTCGAGGCGGGCCAGACCCCACAGCGTTTCTTCCTCATCGACAAGGATGAGATCAAGGAATATCTCTACGAACCGGGCGGCCCGGCGCGCCTGCGCACCGCGCTCGGCGAACTCGACACCGTGATCTGGTCGAGCCGCCGTCCGGGCTCCGACCGCGTGACGCGGGTGTGGTACGCGCCCTCCCTTGGCCATGCACCGGTGCAGGCCGAGCGCCGCCGCGGCAGCAAGCTCGAATGGACGATGCGCCTGAAGACCCTCAAGCGCTGAGCGGGCGGCGTCCCCGCCTGCGGCGCGGCGCCGTCAGGTGCGCGGCAGCGTGACGCCCTTCTGGCCCTGGTACTTGCCCCCGCGGTCCTTGTAGGACGTCGCGCAGACCTCGTCGCTCTCAAAGAACAGCATCTGCGCCACGCCCTCGTTGGCGTAGATCTTGGCGGGCAGCGTCGTCGTGTTCGAGAACTCGAGCGTCACGTGCCCTTCCCACTCGGGCTCGAGCGGCGTCACGTTGACGATGATGCCGCAGCGCGCGTAGGTCGATTTGCCGAGGCAGACCACGAGCACGCTGCGCGGCACGCGGAAATACTCGACGGTCCGGGCGAGCGCGAACGAGTTCGGCGGGATGATGCAGACGTCCGAATCGATGTCGACGAAGCTCTTCTCGTCGAAGGCCTTGGGGTCGACGATGGTCGAGTTGATGTTCGTGAACACCTTGAACTCGCGCGCGCAGCGCACGTCGTAGCCGTAGCTCGAGGTGCCGTAGGAGACGATGCGCCGACCGTCCACGGAGCGCACCTGCCCGGGCTCGAAGGGCTCGATCATGCCGTGCGACTCCGCCATGCGGCGGATCCAGTGGTCGGACTTGATGCTCATGTGTCCTCGACGACGATCTTGGGGAAAGCGGCGCTGCGGTCGCGGCTGCGACGGGCGAGTTCGCCGGCCGCATGCCGGGCGAGCTCGAGATAGGCCTCCGCGCGGGGGCTCGCCGGGTCGGCCACCACGCTCGGACGGCCGCCATCGGCCTCGGCGCGGATGCGACCGTCGAGCGGCAGGGACCCGAGCAGACGCACGTCGTACTCGCTCGCCATGCGCGCGCCGCCGCCCTCGCCGAACACCGGCTCCGCATGGCCGCAGCGGCTGCAGACGTGCAAAGCCATGTTCTCGACGATGCCGAGCACCGGCACATGCACCTTCTCGAACATGCGCAAGCCCTTGCGGGCGTCCGCCAGCGCGATGTCCTGGGGCGTGGTGACGATCACCGCGCCCGAGACCGGCACGCGCTGCGCGAGCGTGAGCTGGATGTCGCCCGTGCCGGGCGGCATGTCGACGACCAGGTAATCGAGATCGCCCCAATCGGTGTCGGCCAACAGCTGGTTCAGGGCCGAGGTGACCATCGGTCCACGCCACACCATCGGCTGCTCGACGTCGACGAGGAAGCCGATCGACATCGCGACCAGCCCGTGCGCCGACAGCGGGATCAATCGCTTGCCGTCACGCGTGGACGGCCGCTGCCCCTGCAGGCCGAGCATGATGGGCTGGCTCGGCCCGTAGATGTCGGCGTCCAGCAATCCGACGCGCGCGCCCTGCGCCGCCCACGCGAGCGCGAGGTTCGCGGCGACGGTGGACTTGCCGACCCCACCCTTGCCGGATGCGACGGCCACGATGTTCTTGATGCCCGTGAGCGGCGTGAGACCGCGCTGCACGACGTGGGCGGAGATCTTGTGGTGCAGGTCGAGCACGATCTCCGGGGCGATCCCGCGGGCGGCGAAGAGCGGCGCGAGGTGCGCGGCCAGCGCCGCGGCAAGCGCCGGCGCGTAGCCGCCGGTGGGGAACCCGAGCTCCAGCTGCAGGTGCAAGCGGTCCGCGCCGCCGGCACCAGCCTCGAGGCGACAGCCCCGGACGGCCCGCGCGTCGGCGAGCGACTGGCGAAGGTGGGGTTCGATGTACTCTCCGACCTGTGCGGCGAGCACCGCGTCGTCGAGCGGCGGCTGGCTCGTGGATCCTCTGGACATGGGCGGATTCTAGCCTTTTTACGCGTGGCCTTCGCGGCGGCGCACGGGCCGGGCGTCAGCCCTGTGCGATAATCGGCCCATGTCACGCCGCATCCTCGTCACCAGCGCCCTGCCCTACGCCAACGGCCCGCTGCACCTCGGACACATCATCGAGGCGGTCCAGACCGATGTCTGGGTGCGCTTCCAGAAGTTGCGGGGCCACGAGTGCCGCTACGTCTGCGCCGAGGACACCCACGGCACGCCGATCATGATCAAGGCGCAAGCGGAGGGGATCACCCCCGAGGCCCTCATCGCCCGCGTCGCCGCCGAGCACCGTGCCGACTACCAGGGCTTCCTGATCGGTCACGACAGTTTCCACAGCACCCACAGCCCCGAGAACCGGCATTTCACCGATCTCATGTTCGGCCGACTGAGAGCGGCCGGCCACATCTCCCAGCGGAGCGTGCGGCAGGCCTACGACGAGCAGGCGGGCATGTTCCTGCCCGACCGTTTCGTGCGGGGCACCTGCCCGCGCTGCAAGGCACCCGACCAATACGGCGATTCCTGCGAGGCCTGCGGCGCCACCTACACGCCCGCCGACCTCATCGACCCGAAGTCGACGCTCTCCGGCACCACGCCGGTGTGGCGGGACTCCGAGCATCTCTTCTTCGCCCTCGGCCGGTTCGAGACGATGCTGCGCGAGTGGGTCGCGAGCGGATCGCTGCAGGACTCCGTCCGCGCCAAGCTCGCCGAATGGTTCGAAGCCGGGCTGCAGGACTGGGACATCTCGCGCGACGCGCCCTACTTCGGCTTCGAGATCCCGGGATATCCCGGCAAGTACTTCTATGTCTGGTTCGATGCGCCGATCGGCTACCTCGGCAGCCTCAAGGCGCTGTGCGATGCACAGGGGCTCGACATCGACGCCTTCCTCAAGGTCGACAGCGACATCGAACTGCATCACTTCATCGGCAAGGACATCAGCTACTTCCATACCCTGTTCTGGCCGGCCGTCCTGCACGGCTCGGGGATGCGCCGACCGACCGCGGTCCACGTCCACGGCTTCCTCACCGTCGACGGCCAGAAGATGTCGAAGTCGCGCGGCACCTTCGTGACGGCGAGCCGCTATCTCGCGCATCTGCCGCCCGAGCCGCTGCGCTATTACTTCGCCGCCAAGCTCGGTCCGGGCGTCGACGACATCGACCTCGCGCTCGGCGATTTCACCGCGCGCGTCAACTCGGACCTCGTCGGCAAGCTCGTCAACATCGCGAGCCGCTGCGCAGGCTTCGTCGCCAAGGGCGGCGGCACGCTCGCCCGCGAGCTGCCGGATCCCGCGCTGTACGCGGAGTTCACGGCGGCTGCGCCGCGCATCGCCGCGCACTACGAGGGCCTCGACTACGCGCAGGCCATGCGCGAGATCATGGCGCTCGCCGATCGCGCGAACCAGTACGTGGATGCCCGCAAGCCCTGGGCGCTCGCCAAGGACCCCGCCAAGGCGGACGAGGTCCTATCGGTCGCCACCCAGGGCATCAACCTCTTCCGCGTACTGATGCTCTACCTCGCACCCGTGCTGCCGGAGATGGCCTGCAAGGCGGCGCGCTTCCTCGGCGCACCGCTCGCCGACTGGGACGAGATCGCACAACCGCTGCTCGGCATGCCGCTCGCACCCTACGAGCCGCTCGCGCAGCGCCTCGACCCCAAGGCGGTCGCCGGACTGGTCGACGCCCCGCAGCCCGCGCCTGCAACCGCCCCGGCGACCACCCGATCGGCAGCACAGGCGGCCACTGAATCACCCACCCGAACAGCCGCACCGAAATCAGGCCCGCCGCCCGCCGCCGCGCCCGGCATCATCACCATCGATGATTTCGCCAAGCTGGACCTGCGGGTGGCGGAGGTCGTCGAGGCCAGCGATGTGGAAGGCTCCGACAAGCTGCTGCGGCTCACCCTCGATCTGGACGGCGCGCGACGGACAGTGTTCTCCGGCATCCGCGGCAGCTATACCGCGGCAAGCCTGGTCGGTCGCAAGGTGGTGGTGGTCGCCAACCTCGCCCCCCGCAAGATGCGCTTCGGGGTCTCGGAGGGCATGGTGCTCTGCGCATCGGGTGCCGACGATCGCGTCTATCTGCTCTCGCCGGACGACGGTGCGGCCGGCGGGATGTCGGTCAACTGACCCCGCCCGCGTGAGCCTGCCCGCGTGAGCCTGCCGGCGTGAATCTGGCCACGACGTCCGCCGCCGACGCGATCCACGCGTTGTTGCCCCAGACGCAGTGCACCCGCTGCGGATACTCGGGCTGCCGTCCGTACGCCGAAGCCATCGCCGTCGGCGACGCCGACATCAACCGCTGTCCGCCCGGCGGCAGCGCCACCTTGGCGCAGCTTGCGGCGCTGACCGGGCGCCCGTTACGACCGCTCGACCCCGACTGCGGCACCGAGGGACCCGCATCGGTCGCCCACATCGACCCGGAGCGCTGCATCGGCTGCGCGCGCTGCCTGCCCCCCTGCCCGGTGGACGCCATCATCGGCGCGCAGCGCCAGATGCACACGGTGCTGGTGGAACTCTGCACAGGGTGTGAACTCTGCATCGCACCCTGTCCCGTCGATTGCATCACGCTGCTGCCCCGCGAGGCGGCACGCCCCGCGACACCGGAGCCGCGACCGGCGGACAACCTGCGGCGTCACGACGTCCATGTCGCGCGCCAGCGGCGGCGCGAGACGGAACGCCTGGCCCGTCTCGCCGAGCGTAAGGCCCGGGCGGCGTCCCCGGCGGGGGCGCTGCCGGAGGGCACGCCGTGAAGCCCGACGCGCGGCAGGCGATGTTCGAGCGCTTGCGCGCGCGGAACCCGCACCCGACCACCGAACTCGAGTACCGCACCCCGTTCGAGCTGCTGATCGCCGTGATCCTCTCGGCCCAGGCCACGGACCGCAGCGTCAACCTCGCCACGCGCAAGCTCTTCCCGGTCGCAGACACGCCCGCAGCCCTGCTCGCCCTCGGCGAGGAACGGCTGACCGAGCACATCCGCACCATCGGTCTCTACAAGACCAAGGCGAAGAACGTCATCGCGACCTGCCGGTTGCTGCTCGAGCGGCACGATGGTCAGGTGCCGCGCGCTCGCGAGGCGCTCGAGGCCCTGCCCGGTGTCGGTCGCAAGACCGCCAACGTCGTGCTGAACACGGCGTTCGGGGAAGCGACCATGGCGGTCGACACCCACATCTTCCGCGTCGCCAACCGCACGGGCCTCGCGCCCGGACGCACGCCACTCGCCGTCGAGAAAAGACTGCTGCGCGCCGTGCCGGCGGAGTTCCTGCAGGACGCCCACCATTGGCTGATCCTGCACGGCCGCTACGTCTGCAAGGCGCGCAAGCCCGACTGTCCGGCCTGCCCGATCGCCGACCTCTGCGCGTTCAAGCGCAAGACCCGCGCCGAGGATGCTCCATGAGCCTCTTCTTCGGCGATTCGCGCGACCAGCTGCGGCGCGGCTGGTTGGATGCCTGGCGTCGCGGTCGCGACGGCCTGCCGCTCACGGCGCTCGAAACGCAGTTGTTCGAGCTCATCGTCGAGCACCCCGAGTACCACGCCTGGCTCGAACACGGCGAATCCGCGCTGGCCGCGGAATTCACGCCCGAAGGCGGCGTGGGCAATCCCTTCCTGCATCTTTCGATGCATCTCGCCTTGCGCGAACAGGTCGGCACCGACCGGCCGACCGGCATCGCGCGGGTGCATGCCAAGCTCGCCGCACGCCATGGGCGCATGGACGCCGAGCATCGGATGATGGAGGCCTTGGGACGCGCGCTGTGGGACGCGCAGCGCGCCGGCCGCCTGCCCGACGAGAACGCCTACCTCGAGGAGCTGCGCCGGCTGCGTTGAGCGGCCGCAAGACGGCGCCACCGCCGAGCGGTCACTTGCGCGTGGGCGTTACTTGCGCTTGGGCAGGTAGAGATCGGTCAACGTGCCCTCGAAGGCCTCCGCCGACATCGCCACCGACTCCGATAGCGTCGGATGCGGATGGATCGTCAGACCGATGTCCGCCGCATCCGCCCCCATCTCGATCGCGAGCGCGACTTCGCCGATGAGCTCGCCCGCGTTGGTACCGACGAGGCCACCGCCCAGGACGCGATGCGTCACCGGATCGAAGAGCAGCTTGGTGAAGCCCTCGTCGCGACCTTGCGCCAACGAGCGTCCGCTCGCTGCCC